>Ga0255338_1000122_pt1 | contig 346497 bp, 307 predicted proteins | sample MeOH1_35cm_T4_19_FD_203715 | JGI IMG/M metagenome (GOLD analysis project Ga0255338, IMG submission 203715) | Sandy soil microbial communities from University of British Columbia, Vancouver, Canada - MeOH1_35cm_T4_195 | ecosystem: Engineered > Artificial ecosystem > Sand microcosm >... | reverse complement strand
TCCGGCGGCTTGCGCGCGACTACGAGCGTCTCGCCCACACACTCGCCGGTTTCCATTACCTCGCTTTTGCCTGCCTCATGCTTCATCGGCTCATTCCGATGGTCTCAACTTCATAACAGGCTCTAGAGCTCACCTCATGAATATGAATGCCGGTTCATGAGCAGCCGAGCCGCGACATCATCACCGCGCAGCGACTGCTGCCGTTACTCAGTCGCGTACTAGCGATGCAAGTCCCTGCTGATGAACTCCCCGTTGAGTGGCCACGAATAGTTGCTCGCGAGGTATACGACCACGTTGGAGAAATCGTCCGGCTGATAAACATAGCCCTGCGCGAGCAGGCGCTTCACGTCCTCCTCGCTTTTGCCGGTGCGCCACATCGGAGTATCGGTCGCCCCGGGGCCGAAGCAGTTGATGCGCACTCCCGTGTCCTTCAGCTCCAGCGAGACGGCTCGCGTAAAGCCGATGATGCCGGCTTTCGTGGCGGAATAGACCGATCCTTTCGGCTGGCCGCGTATGCCGGTACCGGACGCTGCGCTCACGACAACGCCGCGCTTGCGCGGCAGCATGCGCCTGATCGCACCGCGCGCCCCGAGAAACACGCTGCGCAAATTGATCGCGACCGCGCGGTCCCATTCTTCTTCGGACATGTCCACGAGCGCCCGGCGCGGGAATATGCCGGCGATGTTGAGCAGGACATCCAGCGGACCGAACTCGCTTTCCGCGCGATCGAAGAGATTCTCGAAAGCCGCAGCTTGCGTGACATCGGCCTGCACGGCGATCGCCCTGCCTCCGGCCTTCACGATTGCGTTCGCAGTCGCTTCGGCTGCAGCGAGATCGATATCGGAAACGGCGATCGATGCACCCGCCTTCGCCATCGCCACGCCGTAACACAGTCCCAGCCCGCCGCCCGCGCCCGTCATGGCAACGGTTTTTCCTTCCAGCATTCTCATGTGCCGCTCCTCCACGATGTCCGACAGACGGCAAGCATAAGGAACAGGCCCGCGCGGCACAATAGCGGTTCAACGTTCATGCTGTATGCCTTAGAATCGTCTGCGTAGCTGGCCCCGCCACGCGGCCGCTCCGAGGAGAAACCATGAAAGTCGCAGCCACGTTGCTGACGACTCTGATTGCCGGTTGCGCCGCTCCGGTCGCCGATAAGCCCTCTCCCGAGGTCGTTGCGCTGCCGTACGTGCGCCATTTTTCGGCCAATGCGCCGGGCGATCACGTGCCCGAAGGCTGGCGTCCGTGGACGCTGTCGCGCTTCAAGAAGCCCACGCAGTACCAGCTCGTCGATTACAACGGCCGCACCGTCGTCAAGGCAAGCGCCAAGGCATCGGCTTCAGGGCTGGTGCATCCGCTGCACGTCGACCTGAGCCGTTATCCGATGCTGACGTGGCAGTGGAAAGTCATGGAGCTGATCGGGAAAGCCGACAACACGCGCAAGCAGACGGAGGATTCACCCGTGCGCGTGGTGGTGAGCTTCGCCGGCGACCTCGACAAGCTGTCGCTCGACGACCGCATCTTCTACGACAACGTGAGGCTCGTCACCGGCCAGCAACTGCCGTATGCGACGCTCATGTACATCTGGGAAAACCGGGCGGCGCGCAACTCCGTGATACCGAATCTGCACACGACGCGGATCAAGATGCTGGTTGCCGAATCGGGCCGCGAAAAGGTCGGCGAGTGGCAGCAGGTCACGCGCAACGTCTACGAGGATTATCGGCGGGCGTTCGGCGAGGAGCCCGGGGCGGTGACTTCCGTCGCCATCATGACCGACACGGACAACACGGGCGAAAACGTCCACGCGTATTACGGCGACATCGCGTTCCGCCAGATGTCGACGCCACACGCCACCGCTGCGAGCGACTGACGACGTCGAGTACCAAAGAAAAGGGCGGCTTGCGCCGCCCTTCTTGGACACACCGGGCCGGGCCTCAGGCAGCTTTCAGCGCTACCAGCACCTCGTCCAGCATCTTCTTCGCGTCGCCGAACAGCATCCGGTTGTTGTCCTTGTAGAAGAGCGGATTGTCCACGCCCGCATAGCCGGAAGCCATGCTGCGCTTCATGACGATGGACGTCTTCGCTTTCCACACTTCCAGGACCGGCATGCCGGCGATGGGGCTGGTCGGATCTTCCTGCGCGGCCGGATTCACGATGTCGTTCGCGCCGATCACCATGGACACATCCGTCTCGGGAAAGTCGCCGTTCAGCTCATCCATTTCCATCACGATGTCGTAGGGCACTTTCGCCTCTGCGAGCAGCACGTTCATGTGGCCCGGCATGCGGCCGGCAACCGGGTGGATGCCGAAACGCACGTTCACGCCTTTCTCGCGCAAATACTTCGTGATCTCGTAGACCGTGTGCTGCGCCTGCGCCACCGCCATGCCGTAGCCCGGCACGATGATGACGTTCTTCGCCTCGCGCAGGAGCTCCGCCGTTTCGGGCGCAAGTATCGGCACGACTTCACCCGCCGGCTGCTCACCGCCTGACTTTTTCGCAGGCGCGCCGCCTTCGGTTCCGAACCCGCCCGCGATCACGCTGACGAAGTTGCGGTTCATCGCACGGCACATGATGTAGGAGAGAATCGCGCCGCTCGAGCCGACGAGCGCACCGGTCACGATGAGCAGGTCGTTGTTGAGCATGAAGCCCGTCGCCGCCGCCGCCCACCCGGAGTAGCTGTTCAGCATCGACACCACGACCGGCATATCCGCGCCGCCGATCGCCATCACCATGTGGATGCCGAAAAGCAACGCGATCACCGTCATCACGATCAACGGCAACATCCCGTGCGCAATGTCGTGGCTGTTGATGAACTCACGGCCGTACCAGATCACCACGAGCAAGCCGATGAGGTTGATCCAGTGACGGCCCGGGAGGAGCATGGGCTTGCCGCTGATCTTCGCGGAGAGCTTGCAGAACGCGATGATCGAGCCCGAGAAGGTGATGGCGCCGATCAGGATACCGATGTAGGTCTCCACCTCGTGTATCGTCTTCTCGGCGCTGGTGAGCGCAACGCTCTGGCCCTCGATCACATTGAACGCCGTTGCCGGATCGATGTAGTTCGCATAGCCGATCAGCACGGCCGCCAGACCGACGAGGCTGTGCATCAGCGCGACGAGCTCCGGCATCTGCGTCATTTTCACCGTGCGCGCTGCATAGACGCCGATTACCGCGCCCACCGCCATGGCGCCGACGATGTAGGGCCAGCCGGCCTGCGTGACCTTGGGCCCCAGCACGGTGGCGAGCACCGCGATCGTCATGCCGATGATGCCGTAGAGGTTCCCGCGGCGCGACGTCTCCGGGTTGGACAGCCCACCCAGGCTCAGGATGAAGAGTATGGTCGCGCCGACGTAGAAGACCGTTGCGAGAGTGACTGAAATCATGTTTCGGTCTCCTTTACTTGCGGAACATTTCCAGCATGCGCTGGGTCACGGCGAAGCCGCCGAACATGTTGATCGCCACGAGCGCGATACTGACTACCGCGAGTCCCACAATCCAGGTCACGGGCCGGTCGGCGAACTGCGCCACACCCGGCGGCGCGACCTGCACCAGCGCGCCGATCGCGATAATGCTGCTGATCGCATTCGTCACGCTCATGAGCGGCGTATGCAGCGCCGGCGTCACGTTCCAGATCACCATGTAGCCGACGAAGCATGCGAGCACGAAGACAGTGAAGTGCTGGACGAATGCGGAGGGCGCATTGGCACCGATGAACCAGAACACCGCCGCGCCGATCAGGAATACGATCGCCGTCGACTTCGCCGATGCCGGCTCACCGCCGCCGCCGTGGCCATGCCCTTTGGCGGCGGGTGCCTTCACCGGTGCCGCAGCTTTAGCCGCTGCAGGCGGGGCCGGCAGCTTCAAGGGCGGCGGCGGCCACGTGATCCCGCCGTCCTTGATGACTGTCAGGCCGCGGATGGCATCGTCTTCCATGTTGACGTTGATGACACCGTCCTTGGTCTTGCACAACTCCTCGGTGAGGCGAAACAGGTTGGTGGCGTACAGCGTCGAGGACTGCTTGGACAGGCGACTGACCAGGTCGGTGTAGCCGATGATCGTCACGCCGTGCTTCACCACCGCCTTGTTCGGCTCGGTCAGCTCGCAGTTGCCGCCCTGCTCTGCCGCCATGTCGACGATGACGCTGCCCGGCTTCATGCTCTTCACCATGTCGGCGGTGATCAGCCTGGGCGCGGGCTTGCCGGGGATCAGCGCGGTGGTGATGATGACGTCCACCTCCCTCGCCTGCTTCGCGTACATCTCGCGCTGGGCCTGCTGGAAGCCCTCGCTCATCACCTTGGCGTAGCCGCCGCCGCCGGAGCCTTCTTCCTCGTAATCGACCTTCACGAATTCGCCGCCCAGGGACTTGACCTGGTCGGCTACTTCGGCGCGAGTGTCGTTGGCGCGCACGATGGCGCCCAGGCCGGCGGCGGTGCCGATCGCAGCGAGACCCGCCACGCCGGCGCCGGCGATGAAGACCTTGGCCGGCGGCACCTTGCCGGCGGCCGTGATCTGGCCGTTGAAGAAACGGCCGAAGGCGTTGGCCGCCTCGATCACGGCGCGGTAGCCTGCGACGCCGGCCTGGGAGGTCAACGCGTCCATCTTCTGCGCGCGGCTCAACACGCGCGGCAGCGAGTCGATGGCGAGCACGGTCGCTTTCTTCGCGGCCAGCTGTTTCATGAGATCCGGGTTCTGTGCCGGCCAGATGAACGAAATGATGGTCTGTCCGGGGCGCACCAGCGCGACTTCTTCAGTGCTGGGTGCACGGACCTTGAAGATGATGTCGGCGCCGGACCACAGCGCAGCCGCGTCGGGCACGATCTCCGCCCCGGCAGCGCGATACACCTCGTCGCTGCAATTCGCAGCATCGCCCGCCCCCGACTGCACGGTGACCTTGAAGCCCAGCTTGATGAGCTTCTCGACGACTTCCGGCACGGTAGCAACGCGCTTCTCACCCGCCGCAATTTCTTTTGGCACCCCTATGACTTGAGGCATGTATTCCCCTTCTTTATTTCTACTCGATGGTTACGATCGAATATGACAAGGTCACCCGACACGCTCGCAGCCCTGGCTCGCACCCCATTGCGCGGTACAACTTCCCTGCTGGCAGGGCTGACTTGGTGGGATGCGGTGCTGAAAACACTATCGAACGAATCGAAGGTTGGGATCCGAGGCCGGTGCTGCGCCCAGGCTGGCTGCTGGAGCATCTGTTTCCGGAACGAGCGTTGTGCCGCCGATCTTCATTACTGGCTTCTCCGCGTCGTTCGCTGCGGCCTGCGCAGCGCGACGTGACGCATTATAAGGTCAAACACCACCCCCGCTTTATTGATCTCCATCAAGCGCCATGCGAAAAACCGCGACAATATGTAGACCATGCCGCTGAGCGGCAGATGCACACTTGCTGCGCTGTGCCGTCGCGCCACCGTGCTGATTCTCATGCGGAAAAACGACGCGCTTCGCGCCTGCAGCACGCGCCGCGGCCGGTATAATGCGTCATGCCGAACATCAAGGTCCTGCCGGACCTGCTCATCAACCAGATCGCCGCGGGCGAAGTGGTGGAACGGCCCGCTTCCGCGCTCAAGGAGCTGCTCGAAAACGCAATCGATGCGCAGTCGAGCCGCGTGACCGTGGAGCTCGCAGCAGGCGGCGCCCGCCTCATCAAGGTCTCCGACGACGGCTCGGGCATTGGCCGCGACGATTTACCGCTTGCAGTTGCCCGCCACGCCACCAGCAAGATCGCGCAACTGGACGATCTGGAGCGAGTCGCGAGCCTGGGCTTCCGCGGCGAGGCGCTTGCGAGCATCGCGTCGGTGGCTCAGCTTATCCTCACCAGCCGCCGCCGCGACGACGCACATGCGTGGACGCTCAAGGCAAGCGGCGGCGAGATCACCGTGCCCGCTCCAGCCGCGTTGGGAGCGGGCACTGCCGTCGAAGTGCTGGACCTGTATTACAACACGCCCGCACGCCGGAAGTTCCTGAAGTCCGAGGCCACCGAGTACGGCCACTGCGAGGAAGCTATACGGCGCGCCGCCCTGTCGCGCAGCGATATTGCGTTTTCGCTCACGCACAACGGACGCGCCAGCCTGCACCTCAAAGCACATGACCAGGCCGCGCGCATCGCGGCAGTGCTGGGCGACGACTTCCGCGCAGCCTCGATAGAGCTGGACGAGAACGCGGGCGGCGCACGGCTTTACGGCTGCATCGCCGCACCGACGTATGCGCGCACGACGCGCGAAGCGCAATATTTCTTCGTCAACGGCCGCTACGTGCGCGACAAGCTGCTGTCGCACGCGATACGGCAGGCGTACCAGGATGTACTCCACCACGAGCGCCATCCGGCGTACGTGCTGTTTCTGGAAATCGATCCCGCGGCGGTGGACGTCAACGTGCATCCCACCAAGATCGAAGTACGGTTCCGTGATTCGCGCACGGTGCATCAGCTGGTATTTCACGCACTCGGCAAGGCGCTGTCGCGCACTGCAGGCAGCGCCGCCGCCCCACTGGCGGGACACGCGCCGGCGTCGGCTTCCGCAGGCACGGCGCCGTATGCGTACCCGGCACGCCAGGAAGCGATGCCGCTGCGCGTCGCTCAGCGCGAAGGATTCTACGAGCAGCTGTTCGGCCGGCCGGCACCGCAGCCCGCCCACGTTGCGGCCGCTGACACGGCGGAGCATCCGCTCGGCTACGCGCTCGCGCAGCTGGGCGGCGTCTACGTGCTCGCACAGAATGCGCAAGGCCTCGTGATAGTAGACATGCACGCGGCGCACGAGCGGATCATGTACGAAAAGCTCAAGGAGGCGCTCGACGCGCGCAACGTGCCGATGCAGCCGCTGCTGGTTCCAGTGCATTTCGCCGCCGATACGCTCGACGTCGTCGCGGCGGAGGAGCATCGCGACGTGCTCGCTGCAATGGGCTTCGACATCGCGCCTGGCTCGCCCACGACGCTGCTCGTGCGCGGCGTTCCTGCACTCCTCCAGCACGCCGACGTGCGCCAGCTCGCGCGCGATGTGCTGAGCGATGTCCGCGAGTACGGGGCGACTCGCGTGCTGACCGAGCAGCGGAACGAGCTGCTCGGCACGCTCGCCTGTCATGCGGCGGTACGCGCCAACCGCAAGCTCGAGATCGGCGAGATGAATGCGCTGCTGCGCGACATGGAGCAGACCGAGCGCTCCGGGCAATGCAATCATGGCCGCCCGACGTGGCGGCAGATCACGATGAGCGAGCTCGACGCATTGTTCATGCGCGGCCAATGAGGGCGCGACGGTGACTGTTCCTCCGCGCGGCACGCAGTGGCCGCCCGCCATCATCCTCATGGGACCGACGGCAAGCGGAAAGAGCGCGCTCGCGATGGCGCTGGCGGGCACGCTGCCCTGCGAAATCGTGAGCGTGGACTCGGCGCAGATCTATCAGGGCATGGACGTCGGCACGGCGAAGCCGACGCGTAGCGAGCGCAGCGAGGTCCCGCACCACCTCATCGACATCGTGGAGCCGCACGACCGCTATTCCGCCGCGCTGTTTCGCGACGACGCGCTAACGGCGATGCGCGAAATTGCGGAGCGCGACCGCATACCGCTGCTCGTGGGCGGGACGATGCTCTACTTTCGCGCGCTGCTGGAAGGCCTCAACGAGCTGCCCGAAGCAGATGCTATGGTTCGGCTCGTGATCGATACACTGGCGGAGGAGCAAGGCTGGCCGGCCGTGCATGCGCGGCTCGCGGCCGTCGATCCCGAGACCGCCGCGCGGCTCGCGCCGAACGATGCCCAGCGCATACAGCGGGCACTCGAGGTCTATCAGCTGACCGGCAAGACGATGGCCGAGCTGCTGAAGAAACCTCGATATGTGTACTTCCCGTATCGCCCGATCAAGATCGCCCTTATCCCGGGCGACCGCAGCATGCTGCACGAACGAATCGCCGGCCGCTTCGACGCCATGCTCCAGGCCGGACTGGTCGATGAGCTGCGAGCGCTGCGGGATCAATACGGCCTGGAAGCCGACATGCCGTCCATGCGAAGCGTCGGATACCGGCAGGCGTGGCAATACCTGGAAGGTGAAATCGGCCGGGAGGAGCTGCGCGAGCAAGGCATCGCGGCCACCCGCCAGCTCGCCAAGCGGCAGCTCACGTGGCTGCGGTCACTGGAAGACATGACGGTATTCGATGCCCTCGATGAAGACGTCGAGGCCATGACGCTGGAATACGTCCGCCGGCAGATGGAAGCGATGCTGTACGAATAGCACCGTCCTGTTCGTTGCCATTTCGCCGCCAAATCGGCCTAAAGTCGCCTAACTTCGGAGATCATTCGCCGCGGCGGGTGACGTCGGCAGTCGCCCAGCCATGCGCGAATCGCAGCTTCAGCTCGTCGCCCGGCGCCAGCGCAGCGCCATCCCGCACCACGCCGCCCGTCGACTCAGCTATGGCATACCCGCGCTCCAGAACTCGCTGGGGATTCAGGTGGGCGAGATGCGTTGCGGCATTCGCTACCCGCGCCGCTGCCCCCTCTACGGTACGGGCCGCCGCAACCCGCAAGCGCTTCGCCAGGTCGGCGTTGCGAGAGCACAGTGCGCCGATATCGGGTGCCGCAGCAGCAAGCTCACGAGCAAGTCCACTCACCTCCCACCCAAGCCCCTCCGAGTTGCGTCGCCAGGCACCGCACATGCGATTGGCAAGGTGCTCGAGATGCTGCAACTGGTGCCGGATGCGCTCACCGGGATGCACGAGGCAGCGCGACAGGTAGTCGAGGCGCTGCATGCGGTCTTCCAGTCGTCGCTCTATCACGCGCTGCAGGCGACGGTGCCAATGCTCGACCGTTTGACGCAGCTCCGCGCGATCGGGGCTCACCAACTCGGCTGCCGCCGTCGGCGTGGGTGCGCGCGCATCGGACGCAAAGTCGGCGATCGTCACGTCGGTTTCATGCCCCACCCCGCACACCACCGGTATCGGACAGGCAACCAGCGCGCGCGCCACGACTTCCTCGTTGTAGGACCAGAGGTCTTCGATGCTGCCGCCGCCGCGGCACACGACGAGCACGTCGCATTCGGCGCGACTGCCGGCGAGCGCTATCGCAGCGGCGATCTTCGCTGCAGCGCCTTCGCCCTGAACAGGCGTCGGATAAATGACGACCCGTATGCCAGGCATCCGCCTTCTGAGCGTGGTCAGCACATCGCGCAGGGCGGCGCCCTGCCCCGACGTCACGACGCCGACGGTGGCTGGGAAGCGCGGTATCGGACGCTTGCGCGCAGCATCGAACAGCCCCTCCTTCTCCAGCCGCGCTTTGAGCCGGGCATAGGCCTCGTAGAGCGTGCCCAGGCCGGCGCGGCGCATGACTTCCACGTTGAGCTGAAACTTGCCGCGCGCCTCGTATAGCGTCGGACACGCCCGGACTTCGACCTGCATGCCGTTGGTGGGCACCCAGTCGAGGAACTGGGCTTTGTGGCGGAACATCACGCAGTCGATCTGGGCGCCCGGGTCCTTCAGCGTGAAGTACCAATGGCCGGAATCGTAGCGCTTGAAATTCGATAACTCGCCGGCAACCCAGAGCAGGGGCAGACCCTGTTCGATGATCGCTTTGGCGAGGCGGTTGAGCTCGCTGACGGAGACGACGGTCGGCGCAGCAGGAGCAGAGTAAGCGGACGACATGCGCCGATTCTAGCGGAGCCGTCGAGGCACCGGGCTAAGCCGCGGATTTGTAAGAAATGCCTGAAATTGACTCGAGCAGGGCTTGCGTCGCAGGTCGTTCCATGCTTGTCATCCACAGCTGCCATGAGTTTGACATCTGCAGCCCGTCCGCAGAGGGAGCTCCCTCGGGAAAATCACACAACTTATTGTCTTATAAAGATAAACAGACACGTTCAAAAAATAATCGCCCGAAAAAAACCCTATACGGTGGCTTTACTTAGCAGTGCTTTTTACAAATTATGCACATGCTTATCCCCAGACATTGTGGAAAAGCACTAAAAAGCGTGTCGCAGTCGTCGCTTAGCGACACAACATCATGCTGCGTGTGAAGGTCGCTTGCTGAAATTACACGGGCCGGATAAAGTTACGCCACCTTTTCGGGAGCCCCCTCGTTGTTGTCCATCATCCAGGCAGCCGGATGGCCGATATGGCCGCTCATCCTCTGTTCCGTCATCGCACTGGCCATCATCGTCGAACGCACCTGGTCGCTCCGCTACAACATCGTGATGCCGAGAAATCTCCTCGCCCAGGTGGTGCAGGAATACCGGCAGAACGGCGTGACGCCGCAGATGCTCACCCGCCTCACCGAGCATTCGCCGCTGGGGGCGATCCTCGCGGCCGGCCTGAAGAACGTGCGCAGCACCCCCGCGATCATGAAGGAAGCGATAGAGGAAGCCGGGCGTGCCACCGCGATAGAGCTTGACCGGTTCCTGACGAGCCTCGGGACCATCTCGGCCATTGCCCCTCTCCTCGGCTTGTTCGGCACGGTCATCGGCATGATCGAGATTTTCGGCTCCCAGACGCCCCAGGGCGGCAACCCGCTGGTGCTTGCCCATGGCATCTCGATTGCGCTCTACAACACGGCATTCGGCCTCGTCGTCGCCGTGCCGAGCATGATCTTCTACCGCTACTTCAGGGCGAAGGTCGATGCGCTGCTGGTCGACATGGAAATGCAGGCGATCAAGCTGGTCGAAATCATCCACGGCGAACGGCAGGCATGAGGTTCACGCAGCGGCGCTACCCGGAGCCGCCGGAGATCAACTTCATACCGTTGATCGACGTGCTGCTGGTGATACTGATCTTTCTCATGGTCACCACGACGTACTCCCGCTTCGCCGAGCTGCAGATCAATCTGCCTACCGCCGAGGCGGGCAAGCCCCCGGAGCGCGTGGAGCAGATCGACGTGCTGGTCGATGCGACGGGCAACTATGTGATCAACAAGAACCGGCTTGCAGCGCGCACGCGGGAGACGCTGATCGACGAGCTCAAGCGCGCGGCCGGCGGCATGAAAGAGCCGGTCATCGTGATCAACGCCGATGCGCAGGCCACTCATCAATCCGTGATACGCGTCATGGAAGCCGCGCAGGCGGCGGGCTACGGCAAGATCACGTTCACGACCCAGGCCGACAAGAAATAACGACGGGGCGCCGTACCGTCCGGCGCCGGGGTGAGTCCCATGACCTGGCTGGAGCGTCAGTGGCAAAGCCGTACCGCGGGCGCAGCATTGCTGTATCCGCTCTCGCTGCTGTTCGGTGCGGCGGCAGCCGGTCGCCGCGCGCTCTACCGCGCGGGCATTCTCAAGCGTGAGCGCCTTCGCGTCCCGGTCATCATCGTCGGCAATATCACGGCTGGCGGCACAGGCAAGACCCCGCTCGTCCTCTGGCTGTGCAACTGGCTTCGCGCGCACGGTTATCATCCGGGCATCGTGACACGAGGCTACGGCGGCAGCGCTGCCCAGCCGCGGCCCGTCGGCATCGACGCGGATCCCGCGCGCGATGGCGATGAAGCCGTGTTGCTCGCCGCGCGCAGCGCGTGCCCCGTGTGGTCGGGCCGCGAGCGCGCCGCCGCGGGCCGTGCGCTGCTGAACGCTCATCCGGAGTGCGATGTGGTCGTCGCGGACGACGGGCTGCAGCACTATGCGCTGGAGCGGGATATCGAAATCGCAGTCGTCGACGGCGAGCGCGGCAACGGCAACGGCTGGCTCCTGCCCGCCGGTCCGCTGCGCGAGCCGCCGTCGCGGCTGCACACCGTGGATGCCGTCGTCGTCAACGGGCGAGCGACGCCCGACGCCGCGAACGGCGTTGCGACTTTCGGCATGCAGCTCGCGGGAGACCGCTTCTACAACCTGGCGGGGCGCGATCGCAGCGCCGGGCCGCGCGATTTCGCCGGAAAATCCGTGCACGCGATCGCCGGCATAGGTCATCCACAACGCTTCTTCCGGCACCTGGAGCAGCTCGGCATGACGATTTCCGCGCACCCTTATCCCGACCACCATGCGTTCACTCGCGACGACCTGTCGTACGACGGCGCCGACGCAATCGTGATGACGGAAAAAGATGCGGTAAAATGCCTGCGCTTCGCGACGCAGCGCTGCTGGGTTCTGCCGGTGGACGCACACGTCGATTCCGCCTTGGGCGCGCTGGTGTTGCGCAAACTGGAAAGCGTATGAACAGCAAGCTGCTCGATATCCTGGTCTGTCCGCTGTGCAAGAGCCCGCTCGTGTACAAGCGCGCCGTCAACGAACTGGTATGCAAGGCATGCCGGCTCGCGTTCCCCATACGCGACGACATACCCGTCATGCTGGAGGACGAAGCACGCAAGCTGCCCGCCGAAGAAGAAGTGTGATCAGCGTGAGGCGTGAGGCGGGAGGCGAGAGGCGCAAATACGCCGAGACGCGAACTCGCGCCCGCGGTTTTGCCGTACTGCTCATTCACAAGCCGTATGCGTGCGGCTCCAGTCGGTCGCCTCCCGCCTCCCGCCTTTCGCCTCCCGGCTGCTCATGAGCTTCGTCGTCGTCATACCGGCGCGTCATGCGTCTACCCGGTTCCCCGGCAAGCCGCTCGCAGAGCTTGCCGGCAAGCCGATGATCGTTCACGTCGCCGAGCGCGCCGCGCGCAGCGGCGCACGCGAGGTCGTCGTCGCAACGGATCATGCCGACATCGCACGCGCGGTCGCCGAACACGGCCACACGGCGATCATGACTCGCGCCGACCATGCCACCGGCACCGATCGCATCGCAGAAGTCGTGGCCCGGCGCCGTTACCGCGCCGAAGAGATCGTGGTGAACGTGCAGGGCGACGAGCCGCTCATAGAGCCGTCCCTGATCCGCGCCGTCGCGCGCAATCTCCAGCAGCATCGCGACGCATCGATCGCTACGGCGTGCCATGCAATACACGCTGCCGCGGATTTTCTCAATCCGAACGTCGTGAAAGTCGTGATCGACGAGAAAGGCTATGCGCTCTATTTCAGCCGGGCGCCGATCCCGTTTCCGCGCGACGCTTTTTCGCGCGTCTTGTCCAGACCACGCGACGCTTTTCTGCGCGCATCGTCTGCTCCGCGTGACGCTCTTCTGCGCGCGTCTGCTCCGCGAGAAGCATCTGCTGCCACATCGCCTGCATCACTGCACCGCCTGCCTGCCGGATTGCCCGTCTACCGGCACGTCGGCATCTACGCGTACCGCGGCGCATTCCTGCGTCGCTTCAGGAAACTTTCGCCGGTCGCGCTCGAACGCTTCGAAGCGCTGGAGCAGTTGCGCGCGCTCGCGCATGGCTATCGCATAAGCGTCGCCGTGATGTCCGAGCCGTCGCCTCCGGGTGTCGATACACCGAAGGATCTCGCGCGCGTGCGGCGCCTGCTCGCGTGCCGATGACCGTAATCCGGGTATAATCGGCCACTCGAACAAGCCAGTCATCGCGCGGCGCGGGTCTATCCCTCGGTCTTCCATCCAACATGCGTATCCTCCTGCTAGGCATGCCCGGTGCGGGCAAAGGCACGCAAGCTCAGTTCCTCATCGAGAAGCACGGCATACCGCAAATCTCGACCGGCGACATGCTGCGCGCGGCAGTGAAAGCGGGCACGCCCCTGGGACTCGAAGCGAAGGAATACATGGATCGCGGCGCGCTGGTGCCGGACCATGTCGTCATCGGCCTGGTGCAGGACCGCGTGCGTCAGCCCGATTGCGTGAACGGCTTCATCATCGACGGCTTCCCGCGCACGCTCCCGCAAGCTGAAGCCTTGCGCAGGACCGACATACGGATCGACCTGGTCCTCGAGATCGACGTCGCCGACGCAGAGATCATGCGCCGGCTCAGCGGACGCCGCGTGCACCCCGGCTCGGGGCGCAGCTACCACATCGAGTTCAATCCGCCCCGCGTCGCCGGCAAGGATGACGTGACGGGCGAGCCCCTGATACAGCGGCCGGACGACAACGAAAAAACCGTCGCGCAGCGCATCGCGACCTACCACTCGCAGACCAAGCCGCTGATCGACTACTACGAATCGTGGGCTGCGAGCGGCGATCCCAGGGCGCCCCGGTACGTGCGCGTGCCCGGCACCGGCCCGGTCGAGCAGATCCGCGACCGCGTGCTGGCCGCAGCCGAGGCCGCCGTCGCGTCTCGCCGCTGAGGCTCGAATCGTCCCCTGCCGGGCCCGTGCGGCCGTCAGCGGCTCATGACGCCGGGATGCGGCGATATTGCGGCGTGCAGATACAGCTTCGCCGATCTATAATGTCGCGTTTTTCCGGCGCGGAGGATCTACCGGGAGCGCCGGCAGCATAGCCTGCGGACCTCTGCGCGCCTCGGACGCACGGACAAGCGCCGAGCCAGGCCACCAGCCATCGATCGCGGCTGGCAGACCGGCACGCGGCTGCTGCAACAAATAGCTAACCAAACGGGAGTCAACATGTCGTACGGCTTGTTATTCGCGCTGCTTTGCGCCCTCGCGGCCATCGTCTATGGCGCGATTTCGATCAAATGGATACTGGCGCAGCCCGCGGGCAACGACCGCATGCGGGAGATCTCGGCCGCCGTGCAGCAAGGCGCCTCGGCCTATCTCAACCGCCAGTACACGACGATCGCGATCGTCGGCGTCATCCTGTTCCTGCTGATCGGGCTGGGGCTCAAGTCGTGGTCCACGGCCGTCGGCTTCGCCGTCGGCGCGGTACTCTCCGGCCTCGCCGGCTACATCGGCATGAACGTGTCGGTGCGCGCAAACGTGCGCACCGCCGAAGCCGCCCGCAAAGGCCTGAACGAAGCGCTTGGCATCGCGTTTCGCGGCGGCGCAATCACCGGCATGCTGGTCGTCGGCCTGGGCCTCCTCGGCGTCACGGGCTTCTTCTGGATACTGCTCGAATCCGCCGAACACGGCGCGACCATCAAGCACATCTCCGAGCCGCTCGTCGGCCTCGCCTTCGGCGGCTCGCTCATCTCCATCTTCGCGCGTCTTGGCGGCGGCATCTTCACCAAGGGCGCCGACGTGGGCGCCGACCTGGTCGGTAAGGTGGAAGCCGGCATACCGGAAGACGATCCGCGCAATCCCGCGGTGATCGCGGACAACGTCGGCGACAACGTCGGAGACTGCGCCGGCATGGCGGCCGACCTGTTCGAGACGTACGCCGTGACGATCATCGCGACGATGCTGCTCGGCACACTGCTGCTTGCGAACCCGCAGGTCGCGCCGAATGCCGCGGTGTACCCGCTCGCGATCGGCGGCGTGTCCATCATCGCCTCGATCATCGGCTGCTTCTTCGTCAAGGCAAGCCCGGGCTCGAAGATCATGAACGCGCTCTACAAGGGCGTCATCGTGTCGGGCGTCATTGCCGCGATCGCGTTCTACCCGGTGACGCAATGGCTGTTCGGCGATATCTCCACGCAGTATCCCGACCTGTCGGTCATGAAGCTGTTTGGCGCCGCCGTGGTCGGTCTCGTATTGACGGCGCTGATGGTCGTGATCACCGAGTACTACACGGCCACCGAGTTCTCGCCGGTGCGCCACGTCGCCTCCGCGTCGACCACGGGGCATGCAACGAACATCATCGCAGGCCTCGGCGTGTCGATGAAATCGACTGCATGGCCCGTCCTCGCGGTGTGCGCGGCAATCTACGCGGCGTACGCGTGTGCAGGCCTGTACGGCATCGCTGTCGCTGCTACGTCGATGCTGTCCATGACCGGCATCATCGTCGCGCTCGACGCGTACGGCCCGATCACCGACAACGCCGGCGGCATCGCGGAAATGGCGGACATGCCCAAAGAGGTGCGCGCCATCACCGATCCGCTGGACGCCGTGGGCAACACGACCAAGGCGGTCACCAAGGGCTACGCGATCGGCTCTGCCGGCCTCGCCGCGCTGGTGCTCTTCGCCGACTACACGCACGCGCTGGAAGCGGCAGGCAAGTCGATCACGTTCGACCTGTCGAACCACATGGTCATCATCGGGCTCTTCATCGGCGGCCTCGTGCCCTACCTCTTCGGCGCAATGGCAATGGAAGCGGTGGGCCGCGCAGCCGGCTCGGTGGTGGTCGAAGTGCGCCGCCAGTTCAAGGAAATTCCCGGCATCATGGAAGGACGCGCGAAGCCCGACTACTCGCGCGCGGTGGACATGCTCACGCGTGCCGCCATCAAGGAAATGATCGTGCCGTCGCTGCTGCCGGTGCTGATCCCGGTGGTCATCGGCATTGCGCTCGGGCCGCAGGCGCTGGGCGGCGTGCTGATGGGCTCCATCGTCACCGGCCTGTTCGTCGCGATCTCCATGACGACCGGCGGCGGCGCATGGGACAACGCCAAGAAGTACATCGAGGACGGCAACTACGGCGGCAAGGGCTCGGACGCGCACAAGGCTGCGGTCACGGGCGACACCGTCGGCGACCCGTACAAGGACACGGCCGGTCCCGCTGTCAACCCGCTCATCAAGATCATCAACATCGTGGCACTGCTGATCGTGCCGCTCTTGTAAAGCGTCAGGCGTAAGGGGCAAGGAGTCAGGAGTCGCCGAGGGGTGACTCCGCCGCCCCTCGTTCTACACCCCTCACCCCTAACTCCTCACTCCTCACGGTTCCAATGAAATTCTCCCTCGGCGAACGCAGGATCGAGTGCAAGGGCGATTACTTCATCGCCGACAATGCGATCGTCATCGGCTCGGTCGTGCTGCATCCGAACGCGAGCATCTGGTTCAACTGCGTGGTGCGTGCGGACAACGACGTCATCACCATCGGCGAAAATTCCCAGCTCCAGGATGGCTGCATCCTGCACACCGATGCCGGCTTGCCCATGACGCTGGGGCGCGGCGTGAGCGTCGGCCACATGGCGATGCTGCACGGCTGCACGATAGGCGATGGCACGCTGGTGGGCATCAAGGCCGTCATCCTCAACGGCGCGAAAGTCGGCAAGAACTGCCTCATCGGCGCGAATTCGCTCATCGGCGAGGGCAAGGAAATCCCCGACGGGTCGCTCGTGATCGGCTCTCCCGGCCGTGTCGTGCGCCAGCTGTCCCCCGAAGAGATCGCCCGCATCAACAAGGCCGCGGACCACTACGTCAACAAGTTCCAGCTCTATCGCCGGGAGCTCAAGCCCGACCTGTCATAGGGGCGTTTTATTGCATTCGGTGCCGTAGAGGTTTACCCTTGCCGGGCTATTCGGGGGGGCCGGCACCATGCCGCCGGCATGCGGCAGCGATAACGACGAAGGGGTCCGCGATGGGCTCTCTGCAGAAATACGGTTTTCGCATCAGGACGCGCAACGGTCTGATCCTCGACAACCTGAGTGTCCAGGCACGCGACCGGAGCGAAGCCGAGCGGCGCATCACGCAGATCTACCACTACTGTGAAATTCTGGAGTGCCAGGAAAACAGGCCCGCGGCACACGCGGGCGCTGCGGACGTGGAAGGCGTGATTGCGCTGATCAGCAAGACCCGAGAGCTGCCCGAAACGCGTTCCCCCACCGATACAGTCGTCGCCGCTTCCGCCGACGCGAGCCACAGCAGCTCTTCCTAGCCGACGAACCCGTTCGCCTCCAGCTCGGCGAGCAACGCTTCGTAGTCTTTCGCGCCACGGCTCTCCGGCGCGTGCTCGAACACGTCGCGCTCGGATGCCGGGCTTTCGGCGAGGCTCACGTTCTCGCTGATGCGCGTCTCGCACACTTCCGCCCCGAAGCGCTCGCGCAGCTGCCGGTCGATGTCCCAGGACATCCTGCGCCGCGTGTCGAAGCGCGTGACGAGGTAACGGCGATCGAGCCGCCGCTTGAAGACGTGCTCCAGCGCGCGCAGCGTGCGCTCCATCTGCACTGCGCCTTTCATTGCGAGGTAGTCGGTCGAGATCGGAATCAGCACGCGGTCGGCCGCGAACACGCCCGACAGCGACAGCACGCCGAGCATGGGACACGAGTCCATCAGCACCGGCCTGTGGGTGTTGAGATTCTCGCGCACGATCCCCTGGTTGAGCCGGTGCAGTATGTCGGGGCCGCGACCGTAGCGGCTGTCGACTTTGGCGAGGTCGAGATGCGACGGAATGACTTTCAGCCCCGAGCGCGCGACGCGGATCAGGCTGCCGAGCGGTGTCGAGAGATTGTAATAACCGTAGAGGCTCGCGTCCGAGGTCTCGGCCGCGACGCCGCAGATGCCGGAAAGATGGCCTTGAGGATCGAGGTCGATCACCAGCGGATCCCGCCCCCGTCGCGCAAGGAGCGCGGCAAGGTTCAGCGTAGTGGTCGTCTTGCCTACGCCGCCTTTCTGGTTGAAGACGGTGATTCTCGTCATGGCCCCCGCCGAACTGCGTCCCGGTTTTCCGCCCGGCTATGTTCGTTCGCCGCCGACTCCGACCCGGCATGCCGGCATGCCGGCATCATAGCCCCATTGCCGCGAGCGCGTAACCGCTCGTCGGCGCTAGCGCACCAGCAGGTTGACGCCCGCGAGCAACAGCATCACCGCAAGCACCTTCGAAAACGTTTCCTGGCGTATGCGATTGCCGAGGCGCTCGCCGATCCACGTGCCGCCGACGATGAACGGCAGCATCATCGCAGCGAGCACCAATACTTCGCGCCGGTAGAAGCCCGCGGCGCCATAGCCGGCCAGCCGCGCCACCATCTCCATGAGCCACAGCGTGGCGACCGTTGCGCGGAACTGCAGCTTGGCGAGGCCGCGCGCATGGAGATAGATGACCACCAGCGTCCCGCCGCCGCCTCCGAACAGCGTGTCGATGAAAGCTCCCGACATGGCAGCCGGGAACGACCACACCCTGGAGCACGCGAGCTTCGGCAGGCCGAACACGTGCACCGCGAGGGTATACGCCGCGTACACGACGAGAAAGCTGCCGAGGAGCATGAGCAGGACGTGATTGTTCAGCGACTTGAACAGCAACAGCCCGATCACCACGCCCGCGATCGTCGGCACGACGAGGAGCTTCAGCTCCGGCCATACGACCTCGCGCCGGTCGCGTATGCTGAGAAACATGAACAGCACGGACACGAGCAGGCTGTTCAGCGGCACGATCACGTGCATCGGCAACACGAGCGCGAGCAACGGCGTCGCGATCAGCCCCGCGCCGAACCCCGAGAGCCCGCGGCACATGAACGCGAAGAACAGCGCTGCCGCCGCCCAGGCCACCTGCCCTGCGGAATAGCCGCCGATGAGGCTCATCACGGCTGCGGCCGCCCGGCCGCTTCGCGCCGCGCCGCCGCGATGGCCATCATGATGAGCGCGCTGCCCGCGAGCCCGACGAGAGACAGCAGCACGTACGTGAAGGCGTAGCTTCCCACGCCGCGATACACCGTCGCGAATACCGCCGGGCCCGCGAGTATGCCGCCGAAGTTCCACACCGCTGCGCCGCCCGTGGTGGTGCTCGCCCGTCCCGGCGGACTGCGCCGCGCGATCTCCGCGACGTAAAGGCCGTTCCACCCGACGGAGCTCGCGCCGAACGCGAAGAAAAACAGCACCACCACCGGCATCGGCCAGGCCGGCGTGACGAGCGCGATCAACGGGCAGCAGAACGTTCCGACGAGGGACAGCACGCGCAGCAGCTGCAGGCTGTTGCCGGTACGATCGGCAATCCAGCCGCACACGATGCGCCCGGTGACGCCGGCAAGCTGCGTGATCGACAGCATGAAACCTGCGGCGACGAGGCTGTATCCCGCTTCCTTCACCAGCATGGTCACGAGAAAAGTGCCGAGACACAGTTGCACGAATGCAAGACAGAACGCCGACATCACGAGCCAGCGCAAGGTCGGCCGCTCCCACAACACTTTCAGGCCTTCCATTGCGCTCGCGCGCTTCGCCCTCAGCGTATGGCGGTCGTCGTCCCAGTGCGCGCGAACCGGCTGCAGCGCGAGCGCGGTCCCGCCTGCGACGACTACGACGACGAGCAGCGACCAGCGCCACCCGTAAGCCTGGGTGATCGGCGGCGCGATCAGCGCCATCAGCGCCCACGCGAGCGGAACGCCGGTCTGCTTCAACGAAAAGAGAAACACGCGGTTCTGCGGCGGCGTGAACCGCATCAGCAGATGCGCGGACGTCGGCGTCATCATCGTCACCGAGCAGCCGAGCAGGAGCGAAGCCACGACCAGCGCCGCAATGTTCGAAGTGAAAGCAAGCAGGCAGCCGAGCACGCAAAATGCAAGACCCACCTGCGTGGCGCGGCATGCGCCCCAGCGACTGACGCCCGTGCTCAGCCACGGCGCGGAGAACGTCGCCGCGCCGTACACGATGCTCATCTGGTAGCCGATGAGCGAAGGCTCGACGCCCATGTCGGCCGCCAGCGGCAGCGCAATGACCGGGAATACGGATATGCCCATGACGGCGGCGACTTGCGCAACGGTGGCGGCGGTGACGACGCCCACGACCGTAGAGCGCGGAACGTCTGCTGCGCCGGCGGGCGGCTGCGAAATGGACACGATGCGGAAAGGCGAGACGCGGCGGTTTGTTGTGGCCCTATTATAGGGCGCGGCCTCGCCCGCCGCTCGCATTTGGCGCGCATCGGCTATGGGCCGGCACGGGACGAGGCGGCGAAAAACCTTCATAATTCGGGGCCGGGCGCGAGGCGCCCCGCATCGAACAGAACCCGGAGAGAATGAATGAGAGCAGTAGTGCTGCGCGAACACGGCGGTCTGGACAAGCTTCAGTACGTTCCGGACTTTCCCGATCCCGTCGTCACTGAAGGCCACGTGGTCATTCGCGTGCGGGCGACGTCGTTCAATTACCACGATGTCTTCACGGTCCGCGGCATGCCCGGCATCAAGGTGCCGATGCCCATGATCATAGGTCTCGACCTCGCGGGCGAGATCCTCGAGGTCGGCCCGGGCGTGAAAGGCTGGAAGGCCGGCGACCGCGTGCTGGTGAATCCGCTCAACCGCAACAAGGGGCTCATGGGCGAGATGATGCACGGCGGCCTCGCGGAGAAGTGCCTTGTCGCGGAGCACCAGCTGATTCGCATGCCGGACAAGGTGACGTTCGCGCAGGCCGCTTCGTTGCCGGTGGCATACGGCACCGCGCATCGCATGATCATCACGCACAAGACCATAGAAGCCGGCGAGAAAGTCGTGGTGCTCGGCGCAAGCGGCGGCGTGGGCACCGGCTGTGTGCTGCTCGCGAAGATGCTGGGCGCCGAAGTCGTCGCGTGCGCGTCGAGCGCCGACAAGATACAGCGCCTGAAGGACCTCGGCGCCGATCATGTCATCAACTACAAGGACACCGACTGGTCCAAGTGGGTGATCGAGAAGTACGGCAAGCCGCAGCGGCGCACGTACGAAGGCGGTGCCGACGTCGTCATCAACTTCACCGGCGGCGATACCTGGGGCTCGACGCTGCGCTGCGTGAAGCGCGGCGGCAAGATTCTCGTGTGCGGCGCGACGGCCGGCTACGATCCCAAGGAAGACCTGCGCTACATCTGGAGCTTCGAGCTCAAGGTCATCGGCTCCAACAGCTTCTACGACGACAACCTGAAGGCGCTGATGGAGCTGATCGACCAGGGGCGCATCAATCCCGTGATCGACGAAGTGCTGCCGCTCGAGCGCGCCGTGGACGGGCTGCGCCTCATCGAGGACCGCAAGGTTTTCGGCAAGGTCATCATAGAGCCCTGACGTTTCGATGCTCCCCTATCCCGAAGCCCGCGGCCACGCGGGCAATCTCGGACTGCTTTTGTCCGCGCACGTGCACGAAGCGAAGCCGGCGATCGTCGATCTCTCGCGCGCCGATGCGCCGCGGCCGGTCTCGTATCGGGAGCTGGATGCCGCATGCAACGCGGTTGCGCGGGGATTGGCGCGCGCAGGCGCCAGGGCCGGCGATCGGATCGGCATACTGTCGCTCAATCGCTGGGAATTCGTCGCCGTCATCCTCGGCGCGATGCGTGCCGGCGTGGTTCCGGTGCCCGTCAACGTCAAGCTCGCCGCCGAGACCGTCGCGTACATCACCGCCGACTCGGGCGCCAAGCTCATGTTCGCCGAAGCCCCGCTGCGCGGGCTCGTGCCCGCAGGCTGCCGTATCGTCGAGTTCGGCGGAACGGGCGCCGACGGCTTCGACGCATTCCTCGATCCCGGCCCTTATGCCGCGTTCGAGCCGCGGCCGGACTCGGTGGCGATACAGCCCTACACCTCCGGCTCCACCGGACGCCCGAAAGGCGTGCTGCTCACGCACTACGGCCAGAACTGGAGCCGCCTCGTTCTCGTGTACACGCGCAAGACCACGGCCGACGACGTCATACTGGTCGCCGCGCCGCTGTACCACAAGAACGCGCTGAACGCGATCAAGCAGGGGCTCACGGCGGGCGCGACGCTGCCGTTGCTGCCGCAGTTCAACGTCGAGCGCTACATCGAGGCGATGGGCCGTTATCGCGCGACCGTGATCTCGGGCGTGCCGACGATGATGTCGATGGTGCTGGCGCGCGGCGACCTGCTCGCACGCGTCGACACGAGCCCGGTGCGGACCGTGATGATGGGCTCGGCGCCCTCTTCCCCCACCCTGCTGCAGCAGCTCAAAGTGCGATTTCCCAACGCCGAGGCGCTGGTCGTCTACGGCGTCACCGAAGGCGGGCCGGTGCCGCTCGGTCCCGACCTGCAAGGGCGTCCGCGCCCGCCGGGCTCCATCGGCGTGCCGTATCCGGGCACGGCCGCGAAGCTCATCGACGGAGCGAGCGGGAACGAAGGCGAGCTGGTGCTGAAGAATCCCGGCGTGCTCATCGGCTACCACAATCTGCCCGACGAAACGGCGAAGCGGCTGCGCGACGGTTGGTACCATACCGGCGACGTATGCCGGCGCGATGACGACGGGTTTTATTATTTCGTCGGCCGTACCGACGACATGTTCGTCAGCGGCGGCGAGAACATCTTCCCGATCGAAGTCGAATCGCTGCTCGAGCGCCATCCCGCGGTGCATCAGGCGTACGTGCTGCCGTTCGCGCACGAGATGAAAGGCCACGTGCCGTATGCCTTCGTCGTGCTGCGGGCGGACATGCACGCGACGGAAGACGACCTCAAGCAGTTCGCGCTCGCGCGAGGGCCGGCCTACCAGCATCCGCGCCGCGTCTACTTCCTCGAGCAGTTGCCGCTCGCCGGCACGAACAAGATCGACCAGCAGCGCCTGAGGCAATGGGTCGCCGACGGCACGCTGGATAAACATCTGAAACAGGAGGCACCATGAACAGCACGAAACCCACGCTCGAGCAGCTGCAGGCGCTCATCAGTCGCGGGCCGTTCAACAAGTGGCTCAACTTCACCTTCGTCAAGGCGGATGACGAAGGCATAGAGCTCAAGGCCACCTGGCGCGAGGAATGGGTGGTCAACCCGGAACGCAAGTACACGCACGGCGGCATACTGGCCGCCATCATCGACGTGGCCGCGGACTATGCCGTCGCCGCGCAGCTCGGACGCCCGGTGCCGACGATAGACATGCGCGCGGATTACCACAAGGCGGCGATGCCGGGCGACCTGACGGCGAAAGCACGGGTCGTGCGCATGGGCAGCCAGTATTCGACGGCCGAAGCGCAGATCTACGACAAGGAAGGCGCGCTGGTGGCAAGCGGGCGCGGCACGTACTTCACCGCGCCACCCAAGGTCTGAGCCCCATGCGCCTCCCGCCTCGCGCCTCCCGCCTCCCGGCGTAGCGCATGCCCACCGTCCTCGAAAGCCGCATCCACGCCCGCGCCCCTGCACGTCAGTGGCGGCTGGACCTCGTCGCGCAGCGCGTGGCGCTGGTGGCGCTCGTTTTCGGCATCTGGTGGCTCGTGTCGCTGCGCATGCCGCACTACGTGCTGCCGGGGCCGGCCCGCGTGCTGGATGCGCTGCAGCGCATCTCGGCCAACGGCGAGCTGTGGAACAACCTGGGCATCACGCTCGGCCGCGTGGCAGCAGGCTTCGTGCTCGCCGCGGTCATTGGCCTGCCGCTCGGCATCGTGCTCGGCGCGAGCAAACGCCTTGGCGAATTCTTCGAGCCGATCATCCCGGTGATGAACACGGTGTCGTCCGCGATCTGGGCGATATTCGCGATCATCTGGTTCGGCGTCTCGAATGCGACCACGATATTCGTCGTCTTCATGACGGCCATGCCGCTCATCATCACCAACGTGTGGCAGGGCACGCGCACGGTCAACGCCGACTTCATCGAGCTGGCGCACACCCTGCGCATGCCGCAGGCGAAAGTGATGACCAAGATCTACCTGCCGAGCATCCTGCCCTACTTCTTCTCCGGCGCGCGGCTCGCGTTCGGCTTCGGCTGGCGCGTGTCCCTGGTCGCGGAGACGATAGGCTCGTCGAGCGGTGTAGGATATCGGCTGCGGCAGGCCGCCGACCTGATACAGACCGACCAGGTGTTCGCCTGGACGCTCGCGCTCGTCGTGATGATGGCTTTCATCGAGATGGGCGTGCTCCGGCCGCTGGAGAACCATCTCTTCCGCTGGAAAAAAGAAGCCGAATGACGTGGAGCCTGTGATGGCGACATCCAACGCATCGAAGCAGCGCCAACGCCTCATCGTCGCCATGACCGGCGCGACGGGGTCCGTTTACGGCATGCGGATTCTCGAGGCCCTGCGGGCGACGGGACGCTGGGAGACCCACCTCGTGGTGTCCGAAGCCGGGATGCTCAACCTGTGGCAGGAATTCCGCCTCGCGCGCAAGGACATCAACGCGCTCGCCGATGTCGTGCACAACGTGCGCGACGTCGGGGCCTCCATTGCGAGCGGCTCTTTCGTCACTGCCGGCATGGTGATTGCGCCCTGCTCCATGAAGACGCTCGCGGCCGTGGCCCACGCCTTCGCGGACAACCTCATTACGCGCGCCGCCGACGTGGTTCTGAAGGAGCGCCGCCGCCTGGTTCTCATCACCCGCGAGACGCCGCTCAATCTCGCGCACCTGCGCAACATGGTGGCCGTGACGGAAATGGGCGGCATCATCTTCCCGCCGGTGCCCGCGTTCTACAGTCACGCGCAGTCGATAGACGACCTGGTGAACCACACGGTGGGACGCGTGCTCGATCTCTTCGGCATCGAGCACGACCGGGTGCGCCGCTGGGAAGGCATCGCATCGGCTGCTGAAAGCCGTGACCCGTGACTCGTGACCCGAACTGGTTTAAAAACGTTGGAACCGCCGATAAACGCAGATCAACGCAGATATGTCCGCGGACGTCTGACCTGTCTGCGTTCATCGGCGGTTTCAGGGAATTGATTTTATTTTGCCCCACTCCTGACTCGTCATCGGCAAACACATGCAAGAGAATTTCAGGGAATTCCTCGAACGGTTGCGCAAGGCGGGCGAGCTCGTCGACATACGGCAGCCGGTCGACATACGCCACATCGCGACGCTGGTCGATCAATCGGACAAGGCGCTGTTCTTTCACGACGTGATCGGCTACAAGATCCCCGTCGTGTCGGGAATCATCCGCTCCCGTGAGCGCGCCATCATGTCGATGGGCTGCACCGAATACACCGAAATCGAGGCGAAGCTGCGTCGCGGGATCGATCAGCCCATACCGCCGCGCTATGTCGAGACGGCGGCGCACAAGCAGGTGATACAGAAAGGCGGCGAGGTCGACCTCTTCAAGCTGCCGATACCGATGTCCTCGATCTACGACGGCGGGCCGATGATCACCGCCGGCATCGTGATGGCGCGCGATCCCGAGTACGGCATCAACACCGGCATCTACCGCTTCATGGTGAAAGAGAAGAACCTCACCGGCATCGACATCGTCACGCCGAACAACATGCGGCTCTTTGCGCAGCGCGCGTACGAAGCGGGCCGCCCCTGCCCGATATCGATCAGCATAGGCACGCACCCGCTGGAGATCATGGGCGCGGGCTTTCGAGCGCCGCTCGGCGTGGACGAGATGGCGATCAGCGGCGGCCTGCGCGGCGCGCCGGTGGAGCTCGCGCGGTGCGAGACGCTGGATCTCCCCTGCCTCGCCGATGCCGAAATCGTGCTCGAGGCGGAAATCCTGCCGACGGGATGGGTCAACCCCGAGGGCCGCTTCGGCGAGTTCACGCGGCTGATGGGCGGGCTGCACTGGAACCCGCTGGTGCGCGTGAACGCGGTCACCATGCGCCGCGACGCCATTTACTACGCGCTGCACATGCCGTGGGAAAACACCTGGCTCGCCGCACCCACGCGTTACACGGCGATCCGCGCCGCGCTGAAGAACGCGGGCGTGCAGGTGCACGACATCAACGTCACGCTCGGCGGGTGCGCATTCTGGCACGCGGTCATTTCGATCAAGAAGCAGCCGGGCGAAGGCAAGAACGCGCTGATCGCCGCGCTGTCGGTCATGGATCTCAAGCATGTCGTGGTGGTGGACGACGACATCGACGTGCACAACCCGACGGACGTCGAGTGGGCGATCGCCACGCGCGTGCAGGCCGACCGTGACGTGGTCATCATTCCCGGCGCGCGCGCCAAGCCGCTCGATCCGAGCCTGCCGGTGATGCCGCCGGGCGTCGTGCCGACCGGGGCGAAGATGGGTATAGACGCCACCATATCCGAAGGCATACCGCACGAGCGTTTCGAGCGCATCGCCTACGCCTACGCGGACAGCGCCAAGGTCGGAGACTATGTCGCCGGGAAGGCCGATCCGCAGCCTGCGCGCGCGGGAACCGACGACAAGGCCGTCGTCGATCTCGCGAACGAAATCCTGCGCGTCATCGAGAAGGAGCCGCTCTACTATTCGGCGATCGCGGAAAAGTTCGCGGCCTATCCTTTCGTCGCTGTTGCCCGCGCCCTGGGCAAGCTCCACACGGACGAAAAGCTGTGGCAGGACCCGCGCGGCCGCATGTGCGTGCGCGGCTCCGCGCACGCGGCGCGTCCGCCGGTGCGCAGCGCATGAGCGAAGCCGTTCTCGACGCCGCCCACTGCACGCCGACGGAACCTGGCGTGCCGGCGATACAGGCGACCGGCGTGACGAAGGTGTTCTCGAATTCCGACCGCCAGCCTTTCACCGTGCTCGAGAACGTCAGCGTGGACGTCGCGCAGCACGAGATCGTTGCAATTCTCGGCGCCTCGGGCTGCGGCAAGAGCACGCTGCTCAACATCATTTCCGGGCTGCTCACGCCCGAGCGGGGCGCGGTGCGCATCAACGGCGTGCCGTCAAAAGCGTTCAGGGAATGGCGCAGCGTCAGCTATCTCTTCCAGGAAGACCGCCTGCTGCCCTGGCGCACGGCGATAGGCAACGTGATGTTCGCGCTCGAAGCCGGCTCCATGCCGCGCGCCGAGCGCGAGCGGCGAGCACGGGCCGCCCTCGAGCTCGTCGAGCTCGAAGGCTTCGAAGACGCCTTTCCGGCGCAACTCTCCGGCGGAATGCGGAGCCGCGTCGCGCTCGCGCGCAGCCTCGTGCTCGAGCCGTGCATACTGCTGATGGACGAGCCCTTCTCCAAGCTGGACGCGCAGACGCGCGCGTCCATGCACGACGAGCTGCTGCGCATACATAGCCTGAAGCGCATGACCATCGTCTTCGTCACGCACGACGTCGAGGAATCGGTGGTACTGGCAGATCGCGTCATCGTCATGGCGCCGCGTCCCGGCCGGGTACGCGAAGCGGTCCCCATAGCGCTGCAGCGGCCGCGCGATCCGACGCTGCCCGAAGTCACGCAATACATCCAGCGCTTGCGCGCGCTGATCTGAAGCGCGCTGGAAGAACAAAGCACAGAAGAGAAGAAATTGACAGGATTAACAGGATGAACAAGATTGAAACCTCGGGCTTTCCGCTCTAATCCTGTAAATCGTGTAAATCCTGTCTATTGATTTTTTTCGAACTGTTAAGCACGCGATAACGAGGAGTCAAGATGAGAACATACATGAGGACATGGGCTGCGCTGCTCGCCGCTGCAGCGATGCTGCTGCCGGCAGGCCCGGCGGCCGCGCAGAAGATCAAGGTCGGCTACTGGACGAGCGGCTTCAGCCTCGGCTTCGGGGCCGTCATGGAGCAGCTCAGGTTCGCGGAAAAGGAAGGCCTCGACGTGGAGTGGGTCAAGTTCGCGGAAGTGAACGGCCCGACGCGAGCCATCGTGCCGCACGCGATCGATCTCGCGTTCGCCGCGCCATCGACGGCGTCCATGAGCGTGGCCGCCGACGGCGTGCCCATACGCATCGTGCTCGCCACGCAGATCGCCGAAGCTCAGCTGATGACGCTCGACGGCTCGCCGATCAAGTCGGCCGCGGAGCTGCGCGGCAAGAAGATCGGCATGTCGCCTCCGGGCAGCGCCACGCACGCCATCGTCACCGCCATACTCGAGCACAACTTCGGCCTCAAGCCCGGCGACTACAGCGTCGTGCCCGGCAACGAAAGCCGGCTCGCGCAGTTCCTCGCGCAGAAGGAGATCGACGCCGCATCCATCCGCTCGGTCACCATCGCGCAGATGAACGAGCTCAAGCTGCGCCGCCTGGCAAGCATCGTCGACGAGTGGAAGAAGCTCGCCAGGACCAGCGCGCCGCCCATACTCGGCGTGACGATCGTGCATAACGATTACCTCGCCAGGAACCAGGAGGCCGTCGCCAAGTTCATCGCAGCGACGCGCAAGGCGCTGGAATTCGGCGCGAAGAACAAGCCGCGGGTGGCCGAGATCCTGCAGAAATCGGCGAACATGGACGCGACCGACGCGCGCGCCTATGCCGACCAGTGGGAAGGCGCTTACATGGCCTCGTTCGAGCCCGCCGACATCGCCTCGATGAAGCGGCTGAACGAAATCGTCAGAGCCAGCGGCGGCGCGAAGAAGGATCCGCCCGACAGCGCGTTCTTCGCCGAGCCGTACCAGCGCTCGAAGCAGATCAAGTAAGGATCATGGCGAAGATCAGGCTGCATATCGAGAATTCGCGGAAGAAGGCCGGTATCTTCCATGTGACCGAGGAGCGCTGGCAGGCCGCTGCCGCGCGGCATCGCGCGCTCGCCCGAAAGCTCGCGGTCACCTTCGGATGGGATGGCGACGTGCTCGACGACGCGTTGCGCGATGCCGAGCTCGTGATCGGCGTGCCCACGCGGCGCGAACGGCTGGCGCAACGCGCGCCCCGCCTCAAGTGGATGCACACCACCTCGGCCGGCGTCGACGGGCTCCTGCCGCTCGACTGGCTGCCACGCAGCGTGCCGCTCACCAACAACAGCGGCGCGCACGGCGCGAAGGCGCGCGAGTACATGCGCATGGCGTACACCCTGCTCAACGCACGCATGCCGCAGATCATCGCGAACCAGCACGCGCATCACTGGGAGCAGCTGTTCTCGCCGCGCGTCGCCGGCAGGACGGCGCTCGTGATCGGCCTTGGAGACCTCGGCGTCGCAGCTGCGCGCGCCGCGAAAGACCTCGGCATGCACGTCCTTGGCGTGCGCCGCCACGCGCAGCCCTGCCGCCATGCCGACAGCGTGCACACCTACCGCAGCCTCGACCGCCTGCTGCCCAGGGCGGACTACGTGGTGCTGGCGGTGCCGCTCACGGCGGAGACGCACAACATCCTCGACCGCAAGCGGCTCGCGCTGCTCAAGCCGACGGCGGGTGTGATCAACATCGCTCGCGCGCCCGTGCTCGACAACGAGGCGCTGCGCGAGCGACTCGCCGCCGGAGAGCTGGCGGGCGCGGTGCTCGACGTGGTGGAGCCGGAGCCGCTGCCGGCCGACTCGCCGCTCTGGACGACGCCCAACCTCGTCATCACGCCGCACATCTCGTGCGACGACGGCGCCGACTACGTCGGCATCTCGCTCGACCTGTGGTTCGAGAACCTCGTGCGCTATCTCGACGGCAAGCCGCTCAGGCGGCGCGTGGATGCCCGGCTTGGTTACTGAAAATCCATTCGCCACAGAGAGCACAGAGATCACAGAGAAGAACCATGCGAACGATCACGTGCCCTATGCTCGTCGCACGTCTTTCTTTTCTCCGTGTACTCTGTAGCTCAGCTCTTGACGCCTATGACCGCCGACATACCTAGCCTGCAGGTGCCTCGCGTCGGCGAGCTCACGCTCGATCATGTCGCGCATTTCGTTCCCGACATCGACGCTGCAAGCACGGCGCTCGGGCGCCTCGGCTATACGCTGACGCCGTTCTCGCCGCAATCGCACCGGCTCACGGAAAACGGCCCGCTCGTTCCGGCGGGCACCGGGAACCGTTGCGTGATGCTCGAGCGCGGTTACCTGGAATTCCTCACTCCGACCGCCGACACGCCGCTCGCAGCCCAGTTGCGTACGGCGATCGACCGCTACGTCGGCGTGCATCTCGTCGCGCTCGGCACCAGCGCGCCGGACCGCGATTTCGAGCGCCTGAACGCCGGCGGATTCGCGGCCCTGCCGGCAGTCGCGCTGCAGCGTCCGATCGAAACGCCACGGGGCACGGACACTGCGCGCTTCACGGTCGTGCGCGTCGCGCCGGGCACGATGGCCGAGGGTCGCATCCAGTACTGCCGGCAGCACACGCCGGAGCTGCTGTGGCAGCCGCGCTGGGTGAGCCATCGCAACACGGTCGTCGCGCTGTCCGGCGTCGTGCTGTGTGTCGCCGACGTGCGGGAAGCGGCGGACCGCTACGCGCGCTATACCGGACTGCCGGCACAGGACACGGCCAGCGGCTGGCGCATGGCGACCGCGCACGGAACGCTGCACTGCATTTCCGCCGACGCTGCGAAAAAGCTCTGGCGCGTGGATCCGCCCGCGCTGCCATGGATAGCCGCGACGGTGCTCTCAGCGCGCGATCTCGACGTGCTTGCAACGTACGTGCAGAACGCAGGCTGTCCGGCATGGCCGATGAACGGCGCGTTGCGCGCACAGCTCCCGCCCGAGGTCGGCGGCATGGCGATTTTCCAGCGCGCCGATGCGCCGCTCGCAGAGCTGTAAGATCGTCATTCGCCACGGAGAGCACAGAGAACACCGAGCAGAAGTGATACGCCCACCCCTGTCCCGTTCTTCTCTGTGATCTCTGTGTCCTCTGTGGCTGATTCTTCATTCTGAAAGGTACCGGATGTTCCACGAGACGTACGATGTGATCGTAGTCGGCTTCGGCCACGGCGGCGGCATCGCAGCGCTGAACGCGGCCCAGGCCGGCGCGAAAACGCTGCTCATAGAAAAATCGACCGTGCCCGGCGGCCTGTCCATCTGCTCGTACGGCGCGGTGCGCAGCGCGCGCGACCCCGAGCAGGCGTACGCCTACCTGCGGGCGACCAATGCAGGCCGCACGCCCGACGACGTGTTGCGCGTGCTCGCTGACGGCATGTGCGATCTCGAGCGCTACGTGCGCGCGCTTGCCGAAGTGGACGGCGCGCTGGTGGTGAGCTCGATCGAGGAGAACGCGCAGCGCGAGAAGGAGAACGACCCCTATCGCCGCCGCATCAGCGCCAACTATCCGCTGCCCGGTACCGAAGCCTTCTATCACACGTCCGTCGTCGACGTGCCGGGCTTCGATGCGCGCGCGGAATATCCCTGGGCGAACGGCGCACCCAACGGACCGAAGCTGTTCAAGGTCGTTCATGACAACGTGCGCAAAGCCGGCGTGACGATCGCGCTCGGCACCGCGGCCGCCCGGCTGGTCACCGCCGGCGATCCGCGCGAAGTGCGCGGCGTGACGGTGCGCGACGCGAAAGGCACGCGCAACATCGCAGCCCGCCGCGCCGTCGTGCTCGCGTCCGGCGGCTTCGAGGCCAGCAACGAGCTCAAGACCCAGTTTCTCGAGACGACCCCGGTGTACAACGCGGCAGCGCGCAACAACACCGGCGACGGCATCCGCATGGCGCAGGACCTCGGCGCGGCGCTGTGGCACATGTGGCACGTGCACGGCGCGTACGGTTTCCGGCATACCGATCCGGCGTATCCGTATGGCATACGCGTGAAGCGCTTCCCCGACTGGTTTCCGGGCGAGCAGCACAAGGTGCGTCTGAAGATGCCGTGGATACTGCTCGATCAGTACGGCAGGCGCTTCATGGCTGAATACCAGCCTTACACCCAGGATACCGGCGTCCGGCCGCTGCAGCACTTCGATCCGGTGACGCAGAAATTTCCGCGCAACCCGGCGTTCCTTATCTGCGACGAAGCCGGACGCAAGCTCTATCCGCTCGGCAAGGCGACGTCCAACGACGAAGGGCTGCGCTACGACTGGAGCGAGGACAACCTGAAGGAAGTGGAGCTCGGCATCATCAAGCGCGGCGCCACGCTCGATGCGCTCGCCGCGCAGCTCGACATCGACGCTGCCGCCATGAAAGACAGCGTCGAGCGCTGGAACGCGCAATGCGCGGCCGGCGCGGACGCGGACTTCGCGCGCCCGGCGAACAGCATGATGCCGATCGCCGAGCCGCCGTTCTACGGCGCTCCGGTGTATCCGACGCTATCGAACACGCAGGGCGGACCGGTGCACGACGCGCACTCGCGCATCATCGATGTGTACGGAAAGCCTGTTCCCCGTCTGTACGCCGCCGGCGAGCTCGGCAGCGCTTTCGGCCACCTCTACATGTCGGGCGGCAACATCGCCGAATGTTTCGTCACGGGGCGGGTCGCGGGACGGCATGCCGCCGGCCTTGCCCCATGGTCATGAGCTGCGCTCAGGGCTGACGCCTTCGATCGCTGTCCGGCCGGCCGGGCGCAGGAACGATGGATCGCCGCTCGCCGGCAGGCAACGTCACGTCGCATTCGTAGCGGCGGTCGAAGCGCGCAAGATGCCGGTGCTGCACGTAGCCATGCTCGCGCGCGTCCGCGAGGCAGTCGACGAAGGTCGCGAAAGTGCGCAGCGAAGCCACCTTCGTAACGCCCTCCTCCGTGCAACGCCAGTTCCAGCGCTGTGCGCGCTCCCTGGGGGTCCGGTAATAGCCGGTGAAACGCCAGATGGTCATGCTGCTCTCCATAAGACTGCATGCGCGTCGCGGCTCCTTGCAGTTAGCGTGCCGACTCCGCCGCGCGCCGCCATGCGACAATGGCGATCCGGTTTTTTGCACGGCAATCATGAAAGCTGACGAGGACCCGTTGACGCCCGAAGCTCTCCGGGCGATATCGCGCGAGACGCTGGAGCACTACCAGCGCCGCGCCGATGCGTTCTGGGCGGGCACGCGCGACCACGACGTCACGCAGAACATCGAGGCGCTGCTCTCGGCCGTCGAAGGCGATCCGCCGTACACGATTCTCGACTTCGGCTGCGGGCCCGGGCGCGATCTCAAGGCCTTCACCGGGCGCGGGCACGTGGCGATCGGGCTCGAGGGGCTCGCGACGTTTGCAGAAATGGCGCGCCGCCATAGCGGCTGCGAAGTATGGGTGCAGGACTTTCTCGCGCTCGATCTCCCCGCCGAGCGCTTCGACGCTGTCTACGCCAATGCGAGCCTGTTCCATGTGCCGCGCCGGCTGCTCGCCAAAGTGCTCGGCGAGCTGCGCGCTGCGCTCAAGCCGCGCGGCGCGCTGTTCGCGTCCAACCCGCACGGCAACAACGAGGAAGGCTGGAATGCCGGCCGCTACGGCGCGTATTACGATATCGAGCGGTGGCGCGACCACCTCCGGTCCGCCGGCTTCGTAGAGCTCGGTCATTATTACCGCCCGCCCGGACTCCCGCGCGAGCAGCAGCCGTGGCTCGCCACCCTGTGGCGGAAACCGGACCGCTGAAGCGCGCAGCCATGACAGACGCATGCGCGCGACACTCTGCTGTCGATAAGGAAATCTGCCAATGACGACGAACACGACAACCTGGCGCAAGGACGACGGCGTCATGCAACGCATGCTGCCGAAGGCGAACCGCGCGTGAAGCTGTACGGCTGCGCCAACTCGCGCTCGCTGCGCGCGTTATGGGCCGTGGAGCACACCGGCGCGCCCTGCGACTACGTTCCTGTCGACCTCTTCAAGGGCGAAGGTCGCTCCCCGGCATTTCTGGCTGTGAACCCGGGCGGCAAAGTGCCTGTCCTGGTCGATGGCGCGGTGACGCTCACCGAATCACTCGCGATCGTCACCTATCTCGGCGAGAAGTTTCCCGACAGCCGGCTGGTGCCCGCCACGCTCGCCCTTCGCGCCGACTACTGGAGATGGTGCAGCTTCGTCGTCACCGAGCTCGAGCAGCCGCTCTGGACCATTGCGCGCCACCGCTTCATATTGCCGAAGGCGCAGCGGCTGCCTCAGCTCGAGCCGTTGCAGATCGCCGACTTCGCCGCGGCGGCAACGCTGCTGGCCGGCGCGCTCCGCGACAGGGAATACCTGCTCGAAGGCGGCTTCAGCGGCGCAGACATACTCGCCGGCCACACCCTCGCATGGGCGCGCTCGGCGCGCGTGCCCCTCGGCCATGCGACGCTCGAATCGTATCTCGATCGGATGAACGCACATCCGGCGCTCATTCGCGCTCGCGAGCGCGAGCGGCGAACAACGAACAACTAGAGCTTAAAGCTCACCACAAAGGACGCAGAGGAAGACGTTCAACTGCCTTACACGCTGTGCGCTTTCCTTGGCGCCCCCTTCGTGTCCTTGGTGGTGTATGCTTTTTTCGTAGTCCACGCTACAAATCAGCCTTGATCCCCGCCGTGCGTATCACCTTCCCGTACTTCGCGACGTCGGACCTGATGGTGGCCGCGAACTGCTCCGGCGTGCCGCCGATCAGCTCGTAGCCCAGCGTATTGAGCCGCTGCTGCGCGTCCGCCGACTTCAGCCCGGCGGCGATGACGGCGTTCAGCCTGGCGACGACGTCGCGCGGCACGCCCGCGGCCGCCACCACGCCGAACCACGGCGAAACGTCGTAGCCCGACAGGCCCGATTCCGCGATGGTAGGCAGCCGAGGCGCCGAGGCGAGCCGCTTGGCGCCGGTCACTGCGATGACGCGCAGCTTGCCTGCCGTCGCATGCGGCTGTATCACGGCGAGGTCGGCGAACATCATGTCGATCTGTCCCGCGACCACGTCGGTCAGCGCCGGCGCGGTTCCCTTGTAGGGCACGTGCACGATGCTGACTTTCGACATCGCGTTGAGCAGTTCCGCAGCGAGGCTGGAAACGCTGCCGGTTCCGGACGAGCCGTAGCTCAGGTTGCCCGGCTTGCGAGCGGCAAGGGCGACGAGCTCCTTCACCGTCTTTGCCGGCACCGTGGGATTCACGGCAAGCGCGTACGGCACATGCGCGACATTGATGATGGCGGTGAAGTCTTTCACCGGATCGTACGGGAGCTTCTTGTAGAGGCTCGGCGCGATCGCCATGTTGCTCGTGCCGCCCATCGCGAGCGTATAGCCGTCGCCCGGTGCTTTCGCCGCGACATCCATCCCCACCGTGCCGCCTGCGCCGCCGCGATTGTCGACGACGACAGTCTGCCCGAGCTGCTCGGTCACCTTCTGTCCGACGAGCCTGCCGAGGAAATCATTGGGGCCGCCGGGCGCGAACGGCACGATGAGCCGTATCGTCTTCGACGGATAAGACTGCGCGTGCGCCGGCATCGCGCAAACGCCGGCCGCGGCGATCAAGGAAGCAATGACGTGCCGGGACACGGCGTTGATTTTCGGCATGTGTAGTCCCCTCGGTTATCGCGGCCTGATGCGCCGGGCCGTCCGGTTTGTGGCCGGCCATTATATACAAGGCGGCCCGACCTGCACCGGTCGGGCGTGCGGCACCATCCGGGGATGCTGGTGGACGTTGACCACGGCACGAACGGGATAATGGTCGGATGCGACACGCGCGGCCGGCGAGCGGTATACGCCGAAGCTCAGCAGCGAGCTTCGCGGTCGCACCCACACGCGGTCGAGCGCGAACACCGGCAGCCACACGGGAAACGAGCGCTCCGCCGGTGAATGGCCCAGGATTCCGTGCAGCCAGCGCAGCGGACGCCCGAGCGGCAGCCACTCGTTGATGTCGCCGAGCACGACGACAGGCTGCTCCCTGGGTATGTCATGCAGGAGCCTCAGCATCTGCTTCACCTGGAAGCGGCGCTCGACCGGGCGCAGCCCGAGGTGCGTGACCATGACGCGCACCGCCACGCCGTCCACGTCGAGCTCGACGTCGAGCGCGCCGCGCGGCTCGCAGGCGCGATAGCTCAGATCGTGCCGCTGCACCGCCAGCACTTTGCGCCGCGTGAGCAGCGCGTTGCCGTAATGGCCGTCGTGATGAATGATCGTGAGCCCGGGTATCGCCGTCATTCCCGTGCCCTGCTTCAGCGCGTCGAGCTGCGGCAGCTCCAGGCCCTCTCCCGCGCGGCTGTTCACCTCCTGAAGGCCGACCGTATCGCAGCCCATCTCGTTGATGACGCGCGCGATGCGGTGGGCATCCGCGCAACGGTCGCTGCCGCGGCAGCCATGCACGTTGTACGACCCGACACGCAGGCAGTCGTGGTCCTTGTAGTCCTGCCAGCGCCTGCGACTACTGCGCCGTATCATCCGCATCCGCGTGCTTCGCCATCTGCTTTACGAACCAGCGCCTCACCAGCAGCATGCCGATGGCGAACAGCAGCACCACGCCCGCGATCAGCCAGTAATTGACCGACTCCGGGTCGTCGAGCGCGGCATGAAGCTGATCGCCGAACACCGTCGCCGCCAGCGTGCCGGGCAGCATGCCGAGAAAAGTGCCGCCGAGCAGATCGCGCGCGCGCAGCCGCAGCGCACCCGCGACCAGGCTTTCGACGCTGAACGGAGCGATGGGCACCAGGCGCAACGCCGTCATCGCAACCAGGCCGCGGCGGCGCAGCACTTCGCTGATCCGATTGACGCTGTGGCCGGCGAGGCGGCGCACCGTCGCGCGCTGCATCATGCGACCCACGAAATAGATGACGAACGCGGCGAGCAGTATGCCGGACATCGCGGTTGCCCAGCCCAGCCACGGGCCGAATGCAATGACCGCGAACAGCGTGATCAGCGGACGCGGAAACATGACGATGGACGCCGGCGTGTACGCAGCCATTACCGCGAACGGCGCCCACCCCACGTTGCCGAACTGCTCCGCCCACGCGGCGATGCGATCGGTCGTGACGACGTCGGCAAGCGGCGTATAGCGCCACAGCGCGGTAAGGCCGACCAGCACCGAGACGGCGAGGGCAAGCTTGCCCCACGCTGGTCCGCCCTTTTCGGTTTCCAGGTCCGGCGAGAATTCTTCCACCAGCTTGTCGAGCGCTACGGGACGTTCCAGGTCCACCACCTGCGCCGCGCTGATGACGGCTTCGGGCCATTCGGGAAGGCCGTCGAGTCGCTCCAGCGTGCGGCCACTGCTGTGCATCGCATTGATCGCCGCGATGAGCGAGCCGCGCCGCTCGATTTCCGCCGCCACGCGCGCCGCTTCGGTATCGAGATGCTCGGCCAGCAGTCGCGTGCGGAAATCCGCGATCGCGGCACTTATCGCAGGCTCACGGCGCGCCTCCAGCGTGACATCGCACTCGGTGTCCAGGCCCATGGAGCGATTGCACAGATTGGCGGAGCCTATGCGCAGCCACTCGTCGTCGACGATGATCATCTTCGAGTGCACGTCCACGCACGTGCCCTCCTCCAGGCCGGGCACGTGCGCGTAATAGATCTCGAAGCGGCCGTGCGCGTCGGCCGCGCGCAGCCGGCGCACGAGGTCGGTGCGCAGCACGTGCATCGTATGCTCTTCGAGCCAGCCGTGGCTCAGCAGCCGCGACACCACGATGATCTCCGGGCCGTCGCGCTCCGCGAGACGCGCGGCGAGCGCCTCGCCGATCTTCTCCGCCGTGAAGTACTGGTTCTCGATGTAGATGCAGCGTTGCGCTCGCGCAATCATGTCCAGATACAGCGCCTCGATCTGCCGCGCGCCGCGGTGCGGCTCGAGGTCGGGGAAAGTGCACGACACGGCCGTAGGCGCGTTGCGTACCTGCACGGCCAGGTCTTCCGGCCACGGGTCGGCGCCACGCGGCGCCGGCGGTATGCGATGGCCGGTAGCCCGCTCCCAGCGTTCGCGCGCCACCTGTCCGAGCGCGCCGGCAGCGTCCCCATCCACCGCGATCATCACGTCGTGGAACGGCGGATACGGCTTCTCGCCCGAGATGCGGCGCGGATCCCGCGCCTTGTGATCGCAGGTATCCCAGCGCCGTCCGGTGAGATCGAGGCCGCCGGAGAACGCCATGGCGTCGTCGATCGCCACGATCTTCTGATGGTGCGATCCGCCTATCGGCTGCGTATTGTCGTACTCGAAATGAACGTGCCGCCGCGGCGACCACGATCCCAGGCCGTAGATCGGGGGAAACTCGCGATCCGTCCCGTACACCATGGGATAGTCCCAGTTGAGGATGTAGACCTGGAGCCCGCGCCTGCGCTTCACCAGGTGATTCAGAAAATCGCCGACCAGCGGCGGCGTGTCGCAGGCATCGTCCCAATGCAGCCGCGCGCGGCTGTCGAAATCCCAGGCGAGTATGACGATCGAATGGCGCGCGCGCAGCGCGGCGCGCATGAACGCGCTGAAGTAATTCTCCGCATCGACCAGCAGCGCGACCCGCGGCGTCGTCGCGATCGCCCGGCAATTGCGGCCGAGCTCGAACAGCGACGGCTCCACGCGTTCATACGCAGAGCCCTCCCACGCACCGTCTGCAGCCGGTGTCGCGGTGTCGCGCGTATGCAGGAATGTATGGGAGCGTATGGCCATGGTGCGCGGCGGCCGGCACGACGCGTCATAGCGCCACGGCCGGAGCTGCACCGGTTTTGCAAACGCTGTGCCCGGTAAAAAAAAGCCCGCAGCAAGCGAGCTGCGGGCCAGGAAAACGCGCGGGAGCCGCCGCGCCCGCGCGCAGCTTTACTCGAGCTTGATGCCTGCGGCGCGTATCACCTTGGTGTACTTGTCGATCTCCGTCTTCACCAGCCGGGTGAGCTCGGCCGGCGTCGTCGTGATCGGCTCCGCGCCGTTGCGCTCGAACTGCTCCTTCATCTCGGGCGCCCGTGCGATCCCGACAAGCTCCTTGTAGAGCCGATCGAGTATGGGCTTGGGCGTGCCGGCCGGCGCGAAGAATCCCAGCCACAGCGAAGCCTCGAAGCCCGGATAGCCGGACTCCGCCACCGTCGGCACATCAGGCAGCGCAGAAGAACGCTTCGCGGTGCCTACCGCCAGCGGGCGCAGCCGCGCGGCTTTCGCCATCGGCAATACCGCCGGCATGCTTCCGAACAGCGCCTGCACCTGCCCGCCGAGCGTCGCGGTATTCGCCGGGCCGTTGCCGTTGTACGGGACGTGCACGAGGTCGATGCCCGCCGCGGTCTTGAGCATTTCCATCGCGAGCTGCGTCGTCGTACCCGTCCCCGCCGACGCATAGTTGAGCTTGCCCGGCTGCGACTTCGCGAGCGCGACGAATTCCTTCAGCGAGCTCGCCTTCACGCCGGGATGGACCACCAGCAGGTAAGGCGTCGTCGCGACCAGCGTAATGGGAGCGAAATCCTTGTTCGGGTCGTACTTGAGATTCGCGTACGCGCCGGCCGCTATCACATGGGTGCTCGTCGTACCCATGGTAAGGGTGTAACCGTCGGGATTCGCGCGCGGCGATCTCTGTGCCTATCGTGCCGCCCGCGCCGCCGCGGTTGTCGATCACCACCTGCTGCCCGAGCTTTTCGCCGAGCCGCTGGCCGACCACGCGGGCGATGATGTCCGTCGAGCCGCCCGGCGGGAAAGCGACGATCAGCCGTATCGGTTTCGTCGGATACCTGTCCTGCGCGGACACCGCTGTCGCACTTGCCATGCAGGCAATGGCCACAACGGTCTTCCATCCCCGCTCGCTGCATTTCATTCGCTATTCCTCCTCGTCGATGACGAAGTCATTGTAGCGGACAGGGAAGATGCTCAAGCGAGCGTTACGGCGCAATCATCATTGCATTATGTAATGATGATTGCGCGATCAGGCAATGGAACGGCGAAAGCGCGCTGCATGCGCCGCGCGCCGGATGCGGACGCCCCCTATTCGGCGTGCAGCAAGCCTGCCTTGATGAGCCTGGAGACTTTCGCCGCTTCGTTCCTGATGAACGCAGCGAATTCCTGCGGCGTGCCGCCCTGCACCTCGAGCCCGAGCTGGTCGAGACGCTGCTTCACGTCGGGCAGCGTGAGCGCCTTGTTCACTTCGCGATTGAGCTTGTCGACAATGGCGCGCGGCAGGCCGGGCGGACCCGACATGCCGAACCACACGATCGCTTCCGCATCCTTGATGCCGGACTCCGCAAGCGTCGGCACGTCGGGAAGCAGCGAGACACGCTTCGCGCTCGCCACGCCGACGACGCGCACGCGTCCCGCCTTGATCTGCGATTCCGCGCTGACCGTCGTGGTGTGCATCGCCTGTATCTGCCCTGCGATGAGATCGGTGATGGCCGGGCCCGAGCCTTTGTACGGCACGTGCTGCACCTTGATGCCGGTGGCCGCCTGGAGCAGCGCAAGGCCGATGTGCAGGCTGCTGCCGTTGCCCGACGAGCCCCAGTTGAGCTTGCCGGGATTCGCCTTCGCATAATCGATCAGCTCGCGCGGATTGCGGACCGGAAACGACGGATTGGTGAGAATGATGAGCGGCGCGTAACCGATGAATACGATGGGCATGAAGTCGCCGACTCTGTACAGCGAGCTCTTCAGCAGCAGCGGCGTGTTGACGCTGGGCCCGGGATTGGCGAGCAGCAGCGTGTAGCCGTCGGGACTTGCTTTCGCCACCGTCTCCGCGCCCACCGCGCCGCCGGCGCCCGGCCGGTTGTCGATGATGAACTGCTGGCCCCACGCCTCGCCGAGCTTGGCGCCCATCAGGCGCGCGATGATGTCGTTGGACGCGCCGGGCGTGAAAGGCACGACCCAGCGCACCGGCTTGTTCGGATAGTCGCGCGCGCCGTCCTGCGCCAGCGCGCCGGTCGCCGCAGCAAGGCATGCCGCTGCGACCGTCATACGTTTGCACACGTTCATCGCTGTCCTCCTCGGTGTTGTTTCCCGAAGTGTAGCGCGCTCCGGCGCCGCAGGCGATCTGCTTCCGGCGCTCGACCTACTTCCGGCGCTCGAGCGCCTCGGGGTTCACCATGTTGATCGGCTTGCCGGCGGCGTACGCCAGTATCTGGTCGAAGGAGCTGTTGAACTGCGACTCGTAGCCGTTGCGCTCGACGTACCCGATATGCGGCGTGCACACCACGTTGTCCATCGCCAGCAGCGGATGCTGGGCGCCGAGCACCGGCTCATCCTCGTAGACGTCGACGGCCGCCATGCCTGGCCTGCCCTTCTTCAATGCCTCGACCAATGCGCCGGGCGCGATGAGGCCTGCGCGGCTGGTGTTCACGATGAGCGCAGTGGGCTTCATGCGCGCAAGATCCGCCCCGGTGACGATGCCACGCGTGGCGTCGTTGTACCGCAAGTGCAGGCTGATCACGTCGCACTCCTCGAAGAACGCCTCGCGATTGCGCGCCGCCGAGTAACCATCGGCACGCGCGCGAGCCAGGCTTGCTTCGCGGCCCCAGACCAGCACCTTCATGCCGAATGCCTTGCCATAGCCGGCAACGGTGCTGCCGATGCGCCCGTAGCCGAAAATGCCGAGCGTCTTGCCGCGCAATCCGAGCCCGACGGTCGATTGCCAGCGCCCTGCTTTCAGCGCAGCCACTTCCTGCGGGATACGGCGCATCGCGGCGATCGTCAGCCCCCAGGTGAGCTCCGCCGTCGCGTACGACGGCTTTCCCGGGTGCATGTCCGAGCACAGCAGCACGCCGTGCTCGGTGCAGGCGGCCACGTCGATATGCGGGTAAACGCTGCGCTGGCTGATGAGGCGCAGCCTCGGCAGCCGCGCGATGAGCGGCGCGCGTATCGGCGTGCGCTCGCGGATGAGCACCAGCGCTTCGGTGTCCTTCAGCCGCTCCGCGAGCACGTCCACGTCCTTGGTGTGATCGTTCCAGATGGTCACGTCGTGGCCCGCCACCTTCTTGAAGGCGTCGAGCGTGCGGACGACGTTCTGGTAATCGTCGAGTATGGTGATTTTCACTTCCGCTTCCTTGTGAGGCGGGAGGCGAGAGGCGGGAGGCGCGAACCCACCCTCACTTCCCTGATTCAATCCGCAGCCGAATAAGTTCTGCGAAAACTGCTTGTCTACGGCCCCGATGGGTGTCCTCTGCCGTCGAGAGTGGCACAGAGTATGAGGCGAACTTCGCTTTACCGCCTCCCTCCTCCCGCCTCTCGCCTCCCGGGCGTCAGCGGACCCAGTCCGCTGACGCCAGCACTTCATCCACGATTTCCGGCGCGCGGCCGACGTACGTGGTCGGGTCGAGCACCGCGTGCAGCTCGTCCTTCGACAGCGCCTTGCGCACGCGGTCGTTCTTCATCAGCTCCTGCTCGAACGTCGTGCCCTGCTCCAGCCCGTGCATGGACGCCTCGTACACCAGCTCGTGCGCGGTCTGCTTGCCGACCTTGTCCGACAACGCGAACATGACGCGCTCGGACAGCAGGAAGCCGCCCAGCATGTCGAGGTTCTGCCGCATCCGGGTCACGTTCACTTCCAGCCCCGACAGCACGTACTTCATCATGCCGAGCAGCGCACCCATCATCAGACACGACTCCGGCAGCGCTTTCCATTCGCCGCGCCACGCCGAGCCGTCACGCTCGTGCTCGATCACCATGCACTCGAGCATGAACGACACGTTGTAGCGCAGCGCGCGGCTTACGCCGACCGCCGCTTCGCAGGTTGAAGGATTGCGCTTGTGGGGCATGGTGGAGGAGCCGACCTTGCCTGCGCTGAACGGCTCGGAGATCTCGTCGATCTCGGTGTGCTCCAGCGTGACGACCTCATTGGCGATCTTGCCCAGCGTGCCGCTCACGATGCCGAGCACACACACGTACTCGGCGAAGCGGTCGCGCGCCGGCTGCCAGTTGATGTCCGCGACGCCGAGGCCGAGCCGTTTCATCAGCCGCTGCTCCAGCTCGGCAGCCCGGTCGCCGTAAGAAGCCTGCGTACCGACCGCGCCGACCATGCCGCCGACGAACACGCGCGGCTCGAGCTGGCGCATGCGCTCGTAGTTGCGGCCCATCTCCGAGAGCCAGATCGCCGCCTTGTGGCCGAACGTGATCGGCAGCGCCTGCACGCCGTGCGAGCGGCCCACCATCGGCGTCGCGCGGTGCTTCTCCGCGAGCTGGTGCAGTGCCTTGCCGACTGCTTTCATGTCGCGCAGGAAGACTGCGTGCGCTTCCTTCACCTGCAGCATGGTCGCAGTGTCGAGGACGTCCTGCGTCGTCGGGCCGAAGTGGATGTACTCGCCGTGCTCAGGCTTGCACAACTGCTGCACCGCCTTCAGCGCGGGCACGAGGGGATGCTTGATGCGCCGGATTTCCGCCGCGACGGCCTCGACGTCCACCTTTTCGATGCGGCAGTTCGCCGCGATGTCCCGCGCCGCCGCCTCGGGAATGATGCCCATCGCGCCTTGCTCCTGCGCGAGCGCCGCTTCGTAGTCGTACCACTTCTGCACGCGGTTGCTGTCGCTGAATATCGCGCGCAGCTCGTCGGTGCTCCACAAGTGCTTGATCAGTGCGTCGTCGAAAACTCCAGAGGCCACTTTGCTCACTCCATTCGCTTCGTTGGTGAGGAGTGAGGGGTGAAGGGTGAGGCGTAGAAACAGCGCCGCAGCGCGGCGCAATTCCTGACTCCTGACTCCTGACTCCTCACGTTCTTTCAAGAATATGCAGTCCGCGCACGCGGTCGAGCAGGTAGATGAGGCCGCGATCGTCCACGGTCACGTCGTTGCTCTGCACGCGGTCCGAGCCTTGCGGCACGTCGGGCATGAAATACGCCACTTCCTTCAATGCATGCGGCTTCGAGATGTCGATGATGCGCAGGCCGTGCGCGAACCACGCGACCGGTATCTCGGTGCCCGTCACTTTTTCGCAGGGCTGGTGACATCCCGTCATGCGCGGCTGCGGCGTGTCCGGCATGTCCTCGACCTGGTAGGTCGATATCGGCTGCGGATGCTTCTCGTCGGAAATGTCCACCATCCAGAGGAACGCCGCCGGGTACTTGAAGTAGTCCTCCTGGCGGAACACGTCCTCGTCGGTGGCGAGCAGGAAATCGCGCCCGCCGATCTTGAACGGGATGCGCAGCGCCGTATGCGTCGGCCACGGGAAAGGCGGGCTCCAGTCGAGCTCCGAAACGAGCTTCGGCTTGCTCATGTCGTCGATGTCGAGGATCACGAAGCCGCCCTGCCAGTAGCTGGTGTAGAGCCGGTTGCCGTACCGCAGCGGGTGATGGCACTTGTGCGCATCGCCTTTCCACGTCGGCTCCTCGCCGCCCGCGACCCACTGCCCCGGCATCCACCAGCGTCCGACCTCCTCCGGCTTCGCCGGATTCTTGAGGTCGAGGATCATCGTGATGTTGCCAATGTAACCGTCCATCGTCGGCGAGATGTAGGCGTAGCGGCCATCGAAGTCGAAGCGGTGCACGCCGCGCGCGTAACGGGCGCCCGCCTTGTCGGTCGTCTCCCAGTGGGTGATGAGCTTGGGCTTGGACGGGTTCGACACGTCGTAGATGGACAGGCCGCCGTTGTAGCCGTCCGGCGGCGTCTCGCCTTGCAGCGCGTGCGCGCCGAGGACTTCCCGGTTGGTGATCATGATGTCGCCGTGCACGCGCACCTTGTGCGAATGCGTGCCTTCCGGCATCGAGAGCGACGCGATCTGCTTCGGATGCTTCGGATCGGACACGTCGATGATGAGCGTGCCGTGCGGATTGCGCATGTTGCCGACATAGGCGATGTTGTTCTCCACCACCACCTGCCCGCCGCCCGCGCAGTCGAAGAAGCCGCGCGTCTCCATGCCGTGGCCGTGTCGGTGCGCATGTCCTGCGCCACCCCCGCCTCCGCCGACGTCGACGTACGCGACTTCCCTGATGCCCTTTGCTTTGCTCATTGGTTGTCCCTGTCTCAATAAACCATTGCCACAGAGAGCACAGAGCTCACAGAGTGAGGACCTCTGCCCCGTTACGCCCTACTCTGTGTTCTCTGTGTCCTCTGTGGCAGATCCGTTTTTCAATCCAGGCGGATGCCTGCCTGCCGAATCAGGCGTGCCCATTTGTCGTGCTCTTTCCTGATGAACGCGCCGAACTGCTGCGGCGTCATCGGGGCCGGGTCCGAGCCCAGGCCCACCAGGCGGTCGTGCATGGTCTTGTCCTCCAGAATGCGCACGAGCTCGCGGTTCAGCCGCGTGACGACGGTCTGCGGCGTTTTGGCCGGCGCGAGCCAGCCGAACCAGCCGATCACCTCAAAGCCGGGAATGCCGGATTCTGCCACGGTGGGCAGATCGGGGGCGACGGCCGAGCGCTTCGCGCTGGAAATGGCGAGCGCACGGACTTTCCCGGCCTTCACCTGGGGTATCGCCGTCAGCGCGATGCTGAACAGCGCCTGCACCTGGCCGGCGATGACCTCAGCGAGCGCCGGGCCGCCGCCTTTATAAGGCACATGCACGAAATCGACGCCGGCCGAATCGCGGAAAAGCTCGAGCGCGAGATGGCCCGAAGTGCCGTTACCGGCGGACGCGAAGGCAAGCTTGCCGTTCTGCGCTCTCGCGTAAGCGACCAGCTCCTTCACCGACTTCACGGGCACGCTGGGATGCACGACGAGAATGTTCGGCACGGTGATGCCCAAGGTGATCGGCGCGAAGTCCCTGATCGGGTCGTACTGCACCTTGCGATACAGGCTCGGATTGATCGCCACACCGGCGGCAACGGAAACGATGGTGTAACCATCCGGCGTGGCGCGCGCCGCCATCTCGTACGCGATGTTGCCGTTCGCGCCGGAACGGTTGTCGGCAACGAACGTCTGCCCGAACGCCTTGGTCAGCTCGGGGGACACCAGGCGGGTCAGGGTATCGGCCGGGCCCCCTGGAGGTACGGCGATGATTATGCGCACGGGCTTCGTCGGATAGGTCTGAGCGAACGACGACGAGGTGCTGAGCGAAGTCAGCGCGGCCAACGCGATCGCGAGCCATGTAAAGCGCCGTCGCGCGAACCCGGCGGCCGAGAGCAACATCGTCTTATTCATGCTTTCTCCCCGGCGAGCGCCCGGCTCCCCGGCATGCTCATGAACGACTGCATGGCGTGCCGGAATTTGTGTCGATTGATGCCCAGCGTCGCCGCATGCGCAAGGCCTGAAATGAACACGAACTGCTTGTCCTTGCTCGGCAGCTTGCCGAAGAAATCGAGCAGGTCCGCCTCGGTCGCGATGCCGTCGTATTCGCCGCGGATGATGAGCACCGGGCAGACGATGCGCGCGGGGTCGATCACCGGCAGGTTCGCGCACATGTCGAGGTAGGTGCCGTTGGGTATGGTGTTGCCGAGCGCGAGCTCGGCCTCGGCCAGCGCATCCGCGGCGATCATTTCGGAGGTGCCCGGCTTGTCGCGCGTGAACATGCTGTGCACGAACGGCCTGTCGAGCTTCCGGACATGGCTCGCGCGGTATTCCGCCAGCTTCTCGCGCCGCTTCGCGAGCGTAGGCGACCCGGCGCCCGTGTACACCAACGCGGACATCATCAGCCGATCCACGCGTCCGGCATTGCGCTGTGCGTAGAGCCCGGCCCTGAGCGCGCCCGACGATCCGCCGTACATCCTCACCTGCCACTGCCCGGTCTCGCGCTCGACGATCGCCATGGCGACCGCAAGATCGTCCGCACCCGACGAAATGTCCGAGTTGCTCTGCGTGCGGTCCGAGCGGCCGTAGCCCTCGTGATCCATGGTCCACACGTCGTAGCCCAGGCCCGCGAAATGATCCATCAGAGAATAGTCGCTGCGGCCCGGCACCTGCAGATCGAAGCTCGACCTGCCGGAGGCCGAGGAGCCGTGCACGAGAAAGAGCACGGGACGCGCGTCACCTGCCCGGGGCGCTTCACTGCGCTTGCGATAGACGTACAGCCGCACGTTGCCTTTATCGGCGCGGTATTCGGCGCTCCACATCGTTGTCGGCACTCCCGCATCGTTTTGAGCAAGCGCGGATTATCTCACCGCGCGCAGACCTCGACGGCGATAGTCCAGATCATGGCAACACGCGGATGATATGATCGAAGGCATCGTCCCTGCTCAACATGGAGTGCCGCGTGAGCATCAATCCTCCTTCGAAAGTGTGCACGCTGAGCGAGCTCGCCGACCGCATACCGGACGGCGCTGCTCTCGGCATGGGCGGCGTGTTCCTGCATCGAGGTCCGTTCGCGCTGGTGCGCGAGCTTGCGCGCCGCGGAGCACGCGGTCTGGAGATCATCAAGCCCTCGCCCGGCTACGATCTCGACCTGTTGTGCCGCGCCCACGCCGTGCGCAAGGTACGCGCCGGCATCGTTGCGATGGAGGGCAATCTCGGCCTTGCGCCGTGGTACCGCAAAGCGATAGAGCGCGGGGAAGCGCAGCTCGAAGAGCACGCCTGAATGACCCTCGTTGCGGGGCTGCGTGCAGCCTCTTACGGAATACCGTTCCAGCCGGTCGCCGGCGTGCACGGCAGCGATCTCGCGCGCATCAATGGATGGCAGACCGTGCGCGATCCGTATGGCTCCGGCAAGGACGTTTACGTCATCCCCGCAGTTCAGCCGGACGTTGCGGTCATCCATGCACATGAGGTCGACGATCAGGGCAACGCGCGCGTGTACGGCTCGCCGTTCTGGGACCATCCACTGACGCGCGCCGCGAAGCGCGTGCTCGTGACGGCCGAGAGACTGGTGGCCAGCGATGCGCTCGCCGCGCAGCCTGAGCTCACGCTGGTGCCGGGGTTCATGGTGGAAGCCGTGGCCATCGTGCCGCGCGGCGCGTGGCCCGGCTCCATGCACGGGCTGTACGAAGTGGACTATCCGGCCGTGGAAACGTATATGAAAGACGAGGCGCAGGTGCTGGAGCGACATCTGGCCGAAGCGCCTGAAATGGCAAACGCGTGAGCAGTAAATAGGGAACGCGCGGTTGCCAACCACTACTCGCCATTCACCAATCACGCTTCGAACGAATATGTGGTCGCCCTTCTCCTACATCGTCATCAACCTCGCCCGGCAGATCCGCCCCGGCGACATCGCGTTTAGCGGCGTCAATTCCACGCTGCCCATGATCGCCTGCCTGCTCGCGAAACAGGCCTACGACTTCCACTACACGTACATTAACGTCGCCGGCGGCGTGGAGCCGCGGCCCGCGCGCGTGCCGCTGTCGAGCAGCGATCCGGACATCGTCGTCGGATCGCCCGCGCTGTTTCCCAACGAGGACTTCTACGACCTGTGCGCGCGAGGCGGCCTCGATCTCGTGTACCTCGGCTGCGCGCAGATCGACGCCGAGGGACGCACCAACGTCTCGACCATAGGGCCGTGGGACAAGCCCAGGGTTCGCCTGCCCGGCGGCGGCGGCGCAGCGGTGATGCTGCCGACGGCGAAACGCGTCGCGACGTGGCGGACGGAACATTCGCCGCGCGTGCTGGTGGACAGGCTCGACTTCGTGACCGCCGCCGGCAACATGGCGGCGATCGTGACGCCTCTCGCGGTGTTCGAGCGCGACACCCGGCCAGGCGCGCGTTTCCGCCTCGCCTCGTGGAACGAGCAAACTTCCATCGACGCGATACGCAAGGTGACCGGCTTTGCGTTCGACGCGGCGAGCGCAGTCGTCACGCCTGCGCCGACTGCCGCGGAGCTTGCGGCGCTCGCGCGACTCGATCCGCAAGGCGCGTTCGCCGCCGAGGTCAACCGCTCCGCTCGCTAGCCGGCCCCGCCCGGATTATCGGCAAATCCGATAACCGGCATAGCCGATACGGCATGGACGGCCGCACGCGACGGCTCATAGCATCGTGGTCGGCGGCGCAACGACCGCCTTCCCGCGATTCAGAGAGGAGCCGTCATGAAAATCTGGTGGCAGAGCAGCACGCCTATCCATCGGCTGCACGATTACCGCAACACGCTGGCCGCGCACCTGAACGAGATCAAGCGGCCGGACACCGAGGTCCACATCAACGGCGTCGACAACGGCTCGATGGACCTGCATTACAACGCTGTCGTCGCGATGAACAGCTACGGCGCGGGCGGCGTGCTCGACAAGATGATGCAGGCGGAAGAGCAGAAGTACGACGCTATTGCGATCGGCTGCTTTCTCGACCCGGCCATGCAGGAAGCGCGCGAGGTGGTCGACATCCCCGTGCTCGGGCTCGGGGAAACATCGATGCTGGTCGCGTGCATGCAGGGACACAGGTTCTCCGGCGTTGCGTTTCACGCCAAGCAGTCGCAGTACTACGACCGCAAGGCGTGGGAGTACGGCCTCGGTGCGCGCCACATCCCGTTCGGCAACCTCGGCATCGATTTCAACCAGGTGCAGACCGCGTTCTCAAATCCCGCGCAGATGACGGACACGTTCATCGCCGAAGCGCGTCGCCTCGCGAGCCAGGGCGCGGAAGTGATACTCGCCGCGTGCGCGACGGTGAATGCGATCATTCGCCGCGAGCGCATCGAAGAGGTGGACGGCGCGCTCGTGCTGGACTGCAACGCCGTGCTGCTGAAGATGACGGAAAGCATGGCCGAGCTCGCGCGCTGCGCCGGCGTGCGCCAGAGCCGGCGCCTGCTCTACCAGCGGCCTGATGCGCGCGCGGTGCACGCCTGGAAGGACATCTACCGTTTCCGGTCCGCGCCGCAACTCGAACCGTGAGAAGGCGGCGACAACGCGCCGCGCTGGAGGAGATACGACATGGCTTGTAAGGGCTTGATGACCGCGGTCATCGGCGGATTGTTCTGCTGGACGCCGGTCCATGCGCAAAGCTATCCGGCCAAACCGGTGCGCATCATCAATCCGTATCCGGCGGGTGGCGGCATGGACTTCCTGATACGGCCGATCGCCCAGAAAATGGGCGAAAGCCTGAAAGTCACGCTGATCGTGGACAATCGGCCGGGCGCGAACGGCATGATAGGCATGGAGCTCGCCGCAAAGGCGCCGCCGGACGGCTACACGCTGGTGGTGAGCACGACGGGCGCCATGCCGATGAATGCCGCGATCATACCGCGACTGCCGTACGACCCCATCAGGGATTTCGCCCCGATCTCCAACTTTGCCGATTCGGCTTTCGTGCTGTCGGTGCATCCATCGGTGCCGGCGAAAAGCGTGCGTGAGCTGATCGCGCTCGCGAGGTCGCGTCCCGCCACGGTGACGTATGCGTCGTTCGGCATGGGCAGCTCTCCGCATTTCGGCGGCGAGCTCTTCAGCCTGATGGCGGGCGTGAAGCTCATCCACGTGCCCTACAAAGGCAGCGCACCGGCGGTGGCGGACCTCGTCGCGGGCCACGTGATGTGCAGTTTCGATTCCATGCAGTCCACCATGCCTTTCATCCGCACGCACCGCCTGCGGGCGTTGGGCCTCGGCGCGCTCAAGCGTTCGCCGGCTGCGCCGGATATCCCGATCATCGCGGAATCCGGGCTGCCCGGCTTCGAAGTCGGCTCGTGGTACGGGCTGCTCGCGCCGGCGCACACGCCGCGCGACATCGTCACGAAGCTGCACGAGGAAATAGCCAAGGCGCTGGCGCTGCCGGAAATACGCGACCGCATCACTTCCGTCGGCACGGAACCGTTGGGCAACACGCCCGAAGAATTCGCGGAGCAGCTCCGCAAAGACATGGCAAAATGGAAGAAAGTCGCCCAGACAGCCAACATACGCGTCGAGTAAACGGTGCGCGCAGGCTACAGCTTCAATGCGACGTCGGTGATCACTTTCCTGAACCATCGATGCGCGGGTTCACGCTGGCTGCGCTCGTGCCAGTACGCGGCGATGGAAATGGCGGGCAGCCGCAACGGGCACTTGAGCACCTGCAGCGCGTAATGATCCGCGACGCTGCGCGCGAAACGCTCGGGCACCACCGCGATGAAATCCGTCTCCGCGACCACTCTCGGCGTGACCATGAAGTCCTGCACGACATGCGCAACGCGCGCACGCTGCCGGCCATCGGCCGCCTCTTCCAGCACGCGCCAGAAATCGCTGCGCGGGCTCGTGCGCGCCCGCACGTGGGGCAGCGTCGCGTACTGCTCGAGCGTGAGCCGCCCTTTCACGCGCGGATGCCCTGCGCGCACCAGGCACACGAAGCGGTCCCGGAACAGCAGCTTGGAGCGCAGCGACGAGGGCGGGTCGCGCACCCAGCCCACCCTCAGGTCCACTTCCCCGCTTTCGAGCCACTCGAGCGACTTCGCCGGGTTCACGGAGCGCACGTCGAGCGAGATATGCGGCGCGGCCGCCTGCAGCGCTTTCACCAGCGGCGGCACGAGCGTGTACTCGACGTACTCGGGCGCAGTCAGCGTGAAGCGCGCGACGGACGTCGCAGGATCGAAGGAATCGGACTTCGCCAGTATGCCGTCGATGTTCGCAATGGCGATGCGCACCGGCCCGACCAGCTCGAGAGCGCGGTTGGTGGGCGTCATCATGCCGCGCGCGCGCAGCAGCAGCGGATCGCCGAAGACCACGCGCAGCCGCGCCAGCGCATTGCTCATCGTCGGCTGGCTCACGCCGACGCGCTCGGCGGCGCGCGACACGCTGCGTTCCGCGATGAGCGCGTCGAAGCAGCGCAACAGCGTGCGGTCTATGTTGTGGTCGATATTCACGATGCCTGTTCGGCCGGCGGACGCGCGCCGGCCCGCAAAATAGTATGCAAAAATACGGCGCTCGGACCGCTGTATGCAAGAATACGGCGGGCCCGCGAGCCGATCCTACGATCGCGAGTCTAGAGCAATTGCACGTGTCAGGGAGAGAACAGTGAAACCGCTGCGTACCGCCCTCTTCGCACCGGGCAGCAAGGAAAAAGTGATGACCAAGGCGCTCGACAGCGGCGCCGACGCGGTCATATTCGATCTCGAGGATTCCGTGCCGAACGCTGCCAAGGCGGAAGCCCGCGTGCTCGTGGGCCAGGCCATCGCGGCGGCGGCCTCGCGTCCTTCCAGGCCCGGCATTTATGTGCGCGTGAACAGTGCCGCGTCCCGCACTCTGGGCGACGACCTCGCCGCGATCGTTCGGCCGGGCCTCGACGGCATCTTCCTGCCCAAGGCGGAAAGCGTGGAAGAAGTGCTGCAGGCCGCGGAGACGATAGAGCGCTGCGAGGCCGCGAGCGGTATGAAGGCGCACACCGTCGAGATCATCCTCATGATCGAAAGCGCGCTCGGCGTCTACCGCTGCTTCGACATGCTGCGCGCCTCGCCGCGCGTGGCCACTGCCTGCATCGGCGGCGCGCGGGACGGCGATCTCCAGACCGATCTCGGCTGCAGCTGGTCGATCGAAGGCACCGAGCTCATGTACGCGCGATCGAAAGTGCTGCTCGACACGCGCGCTGCCGGCAAGCTGTATCCGCTCGACGGCGTGTTCAGCGACCTCGAAGACGAAGGCGGGCTGCGGCAGGACAGCCGCCTCTCCGCCCGCCTCGGCTACGTTGGCCGCACGGTCATCCATCCCAAGCAGATCGTGCCGGTGCGCGAAGCGTATGCCGTGCCCGAGGCGGAGGTCGCCTACTATCGCGAAGTGGTGACGGAATTCGAGGCCGCCGAGAAAGCAGGCCAGGCGGCGATCGTGGTCGCCGGCAAGCTCGTGGACTACGCGATGTACGCGCGCGCCAAACGTGTGCTCGCGCTCTCGGAGCTCGACCGCTGACTCCATCAGAACGCACCTGAAGACAAGAGCAATAGACAGGATTTACATGATTTACAGGATTAAAACAAAAGACCCGCGGTTCTCATCTTGTTAATCCTGTCAATCCTGTCTGTTTTCGTTTTTGAAGACTTTTAGACTGCCGAGTATGGACTTTTCCTTCACCAACGAACAGGAAGCCCTCCGCTCTCACGTGCAGGAGCTGCTCGACGGCGTATGCACGCCGGAGTACGCGCAGCGCTGCGACGAGCGCGCCGAGCCTCCGCGCGCCGCGTACGAGGCGCTCGGCAAGCACGGCTGGCTGGGACTCATCATTCCGCCCGAACATGGCGGCAGCGGCGCTTCCGCCATCGAGCTCGCGATTCTCCTCGAAGAATGCGGGCGGCATTTCGAAGAGCTGGGCATGTGGGTGTTTCGCACCATCACCTACGGCGGCTATGCCGTGATGAAGGACGGCACGCCCGGGCAGAAGGCGCAGCTGCTGCCGAAGGTCGCGCGCGGTGAGCTCACCTTCTGCTTCGGCCTTTCGGAGCCGAACGCGGGCTCGGATGCCGCCGCTGTCGCGACCCGCGCCGTGTCCGCCGGCGAGGATTACGTCATCAATGGTCAGAAGGTCTTCACCTCGGGCATGGACCTCTCCGACTACTGCCTGCTGGTGACGCGCACTTCGACCGGCGCACGCAAGCAGCAAGGCATCACGACGTTTCTCGTCGACACGAAGCTGCCGGGCATCGAGGTGAAGAAGATCGCCACGCTCGGCCAGCGCGCGATCGGCACCACGCAGGTGTTCTACAGCGACGTCAAGGTTCCGGCGAGCGCGGTGCTCGGCAAAGTCGATCACGGCTGGGAGCAGGTCGACAGCTATCTCTGGTACGAGCGGCTGTGTCTTTCCGCCGCGCGCACCGGCGCGGCAAGCGCGGCGTTCGATTACGCACTGAACTATGCAAAGACACGCAAGCAGTTCGACCGGCCGATAGGCTCATTTCAGGCGATATCGCACAAACTCGCCGACATGAGAGTGATGCTCGACGTGTCGCGCACGCTGGTGTACCGCTTCGCGTGGCTGCTGAACGAAGGCAAGGCCACACGCCACGATGCCGCGGTGCTCAAGCTCTACACCAGCGAATCGTACAAAGCCGTCTCCGATCTCGGGCTGCAGATACTCGGCGGCTACGGCTATTGCATGGAATACCCGATGCAGCGTTTCTTCCGCGACTCGCGGCTGGCGACCATAGGCGCCGGCACGTCGGAGATCCAGCGGAACATCATTGCCCGAGGGCTCGGACTATGATCGGGAGGCGGGAGGCGGGAAGCGGGAGGCGTGATGCGAACAGCGCCGCTGTTCGCTTCCGTTCACCGTTCACGGTTCACTATTCACGCTTCAGGGTGGGTCAGCCATGACCCACCCGCTCAACGGTGTGCGCGTCCTCGAGCTCGGGCAGATCATCGCGGGCACGTACGGCGGCCAGGTGCTTTCCGACCTCGGCGCCGAAGTGATCAAGATCGAATCGCCCGAAGGCGATCTCGGCCGCAACCCATCGGTCGCGCCCTACCGTGGCACGAGCGGGCTGTTCCTCACCTTCAACCGCAACAAGAAAAGCGTCGTCATCAACCTGAAGAGCGACGCCGGACGCCAAGTCTTTTACGATCTCGTGAAGACGTCCGATGTCGTCGTGGACAATTTCCGCCCCGGCGTACTGGAGCGGCTGAAGATCGATTTCGAGACGCTGCGCGCGATCAACCCACGCATCATCCAGTGCTCGGTGACCGGCTTCGGCATGACAGGCGAGTACAAGGACTATCCGGCGCTCGACATCATCATCCAGGCGATCAGCGGCCACATGGCCGTCACCGGCGAGCCGGGCCGACCGCCCGTGCGCGTCGGCATACCGCTCGCCGATCTCTCCGGTGGAATCTTCGCGTGCAAAGGCATACTCGCCGCACTGTTCGCGCGCGAGCGCAGCGGCGTGGGCAGCCGCGTCGAGCTCTCGATGTTCGACGCGATGCTCAACCTCCTCTCCTACATGGGCACGATGTGGCTCACCAACGGCGAGCTGCCGAAGCCGCCCGGCTCGGGCCACGACTACACGGTGCCGTGGCAGGCGTTCCAGGTGAAGGACGGCTACATCGTCGTCGCGACACGCGAAGAAGGCTTTTGGCGCAAGTTGTGCGAAGTGATGGAAAAGCCCGAACTCGCCGATGATGCGCGCTATCTCACGAACGCGCTGCGCGTGCAGCACCGCGACACGCTCGTGCCGGTGATCGAAGCGATATTCCGCACGCGCACCGTGGACGACTGGCTCGCGCGCCTGCGTGCCGCGAACGTGCCCGCGGCGCCCGTGAACCACTTCGACCGCGCGTTCGCCGAGCCGCCGGTAGCCGAGCGCGACATGATCGTCGAATACGAGCACCCGCAGGCCGGCAAGGTGCGCCTGCCCGGCAACCCGATCAAGATTTCCGGCGCTGGCAAGACGCCGTCGACACCCGCGCCGCTGCTGGGCGAGCACACCGACAGCGTGCTGCGCGAGGTGCTGTCGCTCACGCCGGAGGCCATAGAAAAGCTGCGCGCGAACGGCGCGATCAAATAAGGAGCCAAAAATGCGAGGCATGTACTGGGAGGAATGGGAGATCGGCGCGGAGTTCGAGAGCCCCGCGCGCACCGTCACCGAAGCGGACATCGTCATGTTCGCGGGTCTGTCCGGCGACTACAACCCGCTCCACATCAATGAGGAATACTGCAAGACGACCCAGTTCGGCACGCGCGTCGCGCACGGCCCACTCGTGTACGCGATAGCCGCCGGCCTGTTGTTCCAGCTGCATCTCTACGACGACACGCTCATCGCCTTCCTCGGCTTCGAGGATCTGCGCTTCACCAAGCCGGTGAAAGCCGGCGACACGATACATGCCCGCGTGAAGGTGCTCGAGAAGCGCGAATCGTCAAAGCCCGACCGCGGCGTGATGAAGCGGCAGCTACAGGTGCTCAATCAGCGGGGCGAGGTGGTGCAGGAAGGGTTGCAGAATTTTTTGTTGAAGCGGCGGGCGGCGACATGAGCACGCAGTTCAGCGGAAATGTGACCTGACCTCTCTTTTTGTCCTGCGGCATGACGAAATTTCCACTCTCTGTCCGAGACAAGAACCTCGCCTTTATCGAGAGGCTCAGGGACGTGTTCTGCCTTGACTCAGACGGCCATGAGAAGCCGCTCGCTGAGTACAAGAAGACATTCACAGCCAAGGCTGTTCGAGATATCCACGAGGAAATTATCCGGCTGTGGCCGAAGACAATGGATATTCGCAAGACGCTTTCTGCCAGCCGCGCCAGCGTATCTGGCCTCTATGCGGGTGACTATTCACCGGACGAGCTGATTCAGGGTGTGGTCCGGCACTCCCTCTACGCTGACAAACTTTTACTCGCCGACCCGTTCATCTACGCGCACAGCATGCGCGACGAATACAACCCGATCTTGAATCCGGAGCAGTACCGAACGCAAACCCTGCGCAACGTTAATCTCTGGTTACGGTTATCTCCGTGGATTCGTGCTGGTATCGTGGAGATGATTCGCACTCCTGACGACTTTAGTCACCAACTGAAGTGGGAGGCGCTCCAAGAACAGAAAAAGAAGTTCGCTCAATCCCCCGAGCTGCAAGAGGCTTCGAAGATCACTGTTGCCGAACTTCGTGCACGGCACATCGAAAAGTGGAAGTACCGCGACTTAGTACTATCGTTGCCGGACCACGCATTACTTGGAAAGCTCGCTGAAATGGAGGACCCAACCAAGGGTATAACCAAGGAGGGTTTGTTGGAGCATATCCGCAGGCAGCGAGCCGAAGATCCGGACTTTCTGGACGTCATGCCCTCTGGCGAGGAGAACGCGCAGGTTCAGATGTTCTCCGCGGGACCTGCCTACAATATGGCGAGCTTTACCGCTTCCATAACGGGCTCGTACCTCGCTACCGACCTGACAGCGAAGTGGAAAGAGATCGAGTTAGACCGCTCCGGTCGCTCGGCCCTTATCGACGCGTGGTCGCCCTTTGCAAAAGCTTTTCAGGAGGCCGAGTTTAAGTATCTGAATGACGTAAGTAGTGATGACGCCTTCAGGCTGCGGGAAGAGCAGCGCCTTAACGCGCTTCGCACGTTTCTACGCGATGTATGGAAGCAAGCGTGTGACCCGGCATCGTTCGATAAGGTCAACGCCGGACTCCTTGCTGACCAGTTGAAGGCCGAGATCGCGAGCGCGAAGGCCGAGTGGGCAAAGATCGATCAAGATCTGCTGAAGACCGCGGGCGCGGGGACCGGTGCCGGTCTCATCGCGGCCGGCCCTATGATCGCTGCAGGTCAAGGCCTATTCTTGGCCGCGGCAGCGATCGTAGGCGGCGCGGCTGCACTTGCTGCCGCCGCTCAAGGCCGATCTCGGTTTCCCGACCAGTTTCCGGCAGCGTTCTTCCTCAAGCTGTGAGACCCGCACCATCAGCCCGCCTTAGATCCGGCCTGCATCCGTTTGAACGCGACCGAAAACGTCGTCGTGGTGCGCGCCGCTCTCACGGCGGGAACGCCGGTCGAAGCGATGACCGCCAGGGGTTTCGTTCCGCGCGGCCTTAAGCTCGCTGCTCGGGTCGGACCCGCGCAAGTCGCTGAAGCAGAACCGGAAGCGAACGTATAAGGACCTCAAATCGGCCTTAGAGGGCCATTTTCCCCGGCGAAATCGGCGTTCTAACGAAAAGGCGATGGGTTCCGGCTCGCGCACAATTGCACACGCGAGATCCGGATGCGGCGCTGTGTTATCTTCCACGGCGATGTTATTCCAGCGCGATACGCCGTTGCCCGACACGCCTGGCTGCGCTGCTCACCATCAACCCCGGCAGTGACGCTCGCATACGACGAAAACCCAGTCGGTAAGGACAGCAATCACGGGATGGCGCCGTGACGTGGCTTCTTTTCGCATTCGCGGCAGGCCTGGGCGCCATCGCGGTCGGACTGATCGGCTTCGGCAGCAGCCTCGTGATTCTCCCTACCTTGGCTCTCGTTTTCCCGACCATGTTCGCGCCCGAGGTCGCACTGCGATTGGCAGCGGGAACGACGCTGGCCACGATGACCACGGGTGCGGTTTCAGCGGGCATCGCCCAGGCGCGCGCTGGGCGGGTGGAGTGGCCGCTCCTTCGGCTTGCTATCTTTCCATACCTGCTCGGTGCCCTGTCCGGGCCCTGGGGAGCGCGGTTCCTGCCGGTGCAAGCGCTCCGTTTATACGTTGCAGGCGTCTTGGTGCTGCTCGGCGTGTGGGCCTTGCGGGCCCGCCGGAGTACCGTCGTGCCCGGCCGAACCTGGCGGGCACACAAGGCAGAGATCGGCGCCGTGCTTTTCGTGATCGGCTTCGCAAGCAGCGCCGCAGGAATCGCCTCGGGTGTCTTCGCGATTCCCTACCTCAGCCGCTTCGAGCTGCCATTGCGCAGAGTCATTGGAACATCGACCGTCGCCGCTGCTTTCTACTGCATGTTCGGCATAGTCGGTTACATCTCTTCAGGGTGGGGACAGGAAGGGCTGCCGGCATGGTCGCTCGGCTTTGTCTATCTACCTGCCTTCGGGCTGATGAGCTTGGTCGGAGCGCTATGCGCCCCGTTGGGTGTGCGCCTCGCCGGCCGGGTTAGCGACAGCGTGTTGCGGCGTCTGGTGGCCATAGTCCTGCTCACCGCGGCGATCGCCATCGCGCTGCGCGCATAAAGCGCTTCTGGGACAGACCGCTTGGACTGTGGTCCTGGAATACAAGTGCCGCCCCGCCAGCGACGGGAAATTGCAGAAGACGATTCAAACATGACGCCTGACAGTTTGAATGTGAACGCGAGCCGTCGCCCTACGTTCAAGTAGACACGCCCTGCCGAACACGGTAGCAACGACTGCCGTCGCTCTGCAGGGCGAGATCCCGGGCGGATGTTCAGTTACTTCGTTTCGGATTTCTTGGCGTCTTTCTTGTCCTTCTTGTCCTTCTTGTCTTTCTTGTCTGCGGTATCCGCCTTCTTGTCGGACTTCCTGCTTTCTGCGGTTTCTTTCTTGTCGGCTTTCCCGTCGGCTTTCGGTGCGTCCTTTCTGGCATCGACCTTGGCAGGCTCGGCCGCTTTTGCCGGTACGGCAGCTTTCGCGGGTTCGGCCGGCTTGCTTGCAGTCGCCGGTGCGGCGCTCTTCGGCGGCTCTGCAGCCTTGGCGGGCACCGCGGGAGTCGCGGCCTTTGCCGGCGCGGCTGCCGGCCTGGCGACCGTAGTGGCACCGCTGATGGTCACGTCCTTGCGGATGTCCTCAAGCGTTTTCGGGCCTATCCCGCTGACATTCTTCAAATCGTCAACGGATTTGAAGGGACCGTTCTTGGTACGGTAATCAATGATGGCCTGCGCTTTCGCCGGGCCTATGCCCTTGATGGAATCGAGTTCTTCCTTCGTGGCAGTGTTGACGTTGACCGCTGCCATCACGCTACCGCACAGCGCGAACAGCAAACCGAACAACAGGAACAGTTTCTTCATTTTCATCTCCCAGAAGTTACGTCTGTCATCGTGCACCGAAACGCAACGACACCGCGCCTGGTGTCCTGCCCCGCTGACGACGCAGCGCGTCGCTTTTCCAACACCAGCAACCGCAATAATCGGGTCGAACCACGCCAACTCGTTGATGGAGTATGACAACCGCCTGATATAGATCCGCGTTAAGTCCTTAGAACCCCATTTTCGACCGCAAAAATCGCTCGCTAAGGAAGTCCCTCACCCGGTGCACACGAGTGACTCCATCGGTCTTGCATCTTGCTCTTACGCTCGATCGCGAGTCGCTGTGTGGTCCTGCGCCTTGTGCGCAAGGTCTTATAGGACCTGAAGGGCGCTACCCAATTAAACCTCAACTTATTGGGTAGCGCTCTTCTCTCGGCTTCCGCAGATCGCTACCTCAAGCGCGCTTTCGGGTTCGAGCGGTCTTCATGGTCTTCTTTGCGCGCGACGCTCGCGCAGGCTGCTTTTCTGCTCGTGAAGGGCGCTTCGCAGCCGCGACAAGCTTCCGCGGTGAGCGGACCCACTCCGGGTGATAGCTCGCAATGGTCCTGACGTCCAATCGGGTCGGACCACGCCAACGCTTTGATCGAGCATCACAAGCAATCGATATAGGCTCGCGTTGAGTCCTTAGAAGCGCATTTTCGACCGCAAAAATCGCCCTCTAAGGGAGGCTGTCATGCCGTGCGCAAACTGCGGAAACCTCAGGGTCAGGTTCACTTTTTCGATTAATGCGGACCCGACCGCGTTAATACGGCCCCTGACCTACGCTTAGCTCGCAAAGCCTCTCGAAACATGTCCTGAATGGCGGGAAATTTCTCTGTGCGCTTGAGGAGCCTGCTCTGCATCCCCCGAATCTCGTCGGCCATTTTCCGCGGCGCGTCCTTGAAGGCGGTTGAGAGCGAGCCCGCATCGTCACTTTCGGCCAGCACAGCAGCGAGCACGAGCGCCTGCTGCAGATCCTTGGCGGCCTTCTCCGGAAAACCGCGTCTGTGCAGACTGGAATAGAGCTTGTGCCATACCAGCCGCGCGGCTTGCGGCAGGCGAACAGGGACGCAGTGGCCGCCCGCCAGTACCGCTCCGGCCTCGGGTCCTTCGAGCAGATAATCGTAGTGCGGAATGCCCTGCGCGGCCCATTGCAGTTCGGGGACCTGGATCACCTGGCCGACGGCCTTGGCGGGTGCGAGAACATCCACGCGCAATCCTTCGATACCTGGCAGCTTGACCGATGTCGAGGGTCGCGACGAGGGCATTCCAGGGACGGCGACGAACGGCAAGCCGGTTGCCTGCATGGTGCCGAGAAAAGCGAGGGGCGCAGCAAGCTTCAACGGCTGGCGGCGAGCGAGATCGACATCTTGCGTTCGAGCACTCACTGCCGCAGCACCCAGCTCGTTCAACCACGCCATGAAGGACAACGTGCCCACGAGCACCAATCCCGCCTCGAATACACCGCGATTATGGAGCTCGACGAGCACCCGCGCGGTGCCTTTGTCGGCGACCTGAAAACCCAGCTTGCGTAACGCGACCACCTGATTCGACACCCAACCCGCGAACTCGATCTTCTCTTGCATCACTCGGTACGCCTCCCGATCGCTCTCGGGCGCCACCCACTCCTCCGCCTGTTTACCAGGAGCCGGGTAGTACACGCGGTACCATTGGCCGCGGCCGGTGCCGGTGCGCAACGCGAGCGTTCCCGGCGTACCAGGCAGGAGCGGGCCGACCGCGCGGACGCGCTCCTTGAGCTCCGCGTACTGAGTGCGGAAGATCAGTTCCAGCAGTCGATAAAGGCTCGGCTGGGCCATCTGGCTACCCAATAATCAACAGAATTGTTGGGTAGTATAACCAACTACCCAATAAAACAACAAATTATTGGGTATCGCCCTTCTGCCCGCTTCCCTGGCCCGCTCCGTCAAGCGCGCCGCTCAACCACGCTTTCGGGTTGGAGCAGTCTTCGCTGTCTTCATCGCGTGCGGCGCTCGCGTGGGCTGCTTCTCGGCCCGTGACGGGCGCTTCGCGATCGCAACAAGCTTCCGCGGTGAGCGGACCCACTCCGGGTGATAGCTCGCAATGGTCTTGATCTGCGGGGTCGGCACACCTGCTTCGCGACCGTACTGCGGCCAGCGATTGACTGCGTCGATGACACGCTCCAGCAGCAGATGCGGGCGTCGTACGTGGAAGGTTTTCGCCAGTGCGATGAGGTCGCCGTCCGTGATGTTCCAGCCTTTGCCCCCGACCAGCATTTGATGCTGCCGCGTCCACTTGCCTGGGAGCGGGTTGTGCGCAAAGCACATGTCAAAGGCCAGCGACAGGTGCCATGCACCCGACGGTTCCATCAGGAACGCAAGGTTCTTGGTGTGATCGTCACAATTGACCGCGACGATGTTGAACGCGCAGCGCAGCCACGCCTGCTCCAGGGCTTTCGCGCCGAGCTTCATTTCGAGCACCGTGCGGAGATACTGCTCATAACCGTGTACGTACGGCGAATTGAAGTCCAGGTGCTGCAACCCGCATAGCGAGTGCACGTGCACCTTCTCGTTGCCGCGACGGTCGAACCGGCGCGTCATGAAGTGGGCACGACCGTTTTCCTCGAACAGCCGGCACTCGCTCATGTCGATGCCCGCCGCAATCGCCATGCGGTAATGCGCATACTCGATGCGTCCGAACCCGGCGGTACTTCCGAGCCGGCCATCCGCACCGACATCGAACTTGAGCAGCCAGTGCTCGAAGCCGTCGGGCAGGTCGAACTGGCCGGAGACGATTTCCTGCGTCGAGGGATTCCAGCCGATGACCGCCTTGGCGCGTGCGCCGCCGGCGGAGCTGCCGACATCGATGATGTCCTGTGCGACCTTGCTGAATTCGCCGCGCAGCGCGCGGCGCGCGTCTTCCACGAGGTGGGACAGTTGCAGCGGCGCAACGACAGCGGGGCTCCGCGCATCGCGCAGTGCGGGCTCGAACTCGAGTGCCCCCATGGCGCGCCGGCCGATGTAAACGAGGCGCTGCAGCGTCGTAATGTCTTCCACGCGCGTGCCCTTGCGAGCGAGATATTCGGTGATGAGCGCGTTGCCGAAACGGTCGGGGAGCGCGTCGGCCAGCAGCCCCGGCAGGCCGTAGAAGCTCTCGGCAGGAAGCGTCGGAAAGCTGTAGCGGCGCCGGGCTGCGAGCGGCATCTTGAGCGGCGAGAGTTCCAGGCCCGAACGAACGAAATCCGGCGCGTATTGAAACTCGTAGTATCCCGGCTTGTCGCGCAGCGGTGCCACCGCGCCGACGAAGCGGTTCCAGATCCGCACCTCGACGGCGCGCAGTTCAGCCACGGCGCTTTGGTCTCTTAATCGGCGCTTTCGCACGCGCACGCGAGCGCGGCGCGCGCCGGCGCTGGCGTTCTGCGCGTTCCGCTTCCAGCAGGTCGAGGGGAGAAGGCCCGGCGGGCTCCGGCACCAGCGATTCCAGACCTTCAAGCAGGTCGAGCGCACGCAGGATCGCAATCAAATTGCGAAAGGTAGTCGCGCCCGTCTTCTCGAAACGCTTGAGCGGCGTGAGGCCGACGCCGCTTTGGGCAGCGACCTCCGCCTGGCTCATCGCCGCTCCGTCCGGCGACGTGCGCCACTTCCGGAGGGCCTGCGCCACACGCCGCGCAATCTCGTCGTCGGTAAGGTGATTGAGCGCCATAGATAAGAGCCTATTTTTAGTCCATTAACCGATTAATGTGCAGTTAACGGTCTAATATTAGCCCTTCTCCACTGGGTGCGTCAAGCTAGAGCACAGATCAAATGCATGCGATGCAGGCGGTCGGCGGATCGATCCCTCTTGCAGGGAAACAATCACCAGCGGCATAAGCCACGTCGTCAGACGTCGCTCGCAGCCTGGCATACCTTCAACTCGCCGCTATCCCCGCATCCTGTATCACCTTCCGCCACTTCGCGACCTCGGCACGGAAGTATTTCGCGAATTCCTCTGCGCTCCCGCCCTGCGGCTCAAACCCCATCGCCGTGAGCCGCTGCACCGCGTCCGGCTGCTGCAGCGCCTTGACGATGTCCCCGTTGATTTTCGCGATGATGGCGCGCGGCGTTTGTGCCGGCGCGAATATCCCGTACCAACCCGCGAACTCGTAGCCGCGCACGCCGGCCTCGCTGATGGTGGGAATCTCCGGAAGCAGCGGCGAGCGTGTCGCGCCGCTCACGCCGATCGGCTTGATCTTGCCGACCTTCACATGAGGCAGCGCGGTCGCAATGCCGACCAGCGCCATGTTCACCTCCCCGGAAAGCAGCGCGGCCATCGACGGTCCCGTGCCCTTATAAGGCACATGCACGAGCTTGATGTTCGCGGCGTGCGCGAAGAGTTCCGTGCCCATGTGAGAGGCGCCGCCCGCGCCGCCGGTACCGAAGCTCAGTTGCCCCGGCTTCGCTTTCGCAAGCTGCACCAGCTCGGACAGCGAGGACGCCGGCACGGACGCGTGCACGGCGAGCAGCGAAGGCTGGCTGGCGACTTTCGCGACCGGCGCGAGATCGCGCAGCACGTCGAAGGGCGCCTCCTTGTGCAGCGTGCCGACATACGACACGCCGACGCTTTGCACGAGCAGCGTGTAGCCGTCGGCGGGTGCTTTCGCCACGATGCCGGTCGCAATCACTCCGCCGCCGCCGGCGCGGTTGTCCACGACGACCTGCTCGCGCCACGTTTCGGAGAGTCGCTGCGCGATCACGCGACCGATGATGTCGATGCCGCCGCCCGGAGCGGATGCGGCGACGAGCCGAACGGGCTTGCCGGGATAGTCGCGCATCGTCTGCGCACCGGCGAGTTGCGACGTGGCCAGGACTACGGCCACGACGATCCAGCGTGCCCACCCTCCTCTGTTCATTGTTATCTCCTCGCGCGAGCGACCAACACGAGGCGCCAGTCTAGCGCAAGGAGGCTCCGCGTACGCAGCGTAAACTTCGTCACCAGGCGCGAAGCGCCGGCATCACCAGCGAAGCGGCATCACCAGCCGCGTTCGCGGCAATGTCACCGTGTCGCATCAGACTTCCGGCTTCGCCCCCGACGCCTTGATGATCTGCCCCATCTTCTTCACTTCCGCGCGCACTTTCTGCGCGAACGCTTCCGAGGTGCCGCCGACCGCTTCGAGCCCCTGCCTCGCGAGCTGGTCTTTCACGTCCGGGCGGGCGAGCGCTTTCGCGAGCACGTCGTTCAACTTGACGAGTATCGCCTTGGGCGTTCTCGACGGCGCATGCAGGCCGTACCAGGTGTCGAACTCGTAGCCCTTCACGCCGGCTTCGTTCAGCGTCGGCAGATCTTTCGCGAACACGGAGCGCTGCTTGCCCGTGGTCGCAAGCGCGATGACGCGCTTCGAATTGATGAACGGTATGGTGCCCGGCAGTGCCGAGATCATGCATTGCACCTGTCCCGCCACCACGTCGGTCAGCGCGGGCGCCGTGCCCTTGTACGGTATGTGCACGATATTCGTGCCGGTCTCGAGCTTGAAGTATTCCATCGCGAGCATGGAAGTGCCGCCCGCGCCGGTGCTCGCGTAGTTGAGGCCGCCCGGCTTCGACTTCGCGAGCGCGATGAGCTCCTTAACGCTGCGCGCGGGAACGCCCGGATTGACCACGAGCGTGTTGGTGGTGTCGCCGATCTCTATCACCTGCGCAAAATCGCGCACAGTGTCGTACGAGAGCTTCGAGTAGAGCGTCTGGTTGATGGCGATGGCGTTGTGCGTCACCAGCAGCGTGTAGCCGTCGGGCGCCGAATGGGCAACGATGTCCGTGCCGAGCGTGCTGCCCGCGCCCGGCCTGTTGTCCACCACCGCCGTATGGCCGAACGCCTCGGTAAGCCGCTGCGCGATGAAGCGCGCCGCGATGTCGTTGCCGCCGCCCGGCGAGAACGGAACGACCAGGCGTATCGGCTTGGTCGGATAGTCGGCGCCGGATGCGACCGGCGCAACGGCGGCCATCGCGACCGCGAATACCAGAATGCGTGCTGACATGACTTTCCTCTCGTGTGAGCTGATGCGGAGTTGCTCGACCGCGATGTGCGCCGCCTCCACCGCCTTGGACCACTTCCCGAGCTTGATGTTCATGAAAACTCCAGTCGTGCGAGGCGCGGCGAGACGGAGACAACGTGGGAGCGGCGCGTGGATATGAGCGGCCGCGAAGCGCGTGCTAGTATAAGCGCACTGCAATCTCGTCGTTCGGCGTTTCGGCCGTCCGCATTTTTATACCATCATCATTCCATGCTCCCATTGACTGGTGTCAAGGTGGTCGAGTTTTGCCAGGTCCTCGCGGGACCGTTCTGCGGCTGCCTGCTGGCCGACATGGGCGCCGACGTGATCAAGGTCGAGTCGCCCGAAGGCGACGTGCTGCGCGCGTGGCCGCCGCTGGTGGACGGCTACAGCCAGTACTTCGCATCCGTGAACCGCAACAAGCGTTCCGTCGTGCTCGATCTCAAGAAGCCCGACGATCTCGCCGCCGCGAAAGCGCTGGCGCTGTCGGCGGACGTCGTGCTGGAGAACTTCCGTCCCGGCGTGATGGCGCGCTTCGGACTCGACCACGCGAGCCTCGCGCGCACGAGACCGTCGCTGGTCTACTGCTCGGTATCCGCTTACGGCCAGACCGGACCGCGCGCCACCGAAGGCGGGTTCGACATGACGGTGCAGGCGATGAGCGGATTGATGAGCGTGACCGGCGAGCCGGGCGGGCGCCCCGCGAAGTCCGGCATACCGGTCGCCGATTTCACTGCCGGCCTCTATGCCGCGTTCAGCGTCGTGTGCGATCTCCTGAAGTCGCGCGCGCAAGGCATCGGCGATCATCTCGACGTATCGATGCTCGGCGCGATGCTGGGCATTGCGCATCTGCAGACGAGCGAGCTGTTCGGCACGGGGCGCGACCCGGTCGCGCTCGGCTCCGCGCACCCGATGAATGCGCCGTATGCGGCGTTCCGCGCACGCGACGGCTATTTCGCGCTGGCCGCCGGGACGAACAAGCTGTGGGAAGCGACCTGTGACGGCATCCAGCGTCGCGACCTTGCGCAGGATCCGCGCTTCGCCACGCCGTCGCTGCGCGCGCAGAACCAGAACGAGCTGCGCGATCTTCTCGAAGTGGAATTCGCGAAGTACGACGCGGCGCAGTTGCTCGACATCCTGTCCCGGCGCGGCGTGCCATGCGCGCCCATCAACCGCTATTCGCAAGTGCTGGCCGATCCGCAGGTCGAGCACATGGGCTGGGTCGCAGAGGCGGAGCTGCCCAACGGCGTCAAGACGAAGACCGTCATATCGCCGCAGCGCGTATCCGGCGAAGCGACCAAGGTCTATCGCCGCCCGCCGGCGCTGGGCGAGCACACCGACGAGGTGCTGCGCGAATTGGGCGTACAATTGCGGCCATGACCCATCCCCAACGCTTTCGCGATTTCATCGCGTCTTTCACGCGGCTGGTCGAACGCTCGGGCGACGACGAGCGCGTGATGCTCGAAGAAGGCGGCAACCTGCTTCACGCGCTGGTGCGCCAGGATGACTGGCTGCCGGACAGCGCAGCGCTACCGCATCCTCAGTACTACCAGCAGCATCTCCTGCATTGCGATCCGCTCGAGCGCTTCTCGGTGGTGAGCTTCGTGTGGGGCCCCGGGCAGAAGACGCCGGTGCACGATCACACCGTGTGGGGACTCATCGGCATGATGCGCGGCGCGGAGCTGTGCCGGCGCTTCGAGCGCCACGGCAGCGGCAAGCCGATGAGCGCCGCCGAATCCCGGCGGCTGCTACCCGGCGAAGTGGACCGCGTGTCTCCGACCGTCGGCGACATTCACGAAGTGGCGAACGCCTACGACGACCGCGTGTCGATCAGCATCCATGTGTACGGCGCGAACATCGGTGCAGTGGCTCGGCACGTCTACGACCCGGCGACGGGCGCGGAGAAGAACTTCGTGTCCGGATACTCCAGCGCGCAGATGCCGAATATCTGGGACCGCTCGGCCGAAGTGCGCGCGGGCCTGCAACTCTGACGCAGGGGGCCGACATGCCCGACGAACTCATCCGCAGACACGAGGGCCGCATCACGCACCTCACGCTCAACCGCCCCGAGAAGGCAAACGCGCTGTCCGCCACACTCGTGGAAGCGCTGCTCGACGCGGTCGAATACGCGCACACCGATGGCACGCGCCTGCTGATCCTCGACGGCGCAGGGCCGCATTTCTGCGCAGGCTTCGATTTCACCGATTACCAGGCGTTGAGCGACGGCGATCTCGTGCTGCGCTTCATCCGCATCGAAACGCTGCTGCAGGCGCTCTATCACGCGCCGTGCGAGACGCTGGCGCTCGCGCACGGCAAGATCTTCGGCGCGGGCGCGGACCTCGTGGCGTGCTGCAGCACACGGCTTGCCGCGGCCGACACGACTTTCCGCATGCCGGGGCTGCGCTTCGGCGTAGTGCTCGGCACGCGGCGGCTCGCGCACCGCATCGGCGGCGACCGGGCGAGAGAGATTCTTTCGGCATCGCGCACCTTCGGCGCCGAGGAAGCCGTGCACATCGGCTTTCTTACCGGCATCGCGGCGCAATCGTCGTGGCCGCAGATCATCGAGCAGACGCGCGCACGTTGCGATCATCTGGGACCCGGCGCGGCAGCCGCTCTGCATCGCCAGACCACCATAGACACACGCGCGGACGACATGGCTACGCTCACGCATTCGGTGAGCAAGCCCGGGCTCAAGGAACGCATCAGGCAGTTTAAGGAACACACTTGAAGAGGAAAGCATGACGAAGCTCCCCGCCACCATGAAAGTCGTTGAAATGTCCGCACCCGGCGGTCCGGATGTGCTGAAGCTCGCCGAGCGGCCGGTACCCCAACCGCGCGCCGGCGAGGTGATCGTCAAGGTCGTCGCGGCCGGCGTCAACGGTCCCGACATGATGCAGCGCAAAGGCCTGTACCCCGCCCCGGCCGGCGCTTCCGATCTGCTCGGTCTCGAAGTATCGGGCGAAATCGTCGCCAAAGCGGACGACGTGCAGCGCTGGGGCATCGGCGACAAGGTGACCGGGCTCACCAACGGCGGCGGTTATGCGGAATATTGCGCGGTCGATGCGTCGCACTGCCTGCCGATACCGAAAGGCGTGAGCATGGTCGATGCGGCCGGTCTTCCGGAGACGTACTTCACCGTCTGGAGCAACGTGTTCATAGGCGCCGGGCTCAAAGCAGGCGAAACCTTTCTCGTGCATGGCGGCGCCGGCGGCATAGGAACGACATGCATACAGCTCGGCAAGGCATTCGGCGCGAAGGTCATCGCGACCGACAGCCCACAGGAGCGGTGCGCGATCTGCCGCGATCTCGGCGCCGACCGCGTTATCGATTACAAGCAGGAGGACTTCGTCGAGGTCGTGCGGCAGGAAGGCGGAGCAAACGTCATCCTGGACATCGTCGGCGGCCCGAACATCGAGAAAAACCTCAAGGCGGCATCGCATGACGCGCGCATCATCCAGCTCGCGTTCGGCGCGGGCTCGAAGGTGGAGATCAATCTCATGCCGGTGATGCTGAAGCGTCTCACCTACACCGGCTCGACGCTGCGCACGCGCCCGGTGCCGTTCAAGACGCGCGTTGCGAAAGAACTCGAAGCGCAGGTGTGGCCGAAGATAGCCGAAGGCAAGATACGCGTCGTCACCGGGAAGACCTTCCCACTCGCGCAGGCCGCGCAGGCGCATGCGCTCATGGAATCGAGCGGCCACACCGGAAAAATACTGCTCACGTTGTGAGCAGTGAGGAGTCAGGAGTGAAGAGTTAGGCGTCGCGAGACAGACGCCTTTGCGCCTTCCGCCTCATTTCTTCAAAGTCACCGGCGGCCGACGCCGCAGCAGGCCGGTGTCGCGCTGCCGCGCAATCGCCTCGGCATGACGCACGTTCTTCTGCAGCTCTTCCCAGTACACGTGCTGGCCGCCGAAGTGGCGCTCCACGTGCCGATGCTCTCCTCCCAGGTCGCGGTTGAGCCTTTTCTCGACCGCGCGCGCAAAATCCGCCGTCTTGTAGATCAGCTCGGCGCCTGATCCGTACACCACCTCCAGCCTGCCGTCGGCCGCGCGCTGCTCGGCGAGCCCGCCGTCGACGAACTCGGGATAGAGCCGATCGTGGCATTTCTCGAGATAGCAGCGGTCCGCCATCTGCGCGAGCAGGTCGGCGCTGCCGAGGAGATTGCCGATCAGGCGGAACTCCGGGTCGACGCGTATATCGGCAACGGGAATTTCGTATCCCGTGAAGTGCACGACGCGCGCTGCGGCCGGACCCAGCTCCGGCATGCCGATGCGCTGGAAATAATCCGCCAGCATGCTCGCGCTGCGGGAAACGTGGATGCGGGTGTACTCGGCGCCGCGACGGTGGCGCGTGTCCTTGCGATGGCGGATATAGCCGGCATCGTGGAACAGCGCGTTGACGATGCCGAAGACGAACAGTCTCCCGTTCATGACTGTGGCATTTGTCGCACGAGCGACGCCATCCATCATTCTCGCCATCGCCAGCGTGACGTCCAGAACGTGCTGAATGTCATGATATCCGGTATCGCACGCATGATAGTCTGGCTCGTCGCCGCGGTACAGGCGTTCGAAATCGCGGAACGCCTGCTTCAGCACCGCGCTGCCGTCTCTCTGATAAAGATCCTGATATATGCGACAGACTTCAACACACACCTGCCGCGCATCGGTCGTATTGATGCGGTCCGTTACGTCGAAGTCACTGCGCCGATACGTCATCGCTGCCTCATTTCGCGCTGACCCGCCGCCGGCGCCTGCCGCCGTGACGGGCCGCGCCTTGACCTACTCGTCGCAAGATCCCCACCCGGTCGTGGAGAACTGACATGCTGCTTGCCAACCTCTACACGCGGACGCCGAAAGGGGCGCTGGAGATCCGCAATCCCGCGAGCACCCTGCCCCCCGAGCTGCAGCCGGTGCTCATGTTCATCGACGGGCGCTGCACCGTGACGGAGCTTTCTGCCCGCCTGCGCATAGCTGACAACGCAGTCCGGCAGGCCGTGCAGCGACTGCACAGCGCCGGCTATATCGAACCGGCTCCATCGGCCAACGATACCGATGCGGACCTGGACTTCACTGCCCCGGGCGTGATGCCGCGGCTTCAGGCGCAAGCGGAGGCACGCGCCCGCGCCGAGGCCGCAGCCCAGGCACAGGCCGAGCAGGCGCGGCGCGAAGCTGCCGCTGCCCGACTGCGAGAGCACGAACAGGCCCGTGCACAGCAACAGGCCGAGGTCCAGGCAACGCAGGCCGCGCAGGCACGTGCCCGGGCAGACGCGGCGGCGCGCGCCGCCGACGAAGAGTGCGCACGAGCCGCCGAGCAGGCGACCGCGGCCTCCAATGCCGAATCGAGGGCCGCAGCACAGGCGCGCATGGAAGCCGCGCTGCTTGCGGAAACACGCGCGGCCGCCGAAGCGCGCAAGCTCGCAAACGCGGAATCGGTTGCGCGCAACGCACTCACCGAGAGTCAAACCACCGCCGCGCGTGCCCGCGAAGAAACCCAGGCGCGCGCGCGCGCCGAATCCGAAGCCGAAGCGCGTGCTCATGCCGAAGCGCATGCGCGCGCGATGGTCGAAGCGCAAGTCAAGACGATGAGCGCAGCCCTCGCCCGCGCTCAGGCGCTCGCGCGCGAGGAAGCAGACGCTCGCGCGCGGCTCACGGCCGACCTCCAGGCCCGCGAAGCAATGGAAGCACAGGCGCGAGCCGATGCGGCCGCGCGTGCGCGCGCGCAGGCTGAAGTCGAAATGCGCGCAGAGCTGGTCCGGTTGCGCCGCGAGGCTCAACAGGCCCTCGAAGAAGCGGATGCCCGCGCCGAGGCCGAGCGGCAGGCGCGTGAAGCAGCCGAGGCGCTGGCGGAGCAGGAACGCGCGGCCCGCGCGACAGCCGAAGCTCGCGCCGCTGCGGAGATCGACAACCAGCGCAAAGCGCATGCGGCAGCGCGCGCGGCGACGCAGGCACGGGTCGAAGAGGAAATCGCGGCCCGCCAGGCAGCCGAAGCGCGCGCCCAGGCCGAGGCTCGCGCGCACATCGAGCGCGAGTCGACGCTGCAGGCAAGCGCCGAGGAAGTCGTGCGCCGCCGCGTCGCCGAGGAGATCAGCGCACGCGAAGAGGCCGAACGTGCCGCCGACGCCGAATACCGTACCCAAATGGAACGCCGCGCGCAGCTTGGTGCTGCTGTCCAAAAGCCCGAGGCGCCCCGCGCGCAACTCGTGCGCAAGCCGTTCGACAGAATGTTCGTTGCGAAGGCAGCCGGCATTGCTGCGGTGCTTGTCGTGGTCGGCATCGCCATCGCGCTGCCCGCGATGCCGCTCGATGGCTACGTGCCGCGCGTGGAGAAAGCGGCCTCCGCGCTGCTGCAACAGCCGGTGCGCGTCGGACAGATGCAATACCGCCTGCTTCCCTCCCCTGTGCTGGTCATGAGTCGGGTCTCCGTCGGTCCGACGTACGGCACGCGCATCGACGAGATTTCCGTGTCGGCGTGGCCGTGGGAATTGTTCGACACATCGCCGCGCTTCGACTTCGTTACGATCAGGGGCGCCTTCATCGAGCAGGACGGGCTGTCCGCGTTGCGCGGTCTTGTCGGCGCGCGCCGTAACGGCGTGCAGGTCGAGCGCGCGGCGTTCGAGGGCGCGCGCGTCATGCTGCAGGATCTCGACGTGCCAGTCTCGAACGCCACTGTCCAGTTCCAGCGCAACGGAGCCGTTCGCAGCATGACGCTTATGTCCGGAGGTGCAACGCTGGAGGCGACGCCCCAAATCTCCGGCGGATGGCGCATCGCGATGAACGCGCGCAAGTGGCGCTCGCCGCTTGGATCGGCCCTTGTGTTCGACTCCATCGCGATCAACGGAGTGGTTGCCGGCTCGCTGCTGCAGGACGCCACCCTGCGGGCCGATATCGCGGGCGGCGAGCTCACCGGCAGCATCGCGGCCGACTGGCGCGATGGCGTGCGCGCCGAAGGACGTTTCCGGATGGCAGGCGCCCAGCTTCAATTGCTGATGCCGGCGCACACGTCTCATTTCACCGCACGCGGCACGCTCACCGCCGAAGGACGCTATCGCTTCGAATCCCCGACCATCGGCAAGCTGCTGCAGAGCCCGCGAATCACGGCCGACTTTCGCGTCGCCTCGGGCGAGCTCGTCAACATCGATCTGCTGCGCGCGCTGCAGCAGGTCACTGCGAAAGGGGTGCAAGGCGGCCGCACCCGCTTCGAGCAGCTCAGCGGGACGGTGGAAGTGACAGGCGACCGCTATCGGTATCGCCAGCTCAAGCTCTCCTCGGGAGCGATGAGCGCTACGGGCGACGTGGAGGTTGCGCCGGGCAACCCGCTCGCCGGCCGCGTGTCCGCGGATGTCCAGACGGCCACGCGCACTGCGATACGCGGCATGTTCACGGTCAGCGGGACGCTGACGAATCCGGTGCTCAAGCCTTAACGACTGCCGATTCAGCAAAAAAAGCCCGCTCGCAAGCGGGCTTTTTTCTATTGCGGCGCAGACGTCGATCAGGCGCCCGCACGCAGTGCCGCGATGCGCTCGTCGAGCGGCGGATGGCTCATGAACAGCCGCTGCAGCCCGTCGACCGCATGACCGGAAATGCCGAAGGCTTTCACCTGGTCGGGCAGCACCGCCGATTGTTCATGGTTCAGCTTCAGACGCTCCAGCGCAGCGATCATTTTCTGACGACCCGCGAGGCTCGCCCCACCGGCGTCGGCGCGGAATTCACGCTTGCGGCTGAACCACATCACCACCATCGTTGCCAGTATGCCGAGCACGAGCTGCGCGATGATGGTCGTGATGAAGAACGCAGGCCCTTCGCCGCGCTCCGTCTTGAACACCAGGCGGTCGACCACGTAGCCGACGATCCGCGACAGGAAGATGACGAACGTGTTCACCACGCCCTGGATGAGCGCGAGCGTCACCATGTCGCCGTTCGCGACGTGCGACACCTCGTGCCCGAGCACGGCTTCCGCCTCGTCCTGCGACATGTTGTTGAGCAGGCCCGTGCTCACTGCAACCAGCGCGTTGTTGCGGTTCCATCCGGTCGCGAACGCATTGACGTCGGGCGCGTCATAGATCGCCACTTCCGGCATGCCGATGCCCGCGCGCTGCGCGTGGCGCTGCACGGTGTCCACCAGCCAGCGTTCCGTCATGCTGGACGGCACTTCGATCACTTGTGCGCCCACCATCATCTTCGCGCTCCACTTCGACATGGCGAGCGAGATGAGCGAACCGCCGAAGCCTATGACGGCAGCAAACACCAGCAGGCTGTTGAAATCCAGGCCCGTACCCTGGGCATTCAGGATGCGATCGACGCCCAGCAGCCGCAGCGTCACGCTCAATACGAGCAACACCGCGATGTTGGTCAGCAGGTACAGGAATATCCGTTTCATATAGTCGTTATCCCAGTGAAAGACTCGATCCCTTAGATGGGGCTGCGACGCTCCAGTTCAATAGCCGGGTGCGCCCGACAACTGCTTGTAACGGAAGGAGAATATCAACAAACGTAATACCCGTCCGCCAGCGCGCCGAGCATTGTATCCCAAGTCTGCGCAATGACCGATCAGTCGGGCGCAACGCGCAGCACGAAAGTGACCGGGCCGTCGTTGACGAGCTCGACCTGCATGTCTGCGCCGAAGCGGCCGGCCGCCACCTGCGCGTGCCGTTCGCCAGCCAGTCCCAGGAGATAATCGAACAGCCGCTCGCCTTCATCGGGCGGCGCCGCCGACGAAAAGCTCGGCCGCGTGCCCTTGTGCGTGTCCGCCGCGAGCGTGAACTGCGGAACCAACAACAGACCGCCGTCCACATCGGCGAGCGACCGGTTCATGCGACCTTCGGCATCCGCGAATACGCGATACGTCAGCAGGCGTTCCATCATGCGCTCTGCGTGCGCGCGCCGATCACCCTGCTCCACACCGACGAGAACCAGAAGGCCGCGGGCAATCTCGCCGATGCGCTCGCCGGCTACGCTCACCGATGCGCGCGTCACTCTTTGCAGGACGGCGATCATGCCGGCGCGCGGGCGCGACCCGGCCGGAAGTAGCGCTCGTTCGCATAGAACGCCTCGTCTTCGTTCGCCGGCCACCAGCCCGGCACGCCGAGCACGGGCAACGGCGACAGCGCGCCGGAAGATGCCAGCGCATCGGCATCGCGCACGCGCAGGGCGACCCGCGCATCGAGCGCTTCCATCTGTTGTGCCATCGGAAGCGCCATGAACGAAGCGTCGACGTCGAGCAGCATTGCATGCGCCGTCAACCCGACGTACGGCGCAAGGGCTTTCTCGTGGAGCGCGTGGCCGAAAACGAAGCATCTCATGCCGTCGCGCACGCGATCGCGATGCGCCCAGAACAAGTCGTGCCAGCGAAAGTCGCGCACCATGTCGAGCAGAGCCGCATCGCTTGCCGCGACGATGACACCGCTCTCGTCGAAAAGGGTCAGCGCGTCGCGCCGTGGTCCGCGCCGCCCGCCCGCCGCTTCCGGCAGCGACTCGTAATGTGCGCGGTTCAGCGCCGCTTTCGCGCGCGGGAAGACGCGCCACACGAGCACGTTGAAGAGATCGTGCCAGCTGGACGTTCTCACCTGCAGCTCGCCGTGCAGGTAGGCGCGCGCTTCGTAGCCCAGCGTCCAGGTCTTTTCCTGGCGCACGATGGCGAGCGGCAGCCCGCTCTCCACGCACAATGCGGGCTCCTGCGATACCACGCGCTGCAGCTTGTCGAGCGTGGGCCAGTGCGGACCGCGAAGCTGCGCTGCCGCCTCCCGCAGCGGCTCGAACATCGGCGAGCGATCGCAAAACTCGGGGTCCCAGCCGGTGAGCGCAGTGATAGAATGCGGGGCGTTGAGCATAAGACAATCATAACGCGTGACGCGCCGATGCGCCGTCCCGGTTCCCTCCCGATTCATGGCAGAAAAAATTGACTGCGCCGTCGTAGGCGCCGGCGTGGTTGGCCTCGCGATCGCGCGCAAGCTCGCGATGAGCGGCCGCGAGGTCATCATCCTCGAAGCGGAAGACGCGTTCGGCACGCACACCAGCTCGCGCAACTCCGAAGTGATACACGCGGGAATCTATTACGAGACCGGGTCGCTCAAAGCGCGCCTGGCCCTGCCGGGCCGCAAGGCGCTATACCGTTATTGCGAAGAGCACCAGGTCAATCACAAGCGCATCGGCAAAGTCGTGGTCGCGTGCGACGAGACCGAGCTGCCGGGCCTGAGGAAGTACAAGGAGCAGGCCGAGATCAACGGCGTCGACGATCTGCAGATGCTGGACAAGGCAGACCTCGCGCGCCTGGAGCCGGAAGTGAAATGCGTGGCCGGCTTCCTGTCGCCTTCCACCGGCATCGTCGACAGCCACGGCCTCATGCTCGCCTATCTCGGGGATGCGGAAGAGCACGGCGCGTCGCTCGCGTTGTCGAGCCCGGTGGTGTCGGGAGCCGTGCGCAGCGACGGCATCCTGCTCGAAGTCGGCGGCAGTGCGGGCATGTCGCTGTCATGCAATACCGTCGTCAACGCGGCGGGCCTCAATGCCCAGGCGCTTGCACGCTCGATCGCCGGCATACCGGCGGCGACCGTTCCTCCGACGTACTATGCCATCGGACATTACTACACGCTCTCCGGCAGGACGCCGTTCTCGCGTCTCGTGTACCCCGTGGCGCGCCAGGACTGGCTGGGCGTGCACGTGACGGTGGATCTCGGCAATCGGGTGAAGTTCGGTCCCGACTTCTCGTGGATAGACCGCATCGACTATCGTTTCGACGAGTCGCGCGAGCAGGCCTTTTACAAGGCGATCCGGCGCTACTATCCGGGTCTCAAGGACGGCGCGCTCGTCCCGGGCTACACCGGCATACGGCCGCGCATCACCGGACCGGGAGAGCCGGCCCAGGACTTCGTCATTCACGGCGCAGAGACGCACGGCGTGCGCGGTCTCGTGAACCTCTTCGGCATAGAGTCGCCGGGGCTCACGTCGTCGCTCGCCATTGCGGAGCACGTAGCACAACTCACGCATTAGAAGCTACACGATGGACCGCACCCGCCGCGCGAATTCGGCGCGGCTGGCCGGTTCATGTATCCTACGGTTTCGATTCAGCGCTGAAGACACATGAACCTCGACCCGCAGAAATTCTGCACGCATTGCCAACGGCCCCGGCCCCGCAAGACCTTCCGTCGTCCGCCGGGCGCGGGCAACAATCGCATGTGCTGCGAGGAGTGCTACGAGAAGATCATCGCGGGACGCAAGTCCGCGAAAAAGCGCGCCCTCACGACGCGCTAGCACGCCGCCCCGGCGCGCTCCAGCGCCCGCTTCCCGCGTGATGCGCCCAATGTGCTTTGTGGCGGCTACGCCACTGCCACGGCGGCAGGGGATGCGCAACCTGCCATAGTCCCCGCCCCTGCTCACGTGCTTCGCGCTCGACCTCGTACAAAGGCGAGTCGCGACGGGCATAGCGCGCATAGACCCACGCCAGTCCGCGCCTCACCTGCTCGCGGTTCGCGTCCACGCCGCCGCACGCCACCACGCCGAGCGTGCGGCCGTAACGATCGTGGCCTGCCGATACGACGGTCGCCATCCGGTCGGCGCACAGCGCCGCGAGCGACTGGCGCGCGTTTGCGCCGTAGGGCTGTCCGCGCTCGGGCGCATCGATGTCGGAAAGACGAACCCGCACCGCATCATGGCCGACCAGCACGGTGAGCGTGTCGCCATCGGCGACGCCGATGACCCGCCCGTGCAGCTCGGCGCCGTGCAATGCGGTTGTGTATGCGAACGCAAGCGCGGCAAGTGCGGCTGAAAGGAAGCGAAGAATGGAGTGCCGGGCGCGCGTCGCGCGAGCCATCACGCGCGGTGGGCCGTACGCGCTTCGAGGGGCGCGCGGACCGGCATGGCGAGCAGCTTTTCAGAGAGGCGCAATACGGTGTCCCGGTGATCTGGCCGGGATTATGCGTGGTGCTCCCGCAAAGTACAAGTCCCCCGGCGCGAGTGGCAGTTCTTACACGGCGCAGTGCAAATCATGCCGTCAACGGTAAAACTTACTCGTATTTTTCTCATAAAAACCAACGGTTCCGGTCAATCCTCCGATCGGCACACAAATTGCTGACCGATACCAGGTTCGCCGAAAGAAAAAAAGGGAGGAGGGGGTGGCGACCAAGAGCCTGTCGAGAGCAACGTCGGATTCCTTGCTGGCGGGCCGAGCGCCCAGACCGCCTCCCTGCGCGGGCCACGTGCTATAGAGGCCGTGCCCGGCACCCCTCCCAAACATCGCACTGAACTCATCAAACGAATACAGTCGGAGAGTAGCGCATGGACGTCGCAACCCGCACGCACGCTGCCGAAGGGCAGATGAAATCCCTGCTGACCGCACTCAACCTGCTGAAGCGCGGCGACAGCTCGGTGCGTCTCCCCAGCGAATGGACCGGCCTCTCCGGCAAGGTCGCCGAAGCGTTCAACGATCTCGTAGAGCTCAACGAGCGCATGAGCGAGGAGCTGTCGCGGCTGTCGCAGGTCGTGGGCAAGGAAGGCCGGCTGCGCGAACGCGCATCGGTCGGCGATGTGCGCGGCTTCTGGAAAAGATCGCTCGACTGCGTCAACAGCCTGATCGACGACCTGGTGCATCCGACGAGCGAAACGGCGCGCGTGATCGGCGCGGTCGCACAAGGCGATCTCTCGCAGACCATGGCGCTCGAAGTCGAGGACCGGCCGCTCGAAGGCGAATTCCTGCGCACCGCGAAGACCATCAACAAGATGGTGGACCAGCTCGGCTCGTTCGCGTCGGAAGTGACGCGGGTGGCGCGTGAGGTGGGCACCGAAGGCAAGCTCGGCGGCCAGGCGAAAGTGAAAGGCGTGGCGGGCACGTGGAAAGACCTCACCGACTCGGTGAACTCCATGGCCGGCAACCTGACTGCGCAGGTGCGGAACATCGCCGACGTGACGACCGCCGTGGCGAAAGGCGACCTCTCGAAGAAGATCACGGTGGACGTGAAGGGCGAGTTCCTGGAGCTCAAGAACACCATCAACACCATGGTGGACCAGCTGCGCTCCTTCGGTTCGGAGGTGACGCGGGTGGCGCGCGAGGTGGGCACCGAAGGCAAGCTCGGCGGCCAGGCGCAGGTTGAAGGCGTGTCGGGCACGTGGAAGGACCTGACCGACTCGGTGAACTTCATGGCGTCGAACCTCACGTCGCAAGTGCGGAACATCGCCGACGTGACGACGGCCGTGGCGAGGGGCGATCTGTCGCGCAAGATCACGGTGGACGTGAAAGGCGAGATTCTCGAGCTGAAGAACACCATCAACACCATGGTGGACCAGCTCTCCTCCTTCGCCGCCGAGGTGACACGCGTGGCGCGCGAGGTGGGAACGGAAGGACGACTCGGCGGCCAGGCCGAAGTGCGAGGCGTCGCCGGCACGTGGAAAGACCTGACCGACTCCGTGAACTTCATGGCGTCGAACCTCACGTCGCAGGTGCGGAACATCGCCGAGGTGACGACCGCGGTCGCGAAAGGCGACTTGTCGAAGAAGATCACCGTGGATGTGAAGGGCGAGATCCTCGAGCTGAAGAACACCATCAACACCATGGTGGACCAGCTGCGGTCGTTCGCGGCCGAGGTGACGCGCGTGGCGCGCGAGGTGGGAACGGAAGGACGGCTGGGCGGCCAGGCGGATGTGCAAGGTGTCGCCGGCACGTGGAAAGACCTGACCGACTCGGTGAACTTCATGGCGTCGAACCTCACGTCGCAGGTGCGGAACATCGCGGACGTGACGACCGCGGTGGCAAAGGGCGATCTCTCGAAGAAGATCACGGTGGACGTGAAAGGCGAGATCCTCGAGCTGAAGAACACCATCAACACCATGGTGGACCAGCTCTCCTCCTTCGCCGCCGAGGTGACGCGGGTGGCGCGTGAGGTGGGAACGGAAGGCCGACTCGGCGGCCAGGCCGACGTGCAGGGTGTCGCGGGCACGTGGAAAGACCTGACCGACTCAGTGAACTCGATGGCGTCCAACCTCACGGCACAGGTGCGGAACATCGCGGACGTGACGACCGCCGTGGCGAAGGGCGACCTCTCGAAGAAGATCACGGTGGACGTGAAAGGCGAGATCCTCGAGCTGAAGGACACCATCAACACCATGGTGGACCAGCTCCGGTCGTTCGCCGCCGAGGTGACTCGGGTGGCGCGCGAGGTCGGAACCGAAGGACGGCTGGGCGGCCAGGCGGACGTGCAAGGCGTTGCGGGCACGTGGAAAGACCTGACCGATTCCGTGAACTCTATGGCGTCGAACCTCACCGCGCAGGTGCGGAACATCGCCGAGGTGACGACCGCGGTCGCGAAAGGCGATCTCTCCAAGAAGATCACCGTGGACGTGCGCGGCGAGATTCTCGAGCTGAAGAACACCATCAACACCATGGTGGACCAGCTCTCGTCGTTCGCCGCGGAAGTGACGCGGGTGGCGCGCGAGGTCGGCACCGACGGCCGTCTCGGCGGCCAGGCGCAGGTGGGCGGCGTATCGGGCACGTGGAAAGACCTGACCGACTCCGTGAACTTCATGGCCGGCAACCTGACCTCGCAGGTGCGCGGTATCGCCAAGGTCGTGACGGCCGTGGCGAACGGCAACCTGCAGCAGAAGCTGACCGTGGAAGCGAAAGGCGAAATCGCCGCGCTCGCAGAAACGATCAACAGCATGATCGACACGCTCGCAACCTTCGCGGACCAGGTGACCAGCGTGGCGCGCGAGGTGGGCGTCGAAGGAAAACTGGGCGGCCAGGCGAAAGTGCCGGGCGCGTCGGGCACGTGGAAGGCGCTCACGGAAAACGTGAACCAGCTCGCGGAAAACCTGACCACGCAGGTGCGCGCGATCGCCGAGGTGGCCACGGCCGTGACGCAGGGCGACCTGACGCGATCGATCACGGTGCAGGCGCAGGGCGAGGTCGCGGCGCTGAAAGACACCATCAACGAGATGATCCGCAACCTCGAGGACACCACGCATAAGAACCGGGAACAGGACTGGCTCAAGACCAACCTGGCGAAGTTCAGCCGGATGCTGCAGGGCCAGAAAGACCTGAACACCGTGGGCGCGCTCATCCTGTCGGAGCTCGCGCCCGTGGTTGCGGCCCAGCAGGCCGAGTTCTACGTGCTCGATTCGAATTACGACGCATCGCAGCTGCGGCTGCTCGCGAGCTATGCCTCCGAGGGCGAGTCGGCGCTGGGCAAGCGGCTTGCACTCGGTCAGGGCTTGATCGGCCAGTGCGCGATCAACAAGCAGAAGATTCTGCTGTCGAACGTGCCGCCGGATTACATCCGCATCGCTTCGGGACTCGGCTCCGCTCCGCCGCGCAGCATCCTCGTTCTGCCGGTCGTGTTCGAGGGGCAGCTCAAAGGCGTGCTGGAGCTTGCGTCGTTCGAGGGCTTCAGCCAGACCCACCAGGCGTTCCTCGAGCAATTGATGGAATCGATCGGTATCGTGATCAACACCATCGAAGCGAACATGCGCACGGAAGAGCTGCTCAAGCAATCGCAGTCGCTCGCGCAGGAACTCGGAAGCCGGCAGGAAGAGCTGCAGCAGACCAACCAGGAGCTGCAGGAGAAAGCGCGGCTGCTCGCTCACCAGAACCAGGAGGTGGAGCGGAAGAACACCGAGGTCGAGCAGGCGCGGCAGGCGCTGGAGGACAAGGCGCAGCAGCTCGCCCTCACCTCGAAATACAAGTCCGAGTTCCTGGCGAACATGTCGCACGAGCTGCGCACGCCGCTCAACAGCCTGCTGATCCTCTCCGACCAGCTGTGCGCGAACCAGAGCGGCAACCTCACGCCGAAGCAGGTGGAATTCGCCAAGACGATACACTCGTCCGGCAACGATCTGCTGATGCTCATCAACGACATTCTGGACCTGTCGAAGATCGAATCCGGCACGGTCGTGGTGGACATCGGCGAGCTGCCGATGGACGAGCTCGAGCGCTACGTCGAGCGCAACTTCCGTCACGTGGCGGATTCGAAGAGCCTCGACTTCCTCATCCGCATGGATCAGCGGCTGTCGACGTCGATCTTCACCGACGCGAAGCGCCTGCAGCAGATCATCAAGAACCTGCTGTCGAACGCCTTCAAGTTCACGCACACCGGCCAGGTCACGCTCACCGTCGAGCCGGTAAACGCCGGCTGGAATGTCGAGAACGACGATCTCAACCGCGCCGGTGAAGTGGTCGCGTTCTCCGTGTCCGATACCGGCATCGGCATTTCGCTGGACAAGCAGCAGATCATTTTCGAGGCCTTCCAGCAGGCCGACGGCAGCACGAGCCGCAAGTACGGCGGCACCGGCCTCGGCCTCGCGATCAGCCGGGAGCTTGCGCGGCTGCTCGGCGGCGAAATCCGCCTCACCAGCGTGCCGAACCGCGGCAGCACGTTCACGCTCTACCTGCCGAAGGTCATGCTCGGCCCGCGGACCACGCGCCGCGGCGCGGTGCAGGATGCGGCGGCGATCGCAAACAACGCGATTCAGAGCGCGAAGTACGCTGCGAGCCGCATGAGCGCCGAAGCACAGGCCCGCGGCGCGACGGAACCCCAGCCCGCGGCGCCGGAGAGCGCTGCCGACGAGCCGGTGATGGTGAACGAAGCGGGCGACGACCGCGACAACATCGTGCCGGGCGACCGCGTGCTGCTGATCGTGGAGAACGATCTCACCTTCGCGCGCTTCCTGCTCGATGCGGCGCGCGCGAAAGGCTTCAAGGGCCTCGTCACGTCGCTCGGCGCAGCCGCGCTTGCGATGGCGCGCGACTACTCGCCGTGCGCGATCACGCTCGACATCTTCCTGCCCGATATCGACGGCTGGCGGGTGCTGGAGCGCCTGAAGAACGACATGACCAAGCGCCACGTCCCGGTGTGCGTCATCTCGACCGAGGAAGCGCGCGAGCGCGCCCTCGCCTCCAGCGCCTTCAACTTCCTCGCGAAGCCGATACCGAGCGCGCAGCTGCTCGACGCCATGCTTGACGGCCTGCTGGACTACACGCAGCGTAGGCGCAAGAACGTCCTGCTGCTGGAAACCGACCCGGCGCGCGTCGAGCTCGTCGAGCGCTGCATGGAAGGGGCCGACGACCTGCGCCTCATCCGGGCATCGGACCGTGAAGGCGCGCAGATCGCCGTGCGCCAGCATCGTCCGGACTGCGTCATCACCAACGCGCGCGCCGCAACCGAGGTGCGAGGGCTGGTGGAGGAATGGTCGGCCAAGCCGGCCGATTTCCCCATCCCGCTCGTGATCTTCGGCGAAACGCCGTTGCCCGGCAGCGCGGATGCAGCCCCGGTGGGCCGCCGCCATCGCGTGCACTGGGCGCACTCGCCGCAGCGGCTGCTCGACCAGACCACGCTGGTCCTGCACCGCAACCCGGCCGAGCTGCCGACCAGCCAGCGCTGCCTGCTCGAGGACATGTACGAATCGAACAAGGTGCTCGTCGGCAAGCAGGTCATGATCGTCGACGACGACGTGCGCAACATCTTCGCGCTGTCTTCGGTGCTGGAGGAGTACGGCATGAAGATACACGCCGCGGAAAACGGCCGCGACGCCATCGACCTGCTGAAGGCGAACCCGGAGATCGACGTCGTGCTGATGGACATCATGATGCCGGAAATGGATGGCCTCGATACCACGCGCGAGATGCGCAAGATCCCGGCGTGCAAGGACTTGCCGATCATTGCAGTGACCGCGAAAGCGATGAAAGGCGATCGCGACCGCTGTCTCGAAGCCGGCGCGTGGGACTACCTCTCCAAGCCCGTGGACACGGAGCAGTTGCTGTCGGCGCTGCGTCTGTGGTTGCAGCGGTGAACGCGTTGGTCATGGATCGCCACGGCTTCGGCTCGCCGTCGGTATCGCCGGCGCAGCACCCGGAGATCGACACCGTCGAGAAGAGCAGCATTCTCGTCGTCGATGACCGCACGGAGAACATCATGGTCTTCCGCACCATGCTCGAAGAGCTGGGGCAGGAGATCATCGCCGTGCACTCCGGCGAGGAAGCGCTGAAGATGCTGCTGAAGCACGACTTCGCGGTGATTCTCCTCGACGTCAATATGCCGGGGATGGACGGCCTCGAGACGGCCGGCTACATCCGGCAGCGCCGGAAGACCGCGCACACGCCGATCATCTTCCTCACCGCGTACATCGAGGAGATGCACACCGCCAAGGGCTATTCGCTGGGCGCGGTGGATTACATCATGACGCCGGTGATGCCGGAGGTGCTGCGCACGAAGGTGAAAGTCTTCGTGCAGCTGCATCAGATGCAGCGCCAGGCCGAGCGCGAAGCGGAAAACCGCGTCGCCCTTGCGCACGAGCAGGCCGCGCGCGCCGCCGCAGAGGAGTCGCGCCGCCGCTCGGCGTTTCTCGCCGAAGCGAGCCATGTGCTCTCGACCTCGCTGGACATCGAGACGACGGCGCGGTCGCTGGCGCGCTTCGTGGTGCCTTTTCTCGCCGATCTCGGCGGCATCGCGCTCGGCCAGCAGGAAGGCGAGACGCCGTTCACGGGGCTGAGCTGGGTCAATCCCGACGACGCGCACCGTTCGAACGAGGAAGTGCTCGGCCGGATCGCGCATCCTGCGCTCATCAGCGCGATCGCCGAAGCGCTGTCGTCGGGAGATACGCGCCTGGTGGAAAACCTCGAGGGTCCGGGCGCCGTCCTTCACGACAGGAGGCTCGATGGCACTGCCGGCGTGCCGCTCGCGCTGCGCCGCACCGCGGTGATCCCGCTGCTCGCGCGCGGACGCACGCTCGGCGTCATGCTGCTCGGCATGGCGTCGTCCGAGCGCGATTTCGACACGCTCACCATGGCGCTTGCATCCGACCTCGCCAGCCGCGCCGCGGTTTCGCTCGACAACTGCATGCTCTACGCGCGCATCCAGGAACAGGACCAGCGCAAGAACGAGTTTCTCGCCATGCTCGCGCACGAGCTGCGCAATCCGCTCGCGCCGATACGCAATGCCGTGCAGCTGCTCAATGTGCCGCAGCCCGACCCGTCGCGCCTCACGTGGGCCACGCGCGTGCTCGAGCGGCAGAGCCGTCAGCTCGTGCGGCTGGTGGACGATCTGCTCGACGTCGCGCGCATCACCCAGGGACAGATCACGCTGAAGTGCGAGCGCATCGACGTCGCGGCCGTGCTCAGCATGGCCGTGGAAACGTGCTCGACCATCATCGGCGACCGCCGGCATCAGCTCACCGTCCACCCGCCGTCGCGGCCGCTGTCGCTGCGCGGCGATGCCGCGCGCATCGCCCAGGTGCTGTCCAACCTCCTGAACAACGCGGCCAAGTACACCGACCCGGGCGGAAATATTTCCGTCGCCGCGCAGGCGGCCGACGGCGAAGTCGTTTTCACGGTGCGCGACAACGGCGTCGGCATACGCACCGAGATGCTGGCGAAGATCTTCGACCTTTTCACCCAGGCCGACCGCTCACTCGACCGCTCGCAGGGCGGGCTGGGCGTCGGCCTCACCATCGTGCAGCGCCTCGTTGACCTGCACGGCGGCACCGTGCGCGCCTTCAGCGAAGGCCCGGGCAGGGGCAGCGAGTTCGTGGTCCGCCTGCCGCGCGCCGTGGAGGATGCGCTGCCCGCGCCCGACGCCCAGGCCGAGCCCGAGCCGGACAAAGGACGCTCCATCCTGGTGGTGGACGATTACGTCGATTCGGCGGAGACCATCGCCACGCTGCTGCGCGCGGACGGTCACGTCGTGCACGTATGCCACGACGGCCCGGCGGCGCTGCGCATGGCGCGCGAGATCAGGCCCGACGCGATACTGCTCGACATCGGCCTGCCCGGCATGAGCGGATTCGAGGTTGCTAAGCTGCTGCGCTCGCACGAGGAGACGCAGCACTGCCTGATCGTCGCGCTGAGCGGGTACGGACAGAGCGCGGACTACGAGCTGTCGCGCCGCGCCGGATTCGATCACCACCTGGTGAAGCCGGCGGAACTCGCGATGCTGCGCGAAGTGTTCGACACAGGCGACGCCGACAGACAAGGTTACGAAGCAGGCTAGAACCGATGAGGCGGGCGATGCGGTGCAGCCATCGTGACGCCACGCCTCCGACGCTGCCCACCGACAGGCGGCGGAGCCGTTTTCCATGCGCGATCCGGACTTTCCAGACGACCTCTGTGCACTCATGCAGCGCTGCACGCCGAGCCTCGAGGCAGTGGGGCTGCTGCTCGCGCTTGCGCGCTCCACGGATCGCGCGTGGACCGTCGCCGAGCTAGCGCACGCGCTGCTTCCCGCAGTGGTGGGCGAATCGACGGTACGCGAATATATGAGCGGCTTCGCGAGCTGCGGGCTGGTGGAAAAACGTCCGGACGGGCGCTTCTCGTATTCACGGCCGCCGCCCGCCACTGCGGCCCTCGTGGCAGCGCTTGAGAAGGCATACAACGAAAGACCCGTTTCCCTGGTGCGGCTGATCTACGCGCTCAGGGACAAGAAAATCCGCTCGTTCGCGGACGCTTTCAAGTTGCGGAAGGGATGACATGGAGAACGCACGCATCGCGCTGTACCTGCTCGCCATCGCGACGAGCTTCGCCTGCACGGCGTTCCTTTTCCGCGCGTACCTCCAGCGCGGCATACGCCTGCTGCTGTGGAGCGCCTGCTGCTTCGTCGGGCTCACCGTCAACAACATCGTGCTGTTCTTCGACCTGGTGATCTATCCCACGGTGGACCTGCGTATCGCGCGCCTGCTTGCAGCGCTCGCCGGCATGATGTTCCTGCTCTACGGCTTCATCTTCGAGTCGGAATAAGGCCCGATCATGATCGTCGATTTCCTCTCCGGCGCGTTGATGCTCACGTTTCTCGTGGCGACCGCGCACTTCGTGCGCTTCTGGCAGCGAACGTCGGACCGCCTGTTCCTCTGCTTCGCGGTAGCGTTCGCCCTGCTCGCGCTCAATCAGGTCGCGCTTTTCATGCTGGGCGCAGAGGACGAGGTGCGCGGCTACGTCTACGTGCTGCGCGTGTCGGGATTCGTGCTCATCCTGATCGGCATATTGGGCAAGAACGTGAGACCGGCGCGCGACGAGGCGGAATAGCGCACCGCCGCGGCCGCACGTCGCGTGCAGCCGCGGGCTGAGCCGGCCGCCGGGCGCAGCGAACCCGGCCTGCGCGTGCTACATTGCCGCCTGCCATGAGTACAGGTCCCGTCATCGTCGTCGAGAACGACCCCTTCCCTCGCCTGCTGCGCGCCTTCCTCGCCGCCGCCGACGAGCCCGGGGAAACCGCCGCCATCGCAGAATTCCTCGCGCACGACATCCCCGATTACGCCACGTGGCTTGCGCAGGCGCGAGCGCGTGCTGCGGGACTCTATCCCGCCGAGGTGCGACTCGCGGCCACGCGCGATGAGCTGCATGCGGCCCTGCCCGATGCCGACGCCGTCGTCGTGGAGTCGTTGCCGATAGGCGCGGAAGAGTTGTCGCGCGCGCCGCGCCTGCGCGTCGTGCAGAAATACGGCACGGTGCTAAGAAATATCGATGCGGCTGCGTGCGCGCAGCGGCGGATCCCGGTGCTTACGCTGAGGCGCAGAGCGAATATCGCCTGCGCCGAGCATGCGTGGGCCTTGCTGCTCGCGCTGGAGCGCAAGCTCGGCACGATCGACGGCCTGGTCAGCATGGAGGCTTTGCGCGAGGCGGGTTATGCGCCCGGCATGTTCGACGCGCGCTACACGCCGAACTCCAACTGGGCGCGCATCGGCGGCCTGCGCACGGTGTACGGCCGCACGGCCGGCATCATCGGTCTCGGCGAGATAGGACGTGAAGTCGCGCTCCGCGCCGCCGCCTTCGGCATGGACATCGTGTACTGCCAGCGCACGGCGCTCCCGGCGGACGAAGCGGCCCGATGGCAGGCGCGCTACTGCGCGCTCGACGAATTGCTCGGCACGAGCGACGTGGTATTCGTGACGCTGCCGAGCAACGGCTCCACGCGCGGCCTCCTCGGCGCAGCAGAGCTCGGGCGCATGAAAGCCGGCGCGATACTGATCAACGTCTCGCGCGCCGCGATCGTGGACCGCGCCGCCCTGCTCGCAGCGCTGCGCTCAGGCCACCTCGGCGCGCTCGGCCTCGATGCGTTCTACGATGAGCCGGCCCGGCCGGACGACCCGCTGCTCGCATGCGCCAACGCCATCATCACGCCGCGCGTGGCGGCGCAGCCGAGACTCAATGCGCTTACCGATCTTTCCGACGTCATGGCAAACCTCGCCACCGCTCTCGGAAAATAAGGAAGGAAGTGCCGGGCAGCGCCCTGTTTCCACGCATTGCCGCCCGGCACGCGCCGCCGTGGGACGGGGCGCCCCCGGCCGATGCAACCGGCATACCAGGCCGCTGCGTCACGCCGCAGCACACTCTTTCGGCGGCCTTTTTCGGTTCCTGTCTTCCTTGGGAATGTCGTAATCGGGCTCGTCGTCGCTGCGCATGGTCGGTCTCCGCTGTCCGTGGCATGAGCGGGCTGTGCAAGCGCTATACCGCTGGACGGCGCCGTCGCGCGGACGCTATCCCGGCGATCTACGACATCGCTTCGGCCGCTTCGGGGACTGCCTCGGCGGCGGCGAGCGTAGCCTCGCATTCCGCCTCGGTGAGGCTCCACCAGTTCACGACCCCGGTAGGACCGATGTAGCGCTCCCACACCACGCCGTCGTTGGCGATCGCATGGCGAAGCGCAGTTCCGACGTCCATGAAGTGCCGCACGCGGGTCCAGCGCCGCCGGCGGTCCGTCACGCGAAACGGGCTGTCGCCCGCGTCGCAATCCGCTGACCAACCACAGATGAACGCCGATGAACACAGATAGAGCAACGATCACATCCCGGGATCGGCGTTTATCTGCGTCTATCGGCGGTTACAGGGATTTCTGAGACAGCTTCTAGCCAACCCGCTCGCCGGCGGCGAATCGCCGAGCGCGCACAGGTCTGCAATATCGCGAGAGACCGGCTGCACGCACCAGGCGCTGCTCCGCAGATCCGCTGTCCACGCAATCGGTGCGCCCATCCGCGGGGTGTGCTTTACAATGCCAGCGTCCTGGACGTCTGCAAGGAAGCACGCGGATGAAATCGTACTGGATAGTGAAGACCGCGCACGGCACCGCACTCGATGCGCGCGAAGTGCCCGTGCCGCACCCTGCCGCAGGGCAGGTCGTGGTGCGCATGCATGCGTCCTCCATTAATCGCGGCGATATCCTCGCGAGCATCAGCCGCCACAGCGCGGCGGCGGGCCGCCCCGCGGGCGTGGACGGCGCTGGAACCATCTACGCGATCGGCGAAGGCGTGCATAAGCTTGCCGTCGGCGACCGCGTCATGGTGCGCGCGAAAGGCGCGTTCGCGGAGTACGCGGCAACGGACGCTGCGCTCGTTACGCCCATGCCCGCCGGAATGTCGTTCGAGCATGCAGCGGCCATTCCGGTCGCATACATCACCGCCTACGAGGCCGTGATGCAGCTCGGCCATCTGCAAGCCGGCGAGTGGCTCCTCGTCGCGGGCGCATCGTCTGGAGTCGGCATCGCGGCGCTGCAGGCGGCAAAGCTGCTGAGCGCGCGCGTCATCGGCATCTCGGGCTCCGCGGAGAAGCTCGACCGCCTGAAGGCGATGGGGCTCGACGTCGGCATCAAGGCGCGTGGCGCGGGCTTCGCCGCCGCCGCTCGCGAGGCAACGGCCGGCAAAGGCGTGAATCTCGCCGTGAACCTCGTCGGCGGCACTGCGTTCCCGGATTGCGTGGAGGCGCTGGCCGATTTCGGCCGGCTTGCCGTCGTCGGGTACGTCGACGGTCTCATGAAAGCCGAGCTCGACCTCGAATCGGTGCACGGCAAACGGCTGCAGATTTTCGGCGTCTCGAATGCGCCCCTGGCGACGCCCCGGCGCGCGACCGCGCAGCGCGGCTTCGAGCGCGAGCTGCTGCCCGCGCTGGCGGAAGGACGCATCGCGCCGGTCATCGACCGCGTGTTCGGCTTCGACGAGGCCGCAGATGCGAAAACCTACGTCGAGCGCAACGCCCTGCTCGGAAAAGTCGTCATCAAAATCGTTCCATAACCGCAGGAGGAGATCATGAAAGCCGTCGCCTGCCGCATCGCGTGTGCGGCGCTGCTCGTCTGCGCGAGCGTCGCGTCCGCCCAGAACTGGCCGGCCCGCCCGGTACGCCTCGTCATTCCATTCACTCCGGGCGGCGGCTCGGACACGACCGCGCGCATCCTGGGCCAGAAGATGGGCGAGAACGCGGGCCAGACTTTCATCGCCGACAACAAGCCCGGCGCCGGCGGCAACATCGCGTTCGAGTTCGTCGCCAAGGCCGAGCCGGACGGCTACACGCTGCTCTACAGCCCGGTCGGCATCGCGATCAATCCGACGCTGTTCCCCAAGGTGAATTACCGCATCGAGGATTTCGTCGCCATCACCGAAATCGGCGAGGCGCCGCTGCTGGTCGTCGTCAACAACTCACTGCCCGTGCGCTCGCTCGGCGACTTCATCAAGCTCGCCCGCGCGCATCCCGGCAACGTGCGCTTCGCCAGTTCGGGCACCGGCAGCTCGTCGCACCTTGCCAGCGAGGTGCTCGGCATGATGGCCGGGCTCAGGATGATCCACGTGCCGTACAAGGGCGGCCCCCAGGCCATGCACGACGTCATCGGCGGCCAGCTCGAGATGGTGACGCTGCCCATGCCGGAGACGCTGCCGCAAGTGCGGGCCGGCCGCGTGCGCGCGCTGGGACAGACCGGCATCAAGCGCTCTCCGAATGCGCCCGACATTCCCACGCTCGACGAAGCGGGCCTCAAGGGCTACACCGTCATGACGTGGTACGTGGTCTTCGCGCCCGCGAAAACGTCGGACGCGGTGGTTCAGCGCATACACGCCGAGTTCGACAGGGCGCTCAGAGTTCGCGACGTGCAGGATAGGCTGCGCGCGGCCGGCATCACGGAGATCGTCGCCGCGCCGCCCGAAGCGGCAGCGCAGTTCGTGCGCAACGAGTATCAGCGCTGGGGCAAAGTCATACGCGAGCTGGGCATCAAGGCGAACTGATAGCCACGGCTGAATCGCAATGACCTGCAAGCGCCGTGCCTGTAAATGCGCCGCTTTGGGAATTCTGCGAAAATCCTGATGTAGCGCAAATCGACCGGGGATGCTGCTTCGCCCGTGGCCACTGCCCTTCTACACTTTGCCACGTGTATAAGGAGCACGAGATAGCGTGCACGCGGCGCGCTGCGCCGCCCTCCATTTCCCGACCGATGAGACGCTGACTGCCGAGAAGGCGGCATGCGGGACTGCGCTCGCATCGCGCGTGGCCTGCCCCGTATCGACGCACCGTGGAGCCTATGCCCGCCGCCCCCCTCCCATCCCGCAGCCGAAACGACGACCGCAAGAAGCGGTCGCTGCGCAGCGCGCTGCTGATGATGATCTTTGCGCCGCTGATACCCGTGCTCGCGCTCTGCGTCGTCACGATCTGGGACCAATGGGACTCCCACCGCGAAGAGGTCTCGACTTCGCTGCTGCAGACGGCAACCACGGTATCGCTCGCAGTGGACCGCGAGATCGATCGCAGCAAGGCGATACTCGATACGCTCGCCGCGTCGGAGCTGATCGACCGTCAGGACTGGCGCGCCTTCCACAGGCTCGCCAGCGAGGCCATCCGCCACGAGCCCGATTCCTTCATCGCGCTCACCGAGCCGTCCGGCACGCAGCCGGTGCGCACGATGCTGCCCTACGGCGCTTCCAGGCCCGTGAACCCGCTCGAGCTCGGCAAGGCGCACGCCGAGACGGAATGGAACGGACGCCGTCTGCCGCGCAGCACTCAAGGCCTTGCGCAGCTGGTATTCGACACCGGGCGCATGGCCAACTCCGCGCTCTATTACGGCATATCGATCAAGAAGCCCGCAGTGTCGATCGCCACGCCTGTGATGCGCGAGGGGCGCGTTGCGTACGTGCTCATCAAGGGCTTTTCGGTGGACGGCCTGGTGAAGCTGCTGCAGGACGTCGAGCAGGACGGCGCGCGGCTTTCGATCATCGACCGCAACGGCCTCATCATTGCGCGCAACCAGAAGCCCTCGGATGCAATTGCAGCGAAGGTCACGCCGCAACTGATGGAGGCCATGCACGCGCAGCGGCAAGGGGTGTGCGAAGGCATGAATCTCGAGGGCGAAGCCACCGTGGGGGCGTTCCGCCGCACGCTGCTCACCGACTGGACCGTGAACGCGAGCATTCCGCGCTCGACAGCGCTGCGACAGGCCACGCAGCAGGTACTGCTGTGGAGCATGATCGGCATCGCCTTTCTCGGCGTCGGCCTGATCGGCGCGCGCCGCTTCTGGCAGCGTGTCGCGCCGCCGCTCGTGCTCCTCGGCAAGTCTGCGCGCGCAATCCAGCACGGCGAGGCGGTGCGCATGCCGGTCAGCGACATTGCCGAGATTGACGAGCTCGGTGCGCTTCTGCGCGAGGCCGCGGCAGCCGCGCACAGAGAGCATGCGGAGGCCATGCGCCGCGCCGTTGCCGAGGAGCGCGAGCACGCCACGCAGGAGCTGGTCGATGCGCTCAAGCGCAGCGAAGCGCGGTTTCGCACGCTGTTCGAGCACTCGGGCACCGGTATCGCGTCCGTCGATATATCTACCGGACGCTTCATACTCGTCAACCGCAGGTTTTGCGAGATCACGGGCTACAGCGAGGCCGAGCTCCACGAGCGCACCTTCGAGGACGTCACCCATCCGGAAGACGTCGAGCGTGACACAACGGGCATCGCCAATCTGCGCGACGGCAAGGTCGAGGATTATCAGACGGAGAAGCGCTACGTGAGGAAGGACGGGGCGTTGCGCTGGGTGAACGTGCACGTGCGTCGCTTCCCCGGCGGCAATACGCCGGGAGTCGCCACCTTTGCATCCATCACCGACGTCACCGAGCGCAAGGAAGCGGAGCTCGCGCTGCAGGCGGCCGACCGGCGCAAGGATGAGTTTCTCGCGACGCTGGCGCACGAGCTGCGCAATCCGCTCGCGCCTTTGCGCAGCGCGATCGAGATCTGGAAGCTGCGGCAGAACGATCCGGCTACGCTCGCTCGCGTGCGTGCGCTGATGGAACGCCAGGTGAGCCACATGGTGCGGCTCATCGACGACCTGCTCGACGTGTCGCGCATCACGACCGGGCGGCTCGAGCTGCGCAAGCGCCCGATCGACCTCGCCGACGTCGTCGCGGCGGCTGCGGAAGCGTGTGCGGCGCTCGTGGAATCGAACGGGCACAAGCTCACCGTGAGCATCGAAGACGCGCCGCTCACCGTCAACGGGGACAGCACGCGGCTCGTGCAGGTCGTCGGCAATCTCCTCACGAATGCGGCGAAGTACACCGACGGACCGGGCGAGATCAGTCTCACGGCGTGCCGCCGCGGCACGCAAGCCGTGCTGACCGTCACCGATAACGGCCTCGGGATACCGCCCGACAAGCTCGACTCCATATTCGAGATGTTCACGCAGCTTCATGGCAGCCGCGGCGGAGGCAGGGATCATGGCCTGGGCATCGGCCTGCACATCGTGAAGAAGCTGGTCGAGATGCACGGCGGCAAGGTCGTCGCGAGAAGCGAAGGCGAAGGCCGCGGCAGCCGGTTCATCATCGAGCTTCCGCTGATGACCTACAGCCCCGCCGTAGGAGCCGTCAGGCCCATGGCTCCCAGGCCGAGCGTGGCGCTGCGCGTGCTGGTGGTCGACGACAACCGCGACGCTGCTGAATCGCTGGCGGCGTTGCTCGAGGTCCTGGGCCACGCCGTGCAGACCACTTTCTGCGGCGAAGACGCGCTGGAAGCCATCGCGGCACGCTGCCCGGACGTAGTGCTGCTCGATATCGGCATGCCGGGCATGGACGGACACGAGGTGGCGCGCCGGATACGCGCGTTGGCGGTGGCCGTTCAGCCGTACATCGTGGCCGTCACCGGCTGGGGGCAGCCGGCAGACAAGGATAGGACCGCTGCGGCCGGCATCGATCGCCACCTCGTAAAACCCATTGCGACCGCCGAGCTGCATCGCGCGCTTGAGATGGCCAGTGCGGTGCTGAAGACCCGGGCACGTTCCGAAGCGCGCGATCAGCTCCGCTGACGCCAGGCATCGTCCGCCTTTCCGCTGGCATCGATCCTGCTTTACTCCGTTAGCCGCACCGTACCGGTGTCAACGGAGGCCGCATGGAGATGTCACTCGTGGATGCCCTGCTGGGGTTCGCCCTGGCATACAGCGCAACCTACGTCCTGTACTGCTGGCTGCATGCCGGCCCGCCCGCTCGCGACACCAGCCCTCCCCCCGCACGCGTGCATGCGCAGCCCGTCGCCGCCGATCTTTCCCCCTCCCGCCGCCGCTCCTCTTCCGCGGTATGAAGCTTGCACGGTTTACCGTGCGTCCCCCTGTCAGAGCGTAATTCCGGGTGCGCCGCCGGGTCCGCGTGCTTCAGCGCGCGCTCGATTCGCGTCGTCATGCACGCCGCGCAGCAAGACCCGCTCTCGCGCGCGTGAACGGCGTTCCAACTACCGGACTTGTGCTTGACCGGCCCGGCGCTTAGGGCGGAGCATTCCGGCTCTCGCGCCACAGACCGCGAAAAAAAACGAAAGGACAGGAGGGAACCATGGACGCGCTTCGCAGCGCATTGCTCGCCGTGACGATCGCGGCCGCGCCGGCCCTCGCGCATGCCCAGGCTGGCGGCTATCCCACCAAGCCGATACGTCTCATCCTGCCTTTCCCGCCGGGCGCGCCGAGCGATCTCGTGGGCCGCGCCATCGCGCAGAAGCTCGGCGAGCAGCTCGGCGAGAACCTGATCCCCGACAATCGCGTCGGCGCGGGCGGCACCCTGGGCCTCACGCTCGTCGCGAAAGCGCCGCCCGATGGCTACACGCTCATGGTGTCTTCGCCGGCCATCGCGTTGACCCCGTGGCTCTACAAGAAACTTCCATACGATGCCGCCAGGGACTTCGCGCCTATCGCCCCGCTCGCCGTCATCGAGAACGTGATGCTGGTTCATCCGAACGTGCCCGTGAAGACGCTGAAGGAATTCATCGCCCTCGCGCGAGCACGGCCGGGCAAGCTCAATTACGGATCGGGCGGCGCCGGCACTACGAACCACCTCGCGAACGAGCTGCTGAAGCACCTCACCAGGATCGACATCGTGCACGTGCCTTACAAAGGCGCGACGCTCGCCACCCTTGCGCTGGCAGGCGGCGAAGTGGACCAGGTGACGGTGTCGGTCTCGTCCGTGCTGCCGCTCATCCACGACCGCAAGGTGCGGCCCATCGTGGTGCTGTCGCAGAAGCGCGTGGCTGCGCTGCCGGATGTGCCGACCTCGGCGGAATCCGGCATGCCTGAATTCGTCATGTCGATCTGGTTCGCGATGTACGGGCCGGCGGCGCTGCCGCGCGAGCTGATCGCGAGATTGAACCGCGAAATCGTGCGCGCGCTGGAATCTCCGGACATGCGCCAGAAGATGGCCGGCATCGGCATCGACCCGTGGATCGGCACGCCGGAGCAGCTGCGCGAGTTCCAGCGCAAGGAAACCGCCCGCTACGGAACCATCATCAAATCGGCCGGCATACAGCCGGAATGACAAAGGCAAGGGAGACACTTTTGAGCGACACCAACCTGCTCGACCGCGACACGCCCGAAACGGTCAGGCTCACGCCCGAGGACGCGACGCGCATCGGCGTCAGCGCGCTCCAGCGCCTGGGCTACAGCACCGAGGACGCACGCATCGTGGTCGACCAGCTCGTGGACAACGCGCTGTGCGGCTACCGATTCGCGGGGCTGCCTCGCATCCTCGCCATTGCGGGCGACGAAAAATCCAGGCATGGCCGCACGCCGATCAGGACGCTGCACGAGACGCCGAACTCCGCCCTGCTCGACGGGGGAAACAACGTGGGCTACATCGTCGCGTACCGCGCCGCCGAAGTCGCGATCGCGAAAGCGCGACAGCACGGCATGGCTTCCGTCGGTGCGAACAACAGCTACTTCAGCGGCCGCAACGCGTACTTCGTCGAGAAAATCGTGCGCGAAGGCTTCGTCGCCTTCCATGCTTCGAGCGCGTGGCCGCACGTGCTGCCGCCGGGCGGCGCCAAGGCTGCGCTCGGCACCAATCCCATCTGCTTCGGCTTTCCGTCCGAAGAAGGTCCGGTCGTCGTCGACATGGGCACCGCGGCACTGATGTGGGGCGACGTGATGCTGCACGCGCATCTCGGCCAGCCGCTGCCCGAAGGCATAGGCTTCGACGAGCACGGGCGCGCAACGCGCGATGCTTCGGCCGCGCTGCGCGGCGGCGTCGCCCCGTTCGGCGGCCACAAAGGTTACGGCCTCTCCTTCACCGTGCAGGCGCTCGGGCTGCTTGCCGGCGCTGCGCTCGCGCACGGCCGCGTCCAGGATTACGGCTTCCTCTTCTGGGTGGTGGATCCGAACGCGATGCTGCCCGGCGGCGACTTCAAGCGCCAGATGTCCGAGCTCGTGCGCAAGATCAAGGAAACGCCGCGCCAGCCGGGCGTCGACGAAATCCGCATCCCGTCCGAGCGCGCGCGCCGCGAGCGGGAGCTGCGCCGCAAGCAGGGCATCGTGATCGAGCGCAAGGTGATCGAGTCGATAGAAGCGCTGTGATGAGACGCCGATGCACGAGCGTGCTGTGCGTTCTGCTGCTCGCGGCATTGCCTGCGACGGCGGCCGCGCAGGCGTTCCCATCCAGGGCCGTGCGCGTCGTCATCCCGTTTACGCCGGGCGGACCCAACGATCTCGTCGCGCGCCCGCTCGCCCAGCGCGTGAGCGAGCTGTGGTCGCGGCCGGTGGTGGTGGAGAACGTGCCCGGCGCGAACGCGATCATCGGCACCGAGCAGGTCGCGCGCGCGGCTCCTGACGGCCACACCGTGCTCATCGTATCGACGGCGTTCACCATCAATCCGAGCGTGGTCGCGAAGCTCAACTACGACCCGGTGCGCGACTTCGCGCCGATCAGCCTCATCGCGAACAGCGACATCGCGCTCGCCGCGCATCCGCGCGTGCCCGCAAAAACGATACGCAGCCTCATCGCGCTCGCCAAAGCCCGGCCGGGCCGGCTCACTTACGGCTCGTCGGGCACCGGAAATTCCACGCACCTGGGCGGCGAGCTGTTCGACATGATGGCCGGCGTGAAAATGGTCCACGTGCCGTACAAGGGCGCAGCACCTGCGCTCAACGACCTGCTCGGCGGCCACATCGATCTCGTCTTCACGTCCATTCCGCCCGCGCTCGGACACATGCAGGCCGGACGGGTGCGCGCGCTCGGCGTGGCGAGCCTGAAGCGCAGCTTCGCGTTGCCCGACGTACCGACGATAGACGAGCAGGGGTTGCGCGGATTCGAAGTGACGTCACGCTACGGCCTGGTCGCGCCCGCCGGCACCCCGCGCGAGGCCATTGCGCGATGGAACGAGGCGCTGAACAGGGTTTTGCACACACCGGAAATGAAAACGCTTTATAACGGCTACGGCGTCGAGCCCTATACGAATACGCCGGAAGAATTCGGCGCCTACATCAAGCGCGAGCTGGAGAAATGGCGCAAGGTCGCGCGCGCAGCGGGGCTCGTGAAGGAATGAGCGCGACTCAGCTCGGGAATCGCTCCGATCTCGACGTGCTGTTCGCGCCGCGCGGCATCGCAATCGTCGGCGCTTCGCCCGACCAGGGACGCGTGGGCGGACAGCCGCTGCATTATCTTCGCAGCTTCGGCTACGAAGGCGCGATCTATCCCGTCAATCCGAAGTACGACGACATCGACGGGCTCGCCTGCTATCCGTCGGTGGCATCCCTGCCCGCAGCCTGCGACGTCGCGGTCATTGCGCTCAACGCAACGCAGGTGCCGCCCGCGATCGAGCAATGCGCGAAAGCCGGAATACGCGTTGCGATCGTGCTGAGCGCGGGGTTTCGCGAAGTGGGCGCAGAAGGCCTCGCGCTCGAGCAGGCACTGAAAGCAGCGGCGGCTCGCACGGGCGTGCGTATCGTCGGCCCGAACTGCCAGGGCGTGCTCAACCTCGTGCGCCGCATCCACACGGGCTTCGGCGCAGGATTCCAGTATCCCGACCTGCTGCACGCGCCCATCGCCATGGTCACGCAAAGCGGCGGCTTCGGCTTCACCATGATGATGTCGGCGCAGCGCGCCGGCGTGGGCTGCAACTACCTCGTCTCCACCGGCAACAGCATCGATCTCGACGCCCTCGACTTCATCGAGTACCTCGTCGAGCGCGACGACGTGGCGATGGTCACGACTTTCCTGGAAGGCGTGAGCGACGGCCGCCGTCTTATCGCTGTCGGCGAGCGTGCCCTGGAGCTCGGCAAGCCGCTGCTGGTGTGGAAAGCCGGCCGCTCGGAAGCAGGACGGCGCGCCGCCGCGTCGCACACCGCGCAGCTCACCACCGCGGACGAGCTGTACCGCGCGGCGTTCCGGCGCGGCGCGTGGCTGGAAGTGGAAGATTACGGCGACGTGGTGGATCTATGGCGTGCGTTTCGCGCCGGCCGCCTCCCGGCGGGCAATCGCACCGCGATACTCACCGCATCGGGCGGCACGGGTGTGTTCATGGCGGATCACTGCGAGACCTACGGGCTCGCGCTGCCGCCGCTTTCGGACGCGACGCTGTCGAAGCTGCGCGCGCTGCTGCCCGGGTTTGCGTCCGTCGCCAATCCTGCCGATTTGTCGGGCCAGAGAAGCGCCGACGGGTCCAGCGTATCGAACAACGCGCTGCGCGCGACGCTCGACGATCCCGCGATAGACCAGGTGATCGTCCGCTCGCGCGCGAGCACCAGCACGCCGGCGCACGCGCGCGAGCTCGCTGAAATCGCACACGCTACCGGGAAGCCGGTGTTCGTCGCCTTCGGCCCCGATCCCGAGGCGCCGGCGCGCGCGGTGTTCGAGGAACAGCGCATCGCGTGGCACGAAAGCCCGCTGCGCGCCACGTACGCCGCGGGCCGGTTGAGCGAGTTCGCGCGCCGGCGCCGCGCACCGCGCCGCGAAGCAGAACGCCCGGTGGCGCACCAGGCGCTGACGTTCCCGCAGGGCGCATGCACGCTGTCCGAACACGCCTCCAAGCACATCATCGCCGCTTATCGCATACCGGCAGTGAAGGAAGTGCTCCTCGACTTCGATGAGGTCGACGCCTTGCGTGCTGCTCCGGCGCCCTTCCCGCTCGCCGTGAAAATCAACTCGCCCGATATTCCGCACAAGACGGAAGCCGGCGGCGTGCGGCTCGGCGTCAGAACGCTTGCAGAGCTGAAGGAAGCGGCGGAAACGGTCCGTGCTGCTGCGCGCGCGTATCGCAGCGATGCGCGGCTCGAAGGCGTGCTCGTGCAGACGATGGCGGACGGCGTCGAGCTGATCGCCGGCGCGGTGAACGACGTGTGCTTCGGGCCGACGGTGCTGTTCGGCATCGGCGGCATATTTGCCGAAGCCCTGCGCGACGTGACGTACCGCTTCGCGCCTTTCGGCACCGACGAAGCGATGGAGATGCTGCGCGAGATACGGGGTGCGGCGTTGCTGAACGGCTATCGTGGCCAGCCGCCGGTAAACAGGGATGCCGTCGCCGACGCGCTTTCGCGCCTGTCGTGGCTGATTGCCGATCACGCGGGCCGCATCGCGGAGATCGATCTCAATCCGCTGTTTGCATCGCCGCAAGGCGTCGTGGCAGCCGACGCGGTGATCGTGCTGCGTGATTAAGAGCCCCTAAGCCGGGCGGCCTGTTCACCGCCCGGCTTTTCACTTACATCGTTAACGTGTGTTCAGCGTGCCGGTGCCGGCCGCGGAGCCGGAGCCGCTCGCAGCACCCGCTGCGGAGCCCGAACCGCTTGCGCTGCCGGTGCCGCTCGCGCCGCTGGGCGAGCCGCTCGGAGACGATCCGCTCAGCGTGCCGCCGCTCGGCGATCCCAGCGTGCCGCCGCTGGAGCCCGAGGCCGCGCCCGTACCGCTGCTCGGCGACCTCGGCGTGCCGCTGGCCGCACTGCCGGACCTCATGTCGGAATCGCCCATCGATCCGCTGGCGGCGCTGCCGCTCGATCCGCCGATGCCTTTCTTGGCCTGTCCCGGCGGCACCCCGGTGCGCGAGGCCGAGTCCTCGCTGTGACCCGGTGTACGACCTTCGGCGCGCGACGGCGTGCTGCCGCTCACGCCCGGCGACATGCCGGTCGATGCGCCACTCGTGCTGCTCGCCGCGTGCGTGAGCCCGGCGAGACCCAGGGATAACACTGCACCTGCAATCACTGCTGTGGTCCTGATCATGCGTCCTCCAGAAAGGATTGGATATTGCCGCGGAATATGCGCCCCCTTCGGAGGCGCGCTCTGTCGCACGGTGGCGACGTTTTCGCGGCGGAAAGCACCGGAACGGCTGCCCCGGTGACTCATACGCGAGCATTCGCGCATGACGTGCCATGGAGTTGCAAGGTCCATACCTCCGCGACAGGCGCAAAAAAAGGCCGCGCATTGCGCGGCCGCCGATGATGACAAAAAGCGCGCGAATCAGGCCGTCACGCCACCCGCATTGAGCAGCAGGCGTCCGGGACGCGCACCGGTCGGCTTGTCGCCACGCCACACCGGCACGCCGTTCACGATCACCGTGTCGATGCCGCGCGCGCGCTCCGTGGAATGCGAGAAGTCCGCCGCATCGATCACCGTGTCGGGATCGAACAGCGTGATGTCGGCGCAGTTGCCGGGCTTCAATACCCCGCGGTCCTTCAGCCGGAATTTCGCCGCGGTGAGCCCCGTCATCTTGTACACGGCCGTCTCCAGCGGAAACAGCTTGAGGTCGCGCGCGTAATGCCCCAGCACACGCGGGAACGTGCCCCACAGGCGCGGATGCGGCTTCGCGTCGTGCGGCAGGCCATCCGAGCCGACCATCGTCTCCTCGAACGCAAGTATGCGCTGCACATCTTTTTCATCGAGCATGAAATAGACGGCGCCGGCAGGCTTGATGCGCTCCACCGCTTCCGCTTGCGATACGCCCAGCCGCCGCGCGACGTCGGCGAGGTCCATGCCGGAGAACTCGGGATGCGGCTTGGACCACGTGACGATGATGCGCGTCGACTGCGCGAGACGGTCGTAGCGCAGCACGGTGGACGATGCGATGTACGGATAGCAGTCGAGACCGAGCGGCTGCTCGCCCATGCGCTGCGAAATGAGCTTGAGCGTCTCCACGGAACGTCCGTGATTCTTCACCCCGACCGTCTTGTGATGCGAGATCACGGCGGGCACGTTCAACGTGCGGCCGATGAGGCAGGTCTCGTCGATCGATTCGGTGACGTGATCGTCCTCGTTGCGCATGTGCGTGACGTAAAGGCCGCTGTACTGCGTGAGCGGCCTGCACACCTCGATGATTTCCTCGGTCGGCGCACATGCGGCAGGCGGATAAGCGGTGCCGGTCGATACGCCGATCGCGCCGGCGCTCATCGCCTCCTGAGCCATCGCGCGCATTTTGTCGATTTCAGCCGCCGTGGCAGCTCGCTCGAGCTTGTCCATCGCCGCGACACGGAACGTCGTGTGGCCGACGAGACACGCGGCATTGGTCGCGGCCGGGCGCGACTGCAGCTCTTCGGCATACGCGGCGAACGTCGGGAAGCGGAACCACCGCCCTTCCGCATCGAGCAGATCGAGCGGCGGCGTCGGCGCTCCGCCTTTCGGATCCGGAGAATGCGCGAGGCTGATGCCGCAATTGCCCGCGATGACAGTCGTCACGCCCTGGCTCACCTTCGGCACCATGTCGGGATCGGACAGCAGCAGCCGGTCGTCGTGCGTGTGCGCGTCGATGAATCCGGGCGCGGCAACGCGGCCGCGCGCGTCGATTTCCACGTCCGCGGTCGCCGCGCCGATGTTGCCGAGCTTCGCGATCCTGCCGTCGCGCACGGCGATGCTGCCCGCATAACGCGGCGCACGCGTCCCGTCTATGATGGTCGCGTCGCGCACGACCAGGTCGTAATGCATGGGGTCAGAGTAAGATTTCATGATCCAGGTGGAGTGAGAGCAAGACTTTCCTGCGCGAAATCTTACTCTGACTCCTTGTCAGTCCAGCTTCGCGCCCGACTTCTTCACGACGTCGGCCCATTTCACGGTTTCCTTCTTCACGTACTCTGCGAACTGCTCCGGCGTGCCGCCCACCGGCTCCGCATCGATCTGGGCATAGCGGTCGCGCAGCGTCTGCGTCTGCAGCGCCTTGTTCATCTCGGCATTCAGGCGCGTGATGACAGCGCGCGGCGTGGCCACCGGCGCCACGAGCCCGCCCCAGGCATTGGTCTCGTAACCGGGCACGCCGGCTTCGCTGATGGTCGGTATGTCGGGGAACACCGGCGAGCGCTTCAGGCTGGACACGCCGATGCCGCGCAGCTTGCCGTTCTTCACGTGCGGAGAGATCGACGTCAGGTTGTCGAACATGAGCTGCACCTGCCCGGCGATGAGGTCCTGTATCCCTTGCGGGCTGCCTTTGTACGGCACGTGCGTGATCTGCGTGCCGGTCATGATCTTGAACAGCTCGCCCCCGAGGTGGCCGGTGGTGCCGTTGCCGCCGGACGCGTTGAGCAGCTTGCCGGGATTCGCCTTGGCATAGGCGATCAGCTCCTTCACCGATTTCACCGGCAGCGACTGCGTGATGCACAGCAGGTTGTAGGTCGAGAGAAACTGGCCGATCAGCGCGAGATCGCGGTCGGGATCGTACGGCTGCTTCGGCAGCAGAGACTTGTTGATCGCGAGCGTCACGACGTTGGCATAGCCTATCGTGTAGCCGTCGGGCGCTGCGTGCACCACCATCTCGGTGCCTATCGTCTGCGCGCCGCCGGGGCGGTTGTCGATGACGATCTGCTGTCCCATCTGCTTCATCATTTCGGCGGCGAGTATGCGGGTCACCACGTCGGGCGAGCCGCCGGCGGCTGAAGCGATGACGAGGCGTATCGGGCGGTCCGGATACGCGGCAAACGCGGAACCGGTAATGACCAATGCGGCGAGCGCGGCGCAGGCTGGCTTCGTGTACACGGCTGTCCCCTTTGTCCAAGGTCGTGATAGCGGCAGCGCCGTTTCGGCGCCGGGAGAGATGTTAGTTCACCGGCGGCCTTTTGACCACGCACGGCTTCGCGCAGCTACCACGTCGCATGCACGGCGGCGAGCGTCACCTTGCATTGCGGATAGCCCGAGCAGCCCCAGAAGTCGCCCTCGTCCGAGGTGCACATCAGCATTTTCTCGCCGCATGCGGGGCAGACCGGCGTCCTGTAGTCGCCGGCCGTCGCGAGATCGAGCAGCGCTTTCTGCACCGCCTCCGGCAGCTTGAGAATATGCGCGACGAATTCGGAGCCGCTCACGATCTGTATCCGGTTCGCGTGCGCGAACGCCCGCGCTTCGTTGGTGCACTCGGCCGACGCATGCACGATGCCCTTCGCGACGCCGCATTCGTTCATCGCGGCCAACATGTCGCGCACCGCCTTCACGCCCACGGGCCGCCCGCCCCATGCCTTGCACGCGAGCGCTGCAACCGGATGGGGCAAATCCCTGAAGTACATCGTCGCCGCCGTGCCGCCGTCGGGCGTGCAACCGGAATTCTCGACCCGGAAATGGCGGTGGCCGTAGTAGGCAGCGCACAGCATGTCGAAATGTTTCCATTCGATCGCGCGCAGCAGCTCCGCCGACCAGGCGTCGGCGCGCGGCATCTTCGGCAGCTCGCGGATGCGGATGATCGAATCGCCGACAGCGAGCGCAGCAGCCCGCCGGCCGACGCGCGGCGTGTCGAACCGCGGCTCGCGGTCGAGCCGCAGCCGCGCATACGGATTCGCCTTGCGCGCCTTGTAGCGCTGCACGCCGTACGCGGCCGCCGAGAGGACTGCACAGGCAGCCGCCACTGCCCATATCGCCTGCTGCATGAACGATACGATCGTCCGCTGCACCGGGCTGCCCGTGACGAGCGGCGACAACGCAAACCCGAGCACGGCCGCGATTGCGGCTGCCACCGCGAACGCCTGCCACGTCAGACGCAACCTGCGCCGCCCCGCGCTCCTCGATTTCTTTTTCAACGCCATGTAGCTATCCATCCGCCCGCCATTGTATGCATAGACAGCGTCGGCCGCATCGGCTGGTCAGCGCCGCAGCCCGGCCGGAGATGGACGAAAGTCGCGCAGCAGAACGCGGCGCTGGTCGAGGAAGGCCAAGCGCGGGTAATGTCCGATGCGATGGGCGCGCTCAGCCTCGGGCGCGTGACGGAGCCGCGCATGCTGCGGCCACCGTGTGCGAGCCGGCGACGACGGCTGAGAAGAGTTGCAGCGAGACGGGTGCGGCGGGCGCCATCGGGCCCGCCGCGCGCCCTGCGTCAGTTCGAATCGCCTTTGCCGTCGTCGGTCTGCGGATCGGTCAACACCATTTTCTCGCGCACGATGCCGCCCTCGTCGAAGCGCACCGCGAGATGTCCCAGCTCGGGATTGATCAGCACGCGCCACTCCCACACCAGCCCGCTGCCGAGATAGCGCAGGTCCGAAGGCCGTCCCAGCCAGTCGCGGATCTGCGCTTTGGTGGTCTTGCCGACCTCCACCTGCGCGAAACGGTCGACGGTGAGCAGTTGCGTCACCTCCTTCACGCGCCCGTCTCTGCCGCCGCGTATGAGATAGGTTTCGGTGCCGCCCGGCCCCCGCGCGTACTCCCACAGCTCGTCGCCATTCGCGTCGAAACGCACGTCGGTCGGGAAGCCGACGCGATCGCGCACCTGCGTAAGCGTGCTCTGCTGCGGAACGACCGTGCCCGGCGCGGCACAGCCGAAAAGCACCATGGCGGCCGTTGCGGCTGCAATGCCGTGGAGGGAGCGTGCACGCCATCGAGTGATGTTCATCGTGTTCCCCAGAAGAATTCTGCGTGAGGCAAACGAGCGCCTGCGCCGCCGTATTCCGGGCCACGCCGGCGCACTGCAATCGGAGCATTCTACTGCGCGGTCATGCCGGTCGCAGCCACCACCCTGCCCCATTTCTCGACTTCGGCCTTCACGAACTCCGCAAACTCGTCCGGACCCTGCGGCGAAGGCTCGGCGCCTTGCGCATGCATGCGGGCGACGATCTCCGGCGAGCGCACGATGCGGAGCACCTCCGCGCCGAGCCTGTCCACGATCGGGCGCGGCGTCCCCGCGGGCGCGAAAAGGCCGAGCCAGTTCATCATCTCGTAGCCCGGCAGGCCGCTCTCGGCGATGGTGGGCAGCTCCGGCAGCACCGCCGAGCGGTGTGCGCCGGTCACCCCGAGACCGCGCAGCCTGCCGCTTCTCGTGTGCGGCGACACCGACGCCGCGGTGCCGAACGTGACCGGAGCCTCTCCCGCGATCACGGCGACCATCGCGGGTCCGCCGCCTTTGTACGGCACGTGCACGAGCTGCACCTGTCCGAGATGCTCGAACAGCGCCGCTGCAAGATGCGTCGAAGTTCCGGCCCCGGCCGATGCATAGGCGATGCGGCCGGGCTGCGAGCGCGCAAGCGCGATGAGCTCCTTCACCGAGCGCGCGGGCAGCGATGGATGGACGGCCAGTATGCTGGGCGCGTCGGTGAGCCGGGCGATGGGCTCGAAATCGCGCATCACGTTGTACGGCAGCCGCGGATACAGGCTCTGGTTCACCGCATGCGTGCCGGCGCTGCCGACGGTAAGCGTGTAGCCATCGGGGGCCGCACGCGCCGCGAGTTCGCTGCCGACCACGCCGCCCGCACCTGCGCGGTTGTCGGCGATGACCTGCTGGCCCAGCGCGGCGCCGAGCGGCGTCGCAATCAGCCGCGCAGTGAAGTCCACGAAGCCGCCCGGCGAAAAAGCCACGATGACGCGGATCGGCTTCGACGGATAGGCATCCGCCGCTGCGGCGATGGAAGTGAACGAAAAACACGCCAAGGCGACCGCGGCCGAAAGCCGGGCACTGCGCGCGCGCGGACCGCTCGGGCTCCGGACGTTGCTCATATCGCTCCTCCTTTTGTCTGCAGCGCCGCGGGACGATTCTCTGTGCGCCTTTCCTGCGGACTGCGTTTTCTATCGCCGTCGATGATACCCGCCGGCGCGGCGCGATACATTCACATCGCCGGGAGCGGGCGCAGCGCTTGCTCGGATGCCCTGCGTTCCATTTTTTGCCGACATGCCGATGAAGCACCTCAAGACGGTGGCGGCGGCCGCAGCGGCGCTGCTCCTGCCGTCAGCCGGATTCGCATGCATGCACGATCTCGACTGCGGTTCAGGTGCGCTGTGCGCAAAGTCCGCCGGCGCGATCTACGGCACCTGCGTCCGCGAGGTGCTGCCGGCGAATCCGGACGAAAGACGCACTCCGCTCGCCGGCGCGGCGCCGACCGAAAAGCAGCAGTGCATGTTCGATACGGACTGCGGCGCCGGCCGCGCATGCATGAAGACGAGCGCGAGTGCAGCAGGGCTGTGCGTCAAACAGTGAGCGATGTCATCGCGCGCTCGCGGCTCCCGACCACACGCCGCGCCGTGCCGCGCGCGCACCGGCTTCCAGCCTGAGCAGCGTCGCGTCGCGCGCGCCGCTGCGCGGATCGACAGTCGCCATGCCGCTGCGCACCTGCTCCGAGGCTGCGTCGACGCCATTGCACGCAACGCGGGCCGGCTCGCCGTCCTGCGGCCGCGCGCCTTGCGTGTCAATGCGCGCCGGCTCGCCGCCGCACAGCGCAATCAGCGACTGGCGCGAGGCGATCGCGTGACGCTCTGCGCCGGTGGGCGCGCTGATGCCGGCGATGCGCACGGCGACGCGCCGGTTATCGACCAGCGCGACGATCGTTTGACCGTCGCTCACCGCGACGACGCGGCCGTCGACGCTCGCAGCAGGCAGCGGCGTGACGGCCAGAAGGAGTAAAGCCGCGCAATACGCACCCCGGCGTGTCTTGCGGGACACCGCCGGCATTTGCATCACCACGCGGGAACGACCGCGGCAATCATCGCGCCGCTCCCCATGCGTCGAGCAGCGCAACGAGCGCGTCGAGCAGCTTCTCGACATCGAACGGCTTCGTGAAATGCGCGTCGAAACCCGCTGCGAAAGCGCGCTTCCGGTCGCGCTCGCTGGCATAGCCGGTGACCGCAATCGTCGGCACGTGGCTGCCGCCTTCCGATGCAGCCGCGCGCAATTGGGCAATCAGCGCATAACCGTCGATCTCCGGCATGCCGATGTCCAGCACCATGGCCTCGGGCGTCCAGGCGGATACCAGCGCGAGCGCGTCGGCGGCCCGCATCGCCGTGCGCACTTCCGCGCCTTCCATCTTCAGCACGTGCGTCATGAGATGAGCCGCGCCCGGCTCATCGTCGACGACCAGAATCCGCACGCCCTCCAGGCGCAGCGGCCGGGTCGGCGGCGCGCGCAACGCTGTCAGCGAGCTTGCCGCCGGCGCCGCGCTCCCGGTCATCGCGGGCAGCAGCACGGTGAAGGTGGCGCCCTTGCCCGCGCCCTCGCTTTGCGCCGAGACCCTGCCGCCGTGCAGCTCCACGAGGTGGCGCGTTATCGCAAGCCCGAGACCGAGACCGCCGTGGCGCCGCGTGGTCGAGCCGTCGGCCTGCGTAAAGCGCTCGAAGAGATGCGACACGAGCGCGGGATCGATGCCTTCGCCGGTATCCGTGACGGCGATGCGGTACCAGTCGGCTGTGCGCCTCGCCGTAAGCACGACACGTCCGCCCGCGGGAGTGAACTTGATCGCGTTGCCGAGCAGGTTGACGAACGCCTGCTGCAGCCGGTCCGCGTCTCCCTTGACGGAGCCGAGCGGCTCGACGTCGCGCTCCAGTGCGACACCTTTGGCCGAAGCCATCGGTCGCATGGAATTGAGCGCCTGCTCCAACACCGCGTCCACCGCCACCGGCTGCGGATCGAGATCGAGCTTGCCGGTGACGATGCGCGAAACGTCGAGCAGATCGTTGATGAGCTGGTTCTGCAGCCGCGCGTTGCGCTCTATGGTATCCAGCGCGCGCGCGTGCTCGGCGCTCTCCAGGCGGCCCGAGCGCATCAGATGCAGCCAGCCGAGGATGGCGCTCATCGGGCTGCGCAGCTCGTGGCTCAGGGTGGCGAGGAATTCGTCCTTCAGCCGCGCCGCGCGCTCGGCCTCCGCCCGCGCCCGGTGCTCGAGCTCGAGCAGCCGCTCGCGCTCGACCTCGGCGCGCTTGCGCTCGGTGATGTCGACGGCGATGCCGAGGAAGCGCGCCGGCTTGCCGGCCGCGTCACGATGAACGCGTCCGTACGGCGAGATCCAGCGCTCCTCCCCGGTGTCATAGCGCAGTATGCGATGGTCCCGGGTGATGGGAGCGCCGGCGCGCGCTTCCTCGATCGCCGCCATCATCGGAGCGATGTCGTCCGCGTGCACGCGCGAGCGCCACATGTCCCACGTCGCCTGCGTCTCGTGCTCATAACCGAGCATGAGAAACGCCTGCCGGTTCCAGTGCGTCGCGCCGGTGCGCAGGTCGATGTCCCAGGTCGCGATGCCCGCGCCTTCCGTCGCGAGCCGCAGCCGCTCGTCGCTCTCGGCAAGTCCGACCTCGGTCATGCGCAGTCGCAGCAGCGTGCGCACCACGGTCACGAGCTCGAGCGGCTCGACCGGCTCGGCCAGGAAAATGTCGCCGCCGCTTTCCATGCTGATGGTCTCGCCCTGCATCTCGTCGTATGTCGCGGAGATGTGCAGCACCGGAATGTGCTGCGTGCCGGGATCGCCCTTCAGGCGCCGGCAGACTTCCAGCCCGTCGATGTCCGGCATCTGGATGTCGAGCAGCACGAGTTGGGGCGCATGCTCGCGCACGAGCTGCAGCGCCTCCCCGCCGGATGCCGCTTCGATCACGCTGAAGCCGGCCTCCTCCAATATGCGCGTCTTGCCGTAGCGCCCCTCGGGGTGGTCGTCGACGTTGAGCAGCAGCGCGCGCGGCTGGGTCACGGCTGCACCATGCCGACGCCGCGCATCAGCGCGGATGCCACCGCAGGCAGCATGTCCGACGTGAGATTGCGCTTCGACACGACCCCCGACGCGTGCTGTTGCAGCGCCTGCCGCTCGGTCAGCGCAAGATCGCGCGAGGTGGCGATGACGATCGGCAGCGCGCGCGTCCGCTCGTCCCGGGCGAGACGCTGCAGCACCTCCTCGCCCTTGATATCGGGCAGGCTCAGATCGAGGATTACCACTTGCGGGTGCGCGGTGTGCGCCAGCGTGAGCCCGCTCGCGCCGTCGACGGCCTCTACCACGCCATACTGCGCAACGCTCAGTATCTTCCTGATGGCGTAGCGCGACGCCGCATCGTCATCGATGACCAGTATCCGCGGCGCAACGCAGCGCGCGAGCCCGGTCAGCAGCGTGTCGCGCTCCACCGGCTTGTGCAGATAGCCGTCGGCGCCGAGCGCATACGCCTTGCGCTCGTCCTCCACGGAGCTTGCCACGAGCAGCGGTATGCCGCGCGTTGCCGGATCGTTCTTGACGTCGCTCAACCAGGACCATGCATCCTCGCCGCGCAGCATGATGTCGAGAATGATGATGCCCGGCCGCACGCGTTCCATCGCGAGGCGCGCATCGCGCAGGCCGCTCGCGGGCACCGCCTGGTACGGCGTCTCGCGCAGGATCTTCTCGTAGAACAGGCGCGTGGAAGGCTCGTCTTCCACGACCAGCACCGGCATCTTCGCCGGATCGAGCACGACGCCCTCGTGCGGGGCAGCCTCCGCCGGTTGCTGCGTCCCGTAGCGCAGCGGCAGCGTCGCGGTGAAGGTCGAGCCTGCGCCGGACGCGCTGGTGAGCGCGACGGAGCCGCCCAGCAGTGCTGCCAGCCTGCGGCAAAGCGGAAGACCGAGGCCGGTGCCTTTCACGCGGCCCTGCAGCCGGCTCTGCACCTGCGAGAATTCCTCGAAAACGCGTTCCTGATCTTCGGGCGCAATGCCTATGCCGGTGTCGGCGACGCTGAAGCTCACCGTGCCGTCGGCATCGTCGTACACGGCGGACACGCGCACCTCGCCGCGCTCGGTGAATTTCAGCGCGTTGGAAACGAAGTTGCGCAGGATCTGCGACACCTTTGCTTCATCCGTATGCAGCAGCGGAATCCCGGCGGCATCGTCGAAGCGAAGCTGGACCGCGTCGGTGACCAGCAGCGGGCGCAGCATGCCGCGCAGAGCGCTGAAAAGATTCTGCGCGCTGAACTCCACCGGCCGCACGTCGATCTTCCCGGCCTCGATCTTCGCGAGATCGAGCAGGTCGTCCACGAGCTGCGTGAGGTCCTCCGCGCCCTTGCGGATGAAGTGAAGCTGCCTCTCCTGCTCCGCCGTGAGCGGCCCGTCGACGTGGTCGAGCAGCAGCCGCGTGAGCGCGCGTATCGAGTTGAGCGGCGTGCGGAACTCGTGACTCATGTTCGACAGGAAGCGCGACTTCATCTCGTCGGCGCGACGCAGGTGCTCGGCTTTCTCGTCGAGCTCGGCATACAGCGCAACCACGCCGCGATTGGTGTCCTCGAGCTCGCGGTTCACGCGCATCAGCTCTTCCTGGCGCTCGCGCAGCTCGTCCAGAGCGCCCACCAGCTCGCGGTTCTGCTCCTGCATCTCCTCGTACGGCGTGGCCGGCACGCGGTTCGCGAGCTCATCCCCGAGGCGCGCGATTTCGCGTGCGCCGACAACGGCGGAGCCGCGCGGCAGCAGCTTTTTCAGCACGACCTCGGTGCCGCGCGCGGGAGCGGAGCGGATGTCGAACTGGTCCACCAGCCTTCGCGCGCCGACGATGCCCATGCCCATGCCGGTGCTCGAGCGATAACGCCCTTCCATTATGGCGCTCAAATCCGCGATGCCCGGCCCGCGATCGCTCACGCGGATCAGCAGCAGCTGCGGAGAGCTCTCGCCTTCCAGTGAAAAGTCGACCTTGCCGCCGCCGGCATAGCGAAACGCATTGCGCGCGATCTCCGACACGGCAGTCGCTACCCGCACCTGGTCCTGCGAGTCGAAGCCGAGCAGCGCAGCGATCTGGCGGGCGCGCTGGCGCACCGCGACGACGTCCTGCTCGTAGCGCAGCGCAACAGTAAGAATCCGCGCGGCCATGTCACACGCTCGCGTTGCGGAGCACGGCGACGGTGGCGTCGTCGCGCCCCCGCTCGTGGTCGCGGTACAGCGCCGCGGCAATCAGCGCCGGTGAGCGGGACTCGAGACCCGGATAGGCGCCCAGATCCCAGCGCGTGCCGATGCCGTCGCTGTGTGCGATGAGCAGCGCCCCGGCCGGAAAAGGAAACGGGAATTCCTGGATCTTGCGCATGTTGTAACCCAGCGTGCCGTTGTGCGACACCAGGCTGCGGCTGGCGCCGGCGGCGTGCACGGAGCACGCAATGTTGCCCACGCCGCAGTACGCGCCGACATGCGTCGCCGGCTTCAACGCGACCACCGCAGCCGCGGCGCCGCGCGTGCTCTTCAACGCCTGGTGCATGCCCTCCACCAGCTCGGCCGGCTCGTCATCCCAGTGGTCCCACACGAACTTGCGCGCCGTCGCGGCCGCAGCGGCTGCGTCAGGGCCGTGGCCGAGGCCGTCGACCAGCAGCACCACCAGCCGGCCTTTCGCTTCGCGCAACAGCCACGCATCGCCGGCCACTTCCTCGCCCGGTTTGGCGACGCACAGGGCCGCCGCATCGACGCCTTCGGAACTCACTTCGTCGTGCGGCCGCGGCCAGATCTCGAAGTGCATCACCGTGCCCTTGCCGCGCTGGGTATAGACATCGAAGCGCGAGCTGAGCCGCGACAGCGCTCCCAGCCCGATTCCGGCGCTGCCCGCGCTCGACATGCCGTCGCGCAGGCTCGCGGCAACGTCTGCAATGCCGGGGCCGCGGTCGAGGACGTAGAACTCCATGCCCTCCGCGCCGCCGCGCGCGATGCAGCCTGCCAGGATTTCGCCGCGCTGCGCATGCTTCAACAGGTTGGTGGCAGCCTCCGTCACCGCGAGCGCCACCCTGCCCGCCTGCACCTCGTCGAACCCCAGCCCGGTGGCGAGCTCAACCGCCTCGCGGCGTGCCTCCGCAACATGACTCGCATCTTCGACAGGCAGGCGCAGAAGAGTCATAGTCGCCAGCGAGTGATCGTCACCCGCGTACCCTCTCCGGGCCGCGTGTCGATGGAAAACTCGTTCGACAGCCGCTTCGCACCGCCCAAGCCCAGGCCCAGGCCGTTGCCGCTGGTATAGCCGTCTTTCATCGCAAGCTCGACATCTGCAATGCCCGGGCCGTGGTCGGAGAAGATGAGATTGACGCCTTTGCGCGCCCCGTTCGCCACCTCGACGATCTCCACGCCCCCTCCGCCGCCGTATTCGATGGTGTTCCGCGCCAGCTCGCTCGCCGCCGTGACGAGCTTCGTCTGATCCACGAGGCTGAAGCCCTGCGCGATCGCATGCTCGCGCACGGCCTGGCGCATGCGCACGATGTCTTCCGATTTGCGCAGCGGTATCGTGACCCTGCGGCCGGCGATCATGGAGCTTCTCGCGTCAAGATCCCGCTCAGCCGCGCGACTCGAGATGCTTCTGCAGCAGCGCCATGCCCTTCTCGACGTTCAGCGCGGTGAGCACGCCCTCCATCGGCAGCCCCAGCTCCACCAGCGTGATCGCCACCGAGGGCCGCATGCCGACCACGACCGTCTGCGCGTCGAGCACTTTCGCCATCGCGGAGATATTCGCAATCATGCGGCCGATGAACGAATCGACGACGTCCAGCGCCGAAATGTCGATCAGCACCCCGTGCGCCCTGTCGGCGGCGATGCGGCTCGTGAGATCGTCCTGCAGCGCGAGCGCGAGACGGTCGTGCATGTCCACCTGGATGGTGACCAGGAGGAAGCGGCCCATCTTGAGGATAGGTATGCGGTCCATGCAACGCCTCGGGTCAGCGTGCGGGCGCGATGCTCGCCTGCACGCGCTTCAACGCGACGGCGAATGCGTCGGCCAGCGTCGCCTTGGTCACGACATCGCCCAGGTCGACGCCCAGATGCACTATGGTCTGCGCGATCTGCGGACGTATGCCGCTGATGATGCAGTCGGCGCCCATCAGGCGCGTGGCCGCTATCGTCTTCAGCAGGTGCTGCGCCACCAGCGTGTCCACGGTCGGCACGCCGGTAATGTCGATGATTGCAATGGCGGCGCCGCTGTCGACGATCTTCTGCAGCAGGGTCTCCATCACCACCTGCGCGCGCGAGCTGTCCAGCGTGCCGACCAGCGGCACCGCGAGCACGTCGTCCCACAACTGGACCACCGGCGTGGAAAGCTCGAGCAGCTCGCGCTGCTGGCGGCCGATGACGTCGTCGCGGTTCTGGAGGTACACCTCGGTGGTATAAAGGCCGAGCCTGTCGAGCAGCACGGTGGCGCTCCACAGCGCATCTGCAAGACCCTGCTGGTCCCCGGTGTACTCCCTGCGCAGGATGTCGAACGCCGGCTGCTTGAGCGAAAAGACGAAAGTGGCGGTTTCGGTGGGCGTGAACCCCGCCTGTGCACGGGAGCGCGACAGGTCGCTCAGAAAGTTCGTCACCTCGCCCGTCGTATCCGCCGAGACGTCGCCGGAAAAGCCGCGGTCGAGCGCGGGCAACAGCGCTTTGAGAAACTGCTGCGACTGCTGGCGCAGTTGCGCTTCCTTCATCAGATCCGGGCGGAACGTTGTCGAGGACAGCTGGCTCGCCATCCATCCCTCGTACAGCGCCTTCTCGTGCTTGCGGAACGCCTGGGCGACCGCCTTGATGTCGTCCTTCTTCACGTCGTGATCTCCGTCGAAAGCGCGCGTCGCTGAGCGCCGGCAGACCGCGCAGGCTATCACATTTCATGCCCGCCGCCAGCGGCGGCTTCAATTTTGCAGCGCGTTACACCGTGTATTTTTTTCCTGCCCGGAGCCAATGCAGTGGATGTGAAGAAGTTCTGGACCATGCTCAAGGAAGCGTTCGGTGCGTGGCAGGAGGACTACGCGCCCGGCATGGGTGCGGCGCTGTCGTACTACACGCTGTTCTCGATCGCACCGCTGCTGCTCATCGTGATCGCGGTGGCCGGGCTCGCATTCGGCGAGGATGCGGCGCGCGGCGCGATCGTCGATCAGCTCCAGGGCCTCATGGGTCAGGAAGGCGCCAAGGCGATCGAAAGCATGATCGCGAGCGTCAACAAGCCCATGCAGGGCGTCATCGCCACCGTCATCGGCGTGGCGACGCTGCTGCTCGGCGCAACGACGGTGTTCGGCGAGCTGCAGACCGACCTCGACCGCATCTGGCACGCGCCGGCGCAGGAGAAAACAAGCGGCCTGTGGACGCTGCTGCGCACGCGGCTCCTGTCCTTCGGCATGATACTGGGCATCGCGTTCCTGCTGATGGTGTCGCTGGTGGTGAGCGCGGCGGTGTCGGCGCTCGGCACAATGTGGGCGCCGCTCTTCGGCGCATGGGAAGCTCTCGCGCACGTCCTCAACATCGTCGTCGGCTTCGGCGTGACCACGGTGCTCTTCGCCATGATCTACAAGTTCATGCCGCGCGCGGCTGTGAGCTGGCGCGATGTGTGGATAGGCTCCGCCTTCACCGCGCTGCTGTTCACGGTCGGCCGTTTTCTCATCGGCCTCTATCTCGGCAAGAGCAGCGTCACCTCCGGCTTCGGAGCAGCCGGCTCGCTGGTGCTGGTGATGGTGTGGGTCTATTACTCGGCGCAGATTTTTCTCCTCGGTGCCGAATTCACCTGGGTGTACGCCCACGAGTACGGATCGCGCCGCGGCCGGGCACGGCCGCGCGCGGGGGATGCAGCCGCAGCGCCGACGCAAACGTCGCCGGCGGCAACGGCAGCGCCGCGGCGCACGCAGGAACTGTCCACCGGCCCCGCGATTCCCGTCGCAGCGCACGCGCCGATGGAGCCCTCTTCAGTGACGGCGAGTGCACGACAATCGCTGCGCCAACACCCGCTCAAGGCCATGGCAGTCGCTGCGTCGGCCGGCATGGCGATGGCGCTGCTCACGCGCCTGCGTCACCGGCGACGTCCCGTACAGGTGTAGCGGCGACATTTCGAGCGCGCCCGCGCCACACCTTGCGCTCGTGCCTCGCGTCAACCGGCGTAGTTTTTCTTACGCGGCTTCCGCGCGGACCGCATTTCCTCTGCCGCGCGCGCCCTCGATGCTAATTCTTTTCATGCGGCCCGCTCTCCGACCGCATGCGGAATGGCGCTTGCATCACTACCGGGGCCGCGTGCACCGCACGCGGCAGATTCATTCTCATCACTGCGGAGAGTCACACCTATGAAATTTCCTAACAGCGGCAAGCACGCGACACGGGCAGTGCTGACTGCAGCGATGCTGGCTGCAGCGGGGGGCGCCAACGCGAGCCTCGTCCTTCTGGGCGACATCGACATGACGGGCACGGGCCTGGGCAACGTTCCTACGGTGCTCACGCTGCAAAGCCCCGGAAATACCACCAGCGAGCAGGGCAGCGTAGCGTGGAACGGAACGACGAACGTACTCACCGGCGACACGCAGGCGATCAACTCGACGCGCACCATCGCGGATGCCGGCGCCACCGCGGCTTCCAATCTGCGCATCGTGTTCAACCCCAACGAGCCGGGCAACCAGGGCGATAATTCGATCACGCTCAACTCCCTGGTCATGACGATCTACAGCCCCACCGGCACGACGCTGTTCACGGCCAACCTCGCACCGGCCGGCGCGTCCGAAACGGCGCTCAACTTCAATTCGACGCAGGTGGGAGTCGGCCGCTCGGGGTTCGTGTTCGGGCTGGATGCGACTCAGTCAGCAGCGGCGCAAACCGCGGCGTTTGGCGGAGCATTCCAGAACAACCGGATCGGCCTGGCCGCTTCGTTGACCAACGCGCAGGGCGCTATCGACACGTTCTTCGTGGGCAACCAGGGCGGCAGCCCCGGATCCGGCGGCTTGCCCCCGCTGGTCGGCCCGATTCCGGAGCCGGGCACGATGGCCATGCTCGCGACCGGACTGCTTGCCATGGGCGGCATCGCGCGCCGTCGCAAGTCGATGTAACTCACACCAAGCTGAGGAGGGGCACGAGCCGGGGCATCACCCCGGCTCTTTTTTCGCGACTCACGCGCGCAGCAGGCGCTCGATCTGCGGGGTCAGCAGCGCGGTCGCTTCGCGGCCTTCTTCGATCGCTTCGCGTGCGCGGTGGTAGTCGAGCTGCCCGAGATGCCCGAGGCGCGGCATGACCACCACGTCGGCCGGCTCGCCGGCGAGACGGCTGCGCGTGATGCGGGCGCTCATGATGTGCAGGCTCGTGGTGACCACGTCGAGCATGTTCGGCATTTCCTGCGCCGGATGCTCGGCTTCCACCGGCCGTATGGCGGGACCGACGAGCCGGGAGCTCAAGTCCACTGCGATCACGAAGTTCGCGCCGAGCGCACGGCACAAGGAGACAGGCACCGGGTTCACGAGTCCGCCGTCGACCAGGATGCGGCCGCCGCGCTCCCAGGGCTCGAACAGTCCCGGCAATGCAATCGAGGCACGCACGGCATCGGCAACGTTGCCTTCGCGCAGCCACACTTCCTCGCCGCTGCGCAGGTCCGTGGCGACGGCGGCGAATACGCGTGCCAGCCGGGCAATGTCCTTGTCGAAAAAGTTCTCTCGCAGATGGCTGATGAGCCGCGCGCCTTTCAGCAGGCCGCCGCCGAAGCTCACGTCGAAAAAACCCATGACCTTGAGCCACGTGAGGTCCGTCACCCAGCGATCCAGATCCGCGAGCCGGTCGTCCGCGTAGACCGCGCCGACCAGCGCGCCTATCGATGTTCCGCAAACGACGTCGGCACGGATGCCGGCCGCGTCCAGCGCCTGCAGCACGCCGATGTGCGACCAGCCGCGCGCGGAGCCAGCGCCGAGCGCGATGCCGATCTTCAGTCCCTGCAGCCGGCGGGTCATCGCGCCGCCTCGTCGAGAAATGCAGCGAGGCTGCGTATCCATTCGGGACGCCGGAACACGAGCCCGTCGTTGTGCCCGCCGGCCAGCGTGACGAGGCGCTTGGGCGCGCGCACCGCGTCGAGCAGCCGCTCGGCGTGGCGGTACGGCACGATCTCGTCGTCGGGGCTGTGCAGGATCAGCACCGGAGCCGGGATGCGCTGCACGCGCGCGAGATTGTCGTAATGAATGCGGGACAGCAGCCGCACCGGCAGATACGGATAGATCTCTTCCGCGAGGTCGGGAATGGAAGTGAACGTCGACGCGAGCACCAGCGCGCGCGGCGTGTGGCGCTCCGCGATCCAGGTCGCAACGCCTCCGCCGAGCGATTCGCCGAACACGACGATGTCGCGCGGCGCGACGCCGCGTTCCGCAAGCCACGTCCAGCACGCCGCCGCGTCCTCGTAAGTGCCCTGCTCCGACGGCTCGCCGGTGCTCTGCCCGTATCCGCGGTAATCGGCGATGAGCGTCGAGTAGCCGAGCCGGCTGAACATCTCGAGATACTCGACGCGATGGGAAATGTTGCCCGCGTTGCCGTGGAACAGCAGGACGACGCCGCGCGGCGCTGACACGGGCACCCACCATGCGGCGAGCGTTTCGCCGTCGCCGGTTCGCAGCGCGACCTGCTCATAGGCAAGCCCGCGCTCGGCCGGCGTCGTGACGATGTCGCGGCCGAGATGCGGGTAATAAACAAGGCTCGCCTGAAGGCCGAACAGCAGTCCTCCGAGTCCGGCGTACGCCGCGAGGGCAATGAAGGCAGCGCCCATCGCAACGCGCCTCACATGAGCTCTAACGGCGGCTCGTCCAGCGCGGCCGCCTGCTCGCGCAGCGCGAGTATCTGGTCCTGCCAGTAGCGCTGCGTGTTGAAGAATGGAAAATTCGCGGGAAACGCCGGGTCGTGCCAGCGCCTCGCGAGCCAGCCGGCGTAGTGAATGAGGCGCAGCGTGCGCAGCGCCTCGATGAGCAGCAGCTCGCGCGTATCGAAATCGCGGAAAGACCGATAGCCTTCCATGAAATCGCACAACTGCGCGCTCATCGCGGCGCGATCGCCCGACAGCGCAAGCCACACATCCTGCACGGCGGGCGCCATGCACGTATCGTCGAGATCCACGAAATGCGGGCCGCCGTCCGTCCACAAGATGTTTCCGGCGTGGCAGTCGCCGTGCACGCGGATCATCGACACGCCGTCCGCCCGCGCGTAACACCGCTCCACGCGCGCCAGCACGTCCTCCACTACGCTGCGATAAGTCTCGCGCAGCTCGTGCGGCACGAAATCGCCCTCCATGACGTAGGCGAAAGGCGCGCGGCCGTAAGTCTCGATATCGAGGGTGAAACGATGCCGGTACGTTTCCAGCGCACCGACCGCATGGATCCGTCCTATGAAACGGCCGAGCTGCAGCAGGATTTCGGGATCCGAAAGCTCGGGGCTGCGTCCGGGCCGCTTGGGATAGAGGGCATAACGAAAGCCGGCATGCGTGTGCAGCGTGCTGCCGCCGATCACGAGAGGCGCGACGACCGGCAGCTCCCGCCCGGTGAGCGCCAGCGCGTAGTCATGCTCTTCGCGGATCGCCTCGTCCGTCCAGCGGCCGGGCCGGTAGAACTTCGCGACCACCACGGCACCGTCTTCCAGCCAGACCTGGTACACGCGGTTCTCGTAGCTCGACAAGGCGAGCATGCGGCCGTCCGCGCGGCTGCCGCACACATCGACCGCATCGAGTATCGCTTCGGGCGTGAGCGCCGCATAGGGCGCGCCGTCAACGGCCATGCGCTGTTCTCCGGCGCAGAACGGCGCGGATGCCCGCGCGGCCATTACGCCATGTAATCGTTGTGGTAAGCTGCGCGAACACTGAAAAATCATGCATATGGATACGTCTGCATTGTGCAGCAGGTGCCGTGAAAACGATAGCGGGCGAAGAAATCCGGGCCAGCGTGGCACCGGCCGACATAGAAAGCTCGCCGCAAGCAATCTTGCGTAGGGTCCGGCCTGCCAGACCGGCGCATCCGGCGTCGGCGGCTATCCATCCCCGGAACGTTAAATGAATCTTTTGCGTCATCTCATCACTATCGCGACGCTGCTCGCCTCGTGCGCCGGCAGCGCGCACGCGCAGCTCATCGCGCCGCCGGCGACGTCCGCCTCGAGCATCGAGCGGCTCACGCTGCAGCGCGCGGAAGCCCTGTTCAACGAACGCAACCGCGAAGTCCGCGCCGCGCGGCGTCTCGCCGAAGGCGCGGAAGCCGACATCATCTCCGCTCGCGCGCGGCCGAATCCGACGCTGTCGGTCGGATCCACCGTAAGCCCGAGCACCGGCATCGGATCCGGAAATCTGCGCGACAAGAACATCAATGCCGCCGTCAGCCTGACCCAGCTGTTCGAGCGCGGCGGAAAGCGCGAGCTGCGCACGCAGGCTGCCGAGCACACTGCGGCCGCGGCACGCAGCGAGGAAGCCGATGTCGCGCGGCAGCAGCGCGGCGCGCTGTATGGCGCGTATTACGACCTCGTGCTGGCGCAGGAAAAAATCCGCGTCACGGAGGACACCGCGGCATTGTTCGGCAAGACGGTGGACGCGGCAAACCTTCGGCTGAAAGCCGGCGATATCTCGCCCACCGAGCTCGCGCGCATCAGCGTCGACGCGCTGCGCGCCCAGAACGATGCGCGGGCGGCCCGCGCCGAGCGCGACAAGGCACAGCTCGTTCTCGGCTACCTCATCGGCGGCGAGCAGAACGCGGCGCACATCGTCGCAGTGGATACGTGGCCGCTCGACGAGCCGCTGCCGGGCATGGCGGCGGTCGAAGGCATCGTCGGACAGCGCGCAGACATCCAGGCGGCGCGCTCTCATCTCCAGGCAGCCGAACGGCAGCGCGAGCTTGCACGCGCGCTGCGCACTCGCGACGTCGTGGCCGGCGTCACGTACGATCGTTCCGCCGATTTCGCTCCGAATGCCATCGGCGTGACGATGAGCGTGCCGTTGTTCACGTCCTACTACTACCAGGGCGAAATACGCCGCGCGGAAGTCGAGCTCGAAGCGGCGGAGGAAAACGTCGAGCGCGTGCGCGCGCTCGCCATCGCCGACGTGCAGCGCGCCATGAGCGAGCTCGCGGCCGCCACCGAGCGCGTGCGCCGCTTCCGCGAGGTGCTGCTCGCCGCGGCGGAGAAGGCGGCGAACGGCGCGGAATTCGCGTACAGCCGCGGCGCGATCGGCGTGATGGATCTGCTCGATGCGCGCCGCCAGCTCTACGCAACGCGCCTGGAATCCGTTGCGGCCCAGGCCGACTACGCACGCGCGCTCGCGGCATGGCGTACCGCTACGGCTACGCGCTGACCTCCAACACACCGCGCGACGAGCATCGACTCCAATGAAAACAATCCTCGTCACCGCGGCCTGCTTATCCATCGCGCTCCTCGGCGGGTGCAACAAGCCTGCCGAAGTCGCCCCCGATCCCGAGCACAAGGTCGAAGGCAACAGCATCGTATTTCCGCCCGGTAATCACGAGATCGAGAGCATACAGACGGTGCAGGTGAGGAAGCAGCGCGCGCCCTCCACGCGTCTCAACGGGCGGCTGACGTGGGACGAGGATCGCACCGTGCGCGTCTACACGCCTTTCAGCGGGCGCGTGGAGAAGATCCTCGTGCAGCCCGGTGTCGCGGTGACAAAAGGTCAGGCGCTCGCGGTGATCGCCTCTCCCGATTTCGGGCAGGCTCAATCCGATGCGCGGCGCGCGGCAAGCGAGTACGGGCTCGCGGAGAAGAATCTCGCGCGCGTGCGCGAGCTCGCGCACCACGGCGTGGCCGCCGGCAAGGAGCTGCAGAATGCGGAGGCCGAGCACATCCGCGCGCGCGCCGAGCTCGATCGCACGCAGCGGCGTCTCGCCCTGTACGGCGGCCGTCACGAGGGCGTGGACCAGACCTACACCCTGTCGAGCCCCATTGCCGGCATGGTGGTTGAGCGCAACATCAACCCGGGGCAGGAGCTGCGTCCGGAGCAGATCACCTCGAACATGCCGCCGCTGTTCGTCATCACCGATCCGGGCCGGCTGTGGGCGCAGATCGACGCTGCCGAGCGCGATCTCGGCAGGATGCGCGTCGGCAAAGTGATCACGCTGCATTCACCCGCGTATCGCGACGAGCCGTTCCAGGCGACGGTGGCCGCCATTTCCGATTTCCTCGATGCGTCCACGCGCACGGTGAAAGTGCGCGCGGTGCTCAGGAATCCGGGGCGCAAGCTGAAGGCCGAGATGTTCGTCACCGCGGAAATCGACGCGGACAACGAGACGGTGCTGCTCGTGCCCACGAAGTCGGTGTACTTCCAGGGCGGCCACAATTACGTATTCGTCGAGGACGGCGGCGGGCGTTACACGCGCCGCGAAGTGCAGCTCGACGACGTGTACGGCAACGACGTCGAAGTGGTCCAGGGCCTGGGCGACGGCGAGAAAGTCGTGACCCAGGGCTCGTTGATGCTGCAGCAGATACTCAAGCCGCGGCGCGTGCAGAAGTAGCCGGGCGCGGCCATGATCAAGCGCATCGTCTCGTTCGCCCTCCACCAGCCGCTGTTCATCATACTCGGTACCATACTGTTCATCGGGGGCGGCATCGTCGCCTTCAAGAACCTGCCGGTGGAAGCGCTGCCCGACGTGACGGACACGCAGGTGACGGTCATCACGCTGTTCCCGGGGCGCGCCGCCGAGGAAGTCGAGAAGCAGGTCACCTTCCCCATCGAAGTGTCCCTCGCGGGCCTGCCGAACATGATCCGCATGTTCTCGCACACCCAGTTCGGCCTTTCGTTCATCATCCTCACCTTCGACGACAGGGCGAACGCGTACTTCGCGCGCCAGCAGGTGCTCGAGCGGTTGCGCGAAGCGAGCCTGCCGCCGGGCGCGCAGCCGCAGCTCGCTCCGTTCTCCACCGCCGTCGGCGAGATTTACCGCTACCGCATCAAGGGCGCCGGCTACGACGAGCGCGATCTGCGCACCATCCAGGACTGGACCATCAAGCGGCAGCTCAAGCTCGTTCCGGGCGTGGCGGATATCGTGAGCCTCGGCGGGTTCATCAAGCAGTACGAGGTGAATCCCGATCTCGCGAAACTCAAGTACTACCGCATCAGCCTGCAGCAGCTCTTCTCCGCGCTGGAGCGCGCGAGCTCCAACGCGGGCGGCGGCTACGTCGAGCAGGGCCGGCAGCAGTTCCTCATACGCGGCATAGGCCTGTTGCGCTCGTCCGAGGAGCTGCTCAACGTGGTGGTGGCCGAACGCAACGGCGTGCCGGTGCTGGTGCGTCATATCGCGCAGCTGTCGGTGGACTACGTGCCGCGTCAGGGCGTGATCGGGCAGGACGACGATCCGGACATCGTGTCGGGCGTCGTGCTGATGCGCCGCGGCGAAAATCCGGAAGTCGTGCTCGAAGCGGTGAAGGAGCGCGTCGAGCGCCTCAACAAGGGCGGCCTGCCCAAAGGCGTGCAGATCGTCCCGTTCTACGACCGCACCTGGCTGCTCGAGAAGACGCTGAAGACGGTGTTCACGAACCTCGTCGAAGGGGCGATGCTGGTGACCGTCGTGCTGCTGCTCTTCCTCGGCAACCTGCGCGCCGCGGCAATCGTCGCCTTCATCATCCCGCTGTCGCTGCTGGGCACTTTCCTCGGCCTCACTTGGCTCGGCATACCGGCCAACCTGCTGTCGCTCGGCGCGATGGACTTCGGCATCATCGTCGACGGCGCGGTGATCGTGGTCGAGAACGTATTCAGGCGGCTATCGGAGCACAAGGCGGGCATGAGCACCCGCGAGCGCCTGCAGGAAATCCTCGAAGCGGCGGTGGAAGTCGGAAGGCCGACGCTGTTTTCGATGCTCATCATCATTGCCGCGCACATCCCGATCTTCACCTTGCAGCGCCACGAGGGCCGCATCTTCGCCCCCATGGCGTACTCGGTGACCTCGGCCCTGGTGTGCTCGCTCATCTTCTCGCTGACGCTGGTGCCTTTTCTGTGCCACGCGCTGCTCAGGAAGAACCTGCCGCACGAGGACAATCGGCTCGTGCGCTGGTCGAAGTCGGCCTATCAGCCGGCCCTCGAATGGGCGCTTCGCAACAGGGGCCTCGTGGTGGGCGCGGCCGCCGCTGCGCTGATCGCCAGCATCGCGGTGGTGCCGCGCCTCGGAACCGAGTTCCTGCCCGAGCTCAACGAGGGGTCCATCTGGATCAACGTGCCGCTGCACCCCAGCGTGTCGGTCACCGAAGCGCGCAACGAGATGGAGAAGATCCGCGCGTCGATCATGCACATCCCCGAGATCAACACCATCGTATACAAGGCGGGACGCCCGGAAGACGGCACCGATCCGAAGCTCATCAGCATGGCGGAGATCCTCGTCGACCTGAAGCCCGAGTCGGAATGGAAGCGCAAGATCACCAAGAAGGGCATCATCCGCGAGATGGAAGCGGCGCTCGACCGGCTGCCCGGCGTGCAGGCGAGCTTTTCCCAGCCGATACGCGACAACATCCTCGAATCGATCTCCCAGATCGACGGCCAGATCGTCGTGAAGGTATTCGGTGAAGACCTCGACGTGCTGCGCGAGAACGCGGCGAAAGTGCTGGGGGCAATTTCGGGCGTTTCCGGCGTGTCACGCGCGATGATAGACCGCCAGGGCGAGCTGCCGCAGGAGCTGATCGAGATCGACCGCGGCCAGGCCGCGCGCTACGGGCTCAACATCGTCGACATCCAGGACGTCATCGAGACGGCGCTGGGCGGCCGCGAGGCGACGGTCATCTGGGAAGGCGAGAAGAAATTCGGCGTGGTGGTCCGCGTGCCGCGCGACGAGCGCTCGGTGACGCGGCTGCGCGACATCCTGCTGACGACGCCCTCGGGCGTGTTCATTCCGCTGGCCCAGGTGGCGAGCTTCAAGACCATAGGCGGCAGCATGAACATCAGCCGCGAGAACGGCGGCCGCGTCATCGCGATCGGCGTGTTCATCGAAGGCCGCGACATGGGCTCGGTGGTGAGCGACATGAAGCAGCGCGTCGTCAGGCAGGTGAAGCTGCCGGAAGGCTATCGCATGAGCTGGTCGGGCGAATTCGAGAACCAGGAGCGCGCGATGAAGCGGCTCTCGGTCATCGTGCCCATATCCATACTGCTGATCTTCATCCTCCTGTTCGACGCCTTCAAGTCGTTCAAGAGCGCGGCGCTGATCCTGCTCAATATCCCGTTCGCCCTCATCGGCGGCATCTTCGCGCTGCTCGTCACCGGCATTCCGCTCTCGGTCTCGGCGGCGATCGGCTTCATCGCTCTTTTCGGGCAGGCGGTGCTCAACGGCGTGGTGATGGTGTCGCACTACAACCAGCTGAAGAACGCCGGCGCTTCCCCGGAGCACGCGGTGCTGCAGGGATCGATGACGCGGCTGCGCACCGTGCTGATGACCGGCCTGCTCGCGATGTTCGGCCTGCTGCCGATGGCGCTCTCGCACGACATCGGCTCGGAAACCCAGAAGCCGCTCGCCGTCGTCGTCATCGGCGGCCTCATTTCGGCCACGCTGCTCACGCTGATCGTGCTGCCGACGCTCTACGTGATTTTCGAGCGGCGCTACCACCGGGGCGCTCCGGCGCGTCAGCCTGCTTCCGAGTGAACTTACGGCTACAATGACGCCACTTTTCGATATGCCACGGGAAAGCTTCATGAAAGCGTGCGCGGCTAGACTCGCAGGCCACCCCGCGTCGCCGCCGTGCCCGATGAAGAAACGCTGATCTCGACATGAAAAAACCCAATGCCATCGCCGCGGCCGTGGCCGCAGTTGCCCTTGCGGTCGGCGGCTCCTGGCTCTATCGCCACGCTACGAAGATTGAGTCGGCGCAAACCCAGGCCGCCCCTGCGACGACCACGAAGCAGCAGGAGCTGCGCTTTCCCGAGGGCGCGTCGCAGCTGAGCTTCGTGAAGACCGAAGCGGTCACTGCCCATCCCGAGCCCCTCCTCGATCCGCTGAACGCCCGCATCGCCTACGACGAGAACTACACGCAGCGCGTCGCCACGCCGATCGCGGGCCGCGTCGTGCGCATACTCGCGCAGCCGGGCGACCGCGTCGCCGCGGGGCAGACGCTGCTCGAAGTGGACGCGCCGGAATTCGCGCAGGCGGAATCCGAGGTGAACAAGTCCGCGGCGGACCTGAATCAGAAACAGGCGGCGTACCGGCGCGCGAAGGAGCTGGTCGACGCCGAGGTCGCGGCGCGCAAGGAGCTCGAAATCGCGGATGCCGATCTGAAGCAGGCGCAGGCCGAGCACAACCGGGCCATCGCGCGCTTGAGCAACCTCACGCAGGGCCAGGGCCGCACCGGGACGCGCTTCACGCTGCGCTCGCGCATCGGCGGCGTCGTCGCGGAGCGCAAGGTCAATCCCGGCGCCGAAGTTCGCCCCGACCTTGCCGACCCGCTGTTCATCGTCACCGATCCCGCTCACCTGTGGGTGATCATCGACCTGCCGGAGCGCCTCCTCGGCGCCGTGCACAAGGGGCAGAAGGTCACCGTCGAGGTCGACGCCTATCCCAGGCAGACTTTTCCCGCGACAGTGGCGAACATCGGCGAAGTCGTCGACCCCGCGACGCGGCGCATCCCGGTGCGCTGCATCGCCCCCAATCCCAAGGGCCTGCTGAAACCCGAGATGTACGCGCGCGTCATTCCGCTTGCGGACGGCGAGCATCGCCTGCCCCGCGTGCCCAATTCGGCGCTCATCACCGAAGGACTGTATACCTTCGTGTTCGTCGAGACCGAGCCCGGCGTATTCCGCAAGCGCCGCGTCACGCCGGGGCTTCAGGGACGCAACGAAAGCTATATCAAGGACGGCCTGAAGGAAGGCGAAAAAGTCGTCACCGGCGGAGCGCTGCTGCTCAATGCCGAGCTCGCCGGTACCTGAGCCACCATGCTCGACCGCCTCATCAGCTTCGCCCTGCAGCAAAGGGTGTTCGTCATCGCGCTCGCGCTGGCGCTCAGTATCGCGGGCTGGTTCGCCTGGAAGAACCTGCCCGTCGAAGCCTTTCCGGACGTGCAGGACGTCCAGGTGCAGATCGTCACGCAGGCGCCGGGCCAGGCACCGGAAGAAGTCGAGCGCAGCGTCACGCTGCCCATAGAGCGCGAGATGACCAGCACGCCACGGCTCACGCAGCTGCGCTCCGTGTCGATCACCGGCCTGTCGGTCGTCACGCTCACTTTTTCCGACGGCACCGACGACTATTTCGCGCGACAGCAGGTGCTCGAGCGGCTGCTCAACGTGAACCTGCCGCAGGGGCTGCAGGCAACCATAGCGCCGCTCACCAACGCCGTGGGCGAAATTTACCGCTACGTCATCGAAGCCCCGCCCGAGATGCCGCTTACCGAAGTGCGCGCGCTGCAGGACTGGCTCATCAAGCCCGCGCTGCGGCGCACGCCGGGCGTGGCCGATATCGTTAGCTTCGGCGGGCGGGTGAAGGAATACCAGGTCCGCGTGAATCCTTTCATGCTGAAGAAGTACGGGATCACGATAGATCAGGTCGCGCAATCGCTGGGCGCAAACAGCGCGAACAGCGGCGGCGGAATATTGCCGCGCGGCGACGAGGCGCTCGTCATCCGCGGCATCGGCCTGTTCAAGAGGCTGGACGACATCGCTCACGTGGTCGTCACCTCGCGCGAAGGCAAGCCGATCCAGGTGCGAGACCTCGCGGTGGTGGAGATCGGCTTTCGCCCGCTCTCCGGCCTCGTCGGCTTCAACCAGCAGGACGACGTGGTGCAGGCGATCGTGCAGATGATCAAGGGCCAGAACGCGACCAAGGTCATCGCCGCGCTGAAGGAGGAAATCGCGAGGGTGCAGCCGCGGCTGCCGCCCGGCGTGAGGATCGTGCCGCACTACGACCGCACCGAGCTGGTCGAGCACACGGTGCACACGGTGACGCACAATCTCGCGCTCGGCGCCGTGCTGGTGGTCGCCATCCTGCTCGTCTTCCTGCGCAACGCTTACGCGGCGCTCGCAGTCGCGGCCGTCATCCCGCTGTCGCTGCTGTTCGCGTTCGTCTTCATGGATGCGCGCGGCGTGGCGGCGAACCTGATCTCCCTCGGCGCGGTGGACTTCGGCATCATCATCGACAGCGCCGTAGTGCTGGTGGAAGCGCTGATGGTCAAACTCGCGCTCGCCTCGGCCGAGGCGAACCCCGCGCACAATACGTACTCGTGGCGCTGGCACACGCTGAAGGCGACAGGCGTCGAGCTCGGACGGCCGATCATCTTCTCCAAGGCGATCATCATTCTCGCCTTCCTGCCGATCTTCACTTTCCAGCGCGTCGAAGGGAAGATCTTCTCGCCGATGGCGTATACGCTGTCCTTCGCGCTGCTCGGTGCGATCCTGCTCACGCTGACGCTCGTGCCTGCCCTGCTGAGCTACTCGCTGCGGCAGAACGCGCTCGCGGAGAAGCACAGCGCGTGGATGCACAATTTCCAGGAGCGCTACCGGCGCATGCTGGAGCGCTCGGAAGGCAGGCGCTGGCCAATCGTCGGCGTGTCGGTGGTGCTGCTCGCAATCGCCATGATGCTCGCGCCGCGCCTGGGCAGCGAGTTCCTGCCCAAGCTCGACGAAGGCAACATCTGGCTGGTGATAACGCTGCCCCCTTCGGCAAACATCCACCGCACCAAGGAAGTGGAGCGCGAGGTCCGCACCATCCTGAGAAGCTACAAGGAAGTGGTCAGCGTCGTGACGCAGGTCGGGCGGCCCGACGACGGCACCGACCCGAAGGGCCCGAACAACCTGGAAATCAAGGCCGATCTCGCGCCGCGCGAGAGCTGGACTTTCGACAGCAAGGAAGCGCTCATCGCCGACATGACGAAGAAGATCCGCGTCATGCCCGGCGTGCAGACCAACTTCTCCCAGGTGATCGAAGACAACCTCAACGAGGCGATTTCCGGCGCCCGCGGCGAGATCGTGATCAAGATCTTCGGCCCGGACCTCGACATCCTCGAGGACAAGAGCGAGCAGGTGGTGGAAGTGCTCAACAAGATACGCGGCGCGGCCGACGTCGGCGCTTTCAAGATCGGCGGGCAGACCGAGCTCACGGTTGCGATCGAGCGCGACCGCATGGCGCGCTACGGCATCAACGTCGCCGACGTGAACACCACCATACAGTCTGCGCTGGCAGGCACGCCGGCGAACACGTTTTACGAAGGCGACCGCCGCTTCGATGTCACCATACGCGTGGACCAGCCTTTCCGCGACGCCGTGGACGACGTGGGCGAGCTGCCCATTGCGCTGCCCGGCGGCGCCGGCACGATACCGCTCGGCTTCATCGCGGACGTGGAAGTCAAGCAGGGCGCAGGCCGCGTTTCGCGCGAAGCGGGCGGGCGCTACGTCGCCGTGAAGTCGAATCTGCTGGGTCGCGACCAGGGCAGCTTCGTTGCGGAAGCCATGACCAAGGTCGGGCAGCGCGTAAAGCTGCCGCCGGGCTATTACATGACGTGGGGCGGGCAGTTCGAGAACCAGCAGCGTGCGACGGCGCGGCTCAAGATCATCGTGCCGGTGTCCGTCTTCCTCATCTTCGTGCTGCTGTTCTGGGCGTTCCGCTCCATCAGCAAGGCCCTGCTGGTCATGCTCATGGTACCATTCACGCTCATCGGGGGCCTTGCCGGCCTCGGGCTCGCCGGCCTGCACCTGTCGATCTCCGCCGCGGTCGGGTTCATCGCGGTGGCGGGCATCTCGGTGCAGAACGGCGTCATCATGGTCGAGCAGATAACCGAAATCATGCGCAACGGCCAGCGCATGAGCTTCGCGGTCATGGAAGGCGCGGTATCGAGGCTGCGTCCCATCGTGATGACGGCGCTGATGGCCGGTCTCGGCCTGCTGCCCGCTGCACTCTCGCACGGCATAGGCTCCGAGACCCAGCGGCCGTTTGCAGTAGTCATCGTGGGCGGCATCGTGTCGGCCACCGTATTCACGCTCGTACTGCTGCCGCTGCTGTTCCCGGTGTTCGCCCGCGAAGAGAAGGACGACGACAACGGCGAGGAAGAGCAACCCGCCTGACAATGACGAGGATTACGCAATGACGTTCAGAAAGGAACAACGCAAGCTCACGCATGCGGAGCAGGATCTCGTGAACCAGCTGCGCGCGACCGCGCAGGACCTGCATGACGTCATCGACATGCTCGCCCCTTCCCGTGAGCGCGACGTCGCGATGACGCGGCTCGAGGAAACGGTGATGTGGGCGGAGAAGGCAGTGCTGGAGGCACGCTAAGTGCCAGCGTAACCTCGATGTCATTGCCAACATGCTGACCGCATACACCGTACGCGACGAAGTACTGCAGCGCCACCCGGTCACCCAGCTCTCCGAGCTCACGGACGACGTGCGCTGGCTCGATCTGAACAATCCGACCGAGCAGGAGCGGCAATGGGTGCAGCAGGCGTACGGCCAGCAGCTGCTGTTCATCGAGGAGCTCGGGGAGATCGAGGCAAGCGCGCGGTTCTACCGCGACGAGCAGGGTCTGCACCTGCACCTGTACTTTCTCCACCGGGAAAACGGCGGGGCGCGCAACATCGACGTCGCCTTCACCGTCAACCAGGGCCGGCTCTACACGCTGCACTCCGAAGACGCGCCCGAGCTGCGCTCGTACTATACGCACGTCCAGACGCACCCCGAGCTGCGCGACGAGGCGATGTGCATCCTGCTCGGCATCGTGTCGGTGCGCCTCGGCCTGCTTGCGGACGCCTACGAGCGGCTGCAGGCGGAGATGGAGGCGCTGTCGCGCAACATCTTCCACGGCGACGACCCCTCGATGAACCGCGTGCTGGAAACGCTCGCCCGCATCGAGGACACTCACAGCAAGGCGCACATGGGTCTCATCGCCGAGCAGCGCGTGTTCTCCAGCCTGCGGCGCACGCACGAGGGCGAGCAGTACGCCGAATCGATAGACGACATCCTGCGCGACGTCGACTCGCTGACGCAGCATTCGCGCTTCCTGTTCGAGCGCACGAAATTCATGATGGACACCACGCTCGGCATGATCAACGTCGGATTTTCCCGCCGGCTGAACGTCTTCACCGTGCTGTCCGTCGTGCTGATGCCGCCGATGCTGATCGCCAGCATCTACGGCATGAACTTCCGGCACATGCCCGAGCTCGACTGGCTGTGGGGCTACCCGTTCGCCCTGACGCTCGCGGCCGTCAGCGCGATCGGACCCATATTGTGGTTGAAACGCAAGGGCTGGGTGTAGCACACTCGCGTTTCTCCCATAATCAGAACAAGCGGTCCACGGCAGCGGCATCCGCCGCATACCGCTCCACCGGGAAAGCATGCGAAGATCGATCGGACTGGCCGTACTGCTGTACGCGGCGTGGATGCTGCCCGCGCTGTTCGGCCACGACCCCTGGAAGCCCGACGAAGCCTATTCCTTCGGCCTGGTCTACGAGCTGCTGAACGGCAGCTCCTGGGTAACCCCCATGCTCGCCGGCGAGCCGTTCATGGAGAAGCCGCCGCTCTTCTATCTCAGCGCCGCCGGTTTCGCGTCGATGCTGTCCCACGTGCTTCCGCTGCACGATGGGGCACGCGCCGCCACGGCGTTCTACATGGCGTTGTCCGCGGCCTTCGTCGGCCTCGCCTCGCGCGAGATGTCCGGTCGCGACGCCGTTCTCCCGGGAGTCGCGCTGTTCCTCGGCAGCACCGGCCTCCTGATCCCCGGGCATCTGCTGATCACCGATATCGCACTGCTTGCCGGCATCGCGGCCATGTTGTACGGCCTGTTGCTGGGGCTGCGCCGCCCGAACGCGGGGGCCGTCATTACGGGCATCGGCATCATCATCGGTTTTCTCTCCAAAGGGCTGCTCGCCCTCGGGGTCGCCGCGCTGCTCGCGATCGTGCTGCCGGCGCTGCATGCGCGCTGGCGCGAGCCTTGGTATCGGCGCTTCTTGCTGGTCGCCGGTCTCGTCGCGCTGCCGGGCGTCGCGGTCTGGCCGCTGCTGCTCCACGCGCAATCGCCGCGACTCTTCGAAGACTGGCTGTGGGCGAACAACATCGGCCGTTTCGTCGGCAGCAACAATCTCGGCCCGGCCGCACGCCCGCTGCATTACCTGTGGGTGCTGCCATGGTTCGCGCTGCCCGCTCTGCCCCTCGCGATTTACGGCATATGGGCTCGCCGCGGCACACTCGCGCGCGATGCGTGCCATGTCGCCGTGCTGGCCGGCGCAGCGGCGGTGTTCGCCGTGCTGAGCCTTTCGGCAACCGCGCGACAGCTCTACGCCCTGCCGCTGCTGGTGCCGCTCGCGCTGGCCGCAGTTCCCGGCGTGGCGGCCCTCCCCGAGCGCTGGACCCGTTTGCTATGCCGCGTCGCGACGGCGATCATGATCACGATCCTGCTGATTCTGTGGCTGGCTGCGATTGCGTGGGCGGCGGGTTGGCTCTCGTCGCTGCACGACCGCCTTGCGCTGCCGTCCCGAGGCGTGCCGTTTTCCGCCGTATGGCCCGTGATCGCGGCATCGGCGTACACCGCGGCGTTCTTCGTTGCACGCCACTACAGTGCAGCTTCGCCCTGGCGTCCCGCGCTGGTGTGGGCTGCCGGCATGACGGCGGCGTGGGGCGTGGCGGCCAGCTTCTTTCTCGGCCTTGCCGACTGCCACAAGAGCTATGCGCCGCTCATGGCCGACCTCGGCGCGCATCTGCCGCCGGCGTACACGTGCATGGCGAGCCGGGATCTCGGCGAGCCGCAGCGCGCGCTGCTCCATTATCACCTCGGCATACGAACGCGCCGAGTCGAGACGCGGACGGACGCCGGCGCCTGCGACCTGCTGGTGATCGAACATCGTCCCGGCGCGGAGACCGACGCCGGCCCGAATTACGAGCGCATCTGGACCGGCAAGCGGCGCCGCTCCAGCGCCGACAATCTCGCGCTCTATCGGCGCATCCCGTAGCGCGGCGTCAGTGCTGCGCCTTCGCCATTGCCGGCGTCGGGAACAGCAGCGCGCCGGTGTCGGTCGCATCAGGCAGCACATCGGGGAAGATGGTCACGTCCGGCACGCGGCAGTCCCGAAGAAACTCCTCCATGACAGCCGCGATTTCACCCACGTCGTCCAGCGGATGCAGCGGCCACCGGTACCCTTGGGTCATGCCTTCGTCGAGGGTCGAGCTCAAGGTGACGCGCAGCTCTCCGCCGTCGTGCGCGGACAAGACCACCGCAGGGTCGCCCACCTTCAGCCGGAAGCGCCGCAGCGTGTTGCTCACGAACAGGTTGAACGCCGCCTCGAGTCCCGCGCGCCGGCCCGCATAAGCCGCCCGCATCACGCTCATCGGCGGCCGCGGCATCGGCAGGACGTTGATGCCGGGCACCGCAAGCTGCGGCGACAGCGCAGCGGTCGCTTTCATGCCCCATGCAACGACGTTCGTCGCCGTGTCGGCAATACCGGCCGCATGCGGCGGTGCGACCGCCGCACCGAGAAGAAAGCGCAGGTGCACAGTCTCGTCGCCAGGCGTAAGCACCACCGGCGCCGGCGGGAAATCGCGCAGGCCTGCGCCTGCGGACCATGCGCGCAAGGTGCTCGGCGCAATATGGTCGAGCGTCTCGAGATCGGTGAGCGCATTTGCGAAGCCGAGATTGCGGTTCGCGCCCAGCGCCCCGCTCTCCTCCAGCACTTTCGCCAGCGCGCTCACGTCGCTCAACACGCCGGGCAATGTTGCGCCAGCGCGGGCGCCGCACACGAGAAGCCAGGGCATCGCGAACACGCGCGCGACGACGGCCGCGTCTGCCGGTGCGGCATCGACTGCAACAGCCGTTGCTTCCCACAGATTGCGATATGCAGCGCGGCTGGTCGCCGCGGCATAGGCCGCGGCGATCTTTGCATCGTCGTTGCGGGCCAGGACGTGCGACACCGCTGTCGCGAGCGGTGCGCCGCCGCGCTCGGCAAGCTGCGCGAGCTCGGACTGGGCGCCGTTGCCGTAACGGCGCGGATCGGGGAGCGACATTGTCGGTGAGGAGTGAGGAGTCAGGCGTGAGGTGCGGTATGCGGCGAACGCCGCGATTTTACTCCTAACTCCTCACTCCCTGCTCCTCGGTGCGCAGCGCTCAATCGACGCGGGCGCCGGAGGCCTTCACGACCTTGCCCCATTTGTCGTAATCGGTGCGGATGATACGCGCGAATTCCTCGGGCGTGCCGCCGCCCGGATCGGCGCCGCGCGAAACGAGCAGCTCTTTCACGTCGTTGCGACGGAGCGCCTTGTTGATCGCCTGGTTCACGCGGGTGACGACCGGGCGCGGCGTGCCCGCCGGCGCAACGATGCCGAACCAGTTGGTGACATCGTAGCCGCGCACCGTCTCGCCTATCGTCGGCAGGTCCGGCAGCGCCGCGGAGCGCTTCGCGCCCGTGGTGGCGAGACCGCGCAGCTTGCCCGCTTTCACCTGGGGGATCAGCGGCACCGCGCTGGCGATGGTGATGCCCACCTGCCCTGCGATGAGATCGGTCAGCAGCGGGCCGGTGCCTTTGTACGGCACGTGATTCAGCTCCACGCCCGCCATCGTCTTGAACAGCTCCATGGCGAGGTGGCTGGACGAGCCGGCGCCGGCCGACGCGTAATTCACCTGGCCCGGCCGCGACTTCGCATAGGCGATAAGCTCCTTCACGTCCTTCATCGGCAGCGCCGCGTTGACGGCAAGCATCAGCGGCACGGTGACGAACAGCACTGCAGGAGAAAAGTCGCGCACGGCGTCGTACGTGACGCGCCGATAAAGATGCGGGTTGATCACGTGCGGTATGGACGTGAACAGCAGGGTGTAGCCGTCGGCATTCGCCTTGGCCGCCGTTTCCGTCGCAATGAGACCGCCCGCGCCGCCGCGATTGTCGACCACCACCTGCTGCCCGAGCGCGTCGCCGAGGTGCTGGGCCGCGATGCGCCCGAGGATGTCGGCCGCTCCGCCGGGCGGAAAGCCCACGATGAGACGCACCGGCCGGTCGGGATACGCGTCGGCTGCGCGCGCTGCGCCGGCTACGAACGTCCCGGCCGCGACGGCAGCCGCTGCGGTCAGGAGTAAGGTGTGAGGAGTCAGGAGTGAAAACCGCCTGGCCTTCGTGTTGCGTCTTGTATTTGATCTGTCGTCCATGATCGACCTCGAATGCACAGCACCTTGAACCGAACTTGCCGCCACCGCAAAGCGACACTCGCCGCGAAGCGCCGCTCCTGACGCTTCACCCCTCACTCCTCACCGCGCGACCGTCAATCCGCCGTCGCGCCGGAGGCCTTCACCGCCTTGCCCCACTTGACGATCTCGGACTTCACGAAAGCCGCGTACTGCTCCGGCGTATCGCCGACGAACTCGGCGCCTTCCGCGCTCATGCGGTCGCGTATCTCCGGCAGGTTGATGATGCGCACCGCTTCGTCGTGCAGCTTGTTGACGATGTCGCGCGGCGTGCCTGCGGGAACCGCCATGCCGAACCACGAGCCGGTCTCGTAGCCCTTGAGGCCCTGCTCATCTATCGTCGCGACATCCGGCACGGCAGCGACGCGCTTGAGCGACGTGACGCCCAGCGCGCGCAGCCGTCCGCTCTTGACGTGAGGCAGCACCGAGACCATCGCGCCGAAATACACTTCGATGTGACCGCCGACCACGTCGGTGAGCGCGGGGCTCGCGCCCTTGTACGGGATGTGGATCATCTTCACGCCCGCCATCGCCTTGAAGAGCTCGCCCGCGAGATGGTGCGGGCTGCCGACGCCGGTCGAGCCATGGCGCAGCTGGTTGGGATGCGCGCGAGCGAGAGCGATCAGCTCCTTCGCGTTCTTTACCGGTATCGAAGGATGCACCACCACGATGCCCGGCACTTTCGCGTAGTTGGTCACGTAAGTGAAGTCCCTGATCGGGTCGTATGCAAGCTTCGGATAGAGCGTCGCATTGATCGCATTGGCGACCGTCGGCATGAACAGCGTATAGCCGTCGGGCGCAGACTTCGCCGCCACCTCCGTCCCGATGTTCGTCCCCGCGCCGGCGCGGTTCTCCACCACCACCGGCTGGCCCCACGCCTCGTTGAGGCGCTGGCTCACGGCGCGCGCGAGTATGTCGGCCGTGCCGCCCGGCGTGTACCCCACGATGTAGCGTATGGGACGCGAAGGATAGCTCGCCGCAGCCTGCGCCCAGGCCTCGGCCGCCATGAGCGCGCTGCTCAGCGCCAGCAGCCCTGCAACCGCATTGCGTAGTTTGTTGTTCATTTCAGGCCCTCCTCATCGACCGTTCTGCCTGCCGGATGTCGCAAGGCACCCGTCCACCGCGTCCGCGACGCTGCGCGCCATGCGCGAGCGCACCGCCGCGTCGCGCATCGCCAGCTCCTCGTGGCGGTTCACGAGCACGCCCGCCTCGAACAGCACGGCGGGCACGGTGGCCGTGTGCAGGACCACGAGATTATCGTAGTAATGCACGCCGCCGTCCTCGTCGGCGTACGGCCGCGCCTCGCCTACGACGGGATCCGCGTGGTAGCGCGACGGCACGAACCCTGCGCGCTGCATCGACGCGCCCATCGCGGACGCGCAGGCAAGGCTGCGCGCGAGCTGCGGATTGCGCCGCGAAACGAACAGCGAATAACCCGCCTGCATGTCGCTGTAGCGCAGCGACGCATCCTCGTACAGCCAGCGGGACATGTACTCGGCATGCACCGAGTCGTGATGCACCGAGATGAGCAGGTCCCGTCCCGCGGCGCGCGGCGAGCGCCGGTAGAGGTCCGCTGCCAGCCCGTCGTCGCCGATCATCGTCACATCGTGTCCGCGCGCCTGCAGCGCATGCGCCATGTCGCGCGCAAGGGTGAGATTGTATTCGAACTCCGGAACGCCCCGCGCACTGGTCGCCCCCGGCCGGGCGAGGTAGTGCCCGACGTCTATGGCGATCGCCGCGCCGCGTGCCGTGACCGGGACGAGCACCGCGAGCGCGCACAGCGCAATGCGGGCAGTCACGCAGCGACGCGATAACGCTCAAGCACCGCCGGATCCGGCTCCACGCCGAGACCGGGGCCGTCCGGAATGCGCAGCTGACCGTCTTTCGGAGTCACCCACGCGCCCATCGGGCTGGCGTGCAACCGGCAATACGAGCGCTCTATCCACGGCGCGTGCTTCTGTACCGCGGCGACATGCAGGGTCGCGACGAAGCCGGGACCGAAATAAGGCGAATGCGGCTGGAAGTGCACGCCGTGCGCGGCACACAGCTCGGCGACCCTCGCGAGCTCTGATACGCCGCCGATCTTGGTCACGCTCGGCTGCGCGTAGTCCACCGCACCCGCCGCGAACATGTGCTCGAAATCCGTCAGGCTCATCGCGTTTTCGCCGGCCGCTATCGCAACGCCGCCTTCACGTCTCACCTTTGCGAGCGCGCCGAAATCTTCCGGCGGCCAGATCGGCTCCTCGAGCCAGGTAAGATTGTGGGGCTGCACTTGCCGCGCGACGGCGAGCGCTTCCGCAACGCTCCATGGACAGTTGGTGTCCATCGTCAGCGCCACATCGGGGCCGACGGCGACGCGCGCTGCCGCCACCGCCTCGACGGTAATCTCGTGCAGCTTGATCGCGCGATAGCCGTCGCGCACGGCTGCAGCCGCATTGCGCGCGACCAGCTCGACGTTGCCGTAGCGCATCAGGCTCGCATACGCCGGCAGGCGCTCGTGCCTGCGTTCGCCGAGCAGCGCATGCAACGGCTTGCCCTGCGCTTTTCCGGCGATGTCCCAGAGCGCAATGTCGATGCCCGAGAGACCGTAGATCACCGGGCCGGTGCGGCCGATGAGGTGCATCTTCTTCTGCAGCTCGAGCATCAGCGCGCCGATGGCGAGCGCATCGCGCCCTATGCACAGCGGCGCAATGATCTTCTCTATGGCGGTTTGCGTCGCCGGCCACACCGCGTAGCCGAAGGCCTCGCCCCAGCCGGTGATGCCGGCATCGGTATCCACCCGGACCAGCAGCAGCTCGATGACTTCGCGCGTGCGGCCGGCGAATTGCGGCTTGGGGCCGCCCATGTCGTACGGCAGGCCGAGCGCGACGGTGCTGATGCGGGTGATCTTCACGTTACAGCGACGCCTTGGCGCCCGAGGCCTTGACCACGCGCCGCCACTTGTCTATTTCCGTGCGAACGTACTTCGCGAACTCCTCGGGCGTGTTCCCGACCTGCTCGAAGCCGAGATCGCCGAGCTTCGCCTGGAAGTCGGGCTGGCGCAGCGCCTTGATCACCGCCTTGTGCACGCGGGCGATGTAGTCCTTCGGCGTGCCGGCCGGCCCGATGAGGCCGTTTATCGTTTTCGCATCGACGCCCGGATAGCCCGCTTCCGTGAAGGTGATGACTTCGGGCATGACCGTCGTGCGCTTCGGCGTGGTGATCGCGAGCGCGCGCAGCCGCCCTGCCGACACGTACTGCTTCACGCTGCTTTGCGTGCTGAACGCCATCTCGATCTGGCCGCCGATGAGGTCGGTGATGGCCTGGCCCGCGCCCTTGTACGGGACATGGACGAGATCGGTCCCGGTGACGGAGCGGAACTGCTCGCCCGCGAGGTGCACCGCGGTGCCGTTGCCCGCGGAGCCGAAGTGCACCTTGCCGGGACGCGATTTGGCAAGCGTGACGAGGTCCTTCACGGACTTCACCGGAAGCTGAGGATGCACGCAGAGCACCAGCGGCGAAACCGCGATGAGCGATATCGGCGCGAAGTCCCTGATGGTGTCGTACGGCAGCGTGCCGAGCAGGCTCGGATTGATGACGAACGCCGCATCTATCATGCCGATGAGCTCGCCGTCGGGCGCCGCCTTCGCGACGAGCTGAGTCCCTATCGTGCTGCTTCCGCCAGGACGGTTGTCGATCACGACCTGCTGGCCGAATTCCTCGCTGATGTAGGGGCCGATCAGGCGCGTCAGCGTGTCGGTGCCGCCGCCGGGAACGTACGGCACGACGATGCGGATGGGCCGCGTGATTTGCGTTTGCGCATGCGCAGGAATCGCCGCGCAAGCGAGCGTCACAGCGGCAACGAACAGACGTCGTTTCATGATCTCTCCTCTGCCTACCAGCCCAGCACGTAAGCCGGGCGGCGGAAATCGGCGCCGCCGTGCAGCACGCCGTTCCTGGTGTCGTTCACGATGGTGCACACCGCACCCGCGAGCCAGGTGGCATCGCCCCACCAGTACACCTTGTGGCCGCGCGCGGCGAGCGATGCCTCGACGCTTTTGTCGATGCGCCCTTCGAGGTACAGGCGGTCCGGGTAATAGGCATGCGGCTCGAACGAGCCCGGATAGCTGTAAGTGACGAAGCGCGGCGCTTCGATGGCGCTTTGCGGATCCATGCCGAACACGTTGATGTTGAGGAACACCTGCAGCATCGACTGCGGCTGCACATCGCCGCCCGGCGTGCCGAACGGCATGTACGCCTGTCCCTTGCGGAACGCGAGCGCGGGATTCGGCGTGAGCCGAGGACGTTTTCCCGGCGCGACCGAGCAAGGATGCGTGGGATCGGACCACGATTGCGTGCCGCGACCCGAGCACAGGATGCCCACACCCGGAACGATCGGCGTCTTGTCGGAGCCATCCGACGGCGTTGCGGAAAAGGCGTTGCCGTGGCGGTCTATGACGCAGAGGTACGAGGTGTCGCCGGGTCCCGGCGCCTCTTCGGGCTGCGGCGGCGGCATCCAGCGGTTTTGTATTTCGGACAGCGTGCGCGGATCGCCGGCCGGCGGCATGCCCTGCCATGCGCGGTCGCCGCGTATGAGCGAGCGGCGGTACGCCGCGTATTTCTCCGACATGAGCCCGTCGATGGGGACCTTCACGAACTTCGGATCGCCGAAATGATTGTGGCGGTCGGAGAACGCGAGCTTGAGCGCCTCGGTGACGACGTGAATATAGTCGGCCGAGTTGTGGCCCATCGCCTTGAGGTCGTAGCCCTTCAGGATGTTGAGCGCCATCGGCAGCACCGGACCCTGCGACCACGGGCCGCACGCGTGCAGCGTGATGTCGCCGAAGCGCGTGCGCACCGTCGGCTCGAAGCTCACCTTGAACGCGGCGAAATCCTCGTACCGCATCAGGCCGCCTTCCTTCGCGATCCACTTCGTCACCGCCTGCGCGACATCGCCCTTGTAGAAAGCGTCGCGCGCGGCCTTGAGCCCTGCGCGGCGGCCTTTGCGTCGCGCGACCTTGCGCTCCTCGTCGGCGAGATACTGCAGCGTGCGTCCGAGATCGGACTGCACGAACACCTCGCCCACTTCCGGCGGGCGGCCTTTCGGCAGGAATACTTTCCGGGACGAAGGCCAGCGGCTGTACGCATCCACGTTGTCCTTGATGAACTGCGACATGAGCGGATACATCGGGAAGCCTTCGGAAGCGAAGCGGATCGCCGCCGATGCCACTTCGCCGAAGCTCATGGTGCCGAAGCGCTCGAGCGCGGTGATCCACGCGTCCGGCGCAGCAGGCACGACACAGCGCTCGACACCCGGCGGAATCTTGCCACCGTGCTTCTTCATGAAGTAATCCGGCGTCACCGCGCGCGGCCACACGCCGAGCCCGTCGATGCAGTGGACCTGCCTGTCCTTCGCGGTGTAGATGATCTGCGGCGCGACGCCGCCGAAATTCACTTTCTCGGTCTGCAGCACGCCGATCGCAATGCCGGCTGCAACGCCCGCGTCGATGGCATTGCCGCCGGCCTCGAGGATCTGGAAGCCGGCGTGCGTCGCGAGGTAATGACCCGCGGAAATGACATGCCGGGTGCCCATGATGCTCATGCGAGTGGTCGCCATATTTTCTTTCGGGATGCGAGGACTGGTTTGCGGAGCGGACTTGCGCTAGATTCTAACGCGGATCGCGCGCGCCGGAGCAGCGTCCGCATGGTGCGCAGCGACCGAGCACGAAAGCGAGCGTGGCCCGGCCGCTCGCCGCAGCGACGATTTCAACGATAACGAGGAAGGCAAGCCATGACCAGCAGAACGGAATTCCGCATTGCAATCGCAGCAGCGTGCGCTGCGCTGTGGAGCGTCGCCACTCCGGTCGCCGGGCAGGGCTATCCGACGAAACCGGTGCGCATGGTCGTGCCCTTCGCACCCGGCGGCAATACCGACATCATAGGGCGCGTCTTCGCGCCCAAGCTCGGCGAGTATCTCGGCCAGCAGGTGATCGTGGACAACCGCGGCGGCGCAGGCGGCGTCATCGGAACGGAGATGGCCGCGCGCGCAGCGCCTGACGGCTACACGCTGCTGATGGTGTCGGCCGGCCACACCATCAATCCGGCGATGATCAAGAAGCTGCCTTACGATTCGGTGAAGGACTTCGCACCGATTTCCGTCATCGCCGACGTGCCGACCGCATTGGTCGTTCATCCGGCGCTGCCCGCGAAGAACGTGAAGGAATTTCTCGCGATCGCGCGCGCGCGTCCCGGCGAGCTGTTCTATTCGACTGCCGGCCGCGGGACGGTGGGACATCTCGCCGCCGAGCTGCTCAACTCCGTCGCAAAGATCAAGCTCACCGGCGTGCACTACAAGGGATCGGGGCCGTCCATGGTCGACCTCGTGGCGGGACACGTGCAGCTGCAGTTCCCCAGCATGCCGGCGGCAGTGCAGTACACGCGCATAGGGCGGCTGCGCATGATCGGGCAGACCGGCGAGAAGCGCTCCAGCGCCGCGCCCGACATACCGACGCTGCAGGAAGCCGGCCTCAAGGGCTTCGTCGTATCGAGCGGCTTCGCGATGTTCGCGCCCGCCGGAACGCCGCGGCCCGTCATCGACCGCGTCCATGCGGCGCTCGTCAAGGCGCTCAACGACCCCGGCGTGAAGGACAATCTGTTCAAGCAGGGCGCAGAAATCGTCGCGAGCACGCCCGAGCAGCACGACAAGTTCAATCGCGCGGAGATCGCCAAGTGGATCAAGGTCGTCAAGGAGGCCGGCATAGAAGCCGACTGACCGGCTTCGCGTGAGGGGTGAGGCGTGAGGAGCGAGGGGGAAACACCCTCGCTCCGCTGTCAACGCGCCGCCGCACGCGGTAAACTCCTGACCCTTTACCCTTACTCCTCACGCTCTGCAATCATGACCGACTTCGACTGGCAATTCCCGTACACCTCGCAGCGCATGCCTGTGCTCGCGCGCAACGCCGTTGCGACCTCACAACCCCTCGCGGCGCAGGCGGGGCTCTCGATGCTCATGAAAGGCGGCAACGCGGTCGATGCGATACTCGCGACGGCGATTACGCTGACCGTCGTCGAGCCGACCAGCAACGGCATCGGCAGCGACGCCTTCTGCATCCTGTGGGACGGCAGGAAGCTCCACGGGCTCAACGCCTCGGGCCGCTCGCCCGCGGGATGGACGCCGGACCGCTTCAAGGGCCGGCAGGCGATGCCGCAGCGCGGCTGGGAATCGGTGACTGTCCCGGGTTGCGTCTCCGCGTGGGCCGAGCTCTCGAAGAAATTCGGCAAGCTGCCTTTCGCGGACCTCTTCGAGCCGGCGATACGGTATGCGTCCGACGGCTACATGGTGACGCCGACGATTGCGCGCCTGTGGGCGAACCAGGTGGCGGAGCTCAAGAACCAGCCCGGCTTCGCGCAGGCGTTCATGCCGAACGGGCGCGCCCCGCAGCCCGGCGAGAAGTTTTCCTTCGCCGACCAGGCGCGCACGCTGCGCAAGATCGCCGAGACGAAAGGCGAAGCGTTCTACCGGGGCGAAATCGCCGAGACGATTGCCGCGTACGCAAAACAGCATGGCGCCGCGTTGACCTTCGACGACATGGCCGCCCACATGCCGGACTGGGTCGAGCCCATCGGCATGGACTATCGCGGCTACACGCTGCACGAGATACCGCCCAACGGACAGGGCATCGCGGCATGCATGGCGCTCGGCATCATGGAGAACTTCGACGTCGCATCGCTGCCCGTCGATTCGGTCGACAGCCTGCATCTGCAGATCGAGGCGATGAAGATTGCGTTCGCCGACATCTACGAGCACGTCTCCGACCCGGCGACGATGCGCGTCAAGGCCTCCGCGCTGCTCGACAAGAGCTATCTCAAGGAGCGCGCGAAGCTGATCGACATGAAGAAGGCGTCGAACCCGAAATTCGGCACGCCGAAGAGCGGCACGGTGTATCTCACCGCCGCCGACGAGTCCGGCATGATGGTGTCCTACATCCAGTCGAACTACTCGGGCTTCGGCTCCGGCGTCGTGGTGCCGGGCACGGGCGTCGCCCTGCAGAATCGCGGCTTCGGCTTCGTGCTGCGCTCCGACCATCCGAACGTGGTCGCGCCGCGCAAGCGTCCTTTCCACACCATCATCCCCGGCTTCGTCACGAAGAACGGGCAGCCGCTGATGAGCTTCGGGGTGATGGGCGGGTCGATGCAGGCGCAGGGCCACATGCAGGTGATGTCGCGCTTCGTCGATTACCATCAGAATCCGCAGGCCGCTTCGGACGCGCCGCGCTGGCGCATCGACAGCGGCCTCAAGGTCGGCATCGAGTGGGGCGTGCCCGAGGCGGTGGTGAACGGGCTGCGCGCACGCGGTCACGACATGCCGCAAGCCGACCGCTGGTCCACGGATTTCGGCCGCGCACAGCTCATCTACAAGATGGCCGACGGTTATCTCGCGGCGTCTGAACGCCGCACCGACGGCCAGGCGGTCGGTTACTGATCATCGGAAGCGCGCTCACGTTGCGGCATGCGTGAGCGCGCCCGCTATCGCGCCTCGCTTGCGCCTTTCGCGAGGCCGATCTCGGCCATGATGGACCGCGTGATGGCGTAGTCGCCGTCGAGATAGCGGACGAAATCGTCGCCGCGCAGGAAATTGCCCGCCCGCGGTCTGCTATGCTTTCACGCGAGCGCAATGTCGGGAGGAGCCATGAAATACCGCAAGCACGAAGCCAAGGAATACGCCCGCTCGGTGCTGCACGGCGTATGGACCGCCCTGCCGACGAGCTTCACCGCCGATCACCGGCTCGACGACAAGGCAAACGCTGCCAATCTCGAGCACTGCATCACTCACCTGAAGATTGCCGGCCACTACTGCGTGGGCAACGTGGGCGAGTTCTGGTCGATGACCAACGAGGAACGCATGCGCGTGGTCGAAACGAACGTCGACGTCGCGAAAGGCCGCATCCCGCTCATCGCCGGCTGCCATCACCAGAATCCGTACGAGGCGGTGACGCTCGCGCAGCATGCGCAATCGGCCGGCGTGGATTTCGTCATCATCCTCACGCCGTACGTCGCCGCGCGCGGCGACGATGCGATCTACGACTATTACAAGTTCGTGTGCGACCGCGTCGACATCGGCATCGTGCTGTTCAATACGGAAGCGACCTACCCGATCTCGGCCAGGCTCGCGAAACGTCTTTCCGCGCTGCCTAACATCTGCGGCTTCAAGCAGGGCGTGGGCAAGATGCAGCAGACCACGCAACTGCGCGACGCGCTGGGCAAGGACGTCGAAGTGAGCGTCGCCGACGAAGCGCCGTGGCTCTACAACCTCGCGATACCGGGCGACCGCTGGCTGCTCAACTACTGCCCGCATCTGTACCAGGTGCCCGGCTATCTGCCGGTTCATGATTACACGCAGGCAGCGCTCGCCGGCGACTGGAACAAGGCGGTCGAAATCTGCAGGAGCCTCAATCCGCTGCGCTCGGTCCTTGCCAAATGGATACCGGGCTACGGCAGCGGCGGACGCATGGCCATCGCCGAGCAGAAATTCTGGATGGAGTGCGTCGGCATGACAGGCGGTCCGGTGCGCACACCGTGCGCGGAAATGAGCGAGGAAGCGAAGCGCGAAATGCGCGCGGATCTCGAAGCGACCGGGCTGGTGCAGAAAGCGCGTTCCGGCCTCCGGAAACGCGCAGCCTGAGACTCACATTCCGGCCGCAGGAAACGCGCGGCCTGAGGCTCACATTCCGGCCGCAGGAAACGCGCGGCCTGAGGCTCACATTCCGGCCGCAAGAGACGCGCGGCCTGAAACAGCGCCATCAAACAAGCAGCTCGATGATGTGCGCGTCGAGCGTCACGCCTATGCTCAATAGCGCAACCGTTACCGGCAGCCTGAAGCGGCGCGGTCCCGCGCTGCCCGGATTGAGATAGAGCACGCCGTTTCGCCTTTCCATTGCCGGCTTGTGCGAGTGCCCCGTGACGATGACGTCGCATCCTTCCGGTGACGGATGAAACGGCAGATCGTTGCGGTCGTGCAGCAGGTAGATTCTTTTTCCGCCATATTCGACGACCCGCTGATCGGGAATTCGCGCAGCCCACGCTGCCCTGTCGTTGTTGCCCCGTATCGCCGCAACAGGCGCGATCCGTTCGAGGGCGAGCAGGATGCCGGCGCTGCCGATGTCGCCGGCGTGCACGATGCCGTCGACGCCGCGCAGAGCGTGTGCCGCCTGCGGCCGCAGCAGGCCGTGGGTGTCGGAGATCACGCCGATGCGCACGGGGCCGGGCATCTCAGTCCTGCAGCCGCCGCGACAGCATGCCGGCAAGCTCTTTCTCGTCCGTGAGATCGAGACGCAGCGGAGTCATCGATACGTAACCATTCTCCACGGCCCACCGGTCGGTGCCCTCCTCCGTTTCTTCGATGGGCGTGACGGTGAACCAGAAAAGCTGGCGTCCGAGCGGATCCTGCGTCGGCACCACCTTGCCGTCGTAATGGCGGACCGACTGCCGCGTCCAGCGTATGCCCTGGGGCTGGCGGTCGGGAAAGTTCACGTTCACCAGCGGCAATGCCGAATCGACCAGCAGCAGCTGCAGCACTTGGTCGAGACATGACTGTATCGCATCGAACTTCGGCTCCTCTGCAGCGGGTGCGCTCAACGCGATGCCGCGGATGCCGAGCAACGCGGCCTGTTTCGCCGCCGCCAGCGTGCCCGAGTGCCACATGCCGTTGCCGAGATTGACCCCCAGATTGATGCCGGACAGCACCGCGTCGACCTTGTCCCAATTGTACGTGCCCAGCGCAACACAATCCGCCGGCGTGCCGTTGACGCGATAAGCCTCGAAGGGCCCGAGCGGCGTGCGCTTGTACGACAGCGGGCGCGTCGCGGTAATCGAATGCCCCGCGGACGACATCTCCACGTCGGGCGCCACGATGCGCACCCGCCCGAAGCGCAAGGCAGCGTGGGCCAGCGCCGCAATGCCCGGGCTGTACACGCCGTCGTCGTTGGCAATGAGTATGTTCATGACGATCCCCGGAAAGGTCGGTACGACTCTTGTTTCGCAAACATCGTGCGAGCTGACCGGTCCCCGATGCCAGGGACGCCTGGCTCGACCGGAAAGGGGAGCAGGATGCGAATCACGCTGGTACACAATCCCGGCGCCGGCGACGATGGCAACCCGGAAGCGGCGGAATTGCAGCAGCTCATACGCGCCGCTGGGCACGAGGTGAGCTGCGTTTCGTGCGCGCAGGAGGGTTGGACCGATAACCTCGGACACGACAGCGACCTCGTTGCAGTCGCCGGTGGAGACGGAACGGTCGGCCGTGCGGCAAAGGCGCTGGTGGGCCGGAACATACCGTTCACCGCCTTACCGATGGGCACGGCGAACAATATTTCGCGCACGCTCGGCCTGGTCGAAAAGCCGGTGCCCGAGCTCATCGCAAGCTGGCAGCATTCGCGCAGCGTCGCGTTCGACGTCGGCGTCGCGCGTGGACCGTGGGGCGAGCGCTACTTCCTGGAAGGATGCGGCGCCGGGCTCTTCGCGTGCACCATGCCGGAGGCCGACGCGAGCGCGACGCTCGAGCACCTGGCGCGCGCCGAGGCGCGGGTCGCTTACGCGCTGCAGATGCTGCGCGACCGCATCGACGGCTGCGCAGCCCGGACGCTGGAGCTGCGCCTGGACGGACGGGATCTTTCCGGCGAGTACGTGCTCGCCGAAGCGATGAACATGGAATACGTGGGGCCGAATCTGTATCTCGCTCCGGCGTGCGACCTGCACGACGGCCTGCTCGACGTGGTGCTCGTACCCGCGGCGCAGCGCGAGCACCTGCGCGTTTACCTGGCCGAGTGGCAGAACGGCGCCTTATGGCCGCCGCATCTGCCGACTTACCGCGGCACGCGGCTCGAACTGGCGTGGACGGGATACGAGCTGCACATCGACGACGCGATGTGGCCGGATGACGATGCCGGGCCGACGTTCGCAGCGAAGGTGCCGATCGAGCTCACGGTGCGGCGCGACGCCTTGCGTTTCCTTGCTGCGGAGTGACGCCGGTCAGTCGCGGGAGCGGATGGAGAAGTCGTCGTGCACGAGCGCATTCAGCGTTTTGGATGCGAACTCGCGGTGATACAGGATGATCGCGACCCACACGGTGGCGACGATCATGAGCCACGGGTGCAGGAACCATGACAGCGCAGCCATGCCGAAATAGTAGGCGCGCAGGCCGTTGTTGAAGTTCACGCCGGCGTACGACGTGATGCGCGCGATGCGGTTGATGACCGGCGCATATTGCTCGGCATTGTCCTGGGGCTGCTTCGGCGCGGCGCCGATCAGCGTCGAGCAGAATCCGAGCTGGCGTATCGCCCACGTGAACTTGAAGAACGCGTACACGAATATGACAACCAGCAGCAGAATCTTCATTTCCAGCAGCCGCGCAGTGCCTTTTACCGTGAACGGCAGCCCGGATACCACGTCGAGCGCCTGCTGCACGTAACCGGTCAGCGCGATCAGCGCGCCGAGGATCAGCATCGTGGTGGAGGCGAAAAACTGCGAGCTGCGCGTGAGGTTGCGCATGATGTTCACATCCACCATGCGGTTGTCGCGCTCTATCATGCGCACCATCCACTCGCGCCGGAACATGTCCATGCGCGAATGCAGGCTCGGCACGCGCCGTCCTTGACGCGCTGCGAACGCGACATAGCTCACCCACACCGCCGCCAGGAACAGCAGCGCGAACAGGTCGACGCCGGTGATGTTGAATTCGCTGAAGACGTCGGGCATGGTCCGCGTTACACGAAGAGAGTCAGCACGCCGGTGTAGCCGTACAGCCGGTTGTGCGAGATTTCGCCGTTGCAGAAGAATCCCGCGAGCGGAAAATCGCCGAGCGCCTCGCGCACCATGCGCAGCTCGCCCTGCTCCTCGCCAAAGAGCCCCGGCCCGCGGCCCAGGCAGGAGAAATAAAGCCCGCCGCGCGGCTGGCCGTAGAGGCCCTGCTTGATGCTCTTCAGCATGCGGCTCATGTCCTCGCGCGCGGTCTGCCGGTCACGCCGGCAGAACAGCAGTTGCCCGCCCGGCTGCACCATGTCCCCCACCGCGATGAGTCCGTTCGCGGGGTCTATGCCGATGAGATGGCGCACGACGTAATCACCCGTATCGCTGCCGACGATGGGCAATCCGGCGAAGATCGTGCCGCCCACGCGCGAGATCTCCTGCGTCGTCTGCTCCCCGATGTCTTCCTTCAGCACATCGAGGGCCGGCCGATCGTCGAGCGACATGACGACGTTGCGCTGCGCCGCCGTGATCACGTGCTTGGGACCTATCGGGGTGCATCCTTGCGTAAGTCGCGTGGCCACGGCCACGCTGTCCGAAAACGCGACACCCGACAGCCCGGACTCCTCGATGCCGCCGGCGATCTGCAGATTTCGCCGCCGCGAGCTGGTGAGGCCACCGACGAGAAATCCGCTCTCGACCTTTTCCGCGCAAGCGGATACGAGAGCTTCGATCTCCGCATTGCGGGGGTTCGCGTGCACGACGGCAAATGCCGCCCGACTGTCACCGCACGGCAGCTCGAGCGCTTCGGCAGCCGCGCGGTCCGCAATGCCGCCAAACACTTTGAACGCGTCTGCAGGAAAGTCGCCGGTCATCGCGACGATGGCCGGCTGGTCCATGTACTCGCGGCCGGTCCCGCACACACCGATGCCCACAGTCCCGACCCACTGCTCCACTCCGGTCGCGGCGCGGAACTGTGCCAGTATGTCCTCGAGCTGGTCCGACACGCGATCGCTCACGTAGAGGAAGCCCAGGGTTCCTCCGCGGCCGAGCTCTGCGAGACACTGGGAAGCGGCAGCCCGGCTGTCCGGACCTGCCCCGGAACCGTAGTGAAAGTCGGTCATGATCAGCGCCGGGCAGCGCGATGAATGCGACCGACGGTCACGAGCGCGGCGTCCAGCCCGGTAAGGCTTGGAGGCGCTTCATCCATTGCCTTATCGCCGGGTATTCCGCCAGCGGCAGCTTCGCTTCATCGGACAGTGCGACATACGGATAACACGCGAGATCGGCTATCGTGGGCCGTCCGAGAGCCAGCCAATCGTGCGCCTTCAGGCGCTGCTCAAGCGCGCCCAGCGCGGTGCGTCCCATGACCTGGCACGCCTCCAGATCACCCTGGCGCGCGCCGCGGACGATGTTCCGCCCGTATTGCAGACCGTACTGGATTTCATTGCCTGCGAGCGCGACCCACTGCATGACTTCGGCCATGTCTGCCGGATCGGAAGGCAGCCAGTGCTCCCCGCCGTGCTTGCGAGCGACGTAAACCAGGCAGGCGCTCGAGTCCCAGAAGACCCTGCCGCCGTCTTCCAGGGTCGGGACCTGGCCGCGGGGGTTCAGCGCCAGAAATGGCGGTTTCTTGTGCTCCTTCGCCCCAAAATCGACGGCCACCCTGTCATAAGGGACGTTCAAAAGGCCCAATAGCAGGCGGACCTTGTAGGCATTTCCCGAGTTTTCGGTCATGTAAAGCTTCATTGCTTCCTCTCGCTCCTCCGGCAACGCGCCGGCCAAGGTATCCTAGCACGCGTCCTTGACGGTACCGGAACGCCGGCCGGATGTGTGATCTTTTCCCTCGCGCCGCCGCCCGTTCCGGGCGATAAACATATTCTGTGTCGCCCAGGGGAGAAGCTCCATGCACAAATACGTACGTGTCGCGGCCTGCATGTTGCTTGCAGCTGCATTGCCGGCGGGCGCGCAATCGGTCGCCCGGCCTGTTTCCAAAGGCAAAACACCGGCCGCAACGCCCGCGGCAAAGGTCTATCCGGTCAAGCCCATCCGTTTCATCGTTCCTTTCGCACCCGGGGGAACCACCGACATCGTGGCCCGCTTCATCGGGCAGAAGCTCGGCGAGGATCTCGGGCAATCGCTCATCATCGACAATCGCGGCGGCGCGGGAGGAACGATAGGCACCGACATGCTCGCGATCGCGCTGCCGGACGGCTACACGATCATGCTGAATCACGTCGGCCTCGCGTACAACGTGTCGCTGTACGATCGACTTCCGTACGACACGCTCAAGGACCTCACCCCGATTTCGCTCGTCGGCACCACGCCGAACGTGCTCGTCGTGAACAACGGATTCAAGGTGCGCTCGGTGAAGGAGCTCGTCGACCTCGCGCGCGCCAAGCCCGACCAGGCATCCTACGGCTCCGGCGGCGTCGGAAGCTCAGGCCATCTCGCAGTCGAGATGCTGCAGCAGGTCGCGAAAGTAAAATTCCTGCACGTGCCGTACAAGGGTGCAGGCCCGGCGCTGACGGACACCGTCGGCGGGCAAGTGCAGTTCATGATCACGACCATGCCCGCGGTGGTGAACCACGTGAAAAGCGGAAGATTGCGCGCGCTCGCGGTCTCGGGCACCAAGCGCTCGCCGGCAATGCCGGAATTGCCGACGGTCATCGAAGGCGGCGTGCCCGGCTACGACTACACCACGTGGTACGGCATCCTGGCGCCGGCCGGCCTGTCGAAGCCAATCGCGGCGCGCCTGCTTCAATCGGTGCACTCCGCAGTCGGCTCGGCGGATCTCAAGGAGCGCCTCACACAGAACGGCATGGAGCCCGAGATCAATACGCCGGAGCGCTTCTCTGCGCTCATCAAGTCGGACATCGGGAAATGGAGCAAAATCATACGTACTGCCGGCATCAAGGGCGAGCAATGAGGCCTGACGATCGGCAGGGAGCGCGCGCGCGGCATCGCAGGACGCCGGGCAGCAGCGCAGGCACAGGGAGAGAACTCGCGTGACACAGGGCGCCACAGCGGGCGTCAAAGTCCTCGTCATCGACGACAGCAACACGATCCGGCGCAGCGCGGAAATGTTCCTGCGGCAGGCCGGGTACGAAGTGGTTCTCGCCGAAGACGGGTTCGATGCGCTCGCGAAGATCAGCGACCACCGGCCGCAGGTGATATTCGTCGACATCATGATGCCGCGCCTGGACGGCTATCAGACGTGCGCGCTGATCAAGCAGAACCCGACTTTCAAGTCGACACCGGTGATCATGCTGTCGAGCAAGGACGGCGTGTTCGATCGCGCACGCGGAAGGCTCGCAGGCTCCGATCATTACCTCACCAAGCCCTTCACCAAGGAAGGCCTCGTGCAGACGGTGTCGGAGTACGCCGGCGCAGCGACGGCACCGTGACATCAGGAGACATGGCAATGGCAATACAAAATATCCTCGTGGTCGATGACTCGCCGACCGACCGGCAGCATCTCACCGACATGCTGACCAAGAGCGGCTACCACGTGGCCACCGCAGAAAGCGCGGAAGACGCCATCGCACGGGTGAAGCAGCTCAAGCCCGATCTCGTGCTGATGGACGTCGTCATGCCGGGCCAGAACGGCTTCCAGGCCACGCGCGCGCTGACGCGCGACGATGCGACCAAGCACATCCCGGTCATCATCTGCACCTCGAAGAGCCAGGAAACCGACAAGGTCTGGGGCCTGCGCCAGGGCGCGCGCGACTACGTCGTGAAGCCGATCAACGCAAGCGACCTGCTGGCGAAGATTTCGGCGCTCGGATGACTGAAACCCGCACATCGCTGCGCGACTATCAGCGCCAGCTGTCCGCCCGGCTCGCGAACCAGGAGACGCGGCAGACGATTTCCAAGCTCGGCATAAGGGCCGGCGGGGAATTGTGGCTGGTGGACCTTGCCGATGCCGGCGAGGTGATACCCGTGCCCGCGATACTGCCGGTGCCGCTCATGCGGCAATGGTTCCGCGGCGTAGCGAACGTGCGAGGCCGGCTGTGCTCGGTGGTCGACTTCTCGGCTTTCACCGGGCGGGAGGCGGTCACCGTCGATCAGCGCTCGCGGCTGCTGCTGATCGGCGACCATTACCGCATGAACGCCGGGCTGCTGGTCGAAGCCGTGCTCGGCCTGTATCGCGACGAAGACTTCGTGAACGGTCCGGGTCTCACGTTGAAATGGTGCAAGGCGGATTACAAGGATCGGCAGGGCAGCTTGTGGAAACAGCTCGACATGGACTCGCTTACCTCGCATCCGGAGTTTCTGCAGGTTGGCATTTGACGCACAGGGGAGTGGCCGCAGCATGAATATATCCATACCGACGATCAAGCTGAAACTGCCCGCGTTTCTCAAGCGCGCGCAGCGGCCCGCCGCTTCGACTGCGTCCGCAACAGTCGCGCCGGCAGCGAGCGCCCGATGGGCCGCTCTTGCCGACCGGCCTCTGCCGCTCATCGGCCACTGGCCGATCGCAAAACAGTTCCAGACGCTCGTCGCGATGGTCGTCGTTTTCCCGGCGCTGGCGGCGATACTGGTGTTCATCGATATCCGCCAGGCCGCGCAGACGGCCGTGTACGTTTCGACAGCCACCGAGATGCAGATGTTGTCCCAGAGGATTGCAAACAGCGCGCAGCAGGCGGTCCGCGGCGCTGCGCCCGCGTTCGCGCAGCTCCAGCAAAGCCGCGACGCGTTCATCGCGAACTTCGAGCTGCTGGCGAAAGGCGGCGACAAACTGGGTGTAAGCGTGCCGCCCTCTTCCGGCAAGGCGCGGCCGCTGCTCCAGGACATCGAAAAGCTGTGGAAGCCGGTTCAGAGCAACATCAACCTCATCCTGTCTCAGCGGCAGAACCTGCTCGAGCTGCGCGAGCTGGAGACCACGATCGACAAGACCAGCCCGCAGCTCGCCATGCTCTCGCAGCAGCTCGTGGTGAGCGCAGTGGACAACCATGAAGCGCCGCGTACGCTCACGTATACCCGCCAGCTCTCGGCCGACGTATCGAATTTCGACTTCATCAACGCGCTGCGCCTGTTGTCGACCGATAGCCCCGACCCGCAGGTCGCGCTGCAGCTCGGCAGCAATACGCGCAACTACCAGCGCACGCTGAACGCGCTGCTGGGCGAGGCGCGCGATGCGACGATCACGCCGATCCAGAGCGATGCGACGAAGCAGATGGCGGAGAACCTCAACAAGGCATTCGCGCCTTTCGCCACCAGCACGCAGGCGATCGTCGCCAACATGCAGGTTCTCGCGCACGCCAAGCAGAGCAGCCGCGACATTTTCGCCGCATCCGAGCCGCTGCTGAAAGCGCCTTCCGATCTGGCGCAGACCTATCAGGACGAGGCGCGCACGCATGCCTTCTACGTCGCTGCCGCGATCCTGTTCGGCGCGGCCGGACTGCTTTCCCTCGTGCTGCTCGGCAAGGTGTTTCTTGACGACGCGCGGCGCCGCGCGCTGCACAGCGAAGCGGAAAACCGCCGCAACCAGGAAGCGATTCTGCGATTGCTCGACGAGATGGGCCAGGTGGCCGACGGCGACCTGACGGTGCAGGCGCGGGTGACGGAAGACATCACGGGCGCCATTGCGGACTCGGTGAACTACACCATCGAGGAGCTGCGACGCCTGGTGGCGGGCATCACGCGCGCATCGGCGCAGGTGTCGAGCGCCACCGCCGAAGCTCAGCGGATCACTGCTCAGCTGCTAGACGCGACGCAAAACCAGGCAACGCAGATCGGGTCTACCGGCCAGTCCGTGGTGGAGATGGCGCGATCGATCAACGAAGTTTCGGAAAACGCCGCGCGATCGGCACAGGTTGCGCAGCAATCGCTCGCGGCAGCGGAGAAAGGCGCAGGCGCCGTGCAGAAGGCGGTGCGAGGCATGAACGACATCCGCGAGCAGATTCAGGAAACGGCGAAGCGAATCAAGCGGCTCGGCGAAAGCTCCCAGGAGATCGGCGAGATCGTTCAACTGATTACCGAGATCACGGAGCAGACCAACGTGCTGGCGCTGAACGCCGCGATACAGGCTGCGTCGGCCGGCGAAGCAGGCCGCGGCTTCACGGTCGTCGCGGAGGAAGTGCAGCGTCTCGCGGAGCGTTCCGCCGAAGCGACCAAGCACATCAGCTCCATCGTGAAGACGATTCAGCGCGACACGCTGGACACGGTCGAAGCGATGGAGCACAGCACGCAGGGCGTGGTGGAAGGAACGCGCATCGCCGACGAAGCCGGCCAGACCCTGCACGAGATCGAGGACGTGTCCAAGCGTCTCGCAGCGCTGATCGCGTCGATCTCCTCCGCGACGCAAGCCCAGGCGCAATCGGCAAAGAATGTCGAAGCCAACATGCGAAGCATATTGGCCGTGACCGATCTTACGACCGAAGGCACGAAGAAAACCGCTTCGTCCGCATCAGAGCTCGACGCGCTGGCCAACGAACTCAAGAACTCAGTGACGCGATTCAAGCTTGCCTGACATGACGACCGGCACCGCCAGCCTGCTTTCGTGGGTCAAGACCGAGATCGACTTCTCGCTGAAGGTCGTGCGCGAAGCGCTCGCGAAGGCGGAGACCGATCCTGCCGAAGCCAAAGGCCTTCACGTCTGCCCGCACCAGCTGCACCAGGTGAGCGGAGCGTTGCGCATGGTCGGCCTCGAAGGCGCCCGGCAATTCTGCGCCGCAATCGAGGGCGTGCTCGACGGCATGGCGAAGAGCGCCCCGGCCGGGAAAGCGCTCAACGTCGCCGGACGCGCAACCGGCGCGCTGCAGGAATTCACCGACAACGTGGCGAACGGCGGCGCCAACGTGCCGCTCAAGCTGTTCCCGATCTACCGCGAGCTTGCCGCGCAGCTCGGCCGCACCGATGCGACGGAGAAGGAGCTGTTCTTCCCCGACCTCGGCGTCGCGCCGCCGGAGCATCCAGGCAAGCAAACGTTGTCTCAGGACGTGCTGGGCGAATACGCTGCCAAGCAGCGGACGCGCTTCCAGCGCGGCCTCGTCGCCTGGATACACAAGCCCGATGATCCGCGCGGACTGCGCGAGATGGCGCTCGCGGTCGACGCGCTCGACCGAATCTCGGCACAGCTTCCCGAGCCGCGTGCGCTGTGGTGGATTGCCGGCGCGCTCATCGACGGGCTGCTCCAGCCGCCGAGTCCGCAATGGCTAGCCACTGCCCGCGCGGTATGCAGCAAGATCGATTTTCAGATGCGCGATCTGGCGAAGCAGCCATCGCGCCTCAGCGACCAGCTCGTCCGCGACCTGCTGTATATCGTCGCAGCGTGTCCGCCGACCACCGAGCGGCTGGGCCTCGTAAAGGAACGGTACGCTCTCGACACGCTGCTGCCCGAGCCCGAGGTCGGTCTCGAGTTCGACATGGACTGGCTGCAGCCGGCCCTCGCCGACATGCGCTCGCGGCTCGATACTGCGAAGAACACGTGGGTGGAATATCTCGGCGGGGAAACGCAGCGGCTCAACCGCTTCCGTGAGCTGGCAAGAGCCCTGAAGGGGCGCGCGGACGAGCTCGGCAACCACCAGCTTGTGCGGCTGTTCGACGTGGTCGTGCTGGTATCGACGCGGCTGCCGGATCCGTATCCTTCCGGCAGCCAGCTCGTGATGCTGGAAATGGCGACCGCGTTCCTGCTCGCAGAAAGCATCATCGATGCGTTTACCACCCCGCCCGTCGATCTGGAGCAGCAGGTCGTGCTGGTGAACGGCTGGCTGCTCGACGCGGCGACCGGAAAGGGAACTGCCACGCCGCCTGCGGGACTGCGCGGCGATCTCGTGCAGCAGTTCAATCAGGCCCAACTGCGCGCGCAAGTCGCGAAGGAGATCCTGGCCAATCTGCAGCAGATCGAGGAAGTGCTCGACGGCTATGCGCGCGACGCCTCGAAACGCGACGCACTGCCGGGCCTCACGCCGAGCCTGCGGCAGGTCCACGGCGCACTGATGGTCCTCGGCTTCGCGCAGGCATGCGACCTGATCGGCCGCTGCGAGCGCATGATTGCCGCATGCGCCGCGGCGGAGAACGGCGTTACACCCGAGGTCATGGACTGGATCGCCGAAGGTCTCAGCAGCCTCGGCCTTTATCTCGAACCCTGCTTGCACGGACGCGCGCCCGAAACGCGCGCTGTCGAGTCGTTTCTCACCCGGCTCGCCCAGTGTCCGCGCCCCGCAGAGCTGCCTGCGGCGGTCAAGGCTGCGGCGGCAGCGCCGGCCGAGAGCGCATCAACGGCGCAAGTCGCGAGCGAGCCGGCCCACGAAGCAATTCAAGCCGTCGCCCTCGAGATTGCCGCGCAGCCGACTGCGCCGGAGCAGACCGCAGCCGCTGCCGCACCGGTCTCTGCTGTCGCCTCCACCGCCCCGGCTTCCAGTGAAGTCAACGAGGAAATGCTGGACGTGTACCTCGAGGAAGCGGACGAGGTGCTGAGCAACATCGACGGCGCAATTCCGCTGTGCCGCGAGCGCGCCGACGACCGCGACGCGCTCACCGTCATCCGGCGCGGCTTCCATACGCTGAAGGGCAGCGGCCGCATGGTGGGGCTCAACGAGCTCGGTGAAATCGCCTGGGCCATCGAGCAGGTCATGAACCGCTGGCTGGAGCTGCGCCTTGCGGCAACACCCGCGCTGCTGCAGCTGATCGACGAAGCGAGTGCGTCGTTTGCCGGATGGGTGCGACAGCTCAAAGCACGCGAGCCGTTGAGCATCGACGCCGCGCACATCCTCGACATCGCGGCACGGCTGAAGAGCGGAGAGGAGATTGCGCCGGCATCCAGACCCGCGATGCCCGAATCCATCGCAAAGGCGGCGGTTGTGGAAATCGCTGCGCCCTCCCCTGCCGTTGAAGACACGCACGAACAATCGTCCATCGCCGTCGCCGACACGAAAGTCCCGGCGCTCGAGTTGCCGACTCTCGACTTATCTTTCGATATCACGCCCGAGCAGGAAGCCGAGCCCGAAACCGAGGCAGTCGCCGGCGTAGCGGCCGAAGGCGCGCCAGCCAGCGAGACCGAGGCACCGGCCGCGGCACAGCTTGCCGAAGCAGCGGCAGACGAGCCGCAATCCAGCGCCGAATCCGAAGTGGTGGTCGGCGCGATACACGTGCCCGCCGCGCTGTACGAGATTTACCTCAAAGAGGCGCAACAGCATGTTGCGACACTCGAAGCGCTCGCCCAGCAATGGTGCGCGCAGCCCGGACGCGAAGCGCCCGTCGATTGTGCCCGCGCGGCCCACACTCTCGCCGGCATATCGCGCACCGCGGGGTTCGAGACAGCGGCGGAGCTTGCAGCAGCGCTGGAACAGTGGATGCCGCATGCACGCGATACGCGCCTGCCTGCCGACGTTGCAACCATAATGTCAGCGGTTGGGACACTGAACGCGATGCTGCGCGATCTCGAGCGGCGCGCGGAGCCGCGCTCAGCGCATGAGCTCGCACGCGCATTGCACGACATCACTGCCCGCGCAATGGCGCCCGCCGCCCCCGCGACGGCGCCCGCGTCAGCGCCTGCGCCGGCATCGGGATTTGCCGAAAAGCGTGTCATACACGACGACATCGATCCGCAGCTGCTGCCGCTGTTTCTGGAAGAGGCGCTGGAGCTGCTGCCCCACATTGGGGGCGATTTGCGCGACTGGAAAACGCGCCCGACCGACGACAACATACCGCGCTCGCTGAAGCGCACGCTGCATACCCTCAAGGGAAGTGCGCGCATGGCGGGCGCCATGCGCCTGGGCGAGCTCGCCCATCTGATGGAAAGCCGCGTCGAGACGGCGGAAGCGGCCGGCCAGCCTTCGCCGGACGTCATCGCAGCGCTCGAGTCGCAAATGGACCGCCTGAGCTTCGGCATAGACGCGTTGAGTGGCGCGCCCGTGCCCGCAGTCGCTCCCGTGGTGAACGAAGCGCCCGTGCCCGAAGTTGCGCCCGCACCCGTGGCGACTCCGCGGCCGGCAGCACCGACACGCATCGAGCGCCAGGCGGCAGCAACGTCGGCTGCGATGCTGCGCATCAGCGCAGACACGCTGGATCACCTCATCAACGACGCCGGCGAGTCGAGCATCGCGCGTTCACGCATCGAAGGCGAGGTGCGCGGCATCAAGACCTCCATAGGCGAGCTGTCGGACAGCGTGCTGCGCCTGCGCAATCAGCTGCGCGAGATGGAAGTGCAGGCCGACAGCCAGCTGCAGTCGCGGCAGTCGGAGCCGGAAGCGGCACGCGAGGATTTCGATCCTCTCGAATTCGACCGCTACACGCGCCTGCAGGAGCTCGCCCGCATGATGAGCGAGACGATGCACGACATCATGTCGATCCAGCAGACGCTCATGCGCACGGTGGACGAGGCAGACTCCGCGCTACTGCAGCAGGGGCGCATCAATCGCGACCTGCAGCAGCAGCTGATGGGTTTGCGCACCGTGCCGTTCGCCAGCATGACCGAGCGGCTGCATCGGGTGGTGCGCCAGGCAGCGCGCGAAGCCGAGAAAAACGCCGAGCTCGAAATACGCGGCGAGCAGGTTCAGCTCGACCGCAGCGTGCTCGAACGCATCGCAGCCCCGCTGGAGCACCTGCTGCGCAATGCGGTGGCGCATGGCGTCGAGCCCCCTCAAGACCGCGCGGCGCGCGGCAAGCCGCAAACCGGCGCCATCAGCCTCACGCTGCGGCAGGAGAACGACGCCATAGTGCTCGTGCTCCAGGACGACGGCGGCGGCCTCGATCTGGACAAGCTGCGCCAGCGTGGCATCGATCGCGGACTTCTTGCGCCGGACAGCCAGCCTTCAGCGGCCGAGGTGGCCCAACTCGTTTTCGCGTCCGGCTTGTCGACGGCGGATACGGTCACCGCGCTCGCCGGCCGCGGCGTCGGCATGGATGTCGTGCGCAACGAAATCACCGCCACCGGCGGCCGCATAGAAATCGACACGTCCACCGGGATAGGGACGACGTTCACGGTATACCTGCCGCTGACGCTCGCCGTCGCCCAGGCCGTGCTCGTGCGCGTGGACGAGCAGCTCTTTGCGGTATCTTCGGCAAGCGTCATCCAGGTGCTCCGCGTGAAGCCGGCTGATCTCGCCGCAATGTACGAGCATGGCGGTGTCGAAGCCCACGGTCAGCGCTATGCGCTGCATTATCTCGGCCACCTGCTGGGCACGGCCGAACGTCCGCCGGCCTCCGAAGGCTACAGCACGGTGCTGCTGCTGCGCAGCGGCAACCAGCGCACCGCCGTGCACGTCGACGAGCTCGTGCGCAACCAGGAAATCGTCATCAAGAACATCGGGCCCCAGCTCGCGCGCACGACCTGGATTGCGGGCGCAACAGTGCTCGGCGATGGCCGCATCGTGCTGATCATCAATGCCGTGCAGCTGGCGCAGCGAGCCGAAGCGGCAACGCAGGCTTCGCCGATGATCGCGCCTGTTGCGCCGGCGAGCGCCCCACGCACCGTAATGGTCGTGGACGACTCGCTCACGGTGCGCAAGATCACGAGCCGCCTGCTGGAACGCGAAGGCTATCGGGTGCTTGCAGCGAAGGACGGCGTGGACGCGCTCGAGCAGGTGCACCGCTCGCTGCCCGACATCATGCTGGTCGACATCGAGATGCCGCGCATGGACGGCTTCGATCTCACGCGAAATCTGCGCGGCGATCCGCGCACCGCCTCGGTGCCCATCATCGTCATCTCGTCGCGCACCGCCGACAAGCACCGCACTCATGCTTTCGAGCTCGGCGTGAACGATTTCATCGGCAAGCCGTATCAGGAAGCCGAGCTGCTCGCGCACATCCAGAAATATCTCGAGCCGCAGGCCGCCTGACACAGCGTCACCAAACAGGCCGCGCGTCGTGCTTCGCGTTCAGTCCGCTGCGGCGTACGCGAGCGCAAGCGCCGCGGCGCCCATGCCGAACGCGATGCCGAAACGCTCGAACGGGGATATCGCCCCGCCCGACACCACCTCGACCGGCACGCGCGCGCTCTGCAGCAGGCGGCTCGTCGCTGCATCCTCCAGGATTCGCGTCAGCGAACGGCTCCGTGCGGTCCCCAGGGTGATCTGATGCACATGGAGCCTCTGCGCCGTGCGGCTGATGACGTGTGCCCTATCGCCGTGCTCGATGTGCACGGCATGAGGCACGCCGGCCTCATCCAGCAGCGCGCGTGCTGCGGCAATCGCATTGTCGGCCGCCTCACGCTCCGCGTCCGGCGCGCCATCGCCGCGCAGCCAGCGCACAAGGCTCCGACGCAACGGCGTGCGCACATGCAGCAAGTGGACTTCGAGCCCTGACGCGCCCACGTGCCGGCCGATGACGTGGCGGACCGCAGCAAGCGAGTTGGCACCTCCGTCCACCGGCACCAGGACCTTGCGCCTGAACGGCGCGCGCACCGCGGCGTCTCCGTCATCGGGGTACTGCGGGGACTCGGACCTGGAGATGACCACGTGCGCGGCAACCCGCTCGCGCACCGCGGCATGCTTGCGCAGAAAACCGGCGGTCAGCACGCCTCCCACGACCATCACATAGGCGAAGGCAGCGAGGGCGGGATGCCTGCCGAGGTGATCGCGCACCAGCGGCTCGCCCGTCATCATCTTCACTGCCGTCCACGCGAGCACGCCCGACCCGAGATACACGATCCCCGGATAGCGCTCGACGAATCTCAGAATGAGCTGGCTGCCCCAGATGACGATCGGGATGCTGATCAACAGGCCCAGCACGACGAGCATGAAGCTTCCATGCGCGGCGCCCGCCACGGCAAGCACGTTGTCGAGCCCCATCAGCGCATCGGCGACGACGATGGTCTTCATCGCTCCGGTGAAGCTTTGCGCCGCCTCGACTTCATGCCCCTCGCCGCCGTCGTCGACCAGCAGCTTGTAAGCTATCCATATCAACAGCGCGCCGCCGGCCAGCAGCAGCCCGGGGATCTTCAGCAGCCAGACGACTACCAGCGTCATGGCGGTGCGCACCGCGATCGCGCCGACGGTGCCCCATGCTATGGCCTTGAATCGCAGCCGTTCCGGCAGGTTGCGCGCCGCGAGCGCAATGACGATCGCGTTGTCGCCGGCGAGCACGAGGTCGATGACGACTATGGCAAACAGCGCAGAGAAGAACTCAGGAGAGAACAATTCCATGATCGAGCAGCCTCAAGTTTTCAGTCCCCAAACCCATCCCCGGCGGCGGCCGTGACCGGCCACCGTCGAGGTCTCGCCTTCCGCCCCTATGCTTGGGCGGCCGATGCAACCGGGGCTGACTGCTCCCGGACTGACGGCTGCATCGCCGGCGGCTGACCGCCTGTGGCTACTCCCCTCTCGCGAGGAACCACGCCACCGTGAGTTGCCGGTGACGGCGCTCCGGCGAGGAGCGCGCGAGCATTATGAAAACGAGTGCGGCCTTTGGGAAATGAAGTTTCGCTATGGCGGCCATAGCGTTACGCAGAAAAACGATTTCGCACCGTCATGACCGGTATCACGAAATCGCATCGTCAATGTTGACCGGTCCGCTCAACCTTCTATAGACTGGCCACGCGTTTCAATGGAAACGTTCCCTCCAAAGGGGAGTAGCTTGGGCAGCGCTCCGCGCTGTCGCGGCAGAATCGTCAACACGAGACTCATCCTCTCCGGTTCTGTCGGCAACCTGGCGTTGCAAGCGAGACCTTTGCCACGGCGGTCGGACCGCGCATGCGGCCGCCCGTTTGAGGTTGGCCCGCCTGCGGACAGCGCATAGCGCCCCGCGAGCGGATCGGCAAAGGTTGATCGCGAGGATTGCAATGCCACCCAACGAAATCCGGCGTTATTTGCGCCACGGCACTCTCCCCCAGCTGCGTGTATTCGAGGCAGTCGCCCGGCTCGGCAGCTACACCCGCGCGGCAGAAGAGCTCCACATCGCGCAGCCCACGGTTTCCGTACAGGTGAAGAAGCTCACCGCCACGGTCGGCTTGCCGCTGCTCGAACAGGTGGGCAAGCGCGTCCACATGACCGCAGCGGGGCAGGAGCTTTATCGGACCTGCGCCGAGCTGTTCGAGACGCTGGCCGGAATGGAGCGCGGCCTGTCGAACCTGCGTGGGCTGACGGCCGGGTCGTTGCGCATTGCAGTCACCAGCACCGGCAAGTACATCGCTCCGCGGCTGCTGGCCGCGTTCGTGAAACAGCACCCCGGCCTGGACGTCTCGCTGCACGTCGGCTCGTGGCGCGAGATCGTCGAGCGGCTGACGCACAACGCCGACGATTTGTACATCCTCGGCAACCCGCCCGGCGATACCGAAGTCGTGGTTCAGCGGATACTGCCCAATCCGTTCTTCGTGTATGCGCGCGCCGACCACCCGCTCGCGCACCAGCAGGACATAGCATTCGAGCGTCTGGCGCAAGAGCCTATGCTCGTGCGCGAAAAAGGATCGGGCACACGCCTGCTGACGGATCGCCTGTTCGCGCAGCACGGGTGCAAGCCCAGGGTCATCATGGAGGTGGCGAGCGACGAGGGTATCAAGGAAGCGATACTCGCCGGCGCCGGCGTGTCGATACTGTCGCGTCATGCGCTCGGATTCGAGCCTTCGCGTCAGCTCACGATGCTCGACGTCGAAGGCTTCCCCGTGGAATCCCACTGGCACTTCGCGTATCCGATCGGCAAGCAGACCTCCCCGATCGCCCAGGCGTTCCTCGAGTTCGTCCGCTGCAATGCGCGCGATATCATCGCGGACGCACCTGGCGCGACTTGCATCCCGCTGCACTCGGTCCCGCTTCAGCGGGTCGCCGCGGCGATGTAGCGCGCTGGTCCAGGGCTATAATCCGGGACAGCGGATATCCGCGTCCCGGAGGAGAGCCCCATGGATCAGGCGCCCGAAGCGCTGCTGCTGCGCAGTGACACAGCCGGCGTGGCGACCCTCACGCTGAACCGTCCCCAGCACTACAACGCACTCTCGCTCGCGCTACTCGACGCGCTCCACGACACGATCGGCCGCATCGCACGCGACGATACGGTGCGCGTCGTCGTGCTGGCGGGTGCCGGAAAAGCCTTTTGCGCAGGCCATGATCTGAAAGAGTTGCGCAGCACGCGTGACCGCGCATACGCGGAAGGCATATTCCGCCGCTGCAGTGAAGTGATGCTCGCGCTCACCCGCCTGCCTCAGCCGGTGATCGCCCGCGTGCATGGCGTCGCAGCCGCAGCCGGCTGCCAGCTCGTCGCGCAATGCGATCTCGCCGTGAGCACAACCGTCGCCCGCTATGCCACGTCAGGCATCAACGTCGGGCTGTTCTGCGCCACACCCGCCGTGCCGCTTTCGCGCAACGTGCCGCGCAAGCAGGCGATGGAAATGCTGCTCACCGGAGAATTCATCGATGCGCAGGCCGCGCTGCGTTACGGTCTCGTCAACCGCGTCGTCGAAGCATCCGCGCTCGATGCCGAAATATCGAGTCTCACCGCGGCAATCGTCGCCAAGCCCGCAGCGGCCATCGCGGCCGGCAAGCGGTCGTTTTACGAGCAACTGCACGACGGCCTCGATGCAGCCTATGCCGCCGCCACGCAAACGATGGTGTGCAACCTGCTCACCGACGAGGTGGCCGAAGGCATAGACGCGTTCATGGAGAAACGCAAGCCGCGCTGGCCTGCGTCCTGAAGGCTACACCGAGCGCACGCCTCTCGTCGCAACAGGCATGGCTGCATCCTGCTCCGTGCCGCCGATGCGACGCGCCGGTACGACACTGCCCTGCAGTGCCGCCGAGCGCTGCTCGCGCCGCAGGAGCTCATCGAAATACGCGATGGTCTTGCGCAGCCCCTGCCCCAGGTTGACTTGCGAAGGGACGCAAGGATCATGCGCGGCGGGCATCATCGAACTTTTCGCCACCTCCCGCGCGCAGTATAGTTACGCACCCGCCCGGCCCGATCACGGCCTCGGCAGCAGCAACGGAGCAGATCTTGATACTGGTCACAGGCGGCGCCGGCTTCATCGGCGCGAACTTCGTGCGCGATTGGCGCGCACACAGCAACGTCGGCGTCGTCAACCTCGACAAGCTCACTTACGCCGGGAATCTTGGCAATCTCGACGCGCTGAAAGACAACGCGCAACACGTCTTCGTTCACGGCGACATCAACGACCGCACGCTGGTGCGCAGCCTGCTGGAGCAGTACCGGCCGACGGCCATCGTCCACTTTGCCGCCGAAAGCCACGTGGACCGCTCGATCTCCGGCCCGGCCGTGTTCGTCGAAGTCAATGCCGTCGGCACGTTCAACCTGCTCACCGAGGCGCTGGCGTACTGGCAAGCGCTGCCGCAATCCGAGCAGCAGGCGTTCCGCTTCCATCACATCTCCACGGACGAAGTGTACGGGTCGCTCGGTCCCGACGATGCCGCGTTCACCGAAGAGACGCCTTACCAGCCGAACAGCCCGTACGCAGCGTCCAAGGCCGCGTCCGATCATTTCGTGCGCGCGTTCCATCATACCTACGGCCTGCCCACGGTTACGACCAACTGCTCCAACAACTACGGCCCGTATCAGTTCCCCGAAAAATTTCTCCCGCTGATGATCCTCAATGCCCTGGAGGGCAAGCCGCTGCCGGTGTACGGCGACGGGCTCAACGTGCGCGACTGGCTGTACGTGGCGGATCATTGCGAAGCGGTGCGCCTCGTGCTCGCGCGCGGGCGCGTGGGCGAGACTTACAACATCGGCGGCAACAGCGAGAAGCGCAACATCGACGTGCTGAATACGTTATGCGGCATTCTCGATCGCGTGCATCCTTCCGGCGCGCCGCACACGCGGCTCATCACCTACGTGAAAGACCGGCCCGGCCACGACCGCCGCTATGCGATCGACGCGGGCAAGCTGCGCCGCGAGCTCGGATGGCAACCGCGCATGACCTTCGAGCAGGGACTCGAACGCACCGTAAGCTGGTATCTCGAACACATGGACTGGGTGCGCTCGGTCACGAGCGGCGCGTACCGCGAGTGGGTCCAGCAGAACTACGCGGAGCGCGACAAGCGCTGATCGCCGCCCCGGCGTGCACCCGCGCGCCTACTCCGGCTGTATGCCCGCTGCCCGTATAATGCGCCCCCACTTGTCCGCTTCGGCCGCCTGAAAGGCAGCGAGCTGCTCCGGCGTCGTGGTGAAGGGCTCGAGCCCGCTCTTCGCAAAAAACGACTTCACCGCCTCGGTACCGACGGCCTTCACCATGAGCTCGTTGAGGCGCTTCACGACCGGCGCCGGCGTCCTTGCGGGCAGATACGCCGCAAACCAGTAGCTCATCTCGTAACCCGCGATGCCGGCCTCGCTCATCGTCGGCAGATCGGGCGCCTGCGTCAGGCGCTTCGGGCTGGTGACCGCGAGCCCGCGCAGGCGGCCGGACTGCACGTGCGGCAGCCCGGTCGGCATGTCGACGATCATGACGTCGATCTGCCCGCCGATGAGGTCGGTGATCGCCAGCGGATTGCTCTTGTACGGGACGTGCACGAGCTTCGTGCCGCTCATCTGCTGGTACATCTCCACGGCGACGCGCGCCGACGAGCTGCCTTCGCCGAAGGTCAGCTGACCCGGCGACTTCTTCGCGAGCGTGGTGAGCTGCGCAACGCTCTTTGCCGGCACCCGCAGGTTCACGACCATGACCTGGTAGCCCTTCGCGAGCGTGGTAACCGGCGCGAAATCCTTCACCGGGTCGTACGGGAGTTGCTTGAAGAGATGCTGATTCGCCGCGTGCGTGGTGTTCGTGGTGACGAATGCCGTATAGCCGTCGGGCGCGGCCTTCGCGACGGCCTGCGCACCGATGAAACCGTTCGCGCCGGGCCGATCGTCGACGACCACGCGCTGCCCGCTCTCGCGCGTCACCTCCTGGCCGACGATGCGCGCCAGCCCGTCGGTTGCGCTGCCGGCGGCGAACGGCACGACGAAGACGATGGGTTTGTCCGGATAGGTCTGGGCAGTCGCCGGTGTTACGCTCACCGCCAGCGCAACGGCGCCAGCCAGCGCATATACGCTCTTGAACGTCATGCGAATTCCTCCTCTGATGTCTTAGCCCGCGCGGCAGCGGTTTTTCATTGCGATGGCGCTATTCTGACAGAGTAACCGAATTTGGTGATGCCGCTTTCGCGATCCGCGCGATAAAGTACGGTTATAGCCGCCGCGACGGCGCGGCGGTTGGATATTACAGAGAGCCACAGTGAACCGAAGCACGGCACGAACGCGAAAGACGACGTCGCTCGCAAAGCTGATTACCGAGCAGCGCCTGCGTGCGCTCGCCGGCGACAAATATTACGAACGTGGCGTTAAGTATTTCGACGCGGGCGCCGTGACGAGTCTCGTCGATTCTGGCGAAACGGTCGCGGCGCGGGTCGTCGGCACCGATGAATACAAGGTCGTGCTCAAGGCTGCCGGCGGAGAACTCGACTGGGACTGCACCTGCCCGCTGGGTGACGACGGCGAGTTCTGCAAGCACGTCGTCGCCACGGGGCTCGCGTGGCTCGCGACGAGGAAAGGCGACTCCGACGTCCCGGACTACACGGGCAAGGCCGAGATCGATGCCGTCCGCACGCACCTCGCGACCATGAGTCACGATGCGCTGGTCGATCTTCTCATGGACCAGGTCGACGCGGACGACGCGCTGCGCAGCCGGCTCGGCGCCCAGGTCGCGCGCAGCGCAGCCGACCCCAAAGCGCTCAGAGACGCCGTGCGCAAGGCGCTCGCGGTGAGCGGCTTCGTCGATTATCGCGGCATGCGTGCCCTGATTCAGCGCGCGCTCACGGTTCCGGATCTCCTGCGGGGTTTGATCGCAGACGGCAACGCAGCGCTCGCCGCCGAGCTGGCGGCGTACGCGATGCAGCGCGGCCTCGCGGCCTATGAGCGCACCGACGATTCGTCGGGCAGCTTCGGCGGCGTTCTTCATGAGATTGCATCACTGCATCTGGAGGCCTGCCGCAAGGCGAAGCCCGAGCCCCGGGCGCTCGCCAAAGCGCTCTTCGAGCTGCGGCTGCGCGACCAGTGGAGCTACTTCGAGTGGAAGCATTACGCGCCGCTCCTCGGCGAGACGGGACGAGACGTCTATCGCACGCTGGCGGAAAAGGAATGGGCGAAGGTTCCCGCACGAGCGCCAGGAGAGGGTAACGGTCGTTTCGCGACCGAACACTTCCTCATCACCGGCATCATGGAAGAGCTTGCGGAAGAGACCGGCGACATCGACGCTCTGGTAGCAATCAAGAGCCGCGACCTCACGCACGCTTATTCATTCCTGCAAATCGCTGAGGCATATTTCGGCGCCGGCCGGCGCGATGAGGCCCTCGCCTGGGCCGAGCGCGGCCGCGCCGCGTTTCCGACGCAAACGGATCGGCGGCTGGTCGAATTTCTCATCGCCGAATACGTGCGGCGCAAGCGGTCCGCGGACGCGACCACATTGGCCTGGTCCTGCTTCGCCGAGTTGCCGAGCCTGTCCGCGTACAAGGTGCTCAGGATCGCCGCCGGCAACGCAAAAGCATGGGCGCCCTGGCGCGAGAAAGCGCTCGCGCTGCTGCAGAAGCCCGCACCGAAAAACAGATCACGCTTCCACTGGGCGCCGGACGGGCATTCGCTGCTCATCGACATCTTCCTCGCCGAAGGCAACAGCGACGCAGCCCTCGCCGCGGCACGCGAAGGCGGCTGCACCCACCGGCATTGGTTAGACATCGCCTGCGCGAGGGAAAACGCTCACCCGGCGGAGGCCGCCGGCATCTACCGTGGCGTGCTTGACGCGATCGTCAATCGCGGGAACAACACCGCCTACGACGAAGCTGCCGCGCTGGTCGCCAAGGTGCAAACACTGATGCAGCGCGCTGGGGAGTGGAAACAATTCTCCGCATGGATCGACGAGCTGCGGACGCGGCACAAGGCGAAGCGCAATTTCATGCAGCGACTGGACGCTGTTTTACATACGCCGTGAGCATATCCACCGGAGCGTTGAATGCCAGTTCCGAGCTAAGCTTCCGGCAGACCCGAGGCGCGTGAGCTGTTAGGTGGCTCATCCTGTGAGCCACCCAGGTGGTAAATTGTTTCCTCGCTGAAGAGACGGTGCGCTTCGAATCCGGAGGTATGTCATGACGGAAGCCGTCAGTGTACTTGCCGTGCTGGTCGTCGGCGCAGTGGTTGTGTGGCTCCTGCGCGGTGCAAAGGAACGGGCCACGTGCGCTGCGTACATCTCGTTACGGACCGACGATTCACCGCGCCGCCGGACGCGTTCGGGATGCCGCGCGCGGTTTCGCGCGGTACGGTTTGTGCGGCTCGTGCACGTCGCCTCGCCGATCGAGCTGCAGCCGCTCCCGCAGCCACGCAGCGAAGGCGCGTTCCGTGAGCTTGCCTTCGGCGAGGGCGAGCATCGCAACGTATTTCTCCTCGTCCGTCGCAACGACGTCCGCGCCGTTCAACGCGAGAAAGGTCCGGTAAGCGACATGCGCGGTACGCTTGTTACCGTCTACGAACGGATGATTGCGCGCAAGCCCGTGCGCAAGCGCCGCCGCAAGATCGGCGAGATCAGGTGCGGGATCGCCATAGGCGTGCAACTGCTGCGGCCGCGCCAGCGCCGATTCCAGCAGCCCTTCGTCCCGCACGCCGGCGCTGCCGCCGTGCTCGGCGAGCTGGCGGTTGTGAACGGCAAGAATGAGCGCCTTTTCCAGCCAGACGATCATCGGACGGCCTTAGTTCTCGGCCAGTTTGCGCAACACGTTCCGGTCCTTCCGCATTACCCGCTCCGCGACTTCCATCTGCCTGGCGAGCTTCGGATCGAAAGGCGAAAGCTTGACGCCGTCCGGCAGCTCCGTCGCGTACAGCGTGTCGCCTTTCTCGAGGCGAAGCCGCGCGAGCAGTTCCTTGGGCAGGATGACGCCGGCCGAATTGCCGACGGTGGTGATCTTGATCTTCATGGCAGCACCTCCGTTGCAAATTATAACGTATGTTATAAGATAAGAACACCCGCCCATAGGAAAACTGCCTGCGCGGAGCGCTTCGACAAGACGGTCGGAGCCTGCAATCAAGGAACCGAAACATCATGAGCGACAGCATGCTTCTCCCCGCCTCCCCGGACGAGGACCTCTCTGCGCTCGCCCCCGCAGCGCTCGTGCAGCGCCTCATCCGCGACGAGGATCACGCCCCGCTCGCCGTAATCGAGGCCTGCGCCGCGCGCGGCGAAGCGATGGTCGAGGCGCTGCGCCGCGCCGTTGACGAAGGGCATGCCTGGGCGGAAGACGCTCTACCCGGCGACTGGTGGCTGATGCTGCACGCCGCGCTGATCCTGGGCCGTATCCCGTCCGCCTCCGCCGGGCTCGATCTGGTTCGCCTGCTGCGGCGCATGGCCATCGAGGAGGACGACAATCTTCAGGACTGGCTCGCGGGCGACTGGCCGGCGCTCTTCGAGAACAAGCCGCGCCCGGCCTTCGACGCGGCGCGCGAGCTGGCCGAAGATCGCACGCTCGACTGGTACATCCGCTGCCAGGCGGCCGATGTCGTCGTTGACGGCGCGCTGCGCGAGGGTACGGACGCGCTGGAGCAGGCACTCGACTGGGTTGCCGGACGCGCCTCGGAAGAATCGGAGGACTGGGACATGCGCGTCTCGGCGGCAAGCACACTGCTCGATTTCCCGCGCGAGCGGCACCGCGCGCTGCTGAACTCGATCGCGGACGAGGAGATGCGGCTGGTCGCGAAGGATGCGCCGTTCAATATCCCGCGCTTCACGTCCGAGGAGGTCGAGGCCGCCCTCGCCAAAGGGCGGGACGAGCCCGGCTGGCGGCGCCGCGGCGAACCCTGGCGCTTCTACACCCCGGAAGCCATCGCCGCGCGGCAGGCGCGCTGGGCGAAGGAGGATGCGGAAGAACAGGATAATGAAACACTCGACGACATCCCGCTGCCCTACGTCCGCGAAACGCCCAAGGTCGGCCGCAACGATCCCTGCCCCTGCGGCAGCGGAAAGAAATACAAGAAGTGCTGCCTGCTCGCCGAGAACCAGCCGTGAACTGCGACGTATTCCTGAGGCGAACATTCGGCAGGAAGCGCGCGTTACTCACCGAGCAACGGCACGCCGACCTGCTTCGCCGCATCGCCCAACCGATCGTCGAACACTGCGAACAAGGCATGCCGGCAAGGCGCGCGCTGCGGGCATCCGAACTGCGCGGCCTCAAGGCTGCGCCGGAGAGCTGGAGATCGGGGTGATTGAGCTGGTGGAGCGGACGGCGCGGGCGTTGCAGGCCCCGGCGCTTATTTCAGCCTCAGATCAGGATAAGCAATGACCTACGACGAATTTTTCAAGCGCGCGACGCGTACCGAGAAGCAGCCAGACGAGTTGAAGCCGTTCCGGTATCAGTGCCGCCTCGCAGAAGAACCATGGCCTGAGCTACTGGACGTTCCAACCGGTATGGGGAAAACGGCGGCGGTCGTGCTGGCCTGGCTGTGGAAGCGCGGCTGGCGCGATGGAGGACGCCACGAAAAGCCCGACGTCGACACTCCGCGGCGACTGGTGTACTGCTTGCCGATGCGCGTGCTCGTAGAGCAGACGGAGCGAAACGTCTGTCGATGGCTGGAGAATCTCGCGGTTGCAGGCGCGCCGGGCGAGAACAAGGTCTCGGTGCACCTCCTGATGGGCGGGTCCGAGGACGTGAAGAAACCGACTTGGGCCGACTACCCGGAAGAAGACGCGATCCTGATCGGCACCCAGGACATGCTTCTCTCTCGCGCGCTGATGCGCGGATACGGAATGAGCCGGTATCAGTGGCCGGTGCACTTTGCCTGGTTGCATAACGACGCACTATGGGTATTCGACGAAGTTCAATTGATGGGACCGGGTTTGAAGACTAGCGCTCAGCTCGAAGCGTTTCGCCGAAAGATCGGTTCGTCTTCGGGCAGTCGTAGTCTCTGGGTCTCGGCCACGCTCAATCGGGAGTGGTTAGGAACGGTGGATTTCGATTCCGCCTCAACGACCCCGCTGCAGTTGAACGAAGAGGAAAAGAAGACACCCGCAGTTCGGGAGAGACGTGAAGCGGTCAAGGTTCTGACGTGCTGCGATGTAGCGCTCGTCTCGACGAAGCCTTCCAAGTCGGAAAAGGCGGAGGAACGCGAGAAGCTCGACAAGCTGACGAGCGACGACGTCAAAACTTACCTCAGAGCGTTGGCCGACCGGGTTCTCGCGGCGCATCGGCCGGGCAGCACGACGCTCGCAATCCTCAACACCGTCGAGCGGGCGCAGGGCCTGTTTGTCGAGTTGGAAAACCGCCTCGCGGAATCGCCGGTAAAAGGCAGGAAGAAAGCGGCGACACCGACGCCATCGGTTTCAACCAACCCGGAACGGCTGCTGATTCACTCCCGTTTCCGCGCCGAAGACCGCCGCGCGAACGAAGAGCGCCTGCATTCTGACCCGCCGGCCGAAGGCCGCATCGTCATCGCCACCCAGGCCATCGAAGCCGGCGTGGATATGTCCGCTCGCGTGCTGTTCACGGAACTGGCGCCCTGGGCCTCGCTTGTGCAGCGCTTCGGACGCTGCAATCGTTACGGCGAGTTCAACAAGACAAAAGAGGCGCAGGTCGTCTGGATCGACGTAGCAGATGCCAAGCCTTACACCACTGAAGAACTCGAGGCCGCGTGGCAAGTTGTGGCGAATCTCAAGAGCGCCGCGCCCGCCGATCTTCCCTCCGTCACCGCCGAGGCCCCGCTGCACCCGGTATTGCGGCGCAAGGATTTTCTCGACTTGTTCAACACCGACCCCGATCTTTCCGGCTTCGACGTGGACGTCGCGCCTTACATTCGCGACGCCGACGACGCCGACGTGTTGCTGTTCTGGCGAGCGCTGGACGGGGATCTTCAGGACGAACCGCCAGCATCGCGGGAAGAACTGTGCCGCGCCGGGTTGGGCGCAGCAAAGAAGCTACTGGATCGTTTGGAAACCAAGGACGTGTTCGTGTGGGACACGTTGGCCCGCAAGTGGACAACGCCGAGGCCGAAGGAGATGCGCCTGCGCCCCGGCATGACGCTGATGCTGAAAGCCGCTGTCGGCGGCTATACGCCGCAACTCGGGCTCGCACCGGAAGCAAGACCCAAGGAGGGAGTCCCCATCATCGAACTGACTACGACTGTAGCCGACGTCGAGGCCTACGACGACGAGCACCGCAGTTTCCTCGGCCACGCCGTCGAGCTGGGCGAACATCTGAGCGACGTTGAGTCCGAGGCGCGGCGGCTCTGTGAGCGTTTGCCCGTTGCACAGCGCGATGCCGTGGTTCGTGCAGCGCGGTGGCACGACCTTGGCAAGGCCCACGCTGCATTCAAAGGCATGCTGTTGCATGCAGACCAAGGTCTCGACCCGACCCGCCTCTGGGCGAAGGCGCGCGACCCGGAGAAAGGCAAGAAGAAGCGCCGCGCCCGGTATGTCATCAAGATCGTGGAGGGAAAGATCGTTGAAGAGCGTCCACGCTTCCGGCATGAACTCGCGTCGGCGCTTGCCTGGCTTGCGTTGCATGGTGACGATGCCGAAGCCAACCTGATCGCGTACCTGATCGCCGCGCATCACGGCAAGGTGCGCATGTCCTTGCGCGCGCTACCGCAGGAGCGCGAGGCGCCGGATGGGCGGTTGTTTGCACGAGGCGTGTGGGACGGTGATCGCCTTCCGGTGGTGCAATTCGCGGACGGCGAAACCGTCCCTGAAGTCGAGCTCAATCTGGACCTGATGCAGCTCGGCGACGGACCCCAAGGCCCGTCGTGGACCACGCGCACACAAAGATTGTTGAAGGCGCCCGGTCCGTTTCAATTGGCTTGGTGCGAAGCGCTGGTGCGAATCGCCGACTGGCGCGCTTCACGTGCGGAACAGGAGGCTGCGAAATGATCCATGAACACCCATTGCCTGGCTGCACGCCCACGCCGCTGGCGTCCTACCTCAAGGCGCTGGCGGTGCTGCGTTTGGTGGCCGAGGCAGGGACCGATGGGGGTGGAGATTCCGAGGCCACCGGTTTCTGGCGCGAGGACGTGTTTGTGCTGCGCACGAGGTTGACGAAGGAGGAACTGCGTGCGTTCTTTCTGGATCGGTATCGGCCCACGCCGCTGATTGCGCCATGGAATGGCGGGAGCGGCTTTTACTTCCAGGAAGGCAAGCTCAAAGAGAAAGATCCAGTCACGGGCAAGAAGCTCAAAACTGGCGTTCGTGATCAAGAAACCGAGGCCACAAGAACGGTAGCCGCGATAGTGGAATGCACCTCCCCACGATTCGCAGACTATCGAGATGTGATCGCCATCGCTCGTCGCGTTGTCGCCGACTTCAAGATCGTTGAAGCACCTGAAAACATCTCGACGAATAACCAGAAAGACCGATTCATTCAAGCGTTCAGAAACCTTGCCTCTGACCGTTGTCTGTCTGCCATGGACAGCGCAGTTGTGATCGCCAGCGACGAGGCGAGCTTTCCTCCATTGCTTGGCACGGGAGGGAACGATGGCAACCTCGACTTCACGAACAATTTCATGCAACGGCTCTTAGAAGTGATTGACGTATCAGCAGGTGCGGCTCGTCCAGGTGCGGACGACAGTCTCAATTCAGCGTTGTTCGGTGCTCCGTGCAATTTGCTTTCAGAAAGCGCTATCGGTCAGTTTGCCCCAGGTTCCGCAGGCGGCCCGAACGCATCGTCGGGCTTCGAGGGTAGCGCCCGGACCAACGCTTGGGATTTCATCCTTATGCTTGAGGGCACGGTGCTTTTCGCTGCTTCCGCAGTGCGGCGGCTGGAATCCGGCGACCGAGCCATCCTGTCGGCTCCGTTCGTCGTGCGTAGTCGGATGGGAACCGAGGGGGCCGCCAGCGCGGGCGACGATGATGATTCGCGCAATGAAATATGGATGCCGTTGTGGGCGGTTCCATGCGGTGTGGACGAAGTCCGCTCCCTGTTCAGCGAAGGCCGCGCCACGCTCAATAGTCGCTCCGTCCGCGATGGTCTCGACTTTGCCCGCGCCGTGGCTCAGTTGGGCGTCAACCGTGGAATACGGAGCTTCCAGCGTTACGGTTTCCTGAAGCGGCAAGGAAAAAACTTCCTGGCGACACCCTTGTCGCGCATCGCCGTACGTCGAAATCCCGATGCCGACATCATCGTCGAACTCGAACGCCGCAACTGGCTTGCCACCGTGCAGCGTTATGCGCGTGACGAGAACGCTCCTAACGCCTTCCGCGCCGCCGCCCATCAACTCGACACCGCCCTGTTTGCGTTGACACAACAAGCCAGCCGCACCGCATTCCAAACCGTGCTGCGAAGGGTGGGGGGTATCGAAGCCGCGCTCAACGTCAGCCCCAAGTCGCAAGAATCCGTGCGTGTTCCGGCCCCGTGCCTGTCATTGCCTTGGGCGATTAAGGCAGACGATCAGTCCGCCGAATTCAGGATTGCTGCCGCATTTGCGGGTTTGCGCCTGCGGAACGAGCAGGGCCGTCGAGTTCTGCATGCCCGCCGTCACCTTGCCGCGGTCAGCGAATCCCTCAACAGAGAGGGTGATCGCGCATGGGAACCCACCTCCCGTCTCGCAGTTTGGGGACCGGGGCCGCTCACCGGGAATATCGCCGAGCTGTTGCACCGGCGGCGGCTGGAAGCGATTGCGCTCGGTGCGGAAGGCGAAGCGCTGGCCAGCCAGACGGGCGCCACCCGCGACGATGTAGCCGCGTTTCTCGATAGCGCTACCGACGACACCCGCATCGGCGAACTTCTCGGCGGTCTTGCTTGTGTGGACTGGAGCGACGCCGAGCCGCCAAGGGCGGATAAACATGCCGATGAAAAAACCGTACTGCCGCCGGCGTTCACGCTGCTGAAAGTCTTTTTCACGTCAGAGTCCGTGCTGCGCGCCTTAAAGTGGCTGCCTCCGGATCGCGCTTTACGTCTGCCCGCCGAAATCCCAGCGCGCCTGGCAGCGAACGACGTGGGAACCGCCATCAAGCTCGCTTGGCAACGCCTGCGCGCGATCAACGTGAAGCTACCGGGCCGAAATCCACCGCAGGTCGCCAGTGTGGATGGCACACGTTGGCTCGCCGCGTTGTGCATTCCGCTCACCTTTGTGGAAACCGGGCGGATGTTGCGCGGCCTCGACTTGAACCCGGAATCCGAATTTGACACATCCCAATCAACCGAAATGACTTTCTGAAGGGAGAGCCACTATGTCGCTGAATCTCGATGTCCTCGCCACCGCTCCTCGTCTCTTACTGGAAGCACACTTGCAGCCACTACAGGGCACACGTTTCCAACCTACCGGCTTTCCCAACTTGGGCGCGGCCACTTACGACGGTCCGAACGGCGAGCGGATGCTCCTTGTTGAATCCGCACAGAGCATGGCGAACCGGCTGGAAACCGTGTGTTGGGACAAGCCAGCGGATGATTGGGTGGCGCCGCTCAGAGGTCTTCCGTTAGTCAAGGTCATCAAGAAGTCCAAGGGGAAGGACAACAAGGAAGTGCAAGAACCGCTAACCAATTCAGTGTTGGAGGCGCATCGCATCAACTCGCCTTACATCCTCGAAGGCAAGGACAAGAGCATGTTCAACTCGCTCAAGTCTGAACTTACCGAAATGGAAGAAGGTCCGGTAGACATCAAGAAACTCGCGGCCGCGCTCTTAAAGCTGGATGCGAACGCTCTGATCCATGGCGTCTTTCTCGCAAAATCCGATCTCGCTGGGGGACGCCTGCGTTTGCCACGTGCGTTATCGTCATTCATTGAGGCCGAAGAAGTCAAAGAAGCGCAAAGCGGTGGCGTGAAGAACGACCATGTCAATCCCTCGGGTGACACCGGCAAGGGCTTCGGCAATGTGCCTTTTGCACGCTCTGAGTTCACCTCACCGAAGATCACGGCCTACTTCAATCTTGACCTCGCCCAGATTCGCGCCTTCGGTTTGGGTGATGCTGTCTCGCAGCTTCTAATTGCATTGGCAATGTTCAAGATTCAGGCCTTACTGCACTCGGGTCTGCGATTGCGAACCGCTTGTGATCTGGAGGTGAAGGAATCCGGCCTTGTCGTTAGACGGCCCGAAAAATTCGCGGTGCCGACTTATGCAGAACTGGAAGCCGCTCTACCCGGGCTGATTAACACCGTAGCCACTGAGCAGAAATGGCCCGCGGATCGCGTTACTCGCGTGACTTGGAGTTGAGGCAACTTCACATGCTCGCCATCGCCTTCACCTTCCCTGCGGGGCGTTACCACGCCACGCCCTGGGGTCGGCACGTCAACGAAGCGGACGTGGCCTGGCCGCCTGATTTATGGCGTATCACCCGTGCATTGATCGCAGTGTGGCATCGCAAGCTCGACCCTGCATGCTTTCCGCGCGAGCGCTTACACGAACTGCTGGCGTGTCTCGCCGAAGCCGAACCACCCTCGTATCGCCTGCCGGAGTCGGCAATTCACGCCCACTCGCGGCACTACATGCCCGGCAAGGGCGACAAACGCACGCTGGTGTTCGATGCTTTCGCCCGGGTCGCGGATGACGATCCGGTCGTTATTGCTTGGCCAAGGCTGGCCCTGAATGCACCGCAAACCGAAGTGCTTGACGCCTTGCTTGAGAATTTGGGCTTCCTGGGTCGCGCTGAGTCCTGGGTAGACGCTCGCCGCGCGCCAGCGCCAAGGGACTTCAACTGCGTGCCGACTACTGAATCCGTAGATCCTGAAACAGGAGAGGTAACGGGCGAGATCGTGCGCCTGATGGCACCGAACACGCCGGAGATTTATCGCGCGTTCCGTTCAGGAAAGCTCGAAGCCGCTGGAATTAGGTTCGATGCCGCAGAACGCCCGCCCAAGCTCAAGCCGGACCAAAAGAAGCTGCTGACAACCCTTCCCGACGACTGGCTGAACGCCATCGGCGTGGAAACCGGCGAACTCCAGGCCGCCGGCTGGAGCGTGCCGCCCTGTGCACGGCCTGTGAGCTACCGCCGGCCGCTGCACGCGCTCAAGACCACCGCGCCGAAGGTCGTCCGCAAGCCGGCGATCGTCAGGCCGAATACGACCATCACCACTGCACGCTTCGTGCTCTACGGCAAACCTCTTCCGCGCATCGAAGACGCGGTACGCATCGGCGAGGACCTGCGCACTGCCGCGATGGGCCGCGCCAAGCGTCTGCTTGGCCCCGATGCTCTGCCCACCATACTTTCCGGGCATGACTTGGGCGAGCACAACCGTCACGCGCATGCCTTCTGGCTGCCTGATCCAAACAAGCGTGGTGAGATCGAACATGTTCTCGTGCACGCTCCGGGCGGTTTAAGCCCTGAGGCGATGCGCATACTGACTGCCCTTCAGCAGATCAAGCGTGGCGAAGGCGAGCCGCTAAGGCTGATGCTGGAGGGGTTCGGTACTGCATCGCTATTCGACAGGGTTACACCCTTGACCGCTGAAAGCGCGGTATGGAGAAGCGTAACGCCCTATCTGCACCCATGGCACCTCAAAAGGCCCGAGATGCGCACGCCGGAAGCCACTGCAGCGGCCATCCTCAGCCAGCTACGGCGTGAATGGTGTGCACGCGGCTCAGAGCTACCGGACATCGTCGACATTTGCGAACTGCCCTCGATTCAACACGGCGGTCGCGCTCTGCGACCGCTACACTTCCACCGATTCCGCCGCAAGAGTGGTCTTGTACAACCCGATGCGCTCGGACGCCTGATCAAATTGCGCTTCGCGCAACCGGTGTGCGGTCCCCTTGCGCTCGGCTTCGGCTGCCACTTCGGCCTCGGCCTCTTCGTCCCCACCCCCGATGGGTAAGCCGAAACTGAACTGCGCCTGTGAACGAGACTCGCAGTGAAAGCACCGCTTGTGGCTTTTGACCGTTATAAACATATTGTTTATAATTTATCCACGTGATTCGTTCTTTCGCCTCCAGTGAGACTGAACGGTTTTTTGCCACCGGAAAATCGCAGCGGCTGCCGCCTGGAATCCGGGCGCGGGCAGTGATGCGGCTGACACAGCTTCACGCGGCAAGCGGGATCGACGACCTGCGATTTCCGCCCTCGAACCGGCTAGGCGCTGAAAGGCGACCGTAAGGGGCAATGGAGCATTCGCATCAACGACCAGTGGCGGGTGTGTTTTCGCTTTGAGGGCGGCCACGCCTACGACGTTGAAATCGTTGATTACCACTGAGGAACCCACCATGACCGTCAGAAATGGACTGCCCGCAATCCACCCTGGAGAGTTTCTGAAGGAGGCGTTGGAGGAACTCGAACTGACGCAGGCGCAGTTCGCGCGCGCGATCGGGGTGTCGCCCATGCGGATTTCGCACGTCGTCAAAGGCGCCCGCCCGGTCACCGCAGAACTGGCGCTGCTGTTCGGGCGGATCTTCGGGCAGTCGCCGCAGTACTGGCTCAATCTGCAGGCAACGTACGATCTGAAGACCGCCGAGCGGGCAATCGCCGGCCGTCTGCGCGCGGTGCGTCCGCTGGCCCATGCCTGATCCGGCCGCCAACATCCATGGGGTCGGACTCGATTAACTTGACTCGCATTTCCCGCACGTGCATCAGCTTCTGAAAAATCACGCTCACCGTACCGATCATGAGCGTCGTGGCGCGGTTTCACGACGCTCATTACCTCGACGACAAGCTGCGCTTCCCCTTTACGGCGAAGTGAGTCGCCGCGCGCGAGATTTCGCCTCTCAAGATATCGCGCCTCATCCCCACAAGCACGAAACCGGGGCCGCGAACATCTGTTGCCCGAAAGGAATGACCTGGTTTCCGTCGTAGAGGATGGCCCCAAGCTTGAAGTCTCTGCCGCACGCGGCGGCGAGCTTGCGCAATCCCCTGAAATCACCGGCGGTGACGGTCGCAGCCGCCTTCACTTCTATCCCGACAATCTTGCCGTCTTGATTCTCCACGACGATGTCCACCTCATCCTGATCCTTGTCCCGAAAGTGGTGAAGTGTACACGCCTCGTCGAACCATTCTGCCTGTTTGAGGACTTCGGAAAAGACGAACGCTTCGAGCAAGGGCCCGAGGATTGCGCGGTCCTTCGCGATGCGCGGGGCGCTCGCGCCGAGCATCGCGGCAAGAAGGCCGGAATCGACGAAATGGAGCTTCGGCGTCTTCACCAGGCGCTTCAGCCGATTGCGCAGCCAGGGCTCCACGCGACGTACGATGAACAATTGCTCGAGGATGGCAATGTACTTGCGCGCCGTCTTGTCATCGAGGCCGATCCGGCCGCCGGCCTGCGCGAAGTTGACGAGTCCCCCGGAGTGATGCGCCAGAGTCCGGAACAGGCGGGACATGCCGTCGAGCTTCTCCACGCCGGCGATGTCGCGCACGTCCCGCTGCAGGAGGGCCTTCACGTATTCGCGCGCCCACGCCTGCCGTCGCGGCAGGTCCCTGCGCCGGAGCATCTCCGGGTAGCCGCCGGTCAGGACCATACGCACCAGTTCATCACCGGCAATCGCTTGTCGTGGCGGCGCCATCCTGCCCGCAAACGCCGAGTTCAGAAACGAAGACTTGCCGCCATGGATTTCGGCTTGCGACAGCGGCAGCAGGCTCACGACCTCCATGCGCCCGGCAAGGCTTTCGGAAACCTGCGGCAGCGCCAGAACGTTCGCGGAGCCGGTCAGCAGAAAACGGCCCGGACGGCGGTCGTCGTCAACCGAGCGCTTGATCGCGCGCAGCAGTTCCGGTGCGCGCTGCACCTCGTCGATAACCGCCAGTTCCAGGCCTCGTACAAAGCCTGCGGGGTCGCTGCGAACGCCCGCCAGCACCGAGTCGTCATCGAGAGTGACGTAGGCGCAGTTGCGGCCGGCGAACGTCCGGACCAGGGTGGTCTTCCCGGACTGGCGCGGCCCCGTAACCATGACCACCGGCGTGTCCTTGAGCGCCTCTGCCACGCGGCGAGAAGAGAGCCGGGGAATGAGGGCGGATTCAGGAACGGCCATAACGGAGCGACGCCTCGTCCAATCCGGAATATTTTTCCGTCCAATCCGGAATATGATTTCATCCAATCCGGAATATGATTTCGTCCAATCCGGATTATATGGCCGTCCAATCCGGAAAGCCAGGCTGAGGCACGAGCCGGGATCTTGCCGGCTGCGGCATGCAGTGGGAAGCGATCCAGGGCGCGTTGGTCACCGTAACCCTCTGCTACGGCATCCCCGTGCTGCGAACACGCACGCCCGAAGAGACAGTCAGGACAATGTTGTTTGCCGCCCGCCAGACCCGAGCAGTTGCCGCCGGCACATTGCCGCGACCGGGCTACCGGCCGCGCGGCAAACGCGCGCGGCAGCTTTTCATTCTGCAGGGATTTCCCGGTATCGGGCCGGAACGCGCGCGACGCCTGCTCACGCGTTTCGGCAGCATCAGAGCGATCGTCGAAGCCGATGCGGACGCATTGCGCGCGGTGGAAGGCATTGGTGAGCATACTGCGACGGCCCTGCAGTCGCATCTGGAACAGCAATGCGCCGAATATGATTCGGTGTCGCTCCCGGTACGGCGCGCCTTCCCGGTTCGCATATAGACGTGTTCGCTCTGCACCACATGCCGTTGCGCCATCCTCTTCAGGTTGCACAAGCCTTGAATTTCCAATGCACCCTGTTCAATATGCAGGAAAAGAAGGAGGACCGGCGCATGACCGAGAACATCCCTTCGCAAACCGAGCTTCCACTGCCCTTTCCCGAGCTGGCGGGCGACCTGCCGCTGCTGCCCGCACGCATGGTCAACGAATACCAGTACTGTCCGCGCCTGGCGTATCTGGAATGGGTGCAGGGCGAGTGGTCGGAGTCGTCAGACACTGTGGAAGGCCGGCATGCGCACCGCCGCGTTGATCGTCCGAGCGGCGACCTGCCCGACCCGGAGACGGCCGAGGATGGCGAACGGGTACATGCGCGCTCGATCACGCTGTCCTCCAACCGCCTCGGACTCATCGCGAAAATGGATCTCGTCGAAGGCGAAGGCAACCGCGTGACGCCGGTCGACTACAAGCGCGGCAAACGTCCTCACATCCCCCAGGGCGCGTACGATCCCGAGCGCATCCAGCTTTGCGTGCAGGGCCTGATCCTTGAAGAGCATGGCTACACGTGCGAGGAAGGCGTGCTGTATTTCGTGGAAAGCCGCGAGCGGGTGCGCGTTGCGTTCGACGACGAGTTGCGCGCGCTCACGAGGAACGCCGTCGACGGCTTGCGGCTCATCGCGGCCGGCGGCCTCATCCCTCCCCCGCTTGAAGACAGCCCCAAGTGTCCGCGCTGCTCGCTCTCCGGCATCTGTCTCCCGGACGAAGTGAACTTCCTGAAGAAAGAACAGACGCCGCCGCGCCCGCTGTTCGTCGCGCGCGAGGACGCGCTGCCTGTCTATGTGCAGGCGCGCGGCGCGAAGGTTGCCAAGAAAGGCGAGACACTCGAGATATCGATCGACGACAAGTTGGCGCAGACGGCACGCCTGATGGAAATCTCTCAGCTCGTGCTGATGGGAAACGTCTACGTCACGACGCCGACGCTGCACGAGCTGATGACACGGGAAATTCCGATTTCCTGGCACTCCTACGGCGGCTGGTTCATGGGTCATACGATAGGGACCGGCCACAAGAACGTGGAGATCCGCGCCGCGCAGTATCGCGCGAGCTTCGATCCTGCTGCGTGCCTACGGATCGCCAAAGGGCTGGTCATCGCAAAAATACAGAATCAGCGCACACTGATCCGCCGCAACTGGAAGCGCGAAGAAAGCACCGACGACCTCGTCGAATGGTTCCAGCAGGACGTCCGGCATGCGCAGCGCATCCGCGATCTCCCGGAATTGCTGGGTGTGGAAGGACAGGCGGCTGCTCGCTATTTCGGTCACTTCTCGGCGATGCTGAGCCGAGACGGCGACGCCGCATCAATGCCGTTCGACTTCAAGACGCGCAACCGCCGTCCGCCGACCGACCCGGTCAATGCGCTGCTCTCCTATGCCTACTCGTTGCTGGTAAGGACGTGGACCGTAACGCTGACCGCCGTGGGATTCGATCCCTACCGTGGGTATTATCACCAGCCGCGCTACGGCAGGCCCGCGCTCGCGCTCGACATGATGGAGCCTTTCCGGCCGCTGATTGCCGATTCGAGTGTGATACAAGCAATCAACAACGGTGAAGTGCATCCTACGGATTTCCTGAGCGCCGCAGGCAGTGTAGCCCTGACGCCTGACGGCAGGAAGCGCTTTATCAGCACGTTCGAGCGCCGCCTCGCACAGGAAGTAACTCATCCGCTGTTCGGATACAAGTTGAGCTATCGCCGGCTGATCGAACTGCAGGCGCGGCTGCTCGCGCGACATCTCCTGGGCGAAATCCCCGACTACCCGAACTTCACGACGAGGTGATCATGTTCAATGAGGAACATCTCTATATCGTTGCGTACGACATCGGCGATGCCAAACGCTGGAGGCGCGTGTTCAGGGTGATGAACGGCTACGGCGAATGGCTGCAGCTCTCGATCTTCCAGTGTCGTCTGAGTGTGCAGCAGCATGCGGAGCTGATTGCGCTGCTCGACGGCATCATCCATCATAAGGACGACCACCTGGTGACCATGGATCTCGGGCCCGTGGAGCGCGTGGTGCCACGGGTGGTCAGCCTGGGCAAGACGTTCGAGCCGGTGACGCGCGAACCGGTGATCGTTTGATTTTTTTGCCTGCGGGACGCGAGCGCTCGAGGGCCACAGCAGTGCGCATAGAGCGCTCGCGGAAGATAAGCTCTTTAACAATATGGAGTTTTTCGTCGGACAGCGCATGACACAAGCGCGCATAAGACATGATATGCTCACTTCCCGGTGACCTCTCGCAGCCCCTACAGTAACTTTCTGTGCGAAGTGGAGTTTCCGAAGGGACTGTTATCCGCGGCGATTCGCCGCGGCCTCATTGAAGCGTTGAGAACCAGGACTACATGCGCGTCGCACGAGCCGGTTATCCGCGGCGATTCGCCGCGGCCTCATTGAAGCCGTAGCGAACGAAGGGGAACCATGAACCGTCGCAACTGTTATCCGCGGCGATTCGCCGCGGCCTCATTGAAGCCAACTGGGGACCTGGCAACTGGTCCGCGTATCTCAAGTTATCCGCGGCGATTCGCCGCGGCCTCATTGAAGCTACGGCCTCGATCGCCTCGCCAAGCCGGCTCATTCGGTTATCCGCGGCGATTCGCCGCGGCCTCATTGAAGCAGTGAGAGTGTCGCGCGCCGCTTAGGCGAGCAACGGGCCGGTTATCCGCGGCGATTCGCCGCGGCCTCATTGAAGCGGTATTGACCGGCCATGCTCGTAACGCGAACCGCCGGGTTATCCGCGGCGATTCGCCGCGGCCTCATTGAAGCGGTGACGATCTGCGCGCGATTGTTGGCGCCGCCCGTGTTATCCGCGGCGATTCGCCGCGGCCTCATTGAAGCTGCCGTTGCCGGCATGAACTGCGCGATGCCGAGCGCGTTATCCGCGGCGATTCGCCGCGGCCTCATTGAAGCATCCTGCCTCTGAGTGGGAAGTCGGAGCTGCTCACAGTTATCCGCGGCGATTCGCCGCGGCCTCATTGAAGCCTGTTGCCGAAGAAGAGATCGTTCAACACGCGGCCGGTTATCCGCGGCGATTCGCCGCGGCCTCATTGAAGCGCCCGCGCGCGGCGCATTGCCCAGGCGGCACGCCGCCGCGTTATCCGCGGCGATTCGCCGCGGCCTCATTGAAGCCATACAAGCACTTAGGGCTGGTTGCCGCCGGCCCTAGTTATCCGCGGCGATTCGCCGCGGCCTCATTGAAGCGCGCAGCATGGCGCGCAGTCGTGCACGGGCCATGATGTTATCCGCGGCGATTCGCCGCGGCCTCATTGAAGCAACTGCACCACCTTCGCGGCGAAGGCGTTGTAGCCCGTTATCCGCGGCGATTCGCCGCGGCCTCATTGAAGCTACTCGATGATCGACTGGCTGATGCGCGAGAAGCTCACGTTATCCGCGGCGATTCGCCGCGGCCTCATTGAAGCGACGTGCCCACCTGATACACGTGCAGGCCGTACTTCGGTTATCCGCGGCGATTCGCCGCGGCCTCATTGAAGCGTCGAGTCCTTTCTCACCGATGTACGGAACGAGGAGAGGTTATCCGCGGCGATTCGCCGCGGCCTCATTGAAGCACCGCCTGCTCGACGCGCTGCCGTGCTGATCGCGTGGGTTATCCGCGGCGATTCGCCGCGGCCTCATTGAAGCGACGCCGGCGGCGAAGTGTCCGCCGCATTTACGGCGTTATCCGCGGCGATTCGCCGCGGCCTCATTGAAGCTTGAGCAGGAACCAGTCGCCGTTGCTCGGCACCGACGTTATCCGCGGCGATTCGCCGCGGCCTCATTGAAGCCTGCTCAATAACCTCCGGATGAACGTGATTTTCGGGTTATCCGCGGCGATTCGCCGCGGCCTCATTGAAGCAACGTCTCGAGCGCTGCGTCGTGCACTTCGTCGAGTCGTTATCCGCGGCGATTCGCCGCGGCCTCATTGAAGCTCGGCGAACACCAGGTACGTGCAGCAGCCGATGATCAGGGTTATCCGCGGCGATTCGCCGCGGCCTCATTGAAGCGAGCAGGCACTGCTTGTCCTTGAGCGTGACTGAGACGGTTATCCGCGGCGATTCGCCGCGGCCTCATTGAAGCGAGATGACGATGCGCGAGAGCAGACGCAGCAGCTGCGTTATCCGCGGCGATTCGCCGCGGCCTCATTGAAGCACACTCGTCTGTCACGTATGAGACTATTCAGTCGTGTTATCCGCGGCGATTCGCCGCGGCCTCATTGAAGCTTGAACGATGCGGAGACCTCGACGCTCGTGAGCTGGTTATCCGCGGCGATTCGCCGCGGCCTCATTGAAGCGGCGGACGAGGTGAAGTCCTCGTCCGCGCGCTACGGCGTTATCCGCGGCGATTCGCCGCGGCCTCATTGAAGCAATCCGTTCGATCCGCGCTCGGGCTTCGTCTACACCGTTATCCGCGGCGATTCGCCGCGGCCTCATTGAAGCGTCGGCATGCTCGCGCAGGCGCAGCGCGCAGTAGGCACGTTATCCGCGGCGATTCGCCGCGGCCTCATTGAAGCGGCAAAGCATCCGCGCGCCGACTACATACGCGCGTGCGTTATCCGCGGCGATTCGCCGCGGCCTCATTGAAGCTTCCAGGCCCATCGCGTTCCACGTCGCGAGGTCCGCCAGTTATCCGCGGCGATTCGCCGCGGCCTCATTGAAGCTTAACCAACGTCTGCAGGAACGGAGCGCCCGCTTTGGTTATCCGCGGCGATTCGCCGCGGCCTCATTGAAGCGCCCGTGACCTGATCGTGCGTGACGGCCAGGTAGCTGTTATCCGCGGCGATTCGCCGCGGCCTCATTGAAGCGCCTTGGCCGCGTCTTGAGCGCTGGTGTCGAGTGGGGTTATCCGCGGCGATTCGCCGCGGCCTCATTGAAGCACCACCGGCCAGTGCATCACCGTGTCGCAAACGAACGGTTATCCGCGGCGATTCGCCGCGGCCTCATTGAAGCGGTAGAGGAGATCCGCGGCGTCGTCTTTCATCGCCTCGGTTATCCGCGGCGATTCGCCGCGGCCTCATTGAAGCAATGTTAGTGTCGATCTTCATGCTGGTTCCTTTTGTGTTATCCGCGGCGATTCGCCGCGGCCTCATTGAAGCAGCGCGCCGTAGACTGCGGCGCCTGCGCTCGCCGTCGTTATCCGCGGCGATTCGCCGCGGCCTCATTGAAGCATGAGGATCGGCAATACGAGCAGCGCAACCGTGCCGGTTATCCGCGGCGATTCGCCGCGGCCTCATTGAAGCGTGATCTGGTTGAGCCACACCTTGACCGGGCTGAAGTTATCCGCGGCGATTCGCCGCGGCCTCATTGAAGCTTCGCGCGGCTCACGGCCGATTGCTCGATGCCGAGTTATCCGCGGCGATTCGCCGCGGCCTCATTGAAGCGGCAAGCGCATGCGCGGCGCGTGGGGTCGATTCCTCGTTATCCGCGGCGATTCGCCGCGGCCTCATTGAAGCTGAGGAGATCGCGGCCGTGTTGCTGTTGACCGTCGAGTTATCCGCGGCGATTCGCCGCGGCCTCATTGAAGCGGGAAATACGGCGTGGCCTGGTAGCCCGCCTCCTCGTGTTATCCGCGGCGATTCGCCGCGGCCTCATTGAAGCTTCGCCACCGGGCTCATCGCCAAGTCGATCTTGATGTTATCCGCGGCGATTCGCCGCGGCCTCATTGAAGCATTGCAAGCTAGGTCCGCAAAGCGTCCCACCGCGGGTTATCCGCGGCGATTCGCCGCGGCCTCATTGAAGCAGTGCCTGCAGCCGGGGAATGTCGAGCTGCTCTCGGGTTATCCGCGGCGATTCGCCGCGGCCTCATTGAAGCATGTCGCGTGCGTCGGTGAGTTCCGTCTCGACCTCGTTATCCGCGGCGATTCGCCGCGGCCTCATTGAAGCATTGCACCCTCGCCGAGCCCGCCACCGCGGAGCTGGTTATCCGCGGCGATTCGCCGCGGCCTCATTGAAGCAATCTGCGCAGCCGCCCCGCAGGCGCCGCGTCGTGCGTTATCCGCGGCGATTCGCCGCGGCCTCATTGAAGCGCGGCGTTGGCGGTGTGGTCGTTGATCCCGGGCGGGGTTATCCGCGGCGATTCGCCGCGGCCTCATTGAAGCCGCAGCCGGAGACCGTCCTGTGATCCGTGACGAGTCGTTATCCGCGGCGATTCGCCGCGGCCTCATTGAAGCGAGCTCGTGTGCGACTTGCATCTGGCCGTAGTCGGCGGTTATCCGCGGCGATTCGCCGCGGCCTCATTGAAGCGCCTGCTTCACCGCTTCGGCTTTATCCGCACCGTACGTTATCCGCGGCGATTCGCCGCGGCCTCATTGAAGCGGCGCGCGGCGAAGACATGGCGTTCTTCGATGATGTGTTATCCGCGGCGATTCGCCGCGGCCTCATTGAAGCGTCATGCACGTCGTTGTCCAGGCCGTGTGCCTTCTCAGTTATCCGCGGCGATTCGCCGCGGCCTCATTGAAGCAATAAGCATCACACCATCAAACGCCTGTAGCCAGAAGTTATCCGCGGCGATTCGCCGCGGCCTCATTGAAGCCACACCGGTGCAGTGGTGCAACTACCAACCGTCGCGGTTATCCGCGGCGATTCGCCGCGGCCTCATTGAAGCCCGAGATATTTGCTGATGTAGCCAGCGAGCTTTCCGCGTTATCCGCGGCGATTCGCCGCGGCCTCATTGAAGCTGCTCACGCTCAGTCAGACCAAGGCGGAAGCGATACGTTATCCGCGGCGATTCGCCGCGGCCTCATTGAAGCGGCGAGCTTGCGGAGATGGTCCATTCGGCGCTCCGCCGTTATCCGCGGCGATTCGCCGCGGCCTCATTGAAGCGAGATGGCGTCGAACAGGCCACGCCAGGGCTTGAGGTTATCCGCGGCGATTCGCCGCGGCCTCATTGAAGCGCGATCGCAAAGCACGCAGTGCAGCGGTGCGGATACGTTATCCGCGGCGATTCGCCGCGGCCTCATTGAAGCTGCAGCTGATCCGGCGCCGCCCACTCGTAGAGATCGAGTTATCCGCGGCGATTCGCCGCGGCCTCATTGAAGCGATTGCAAGATCCAGAGCGCCGCGCTGGTCGGCTTCGTTATCCGCGGCGATTCGCCGCGGCCTCATTGAAGCCTGCGCGCTCGTGCGCTGCACAGCCTGGTGCTGGAGGTTATCCGCGGCGATTCGCCGCGGCCTCATTGAAGCGTGATTGAGCAACGCGGCGAGTGCGTTCGATGCAATCGTTATCCGCGGCGATTCGCCGCGGCCTCATTGAAGCCTTCGGCCAGCTCCTCACGTCGATGGCGGACAACACGGTTATCCGCGGCGATTCGCCGCGGCCTCATTGAAGCTGCCGTGGAACGCTTCGAAGGCGCAGCGCGCGAGGTGTTATCCGCGGCGATTCGCCGCGGCCTCATTGAAGCTTCGTATTCGAGTGGTTGCGACATGTGAATCTCCTGTTATCCGCGGCGATTCGCCGCGGCCTCATTGAAGCAAACTCGTGCCGGGACAGTCCGGTCTCCTCGATCCGGTTATCCGCGGCGATTCGCCGCGGCCTCATTGAAGCCGGATGATGCGGGTCAGCAGCTCGGCTGACGCATCGTTATCCGCGGCGATTCGCCGCGGCCTCATTGAAGCTCGCGGATGGCGTCGAGCAGCGTGTCGGCTTTGGCGCGGTTATCCGCGGCGATTCGCCGCGGCCTCATTGAAGCTGGAACATCGACACCATCGGCGTCGCGCTGGCGGCACGTTATCCGCGGCGATTCGCCGCGGCCTCATTGAAGCTACTTGGCGATGGTCTGCCCCAGCTTGGCGCTCTCCCGTTATCCGCGGCGATTCGCCGCGGCCTCATTGAAGCCAGTTGCGCCTGCGTTTTCATTTCGTGGGCGCGCACCGTTATCCGCGGCGATTCGCCGCGGCCTCATTGAAGCGTCAGTCACAACGAAATCCATCTCAACAACCTCCAGGTTATCCGCGGCGATTCGCCGCGGCCTCATTGAAGCTGCACCATGATGATGGTCATGGCATCGTTCCAGCCCGTTATCCGCGGCGATTCGCCGCGGCCTCATTGAAGCTGCACCATGATGATGGTCATGGCATCGTTCCAGCCCGTTATCCGCGGCGATTCGCCGCGGCCTCATTGAAGCAAACGTATAGGCCGCGTTGCATGACCCGCATAGCCGAGTTATCCGCGGCGATTCGCCGCGGCCTCATTGAAGCTCGCTAAGACGGCCGTTATCGTCCTGCCGAACGTCGCGTTATCCGCGGCGATTCGCCGCGGCCTCATTGAAGCAAAGGAACGGCACTGGACCACACCGAGAACCCCACGTTATCCGCGGCGATTCGCCGCGGCCTCATTGAAGCGCAAAGCTCTCGTCTTGATCCTCGCGTGGCTCTGTCGTTATCCGCGGCGATTCGCCGCGGCCTCATTGAAGCCTGCAGAGGTGGGCGCCTTCGCCCATGTAGACGTCGCGTTATCCGCGGCGATTCGCCGCGGCCTCATTGAAGCGCTGACGGCGACAACCCTGACGAACCTGACCGGCTCTGTTATCCGCGGCGATTCGCCGCGGCCTCATTGAAGCTGCGTTGAAACGGTGATAGAGCTTCACGTGCTCACCGTGTTATCCGCGGCGATTCGCCGCGGCCTCATTGAAGCCGTTCACCGGATAGTCCGCCCAGTACGCGACTTCGTCAGGTTATCCGCGGCGATTCGCCGCGGCCTCATTGAAGCTCAGGCTACGTTTCTTGGCTCATCGTGTCCTGCTGAGTTATCCGCGGCGATTCGCCGCGGCCTCATTGAAGCGAAAAGCGCGCATGAAACTCACCAGCCTCCGCGATCTGTTATCCGCGGCGATTCGCCGCGGCCTCATTGAAGCTTGAACGATGCGGAGACCTCGACGCTCGTGAGCTGGTTATCCGCGGCGATTCGCCGCGGCCTCATTGAAGCCGCGATCTGCTTTGCAAAAGGCGACTGAGCGACACCCGTTATCCGCGGCGATTCGCCGCAGCCTCATTGAAGCCAGAGCGCGGCCAGCTCGACACCTTGAAGCAGCTCGCGACGGGTTATCCGCGGCGATTCGCCGCGGCCTCATTGAAGCTATGTCAGACGGCACCATCGCTTGGAAGTAGCTGCCTTGTTATCCGCAGCGATTCGCCGCGGCCCGTCAGCTCCGCAGCTCGAGCATCAGGTGGTTCAGCCGCTTCACGAACCCCGCCGGATCTTCGAGCGTGCCGCCTTCCGCGAGCAGCGCCTGATCGAACAGGAGCTGCGTCCACTCGCCGAAGCGCGCGTCGTCGCCTTCGCCTTTCAGGCGCTGAACGAGAGCGTGCTGCGGATTCACTTCGAGTATCGGCTTGGTGACCGGCACGTTCTGCCCGGCGGCTTTCAGCATGCGCTCGAGATGCATGCTCAGGTCCTGCTCGTCCGACACCAGGCACACCGGCGACTCGGTAAGACGATGGGTAACACGCACGTCCTTCACCTTGTCGCCCAGCGCTTTCTTCAGGCGCTCGAGCAGGTCCTTGTTCTCGCCCGCCGCCTGCTCCTGGACTTTCTTCTCTTCCTCGTCGGCCAGCTTGCCGAGATCGAGCCCGCCCTTGGCGACAGATTGCAGCGGCTTGCCTTCGAACTCGGTGAGATGCGCGGCCATCCACTCGTCCACGCGATCGCCGAGCAGCAGCACCTCTATGCCTTTCTTGCGGAAGATTTCCAGATGCGGGCTGTTGCGCGCCCCGGTATACGTATCCGCCGTAACGAAGTAGATCTTGTCCTGCTCCGGCTTCATGCGCGACACGTAGTCGGCGAGGCTCACGTTCTGCTCGTCGTTGTCGTTGTGCGTGGAGGCGAAGCGCATCAACTTCGCGATGCGCTCGCGATTGGTTGCGTCCTCGCCGGCGCCTTCCTTGAATACGCGCCCGAACTCTTTCCAGAACGTCGCGTATTTCTCCTTCTGATTCTCCGCGAGATCCTCCAGCATCGACAGCACGCGCTTCACCGACCCCGCGCGTATGACTTCGACGTCGCGCGATTCCTGAAGAATTTCGCGTGAGACGTTGAGCGGCAGGTCGTTGGAGTCGATCACGCCCTTCACGAACCGCAGGTAATGCGGCATCAGGTGCTCGGCATCGTCCATGATGAACACGCGCCGCACGTACAGCTTCACGCCGCGGCGGTGATCACGGTCCCACAGGTCGAACGGCGCACGGGCGGGCACGTACAGGAGCTGCGTGTATTCCTTGGTGCCTTCGACCTTCGCGTGCGTGTATGCAAGCGGCGGCTCGAAATCGTGCGCCACGTGCTTGTAGAACTCGTGGTACTGCTCTTCGGTGATCTCGCTCTTGGGACGCGCCCACAGCGCGCTCGCCTGATTGATGGTCTCGTCTTCGTCGGTGGGACGGTTCTCGTTCTTGTCCTTGTCCCACTCCTCCTTTTTCATCACGATGGGCAGCGTGATGTGGTCCGAATACTTGCGGACGATGGATCGCAGCTGCCAGCCGTTCAACAGCTCGTTCTCGCCTTCACGCAAATGGAGCGTCACCTCGGTGCCGCGTGCCGGCCGGTCCACCATCTCGATCGTGTATTCGCCGCCGCCGTCGGACTCCCAGCGCACGCCGTGCTCGGCCGTGAGCCCCGCGCGCCGCGTCGTCACCGTGACACGATCCGCCACGATGAAGGAAGAGTAGAAGCCGACGCCGAACTGGCCGATGAGGTGCGCGTCTTTCGCCTGGTCGCCGGTGAGCTTCTGGAAGAACTCGCGCGTGCCGGACTTGGCAATGGTGCCGATATTGTCGATGACTTCCTGACGCGACATGCCGATGCCGTTGTCGGAAACGGTGATCGTGCGCGCGGCCGGATCGTAGCTGATGCGTATCTTCAGATCCGGATCGTTCTCGTACAGCGCCTTGTCGGTGAGCGCCTCGAAGCGCAGCTTGTCGGCGGCGTCGGACGCATTGGATACCAGCTCGCGCAGGAAAATCTCCTTGTTGCTGTACAAGGAGTGGATCATGAGGTTAAGCAGCTGCTTCACCTCGGCCTGGAAACCCAGGGTTTCGCGGGTCGCGGTCTCGGTCATGCGTATGCTCCAGTCGTTATCAGGCTACGCGCGTACATGAGGGCAGCCCGCCGTCAATTCAAGCGGCCGCCTGCGCGTTTGGGTTAGAATTTCGCCGGCATTCTAGACTATCGTCGCGGTTACCCGAAGCAGAAGAAGCATAACGAGGAAACGACCATGACCCTTGCCCGCCGCATCACAGCCCTCGTCGCCGCTTTAGCGCTTGCCATGGCACTCGCGCCGTCGGCACGAGCCCAGCAGCAGGTCGTCGTCGTAACGTCCTTTCCCAAGGAGCTGACCGAGACCTACAAGAAGGCGTTCGAGGCCCGCAATCCGGGCGTGCGCGTGGAAATCCTGAACAAGCCGACGCCGGCGGGCATCGCCTTCATCCGCGAAGCGCCCGCCACGAACAAACCGGACGTGTTCTGGGTGTCGGCGCCTGACGCCTTCGAAGTCCTGTCCAAGGAAAAGCTGCTGGCGAAAATCGAAAGCCCGGCCAGGGAAGTGCCGGCCAGGATCGGCAACTACCCGATCAACGATCCGCAAGGCTATTACCTCGGGCAGGCGCTCGGCGGCTACGGCATGATGTGGAACACGCGCTACATGAAGGCGAACAAGCTGCCCGCGCCCAGGGAGTGGGCCGACCTCGCCAAGCCGGTGTACTTCGGCCACGTCGCGGTCTCCTCGCCGTCGCGCTCGGGCACGACGCACCTGACGGTCGAGACCATATTGCAGGGCGAGGGCTGGGACAAAGGCTGGCGCCAGATGCTGATGATCGCCGGCAACTGCGCAGCCATCACCGAGCGCAGCTTCGGCGTGCCGGACGGCGTCAACAACGGCCAGTACGGCATCGGGCTCGTCATCGATTTCTTCGGCCTCGCCGCAAAAGCCTCCGGCTTCCCCACCGAGTTCGTCTACCCGTCCGTCACCGCCATCGTGCCGGCGAACATCGGCCTGGTGGCCGGCGCGAAGAATGCCGACAACGCGCGCAAGTTCATCAACTTCACGCTGTCGGCCGAAGGCCAGGAGCTGCTGTTCGATCCGAAGATCAGCCGGCTGCCGGTGCTGCCGAGCGTGTACAAGAAAGCGCCCGCCGGGTTTCCGAATCCGTTTACCGGGACCATCAAGCCGAAGGTGAATTTCGATTCCGAGCTCTCCGAAACGCGGTATTACGTCGTGAGCTCGCTGTTCGACCAGACCATCACGTTCCGCCACAAGGAGCTGGTCGCGGCGACCAAAGCCATCAACCAGGCAACCGCGAAGCTCGCCGACAAGCCGAACACGCAAGCGCAGAAGCTGCTCGACGAAGCGCGCGACCTCGCCTACACGCCCATCGTCGGCGAGGCGAAAGCGCAGGACAAGGCGTTCCTCGCGCTGTTCCGCGACACCAAGCGCGACGCGCAGAAAACGAAGCAGCTCACCGGCCTGGAAGAATACTGGAACAGCACGTCGCGCAAGAACTACGCGCGCGCCGTGGAGCTCGCAAACCAGGCCGCCGGCATGGCGAAATAACGCACCACCGCTGGGGGAGGCAGCTCATCTTGAGACCAGGAGCGCGGGCGCGCCGCGGGACGCAGCGTGCCTGAAGCGGCGCTGACAGCAGGCCGGATGGCGCCGCGCCGCCGCCGCGAATACAGCTTTGCGCAGGCGATGGTCGCGCTGCTCATCGGCCTGTTCCTCTTCGTATTTCTCGCCATCCCGGTCTTCACCGTCATCTACGTGGCGTTCACCAACGCCGACGGCAGCATGACGCTGTCGCATTTCCAGTCGTTCTTCTCGCTCACGCTCATGCGCGAGTCGTTCTACAACAGCCTGATCGTGGGCGGCATGAGCGTGGTGATCTCGTCCATCTTCGCGCTGCCGCTCGCCTACTTCGTCACGCGCTTCCAGTTCCGCGGTGCGCTGCTGATACAGACGCTTGGCGTGCTGCCGCTCATCATGCCGCCGTTCGTCGGCGCCACGGCCATGCAACTGCTGTTCGGCCGCAGCGGCTCCCTCAACCTGGTGCTCGGCGACTGGTTCGGCATCAACCTGCCCATCATGGAAGGCCTGAACGCCGTGATCTGGGTGGAAGCGCTGCATTACTTCCCTTTCATCCTGCTCAATCTCATTGTCGCGCTGAACAACATCGACCGCGCGATGGAAGAATCGGCGCAGAACCTCGGCGCTAGCGGCATGCGCCTCTTCCGCCGCATCGTGTTCCCGCTCGCCATGCCCGGCTACGTCGCCGGCGCCGCGCTGGTATTCCTCAAGGTGTTCGACGACGTTGCGACGCCGCTGGTGCTCAACGTCACCAACATCCTCGCCGCCCAGGCCTATCTGCGCATCACCTCGATAGGCATAGACGATCCCATAGGCTATGTCGCGAGCGTCATCATGGTCGCCGCGTCAGTGGTGGCGCTGTGGGGCTCCGCGCTCGCGCTGAAGAACCGGGACTACGCGACGCTCCAGCGCGGCGGCAGCTCGCTCGCGGTAAAGAAGTTGAAGCCGTGGCAGGCGGCGATCGCGTACGGCTGGACCGTCTTCGTTCTTCTGCTGGTGCTCTCGCCGCACGTCGGCATACTGCTGCTCTCTTTCAGCCGCGTGTGGAGCTTCAGCGTGATACCCGAGGCGTACACGCTGCAGAACTACGCGACCATGTTCCAGGACTCGCCCCACATGCTGTGGAACTCGGCGCTGTACTGCGGCATCGCCGCGAGCCTCGACGTCATCCTGGGCACCGCCATCGCCTACCTCATCCTGCGCACCAGGGTGCCGGGCCGCAAGCTGCTCGATTTCGCGGCGACCAGCGCCGTTGCGATACCGGGCGTGGTGCTGGGCATCGGTTACCTGCGGACGTTCCGCGACTTTAACGTGCCGTTCACCGATACGCCGGTCGCCTCGTTCTGGCTGATCATCGCGCTCGCCTACGCCGTGCGGCGCCTGCCCTACGCGCTGCGCTCGTGCACGGCGGCGCTGCAGCAGATTCATGTCGCGATGGAAGAAGCCGCGCAGAACCTCGGCGCTAACGCACGCCGCACGATCACGCGCGTCGTCGTGCCGCTCATGGCGGGCGGCATACTCGCGGGCTTCGTCACGAGCTTTCTCACTGCCGCGGTGGAGCTTTCGGCCACCATCATGCTGGTGAGCGCGACATCTGACGCTCCGGTGTCGTACGGTATCTATCTCTACATGCAATCGATCGCGGGACGCGGGCCCGGCGCGGCACTCGGTGTCGTGGCCGTGCTGCTCGTTGCCATCGGGACCTATGCGTCTCATCGCATGGTGCACTCGCGCGCCGCCCGCCTGGAAGTTCAAAACCCGGTCAACGACATATGAGCAAGGTCAGCGTCAGGTTCGAGAACGTCGCGCTCGCGTACGGGCCCACCCAGGTGCTGCGCGACATCACGCTCACCATAGAGCCCGGAGAATTCTTCGCCCTCCTCGGCCCATCCGGCTCGGGCAAGTCCACGCTGCTGCGCGTGCTTGCCGGATTCGCGCAGCCCGATGCAGGGCGCGTGCTGGTGGACGGCCGCGACATCTCGCGCATCCCGCCGTGGGAGCGCGACATCGGCATGGTGTTCCAGAATTACGCGCTGTGGCCGCACATGACGGTGGCGCGGAACGTCGCGTTCGGCCTGGAGGAAAGACGCCTGCCGCGCGCCGATATCGATCGCAAAGTCGCAGCGGCGCTGCAGCTCGTCGGGCTCGCGGAGTTGGGCGTGCGCCGCCCCAGCCAGCTTTCCGGCGGCCAGCAGCAGCGCGTTGCGCTCGCCCGCACCATCGCGATAGAGCCCAAGGTGCTGCTGCTCGACGAGCCGCTCTCCAATCTCGACGCGAAGCTGCGCGTGCACATGCGCAGCGAGCTGCTTGCGCTACAGCGCAAGCTCGGCATCACCACCATTTTCGTCACGCACGACCAGGAAGAAGCGCTGTCGATCGCCGACCGCGTGGCGGTGCTCGATCAGGGCGTGATCCAGCAGACCGGCACGCCAATGCAGCTCTACGACCATCCGGTGAACCGCTTCATCGCGCAATTCGTCGGGACGATCAACCTGTTCGACGGAGAAGTGACTCGCGCGAACGGGCAGGCGACGTTCGTCTCGACCGGTCTCGGCCGCGTCGCGGTGGCCGCTGACGCGCCGGCAAACGGCCGCGCGCAGCTCGCCATACGGCCGCACGCGATACGCCTCTCGGGCGATGAATCGGCGCGCGAGGCGGACCGCATCTGGCTCGAGGGGACGGTGATTCACCGGGAATTCCTCGGCGAGTTCGTGCGCTACGTGGTGCGCATCGGCGATGCGGAGCTCACCGCCGACGAGCCGCACTACATGGGCGGGCGGATCTACGAGCCGGGCGAAGCCGTAGGCGCGGGCATAGAGCGCGCGCAGTTCAAGCTGCTGGCGATCTGAGCCCGATCGCGGTGAGGTGTGAGGAGTGAAGAGTAAGGGGTCAAGGCGTTGAGGCGGAAACGCACGGCTCCTCACCCCTTACGCCTCGCTCCTTACCGCCCGACGCGGCCGCGCCGGGCAAGCAGCATCACCCCGGCGCCGACGGCAAGCACGGCGAGCCCGACCACCGCATGAGTGCGGTGGTACGCGAGGCTCGAATACAGCAGATATCCGCAACCCAGCACGAATATAGCGGGAATCACCGGATAGCCGGGCACGCGGAACGGACGCGGTGCATCCGGCTCCTTTGCGCGCAGCACGAAGAGCGCGACGCCGACCAGGAGGAAGAAGCCCCAGAACACCGGCAGCGAATATTCCACCAGGCCTTTGAAGCCCGAGTTCTGCACGGCGCCGAACGCGACAAGCGCGAGCGCGATGACGCCCTGCACCAGCATCGCCGTGCGCGGCGATCCGCTGGCGTCATGCCAGCGGCCGAGAAATCCGAGCAGCGGCCAGTCGCGGCCCAGCGCGTAATTCGAGCGCGCGCCGACGATCATCGAGCCGTTCACCGAGGTGAGCGCAGCCACGGCGACCATGAAGGAAATGAGCTTCTCGCCGGTGCTGCCGAAGCTCGCCTTAAGCAAATCGGCGGCAACGGCATCCGAGCGCGCCATCGCGTCGTAGCCCAGGCCTTTGAGATACGCGACGTTCACCAGCACGTACAGGAGCGCCACGATGGCGATCGACAGCAGCAGCGCGCGCACCATGTTGCGCTCCGGCTGGCGCACCTCCGCCGAAATGTACGCGGCATCGTTCCATCCGCCGTAAGTGAAGAGGACGAACACCAGCGCCGAGCCTATGCCTGCGCCCATGTACCACGGGCCGCCGCCTGCGGCCGCCGGCGCTGCGGCGACCGGTGCCGGCGCGAAAACGAGCCCCGCCACGATGATGGTCACCAGGCCGCCGACTTCGAGCACGGTGAAGATGTTCTGCGTCGCCTTGCCTTCGCGTATGCCGAGGTAATTCACGATGGTCAGGACACCCACGACCAGCGCGGCCCAGATCGCGGAAGAGTTCGCCCCGAGATTGAACACGCGGGACATGTAGTCGCCGAACAGATACGCGAACACGGCGATCGAGCCCGCGACGATCACCGTCATGCGCGCCCAGCCGTAGAGAAAAGCGAGCGATGAGCCGAACGCCCGCTGTATGAAATGGTACTCGCCGCCCGCGGAGGGAAACGCCGTAGCGAGCTCGCCGTAGCACAACGCACCGACGATGGAGAACAACCCGCCGGCTATCCACAGCCCGACGAGCAGCGTTTCGCTCTGCACGGCGCCGGCAACGATCGCCGGCGTGCCGAATATGCCGGCGCCGACGATGAGGCCGACGATCATCGCCACCGCATCGAACAGCGACAGCGTCTGGTGCGGCCGCCCCGCCTCCTGCGCGCTCGCGCTCATGTCACTCGCCCGCGTCGTCGCCGCCCTTGCGGGTATCGCGGCGCTGCACCTGCCGCGCGACCCACGGGGCCTGCCGCATCGCGGCGCCTTCGCCGATCTTTACCGTGCCCTCGATGCGGTCGCCCTTGATGCGGCCGTCGAACTCGTGGCGCACGACCTTGTCGCCGCTCTTCGGCAGCGCAACGAAGCCGAAGCGGTCGCCCAGCACCTTGCTGTTGAACTTGACGCTGTCCTTGCCGGCGCGCATCACGCCTGCAATTTCCTGGAATGTCTGCTCGAGCGAAAACTCGTACGGCACTTCGCCCTGCCCGGTGTTGATGCGCGATTGCCACGTGCCGGCGATTTTCGCGGGCACGTACCAGAGGTAGATGTAGCTCACGCCCGGCGTGCCCACCTGCTTCTCCGGCACGGGAATCGTCTTCTGCTCGTCGGGCAGCCATTCGCCCATGTGGTAGTCGTGCCCCACCACGCGCACCCCCGGCTGGAGGTTGAGCAACGTCGGGCGCAGCTTGAGATTCATCTGCGGCAGCAGGTAGCTCATGATCACGGTCGCGGTGTCGAGCCTGGTCTCGAATATGTTGCGCTCGTAGAATTGCGCGCGGTCGGCCACGCCTTCGTTGCGCGCATTCTTGTTCGCCTCGGACAGGAGATACGTGTCGAGATCGACGCCGAAGCCGCGCGCGCCGTACTTCTTCGCCGCGGTGATGATGATGCGGCCGTCACCCGAGCCGAGATCGATCAGGTAGTCCCTGGGGCCGACCTTGCCCATTTTCAGCATCTCGTCCACCACGATCTGCGGCGTCGGAACGTAGACCACGTCGCCGCGGCCTTCCTGTGCCTGCGCGGCGGACACGCAGCCGCACAACAGCGCGAGGCCCAGCGTAACGGCTCTGACGGAACTCATCGACTCTCCTTTGCGTAGCTTTGCGGCAGCTCGCGCCCCGCTTCGATATTCATTTTGCCGCGGGCGACCCGGGTTGCAGTCCAGGGCGCGGTTGCGTTGCCGGCCGTCACTGTACCTGAAATCGTGTCGCCGTTGATGCGGCCCTTGTATTCCTGGGACTCGCTGCCCGAGCGCAGCACGAAAGCGAGCGTGTCGCCTGTCAGCGTGGCGCGCTCGATGCGATAGGCGCCCTGCCCGCCTGCCGGCTTCACCTGCTGAAAGGTCTGCTCCAGCGCCACTTCGTACGTGCCGCCGCCGGGTTGCGGCACGCGCCACGCCCAGCGTCCCGAAGCGTCGGCCGGGATGATCCACAAATACACCGTGCTGCGCGGCGGACCGTACGGCTTGTCCGGCACCTCGACGGTCGTTTGCGCGTCGGGCCGCCAGTCGCCGAAATCGAATTCATGCGACACCACGCGCGTCCCGGGCTTCAGCTCGCTGAAGAAGCGCGGCCGCAAATCGAGATTCACGCGCGGGAAGAGATACAGCGTGAGCACCGTCGCCTTGCTGAAGTCCGTGACGTACAGGTTGCGCACTTCGAATCGCGTCCGATCCTTGACGCCTTCGCGCTCGGCGGCATGCTGCGCCTCGTTGATGAGCGCGCCATCGAGATCCACGCCGTAGCCGCGCGCACCGAATTTTTTCGCCGCGGCGATCACGAGCCGGCCGTCGCCGCAGCCCAGGTCGACCACGAAATCGTCCGGGCCGACTTTCGCCATCGCCAGCATGGCTTCCATGACCGCGGGCGGCGTCCCCACGAAGGGCACATCGAGCGCCTGCTGGGCGTTCGCCGCGAGACCGGCGAAACCGCAGCACATCGCGAGCCAGCGCAGCGCGCGCCTCACGGGCTCACCCGCTCCGCGCGCCACGGCACTCGCACCGCGTCTGCGCCAACGCCGCGCCGCATCTCGCCTTCCATCACGTTGCCGCGCACCCGCGCGTCGATGTACAGGCTCGCCTCGTCCTCGCGCTTGCGGTCGTCGATAATGGTGAAGCGGAAGCGCTCCCCCGCGAGCGCCGGCTGCCACACCTGCGCGAGACGCTCGCCGCCATGCACGATGCCGTCGACGTCCTGGTGACTCTGGCGGAACTCCAGCACGAGATCGCGATCGCCGCCCGGCAGCGCGAGATGCGTCCGCCACCGCCCTTCGACGCGCGCCGGCACGATCCACAGAAAGATGTTCTTGCGTATGGTCGTCTTCGCGTCGGGACGCCAGCCTTCGAGATCGAAATCGTGCGACACGATGCGCGTCCCCGGCGCGAGCGCTTCCAGCCGCGGCAACACGCGCGCATTCACTCGCGGTATGAGGTACATGGTGATGAACGTCGCGCGCGAGAGATCGGTCTGGAACAGATCTTCCTTGCGGAACTCGACGCGGTCCGCGACGCCGGCGAGGCGGGCGTTCTCGTTGCTTTGCGCAAGGAGGTCGTCGTCGAGCTCCACGCCGTGGCCGCGCGCGCCGAACTTGCGCGCCGCGGTAATCAGTATGCGGCCGTCGCCGGAGCCGAGATCGATGACGTAATCCTGCGGGCCTGCAACGCCGACGCGCAGCATTTCGTCCACCACCACCTGGGGCGTCGGCACGTACGGCACATCGAGCTCCGCGCGAGCGGCGCTGCCGACGAGCGCGAGCAGCGCGATGCCTGCGGCGACCTTGCGCGCGATCATCTCAACCGCCCGCGCCGGCGATGCGCATCGCCTGCCAGCGCGCCTCGTTCTGGCGCGGCCCGTAGCCCCAGCGCACGGCGCCTTCCATGCGGTCGCCGCGCACCGCGCCGTCGTAGCGATAGCTGTAATCGCCGTCGACGAGGATGAAAGAAATCCGCTCGCCGCTCACGCGCGCCTCGAACGCCGGCAGTATGCCGCCCTGCACGCGCGCCGCGCCCTTCACCTGCTGGTAACGCTGCTCGAGCGCGAGATCGTACGTACGCGCAGCGCCCGCCGCATCGACACCCAGCTTCCACGCGCCTGCGACGCGCGCAGGAACGGTGTAGAGATAAAACGTCTTCGAGACGGCGACGCGCCTGTCGGCCTGCCAGTCGGGGAATGGGTAATCGTGAGCGACGATGCGCGCGCCCGGCTTCAGCTCGCCGTACAGTCGATCCTGCAGCTTGCGCACCAGCGAAGGCAGCAAGTACAGCGTCACGATGCTGGCGTCGGCGAGAGGCACGGTCAGAACATCGGCCTGCCGGAAAGAGACACGGTCCGAGACGCCGGCGCGTCGCGCGTTCTCCGCGCTTTCCGCGACCAGCTTGCCGTCGAGCTCGATGCCGACGCCACGCGCGCCGTAATCGCGCGCCGCCGCAATCACCACGCGGCCGTCGCCGGAGCCGAGGTCGTACACCATGTCGCCCGGCGTCACGGATGCAAGCCGCAGCATCTCGTCCACGTTGAGCGGCGTCGACGGCAGGTACGGCGTCGGCACGTCGAGGTCCTGCGCAGAGGACGCCGGCATGGCGAGCGCCATGGCGAACAGTGCGCCGGCCAGCGTGACTCGCACGGCTTAATTCACCGGCTGCAGCGTCGGCGCAGGCGCAGTCACGTGCTCGGGCGCCCACACTTCCGTGCGCGTCGCGCTCCACGCAGCTTTCGTTGCGCCCGCATCGCCCGCCATCTCGACGTCGCCTTCCATGGCGTTGTTGATCACGCGGCCGGCGTAGGCGTGCCGCACCGGCTTGCCGCCCGTGGTGACGGTCGCAGTGAAGCGTATGCGATCGCCCGACAGCTCGCAGTCCTGCAGCGGCACGCGCGCTGCGCCCGCAATGAGCGTGCCTTCGATCTTCTGGAAGTTCTGCTTCAGCTCGATCTCGACATCCTGCGCCGCGCCGCCGGTATCGAGCCGCCAGCGCCATTTGCCGGCCACCGATGCGGGGACGACCCAGTAGAACACCTTGCTCTTCTTGTCGCGGCCTACGGGCTTGTTGGGCGCGTCCATGGTGAACGACAGGTCGGGCGGCCATTCGCCCATGTCGTAGTCATGCGACACGACGCGCGTGCCGGGCTTCAGCGTGGCAAGCAGCTTGGGCCGCACCATCAGGTTCACTTCGGGCAGCAGATAGATCGTCACCACCGACGCCGGGCTCAAGTCGGTTTCGTACAAGTCACGCGCATAGAACTTCGCGCGGGCGCCGACGCCGGCTTGCGCCGCGTGGCGGTTGGCGAGCATCACCAGCCGCTTGTCGAGATCGACGCCGAACCCGCGCGCCCCGTACTTCCGGGCGGCGGTGATCACCATGCGGCCGTCTCCCGAGCCGAGGTCGATGACGAAGTCGGATGCGCTCACGTGCGCGACTTCCAGCATCTTGTCCACGACGTTCTGCGGCGTCTGCACGTACGGCGTGTCGCCGAAATCCTGGGCCTCAACTGCGGCCGCGGCGCACAACAGCAGGCCGCATACTGCCTTGATCGTTCTGTTCATTCCTGTTCCATAGAGGGCGAGAGGCGCGCGGCCGGCATGCGCCGCCGCGCAATGGTCGGGTTACGGTTCACGCGTCACGGAGTCCTTGCTGCATCCCACTGCTGCTCGCTTTGCAAGCGTGCGCCGGAAAGCAGCACGGTGCCGGTGATTTCGCTGCCGGACACTTTCCCGGTGTAAAGATGCTTCACGGGGGAGCCTGCGACGTTCGCAGTGAATGCGAGCTCCAGCCGGTCGCCTGACAGCTTCGCGGTGTCGAGCGGCACGCGCTGGCTGCCGATGCGGGCGTGCCCGGTGATCACCTGGTATCGCTGCTGCGCTTCGAGCTCGTAGCGCACCGGGCCGCTGCGCAGCGGCAGCTCCCACTGCCATTTGCCGGCGACCTTCGCGGGCACGCGCCACACATAAATGTCGCTGGTGCCGCCGGAGCCGCCGTACTTGTCCGGCGCGGGCATGCTCGCGTGCTCGTCGGGCATCCAGTCGTCCATCGAAAAATCATGGGAGACGATGCGCGTGCCGGGCTTGAGCTCCAGCAGCCTGGGCCGCAGCATGAGGTTCACGTTGGGCAGCAGGTACATCGTTATGACGGTCGCCTGCGTGAGGTCGGTCTCGAACAGATCGCGCTCGTAGAACGCCACCTTGTCCGTCACGCCGGCGTTGCGCGCGTTGTCGTTCGCTTCCTGAATGCGCTGCGGATTGAGATCGACGCCGTAGCCGCGCGTGCCGAACTTCTTCGCCGCCGTGACGACGATGCGGCCGTCGCCCGAGCCGAGATCGATGAGATAGTCCTGCGGGCCGACATTGCCCATGGCGAGCATGCGATCCACGACGGCCTGAGGAGTCGGCACATAAGGCACGCTCGCCTGCGCCGCAGCGGCGGCGTGCGACACCAGCAGCGCAAGCAGTGCAGCCGCGCCGGACGCGACGGTGCGACGCACGGCATGTAGCGCAAGCACGGTACTCTCCTTTTCCGGTGCGCCCCGGGCTCTCGTGAGGTGGCCCGGTGGCAGTTTGTCGAGGCGTTCGTGCGCGTCCCGCTCTTGTCGGGGCGCCGCCGGTTCCGGTCTGCTAAGATTCGCCGAACAAGGCGGCAATTATACAGAACGCACTTCACCGCGCATGATCTTCTACGTCGTCATTTTCTGCTCAGGCGCCGCGATACTGGCCCTCGAGCTACTTGCTTCGCGCGTCATGACGCCCTACTTCGGCGTGAGCCTGTACATCTGGACCGGCATACTCTCCATCACGCTGGTCGCGCTCGCGCTCGGCTACTGGATAGGCGGCCGGCTCACGCGCGGAGCCGCGCCCGCGAATCTTGCGCGGCTGTACGCGCTGCTGCCTGCGGTCGCCGCGCTCGCCATCGTGGCATCCTGCCTGATGTACCCCTACGCGTTCGCGCCGCTCGCGAACTGGAGCCTGCTGCTCGGCGCATTCGCGGCCTGCGTGCTGCTGCTGTTCGCCCCGCTGGTGGTGACTTCGGCCATGAATCCGCTGCTGGTCGCGATCAATGCCGCAGGCGCAGGCAAAAGCTCGGGCGATGCAGGCTCGGGCGGCGTGTTCTTCGTCAGCACCGTGGGATCCGTCGCCGGCGTGCTCATCACTGCATTCGGGCTCATCCCGTATCTCACGAACTACACGGCGGTGCTGCTCATCGCCCTCACGCTCGCCGCGCTCTCGCTCGCGATGGCGGCTTCGGCGCGCGCCGGCTTGCGCTCGCGCGGCGCCATCGCTTCCACGGCGGCCATCGCAGCAGCAGCGGCTGCCGTGCTGATGTGGCAGGCCGATGCCTACACCGGACGCCTGGGACCGGTGTCGTACGCCGGCGAGAGCTGGCGCGTGGAAGCAACGCTCGGATCGCTGTTCGGCACGGTGAAGATCCTGCGCAGCGAGCGCGACCCTGCGACCGGCCGTTTCCAGCGCATTTATTTTCACGACGGCATGACGCAAAACACCGTCGACTCCACCGGCGCATCGATGTCCTTCTACACCTACGCGCTCGAAGGGCTGGCGCGCGGCTATCGTCCCGGCATGAAGCACGTGCTCGCGCTCGGCATGGGCGCAGGCATAGTCCCCATGCAGCTCGCGGAGCGCGGCGCGGCCGTCGACGTCGTGGAGATCAACCCGGTCTCGCTCGCTGTGGCACAGCGCTACTTCGGCTTCGACGCATCGCGGGTGCGCGTCCACGTCACCGACGCACGCACCTATGTGCGCGCATGCCCGAGGCAGTATGACGTCGTCGTGGTCGATCTGTTCCAGGGCGACGGAACGCCCGAATACCTCGTCACGCGCGAATTCTTTCACGACCTCGCCCGCTGCATGGCTGCCGACGGCCTCGCGGTATTCAATACCTTCGCCGACCTCGAGCATCCCGTGAGCTACGCGCACTTCCTCGCTACCTTGCGCAGCGAGCTGCCCCATCTCGCGCTGTACCGGCCGCACTGGCCGGATGCGGTGCACATCAACAGCTTCGTGGTCGCCGCCGCGTCGCCGCTGGCGGAAAAACACGCGGTCGTGTTCGACCACGTGCCGGCGCGCCACCGCGAAACGCTGTTCGACATGCTGGCGCGCCCGCTGCCGCTCGATGAAGCGCTGTTCGCGGGCGGCAAGGTCGTGACCGACGCGCACAACGCGGCGGCGCACGATCTCGCGCTGACCGAAGTGGTCTATCGCCGCGCCGTCGTCGAGAATCTGCCTGCGGAGCTGCTACTGAATTAAGCCTTGCCGGTCGTCGGGCGTTGCCGCGCGCACGGCGGTCCATCGCGCGGTCCTGCCGCGGCCCAGGTCCGCCGTGCCCTGCATCGCATCGCCGTTCACGCGCCCCCTGAACTGCTGGCGTGCGCCACCCGGGGCCAGCGTGAATTCGAGCTGCTCGCCGCGCAACGTCGCGTCCTGGACCTTGACGGCCCTTCCTGCAGACTGCGCCCTGCCGTCGACCGCCTGGTAGTTCTGACGCCACGTGACGTCGTACCTCCCGCCGCCCTCGACGCTGACCGTCCAGCGGCCGCCGATGCGCGCCGGGATGATCCAGAGATAGATCGTCGCGCGCGGCATGCCGTTGATCTTCTCCTTTTCCGGCACGTCGAACGTCACCGAATCGTCCGGCCGCCAGTCGTCGAAATGATAGTCGTGCGACACCACCCGCGTGCCGGGCTTGAGCTCGAGATAGATCTTGGGACGCAGGTTGATCATCATGCCGGGCAGCAGGTAGAGCGTCACTACGCTCGCTCGCGAGAGATCGGCCTTGAACACGTCCATCACTTTGAACGAGGCGCGGTCCGCGATGCCGAGGCGCGCCGCCTCCCGGTTCGCGAGCTTCACGAGCTCGGGATCGATGTCCACGCCCATGCCACGCGCTTTGTACTGCTGCGCCGCCGTGAGCACGATGACGCCGTCGCCGGACCCGAGGTCCATGACGTAATCGTTCGCGCCGACGTTGGCCAGGCGCAGCATCTGGTCCACGACGATCTGCGGCGTGGGAACGTAAGGCCCGCCGGTACGTTCCGGCTCGTTCTGTGCCGCAGCGCCCGCGCTCGCAAGCAACGCGAGCGCGGCGAGCGCGCGGGCGAAGCGGTGCACTGCCTTACGTCTCATGCTCATCGCCCGCTAGAACGTCAGCTTGTCGCCGGGGTTGATCGGAAACACCCTGGTCGAGCTGTTGCCGAGCGCTTCCGCGTACTGCGCGGGCGTGCCCTTGAGGAAAGGATTGGTCCCGTAGTGCATCGGGATCGCGAACTTCGGCTTGAAGTAATGATTCGTGGCATAGGCCGCATCCTTCGGACTCATGACGTAGTGGCCGCCGATCGGAATCATGAGCAGGTCGGGCTTGTAGTAGCCGGCGATGAGCTGCATGTCGCCGAACAGACCGGTGTCGCCCATGTGATAGATCCTGAAGCCGTTCTCGAGCTCGATGATGTAGCCCACCGGCTCGCCGCCGACCATCGATTCCATCTTGCCGACCGCATTCGGGAACACGAGCTCGGAGCTGTGCTCGGCATGCGTCTGCGTGATCTTCACGCCGGGAAACGGCTCTATCGTTCCGCCCTTGTTCATGCGCGGCGCGAGCTCCGCCGACAGCGCACCGACGGTCTGCAGCGTCTGGTTCATGCCCGCCGGGCCCCACATCGGCACGTTCTGTTTCTTCGCGATGTCCACTGCGTCGCCGAGGTGGTCGCCGTGCGCATGCGTGACCAGTATCACGTCCACCTTGCCCACCGCTTCGAGGCTCTTGTACTGCTCGGGGGATTTCGGGTTCTTGCTGATCCACGGATCGACGAGGATCACCTTGCCGCCCGGCGAGGTGATGCGCATTGCCGATTGGCCCAGCCACAGGATCTCCACCGTGCCGCCCTGCTGCGCGGCGCACGAGACGCCGGCGCCCAATGCGAGGGCCGCGCAAGCCAGCCAATGCGTACAGCGAATTACGATTCCAGCCATGACTCCTCCCTCTTACGCCCTCGCGCGGTCGGAAGCCGCTCGTGGGGCGAGATATATTACCTCAGCGCCGCCGGCCCGTTGTAGTACCATGGCGGCTCCCAATCGCACCCGTATGCATAGCGATGCATTTCCTGCGCTCCGCCGCCCTGCTCCTGCCTCTTGCCCTCGCCGCCGTGCCCGCGTGCCGCGCGGACATCTACGGCTTCGTGGACGAGGATGGCACGACGCACTTCAGCAACATCCAGCTCGATGCGCGCTATCGCCTGTACAAACGCGACCCGCTGTCGCGGCCGCAGGTCTCGTACGGCGCGGGCGCCGAGCCGGTAGTCGCTTCAGGCGTGCCCGAGAACGCGCAGGTATCGGGTAGGCGTTATGCGAGCCTCATACGCGAAGTCGCGCGCGAGGAGCGCGTCGATGCAGCGCTGCTGCACGCGGTGATTGCGGTGGAATCCGGCTACAACGCACGCGCGGTTTCGGCGAAAGGCGCCGTGGGCCTGATGCAGCTCATGCCGGATACGGCACGGCGCTATGCCGTGCGCGACATCTGGGATCCGCTGCAGAACCTGCGAGGCGGCGCGCGTTACCTGCGCGACCTGCTGGCGATGTTCAACGACAACCTGAGCCTCGCGCTCGCCGCCTACAACGCCGGCGAGAAAGCGGTGATACGCGCGGGGCATCGCATACCGCCGTTCGCGGAGACGCGCAGCTACGTGCCGCGCGTGCTGGAGCACTACACGCGCTATCGCGGCGGCGCCTGAATGCGACGAAGCCCGGTTCCGCCATCGCGAAACCGGGCTTCGTCCCGATAGAGACCGGGCGCACCACTCGCCCGGTCGCGCTTCTGCTTCTAGTACTGCGTGTCGGTGCTGCTGTCGCTGCGCGTTCCCTTGCCCGTCGTCCCGGTCGTTGCGCCCGTCCGCTCCAGCGGACGCGCGTCGCCCGCTTCCTTCACATCGTCCGGCGTTTTCGGATTCGGCATCGACGCCGAATCGCGCGTCATGCGGTTGGCTTTCTCGTTCGGCCGCGCATCGCCCGCCTCATTGGTGGCCGTCGGTTTCTCATCCGGCATTACGGCCGTCGTGGACTTGCCCGGCAACGGACCGGAGCGCGGTGAAACCTCGTTGCCGCCCGTCGACGGCGTATTGACGCCCGCGTTCGCGCTTCCTGCCGGTCCGGCGGGATTCACAGTTTGCGCCAGCGCCGTGCCGGCAAGCGCGAGGCCCAGCACAGCCGCCGCGATGGCGCACTTGCTGAACGCAGTTATCGTCTTGGTCATCTTGAGCTCCTCAGAAATATCGCAGGATTGGAGGCCATGCGCCTCTCGCAACAGGAGGCCGCAAAGCGCGTGCCTGGCGTCAACGCTGGGAGCGGCCGGGGCTGGCGCCGCTCGCCGTTCCGGCTGGCGCCGCGCCGCTGGTCGCGCCGCGGCTCAGCGCGCGCAGCCTCTCGAATTCACGCAGGTTGAGCTTGCCGTCACGGTCGGCATCCGCGGCGTTGAAGCTGCGGCTCATCCTGTTGTCCAGGCGCTCGACCTCGTCGCGGGACACCGTGCCGTCCTTGTTCACGTCGGCGCGCATCATCTGCTCGACGGCAGCATCGGACGCCGCCGCACGCGCAGCCGCCCTGCTCCCCGCTTCGTGCTGCGCCTTGTTGCCCTGAGCATGGGCAGTTGCGGCCGCAGCCGGCGTGGCAGCGAGCAGAAGGAGTAACGAAGCGCATGCGGCGTGACGCATCGGGAATGGAAGGCGCGGCGGTGCGCGGGTTGCGAGCAAACGCCATGCCGGAGCCGCCGGCGTGCTACTCGGCGACGCTTGCCGTCAAACGCGTCGCCGACCACGGTGCGCGCCGGTCGCCGCGCTGCAACGTGCCCTGCATGTGACCGGCATCGATCGTGCCCTCGTAATACGCCTCGGGCGCTGCGCCTTCCGGACCCAGCTTGAGCTCCACGCGCCGGCCGACCACGCGGCCGCCCGAAATCACGTAGCTGCGGCCCGCAAGTACCGCAGTGCCGGCGATTTCCTGGTAGCGCTGCTCGATGCGCACCACCATGCGCTCGGCAGGCGGCCCCGCGGTCTCCATCTGCCACGTGCCGCGCACCGAAGCAGGCACGGTGTAGAGAAACAGCGTCGATTTCCAGGTGCCGACCGAGCCGTATTTCTCCCTCACATCCATCGTGAGCTGACGGTCGGCTTTCCAGTCTCCGAGATCGAAGTCGTGCGCGACGATGCGCGAGCCCGGCTCGAGCTCGGCGAGAAAGCGCGGCGCGAGCAGCTTCGTAACGCCGGGAAGAAGATAGAGCGTGACGACACTCGCATTCGCGAGCGGCGTGCGGGTTGCGTCTTCCACCCGGAAACGCACGCGGTCCGCCACGCCCTGCCGCCGCGCGTCCGCCATGCTGCGCTCCACCAATTCGGGGTCGAGATCGACGCCGAGGCCGCGCGCACCGAAGCGACGCGCTGCCGTGATCACCATGCGGCCGTCACCCGAGCCGAGATCCACCACGTAATCATGCGGACCGACGTCTGCAAGCTCCAGCATGCGGTCGACGACTTCCTGCGGCGTGGGCACATAGGGGCCGCCGGTGCGCGCGATGTCGTCGGCCTGCGCCGCCAACGCTGCGGCGAGCAGCGCGAAAGCTGCGCACGCAATGCCACACGCACGCCGCGCACGGGCGACGATCGTCGCGGGATCGGTTAACATTTCGGCGCAGTATAGATTAAAGGCCGTGACTCGTGGCGCGCCTTCGTAGCTGCTTCTACAAACTCACACCATACCGACATGAACATGACTCCCGCGATGCAAGCTGAACTGCGGAGCGCACCGCTGTGCGCCGGCGCCGACCCGAATCCGCGCAAGCCCCGTCTCGCGCTGCCGCCGCTCGCCTGCGACTGCCACGCGCACGTGTTCGGGCCGTGGTCCACCTACCCGTACGCGAAAGCACGCATCTACACGCCGCCCGATGCGCTGCCGGCCACGTACCAGGACCTGCTCGCGACACTCGGCGTGCAGCGTGCGGTGCTGATACAGCCCAGCGTTTACGGCACCGACAACCAGGCGATGCTCGATGCCATGGCGGCCATCGGCTCCACGTGCCGCGGCGTCGCGGTCGTGGACTACGACGTGAGCGACGGCGAGATTCAGCGGCTGCACAGCGCGGGCGTGCGCGGCGTGCGCATCAACGTGGTGGACGTGAAAGAGAACAAGGGCGTCATCGACATGACGCCGCTCGAGAAGCTCGCGCGCCGCATAAAGCCGCTCGGCTGGCACGTGGAATTCCTGATGCACGCCGACGAGTTTCCGCAGCTCGACCGCATCTTCGCCGACTTCCCGGTGCCCATTGTGCTCGGCCATCTCGGCTACATGCGCACGGACAAGGGCGTGCAGAACCCGGGGTTCCAGGCGATGCTGCGCCTCATGCGCGACGGCCGCTGCTGGGTGAAGCTCACCGGGCCGTACCGCATCTCCGGCGGTAAGCTGCCCTATGGCGACACCACGCCGTTTGCGCACGCTCTGATGGATGCCGCGCCGGGACAGGTGGTGTGGGGCACGGACTGGCCCCACGTGATGGTGAAAAGCGGCATGCCCAACGACGGCGATCTCACCGATCTGCTGAGCGCGTGGATCCCGGACGCGCGTCTGCGCGAGCAGGTGCTGGTCCGGAACCCGGCGCGGCTTTACGGCTTCGACTGAGGCGCGGCCTCGGGCGGCGGCTCGTCTTCCAGGCCGACCTCCGAGCGCCAGTCCTTCCCTTTCTTGCTGAACAGCGGCTTCAGACTGAAGAACAGCACGACGAGGCCGAGCACCAGCATGCCGAGCGTCAGCGGGCGCTGCAGGAAGATCGTGTAGTCGCCCGCGCTCATCGCGAGCGACTGCCGCACCGACAGCTCGAGCATGGGCGCGAGTATCAGCCCCAGCGCGATCGGCGCGAGATCGTAGCCGAATCTCCGCAGCACGTAGCCCAGGCCGCCCATGATCAGCATGATCCACACGTCTACCGTGCTGTTGCTCACCGAGTAGCAGCCCAGTATGCAGAACGCGAGTATGCAGGGATAGAGATACGCGTACGGGATGCGCAGCAGGTTGACGAACACGCCGACCAGCGGCAGGTTGAGTATGAGCAGCACCGCGTTGCCGACGTACATGCTCGCGACGAAGCCCCAGAAGAGCTCCGGCTGATCCTGGATCATCGTGGGGCCCGGCGTGATGCCGTGAACCATCAGCGCGGCGATCATGACGGCCGTGATCGGGCTCGTCGGTATGCCGAGCGCCATCATCGGGACGAATGCGCCGGTCGCCGCCGCGTTGTTGGCCGACTCCGGACCTGCAACGCCCTCGATCGCGCCTTTGCCGAAACGCTCGGGATGCTTCGCGATGCGGCGCTCAATGCCGTACGACACGAACGAAGAGATGATGTGCGCGGAGCCCGGGATGATGCCGATGATGAAGCCGATGAGGCTGCCGCGCGCAATCGGGCCGATCGAAACCTTCAGATCGTGCCCGGTCGGAATGAGCGACCGCAGCCTGGGCCGTTGCACGCTGGGCACGGAGTCCTGACCCGCGGTCAGCAGTATCTCGGACACGCCGAACAATCCGACGGCGACCGGAACGATGCCCACGCCGTCTCCCAGTTCGATAAGCCCGAAGCTGAAGCGCGTGTAGCCGCTCATCGCATCGATGCCTATCATGCCCAGCAGCAGGCCGATGGCCGCCGACGCGAGTGTCTTCAGCATCGAGCCGCCGCTCAGGTACGACAGCACGAACAGCCCCAGCATCAGCAGCGCGGTATATTCAGGCGGCCCGAAGCGCAGCGCAAACGCCGCGAGCGTAGGCGCCATCAGCATCAGGCCCACGACGCCCACGCTGCCTGCGATGAAGGAGCCGATCGCCGCGATCGCGAGCGCAGGCCCCGCCCGCCCCTGCTGGGTCATGGCGTAGCCGTCGATGCACGTCATCACGGACGCGGCTTCGCCCGGGATGCGCATCAGGATAGACGTGGTCGACCCGCCGTACATCGCGCCGTAGTACACGCCGGCGAGCAGCACGACGGAAATGATGGGGTTCAGGCCGAACGTCGCCGGCAGCAGCAGGCTGATCCCGGCAAGCGGACCCAGGCCGGGCAGCATGCCGACCAGCGTGCCTATGATGCAGCCGACGAAGGCGTACACCAGCACCGACGGCTGCAACGCCACCGAAAAGCCGAGCATCAGGTTCTGCAGAGTTTCGCCCATCAATATCCCCACGGGCCGGTGGGCAGCTGCACCTTCAGCACGGTGTCGAACAGCAGGAACGACAGCAGCGCGAACCCGGTCGAGACGATCAGCACCGAGTACCACTTCTTGCGCTCGACCACACCGAGGAAGAACACGAGGAAGGCGAATATGGTGATGCGATACCCGAGCCGCTCGAGCGCATAAGCCGCGATCCCGCACGCAATCAATATGACCACGGCGCGGGGCGCTTCCGGCCACTTCATGTCACGCACCGGCTGGGCGCGCGTGCCTCGCAACGCGATCAGCACGCCGATGGCGCCGAGGAATACGGCGAGCATGAGCGGCACGTAGCCGGGACCGGGCTCCTGCAGCGAGCCCAGCGGATAACTGCGGTTCTGCCAGCCGATGAAGATCGCGAGCAGCAACAGCACCAGGCCGGATGCCTGATCGTTGCGCAGCCCGCGCGCCGGCGCGGTCGTCACAGCGTCTGCCATGTCACCCCCATTGCGGGGACGAAGCCCGAGTCGGGCCGCATCCCCGGACGAACTCTATTTTTCTTCCTGCTTGCCAATGGCTTTCACCACCGCGGCGAGACGCCTGGCATCGGCTTCCCAGTATTTCCGGAATTCCGGCGCATCCATGTACTGGATCGGCGAGTTCACCTTGTCCATCGCGCCCTTGAAGTCCGGATCGGCCACTGCCTTGCGCACGGCGTCGCGCAAGACTTTCAGATTGGCCTCCGGGATGTTCTTCGGCCCGAACAGACCCGCCCAGATGTAGTACTCGACGTCGTAGCCCGACTCCTTGAACGTCGGCACGTCCGGAAAATTGGGATGCCGCTTCGCGCCCCAGCTTGCGATCGGGCGCAGCTTGCCCGCTTTCACCTGCGCGGTGATCGCCGCAGGGCCACCGGCCGTCATGTCGACGTGACCGCCGAGCACCGAAGTGATGGCCGGGCCGCCGCCGGTCGTGTGCACCGCGCGCATCTTGATTTTGGCCGCGTGCAGGAACATTTCCATCGGCATGTGCAGCGCGCCGTAGATGCCGGACGTCGAATACGACAGCTGACCCTGCTTGCTGCGTCCGAGCGCCACCAGCTCCTTCACGCTCTTGACCGGCAGCGAGGGATGCACCACCAGTATCGTCGGGTCCGCCGTCACCAGCGCGATCGGCTCGAGCTGATCGAGCGAGTACGCCGGCTTGCGGTCGAACAGCGCGTCGGCCGCGGGGATCACCGAAACGCTCGAGAGCGCCATCATGATGGTGTAGCCGTCCGGCTTCGCATTCGCCGTGGCTGCATTGCCGACTGCGCCGCCCGCGCCGGGCCGGTTGGCCACGATCACCGGCTGCTTGAGCACTTTCTCCATCGCGACCGCGGTCGGCCTGCCCGTCACGTCGGCCACGCCGCCGGGCGGAAACGGCACGATCATCGTGATCGGGCGGCTGGGAAACGCCTCCTGCGCGAGCGCAGGCGCTGCGGACGCCAATGCAAGGCAACAGACCAGGGACGTGCGTATCATGATGGCTCCTCGTTTGTGGTTCGACTGCGCCGGTTCGGCCGCCGGCCTGGTGCCGGCGGATGCTGGATTCTACTTCACGCGGCGACGACGCGATTCCTGAGCCGGCCGATGCGCTCGATCTCGCACACGACCTCGTCCCCCGGCTGCAGGTAGCCGCCCGCCGCCGCGACGTCCTTGCGCATCGGCTTCCTGCCGCCGAGCTCGGCATCGGTGCCCCAGGCGGTGCCGCCCGGGGTGCCGGTCGAGATCACCACACCCGGCCGCAAAGTGACGAAGGTGGAAAAGAATTCCACCAGCTGCGCGCAGGTCCAGATCATCTTGCCGGTCGTATTGTGCTGCCGCAGCTCGCCGTTCACGTAGGTCTTGAGCGCGAGCTGCTGCGGATCTCCGATCTCGTCGCGCGTCACGAGACAGGGGCCCATCGGCGCGCAGGTGTCGAAATTCTTGCCGGGGCCCAGGTTGTAGACCGATGAGCCGTCCGGCCGCAGCGTCACCTGGCGGTCGCGCGCCGTGACGTCGTTCAATATCGTGTAACCGTAGATGTGCTCGTGCGCGCGCGACGCCGGTATGTGGCGGCCCGGCTTGCCGATGACGATCAGCAGCTCGGTTTCGTAATCGAGCTTCTTCGTCACGCGCTCGTCGCGCACGATGTCGTCTTCGGGGCCGATCACGCCGAGCGACGTCTTCAGGAAGAACTCCGGATCCTTGCGCGTGACTTCGGGCTTTTCCTCGCGATGATCCCAGTAGTTCTCGCCGCTGCAGAAAATGAGCGTCGGCTCCAGGGGTGCTTTGAGGCGCACCTTGGCGAGAGGCATGCCGCCGCCCGCTTTCTTCGCCGCCTGCAGCGCAGCGCGCGCCGCATTCACGCCGTCGTCCCCGGAAGCGATGAGCTCGACTGCATTCGAAAATGCGGCGAGCAGCGCCGGCGGCGTGCCGCCCGGCGCGGCATCGAGCAGATCGTAGACCTGGTCGCCGTCGAGCAGACCGAGGCGCGCTGCGCCGTTTTTGTCATAGCGGACGAATCTCATGCTCTGCCTTGTGAATTGTGGACTGTGAACCGTGAACTGTGCGGTGCGCTTTGCGGTTTTGTCCGTTCACGGTTCACGGTTCACCGGTTTCTCAGGAAACGGGGTTCTCGAGCGTGCCGATGGGCTCTATCGTGATCGCGACCACGTCGCCCGGTTGCAGGTACTTCGGCGGATTGAAGCCTATGCCGACACCGGCGCAGGTGCCGGTGGCGATGAGATCGCCGGGCTCCAGCGTCATAACGCGGGACACATCCGCGATCAGCGCCGGGATGTCGAATATGAGATCGCTCACCATCGCGTCCTGGCGCACCTCGCCGTTGACGCGCGTGATGAGATGCAGCTTGTTGACGTCCTTGATCTCGTCCGCGGTGACGATGCACGGCCCCATCGGGCAGTAGCCGTCGAGGCTCTTGCCGAGAAACCACTGGCGGTGGCGGTTCTGCAGCGTGCGCGCCGTCGCGTCGTTGACTATCGTGTAGCCGTACACGTGATCGTACGCCTCGTCCCTGGAAATGTTGCGGCCGCCCGCGCCCATCACGACCGTGAGCTCGCCTTCGTAGTCGGTGGAGTTGGTGTAATCGTTGGCGCTCGGTATGGCTTCGCCCGGGCCGATCACCGAGTTCGGCCACTTGGTGAACATGATCGGCACTTCGGGGATCGCGTCCTTTCCCGCGCTCGCGTCCACGCCGCTGTTGTGGAACTCCTTCGCGTGCTCGTGATAGTTCTTGCCCACGCACAGGATGTTCTTCGCGGGGCGCGGGAACGGCGCATGTATTTTCACGCTCTCGTAAGGCAACCGCCCTTCGCCGCTCTTCACGGCGCGGCGCGCGCGCTGCAGCCCGGTCTTGCCGAGCGCGACGAACGCCGTCATGTCCTTGGGCAGACGCGTGGTCGCCGCGAGATCCACGATGGTGTTGCTCTCGATGTCGTGCACGCCTACGCGCATGCCCTTGTCGTCGGAAAAAGTGACCAGTCGCATGAATGACTCCTTTAACCCGGATAAACGGGGCATGCACGCCGATTCACCGGCCGGCTCCGCCCCGCACAAAGCGCGCAAGTATGCTGCTTCACCGCGCGCCGGGTCAATGACGCGAGTCAAGTGCCGCCATGCGCCTGATGATGCATGAATCGGCTGTCGCAATGCAGCGCCGGCGCTCGCTGCGCTACACTGCGCCGATGCGTTTCGCCCTGCCGGACATACGCCGCGAAGAACGGGCCGCAGTCGGCTGGTCCTTTCTCTATTTCCTGTCCCTGCTGTGCGCCTACTACATCGTGCGCCCGGTGCGCGACGAGATGGGCATACAGGCCGGCGTCGAGAATCTGCCCTGGCTGTTCACCGCAACGTTCGCCGTGATGCTCTTCGCCGTGCCGCTGTTCGGCTGGCTCACTGGGCGCTGGGAGCGGCGCATCGCGCTGCCCGCGGTGTACCTCTTCTTCATCGCCAATCTGCTCGCGTTCTATGCCGCGTTCCAGCATGACTCGCTGCGCGCGGCCGCGGCGCGCGCATTTTTCGTCTGGGTGAGCGTATTCAATCTCTACGCCGTATCCGTGTTCTGGAGCTTCATGGTGGATCTCTACAGCGAAGCGCAGGGCCGGCGGCTGTTCGGTTATATCGCCGCGGGCGGCACGGCAGGCGCGCTTCTCGGCCCGGCGCTTACGGCAGTCGTCGTGCCGGCGACGGGCGCAGTGCCGCTGCTGCTCGTCTCCGCCGGCATGCTGAGCGTTTCGCTGTTGTGCATCACGCGGCTGTCCGCCTGGTCGCGCGGCCTTCCCCCGGGCGGCGATAACGCGGTGCGCGGCGAGCCTCTCGGCGGCGGCGTGTGGGACGGCGTACGCGCGGTGCTGTCGTCGCGTTACCTGCTTGGCATTTCGTTCTATCTCGTCGCCTACACGGTGCTGTCCACACTGCTCTATGTCGAGACCGCGCGCCTGGTGTCCGAGGGATATCCCGTTTCCGCGGACCGCACGCGGCTCTTCGCGACGCTGGACCTCGCCGTCAACGCCGTCACGCTCGTGCTGCAGGTCGTGCTGACCGGCGCGATGCTGCAGCGACTGGGCGTGACGGTGACGCTCGCCCTCCTGCCGGCGTTCGCAGTAATCGGCTTCGGTGTGCTGAGCGTCTTCCCTGCGCTCACGGTGATGCTCGCATTCGGCGTGATACGCCGCGCGGGCGAGTTCGCGCTGTCCAAGCCGGCGCGCGAAATCCTGTTCACCGTCATTCCGCGCGAGGAGAAGTACAAGGCGAAGAACTTCATCGACACGGTGGTGTACCGGGGCGGCGACGCCCTGTCCGGCTGGCTTGCGAGCGCGTTGCGCAGTCTCGGCGCCGGGCTTTCCGCAATCGCGCTTGCGGCCGTGCCGATTTCGGCGGCATGGCTTGCGGTCGCGATATGGCTCGGTCGGCGCGAGGAGCGGACCACCGGGGCGAAAGACCGCAGCGTTACCCGAGCGGCATGAGCGTTGCTGCGCCAGGGGTATGGCCGCGATGTGCGGACCGACAGGAGAGCCATACCATGACGCGTGCAAAACAGGCGATGCTCGCCCGCATCAGGAAGCCGGCGCAGTCGCTCAAGGCACAGGCCGGCAAGATGGGCTACATACTGCTGTGGGCGCTCGGGGTGCCGATCCCGATACTGCTCGTCATTTACCTGCTGCGCGGCTGCACTTGAGAGACGGGGCGCATCAGCCGCTCGTGAGCAGCGCGAGCGCCGGCCCTACCGCCTCGTCCGCGATCCTGCGCAATTCGTCGGCGGTGCGGTTCTGTATCGGGTGCGGCACGTACACGATCGCAGGCTCGAAACCGAGCGCCTGCGCCTGCGTCTCGATCGCGTCGCGAAACGCTTCGGTCACTACCGAGATGCCCGGAACACCGCGGCCGTCGAGATTCATGAGGTCGTGCAGACTGCACGACGTGCATGACCCTCAGTCGGAAAGCCCGATGACGACGGCCCCCGCCTCGCTCGCCACGCGCTGCATCACTTCGGTGGGCGCGACTTTCGCGTTCGTCGGCTTCGCGTAGCGTTTCGTTCTCACGCCACGCTCGTTGAGGCGGCGCTCGACCTGGTCGAGAAACTCGTCGCTGCGCGCCTTGCCGATTTCGAACAGCGCGACGGTGATTCCTTCCAGCGACTTGGGCGGCGCCACGCGCGGCCGCTTCACCGCGCTGGTCTCCGCCGTTGGATCACGCATCCAGTTCATAGCCTTAACCTCCAAGAAAGAAGCAATACAGCCACAGAGAGCACAGAGGACACAGAGAACAAGCGCAAAGCGCGACCCGATACAAGAGCGCTATCCGTACACCGATAGCCGTAGTGTCCCGACGGTTTACTCTGTGCTCTCTGTGTGCTCTGTGGCGACGGGTTTCAGTCTTTGACTTCCCGCGTCACCGGCTGCAGCTCCGTGCGGTTACGCCCCGCAAGCCAGCCCGGCAATATGCCGGAGAACAATCCGGCAGGCCCGCCCGCTCTCACGACCATCAGGCCGTCTTCGTGGAACTTCGGCACCTGCTCGCCTGCGCGGCTCGCCGGTATTCCTTCGCCTATGCCGTCGAACCCGGCGACGAGATCCTTCCCGGGCCTTATCGTCGCTTCGTACAGCGCCCGCTCTATGCGCCTGCGATCCCAGCCCGCTTCGCGGTAGATCGCGTAGTGCTCGGGCGAGAGCACGACGATGGCCCGCGCCGACTGCACGAGCCTCGGATGGCCGATCTTCACCAGCGACGAGGCGAACGACTTCGTCAGCGCTTCGGGCGTGCGCGACTTCTGATCGACGAAAGCTTCGGGGCCGTGGCCCTGGAACAGCGTCACGGTGGACGCCTCACGCGAAAAGCCGCGAGCGACGGACAGCGGCTCCCACGACGCGTCGGATTCATCCTCGGCGAAGCACAGCGTGTACTTGCTCGGCGCGCCGAGCGTCGCGCGGTCCGCTTCGCCGGGCCGGCCGCCGCCGACGTTGCGCACGATGAGATTGAGCGCGCGCCCGATGGTCGCGTTGGCTCGGTTGCCCTGCCCCAGCGCGTTGATGCCGCTGTTCATGCCGATGCGTCGCGCGACCGGGCCGTTGACGATGATCACGGGACCGGAGAAGTACGTGGTGGCGAGCACGCCGTGCAGCGTGAACAGCGGATCGAGCGCCGCTTCCACCGCAGCGAGCAGCACCGGCATGTACTCCGGCTTGCAGCCCGCCATGACGGCGTTGATCGCGATTTTCTCGACGGTGCACTCCGCGAGGTACGGCGGCATGCGGCCGACGACTTCGGTCGGCTTGCGCGCCGTGCCCTTGAGCATGCGCAGCACGCGCTCGTCCGTAGGCGGCGTAACGGGCAGGCCATCGGTCCAGCCCCGCTCGAAGCAGATCTCCGCCGGGTCGTCGTTCTCGCCGTATTCGATCCTGCGGGCGGCAAGGCCGCCCTTGTGTCGCGCTTCCAGCCGCTCGGCCACCCCGGGCTCGAGTGTGAGGGAGCCTCACCCGGGCTGCAGCGCGGGCAGCGACGCCCCGAGCGTCGCAATGCCGGTGAGCCGCTGCCACGCCACGCGGTCCCAGCCGACGACGCGCTCTACTTCGCGGCCGCCGCGCTTCACGACAAGCGTGGGCGTGTATTCGATGTCGTGCAGGTACGAGGCATCGAGCTTCCGGTCGTCGATGACGCCGACGCCCGAAGGGAATTTGGGATCGTCCTGTGAGACGACACGGAAGCCGGGCACCGACTTTGCAGCCTGGCGCAACTCCCCCTCGATCAGCGTGCACGTCGGGCACGCGCGCTTGACGAAAGCAAAAAGCCCATCGGTGAGTGACACAGTGGCGCTCATGGTTGTCCCTGCAATGCGGTGTGTTTATAGTTTAACGCATGTTCCGGACATTCGTATTCGCGGCGCTTGGCGCCCTCCTCGCGGCGTGCACGCCCATGCAGTGGTACAAGCCGGGCGTGGACGACACCATGCAGGCGCGCGACCTCGACGGCTGCCGCAGGCAGGCACGCGAACAGTCGTACTACGAGATCAACGCCCGCCTGTTGTCGCCGCCCTACGGCATGGGCATCGATTCGCGCGGATATTCCACGCTCGCGCCGCCGCTTGCGGCGGAAGGCGATCGGGTCATGATCGAGGACGGGCTCATGCAAAGCTGCATGCGCGGCCTCGGCTACGACCTTGCGCCGCGCAGCGGCAATCACGCGCGCTGAGCGGGACGCGCAATGAAACGCCGCGACTTTCTCGCTGCCGCAACCGCACTCGGAGGAGGATGGTTCATGCCTGATGCACGCGCCGCGCAGCGCCTGCTGCAACGACCGATACCGCGCGCCGGGGAGATGCTTCCCATCGTCGGGCTCGGCACGTGGCAGACGTTCGACGTCGGCCCGCACGCGCCGCAGCGCGCCGGGCTGAAGGAAGTGCTGCGCGAGCTCGTCGCCCTCGGCGGGCGCGTGGTCGATTCCTCACCGATGTACGGGCAGTCCGAGCGCGTCGTCGGAGACCTCGCGAGCGAGCTGCACAACCGGGAGCAGCTGTTCTTCGCGACGAAAGTGTGGGCCTCGGGGCGCGACGCCGGCATACGGCAGATGGAGGACTCTTTCCGGCTGATGCGCACGAAGACGATGGACCTGATGCAGATCCACAATCTTCTCGATCACGAAACGCATCTGCGCACGCTGCAGGAGTGGAAAGCTGCGGGCCGCATCCGCTATATCGGCATCACGCACTATCACTCCGGCGCCTTCGCCGACCTCGAGCGGCTGGTGAAGACGAAGCATTACGATTTCGTGCAGTTCAATTTCTCGCTCGACGAGCCTGAAGCCGAAGCGCGCCTGCTGCCCGCGTGCGCGGCGAGCGGCACCGCCGTGCTCATCAACCGCCCGTTTGCGCAGGCCGGGCTCTTCGGGCGCGTGCGCGGCAAGCCGCTGCCGCCGTGGGCCGCGGAGCTGCAATGCGCATCGTGGGCGCAGTTCTTCCTCAAGTGGATACTCGGGCACCCGGCCGTCACCTGTGCGATTCCGGGGACACGCCGCGTCGAGCATCTGCGCGACAACCTTGCCGCCGCGACCGGCACGCTGCCCGACGCGGCGACGCGCAGGCGTATGGCCGACTACGTCGCTTCGCTGTAGAAGCGTGATTTGTGAGTAGAAGTCATCTCAAAATCGAACCGCAAGGAACCGCCGATGGACACCGATGAACGCGGATCGCTCCGTGGCTCGCGACGGCCCTCGGCGTGTATCTGCGTTAATCGGCGGTTTCATCCGTTTTTGAGATAGGCTCTAGTGAGTGGTGAGTGGTCTTGCGTGCAGCCTGCACGCCTGCGATCACTATCAACTATTCACGACTCACCATTCACGCCTTATCGCATCGGCGCCTTGCGCCCCGTCACCGCGCCGGGTACATTCGGCGACTCGAACTCAGGGGACGACAACAGATGATCAATGCGGCTATCGTGGGCCTCGGCCGCTGGGGCCAGAACCTCGTCAACAGCGTGCAGGGCAAGAGCGACCGGATACGCTTCGTCGCAGGTGTATTGCGACATCCGGACAAGGCGCGCGAATACGCGCAGAAGCAGGGACTCGTGCTGCACGACAACCTGAAGGCGGCGCTCAAGGACCCGGCGATAGACGCAATCGTGCTCGCCACGCCGCACACGGCGCATGCGCAGCAGATTCTCGCTGCGGCGCGCGCGGGCAAGCACGTGTTCACCGAAAAGCCCTTCACCCTGACGCACGCCGAGGCTGTCGAAGCGCTGCGCGTCGCGAAGGCGAAGAAAGTCACCCTCGCAGTCGGCTACAACTGGCGCTTTCAGCCGGCGCTGCAGGAAGTCCGCAAGATGCTGCAGGACGGCCGCCTCGGCAAGCTGCTGCACATCGAAGGCAATTTCTGCGGACCGAGCGCCTATCGCTTCTCCAGCGAGCATTGGCGCATGAGCCGCGAGGAAGGCCCGGGCGGCGGCATGACCGGCCGCGGTGTGCACGTCGTCGATGCGATGCTCTACCTGGCGGGCCGCGTCGACAGCATATACGCGCAGAGCTATCGCCTTGCGCAGGAGCATGGCATCGACGACACCACCTCCATGCTGTTCCGCTTCCGCAACGGCGTCACGGCTTACCTGGGCACCGTCATAGCGACCGCGGAAACGTGGCGCATGCAGATCTTCGGCTCGCGCGGCTGGGTGGAAGTGGGCGACGTCGAGCATCTGACGACGTGGCAGATGCGCGTGTGCAACGTGGACCCGAAAGACCTCCTGACGCACCACAGGCCGCAGATCGTCACTTTTCCGGAGACGAGCACAGAGCGCGCGGAGCTCGAGCACTTCGCCGACGCCGCGGCGCGCGGCGAGCTGCTCGCGATCCCGGGCGGCGAGGAAGAGCACGGCGTCGCGGTGTTCGAGGCGATCATGAAATCGGCGAGCATCGGCGCCCCGGTCGCCATCGGCGCACGGGCCGGGAAAACGCCGGCCGCCGCAGCAACGAAGAAGAACAGCGCCGCCGCGAAGAAAAAGCCTGCCGCGAAAAAAGCAGTGAAGAAGCCGACGCCGAAGAAGGCGCCGGCCGCGAAAAAGAAAACGCGCGGCGCGAAGCCCGCGTCTAGGAAAACCGCGAAACGGAGTACGGCGCGACGTCGATAGAGGGACGGCGGCCGGCGACCAGATCGGCGATGATCCGTCCCGTGGGCGCACCGCCGCACAAACCGGTGTGCCCGTGGCCGAACGCGTAGTACACATTCGCCACCCGGCTCGCCGGACCGATGATGGGCAGCGAATCCGGCAACGACGGGCGGCGTCCCATCCACTGCGACGGCTGGCTGGTATCGAGCGAGGGGAACATCCGGCGCGCGTGGCGGGCGAGTATATCCGCCCGTCGGTAGTCGGGCTCCGGGTCTATGCCGGCGAATTCGCTCTGCCCCGCGATGCGCAGGCCCATCTCCATCGGCGTGACGAAGAACTTGTGCTCGGGCGCAAACACCGGCATGGGAAGCTCGACGCCGGGCTGCGAGAAAGTGACGTGATAGCCGCGCTCCGCTTCGAGCGGCACGCGATCGCCGATCTGCGCCGCCAGCGCTCGCGAGTGCACGCCGGCGCTCAGCACGACCGTGTCGACGGGCATCGACGTGCCGTCGTCCATGCGCAGCGACGCGACCTTGCCGTCGCGCATTTCGAACGCGCGCACCTTCGCCTGCACGAAGCGCCCGCCGTCGCGCTGCAACTGCGCGGCAAGCGTCTTGGTCAGCCGCTCGGGATTGGCGACGTAGCCCTGCTCCGGCAGCCATAGCCCGATGTCGTAACGGCCGCCCAGCTGCGGCACCTTCTCGTGTATCGCCTTGTCGTCCATCTCCTCGACGATCACGCCGCGCTCGCGGCGCAGCCGCCACGCGATGGCATCGCCCTCGTACGACTTGCGCTTCTCGTACACGACGATGTAGCCGGTGCGGCGCACGAGGTCCTGCGCACCCGCGTGCTGCACCAGCGGCTCGTACGCATCGAAGGTTTGCTGCAGCAGCGCGCGCAGCGCGTCGGCGATCTTCTCCACCCGCGCCGGACGCGAGGCCGCGAGAAAGCGCATGAACCACGGCATGGCGCGCGGCATGTAAGCCCAGCGCACCGACAGCGGCCCCATCGGATCGGCGAGATAGCCCGGCACGTTCCACACGATGCCCGGCGTGGCGAGCGGCACGCACGAGCCCGGGCTCAGTATCCCGGCGTTGCCGAAGGAGGTGTATTCGCCGGGCGGCTGCATGTCGACGAGCGTGACATCGTGGCCGTCGCGCTTGAGATAGGAGGCGGTCGCAGTGCCGACGATGCCGGCGCCGATGACGGTGATTTTTCTGGTCATGTTTTGTTATCGCTGGAGTGAGCTCGCTGCGAGGCAAATTCTACCGCGCCGCGACCTCACCGGGCGGTTTGCCGCGGACGGCAACGGCGAAATTGAACGGGAAGCGCCGGCAGTGTTAGAATGCCGCCCTCTGTCGCAGTACCTGCACGGGCGGTTAACTCAGCGGTAGAGTGCCACCTTCACACGGTGGAAGCCACTGGTTCGATCCCAGTACCGCCCACCAAATCCTTTGTCCGCATTCGCTGCCGGTAAACCGCGAACCGACGACCCGCCACGCTGATTACCCCTGATGCGCCGCGCGTGTTTCATTTTTCCCGCCGTGTTCTTTGGGCGTAGAATTTGTCTGTCTGCAGCGTATTGTGTGCGCCATGAACAATCGTGACCCGCAAGCTCTGATCGAGAAGTTGAAGTCGCTCTCGCCCGAACACATGTCCGAGGTGGAGGATTTCGTCGATTTCCTGCACGCGCGCGACGAAGAGCGTGCCACTCAGCGCGCTGCGGCCAGGGCGTCGGAACCTGCATTCGCGAAAGTCTGGGACAACGACGAAGATGCCGCCTACGATCGGCTATAGCTTCGGCGACGTCGTCCTCGTCCCCTTTCCATTTACTGACCAAACCACCGCCAAGCGGCGCCCTGCCGTCGTCATTTCGAGCGCGGCGTACCACCACGGCCGCTCGGATATCATCATCATGGCAGTCACCAGTCAAATGCGGTCGTCCGGCAGATTCGGGGAAGTGAAAGTCAAGGACTGGGAAAAGGCCGGCTTACTGAAGGCTTCCGCTATCAAGCCGGTCATCACTACTATCGAAAGCAGTCTCGTCCTTAAACGGCTGGGAAGTCTCGGCGATCAAGACCGAGAGACTCTCCGTACTGTCGTCCGTCAGATCATCGACTGAAGTCAGTAGCAGTAGAAAAGTTATAGAGTTGGTCTCATCGCCCTGCGCACGAAATTGGATAGTGCGCGGGAGATCGCGCGCGCGACTTCATCGGTCAACAGGCGTCAAAGACTCGCCGGGGATGACCTCAAGATCGGCGCAAAGAAAGATGGATCTGCAGCATCTGCGGGATGAAGCCATAAAACGAAGCACAAGCGCCTATGTCCGTTAGTCGTCTACCCCGTGCGTCCTTGCGCGGTTTCCCACGTAAATTTGTTCGATGAACCACATTACGCACTTCAGAGACGGCGCCCAGGAACGGGAACACCGAGTAACGGTGGCTTTATCCCAACCCGGCCCGTTGCATGCCTCACTCGTACGAACGCTCAGAATCGATAAACCATACTGGGTAACGGCCGAGTTCGACAAAGCAGCATACGGTCGCAAAGGAGACGTTGATCTCGCGTTCTTAATCGATCCCGGTAAACGCCACGAACGGCTATACGCGCTCGAAGTCAAAGTTGCGTATTTAGACACCAGCGGGATTCTCAAGTCTGAAAAAAAGAACAAGCATCATAAGCAGCTACGCCTTCTATGCAATGAAGGTTGGCACAAGGTTTACCTTCTCGACGTGATTGTGACGGCACCCGCTACGAATTGGTGGCATTGCCAAGCAGGCGAGGCTGCGCAAAAACTGAGAAAGACAATAGACGATAACGTCTGCGGCCATCTCGTGATGCAAATTAACGCCGTTGCTCACAAGCCGGAGACCGAGGCCGGTTCTGTTTCATGCGAAATGAAGCGCCCTGCCACATATCAACGTCGCGGCACAGAATGGCGCAAAGAAATTCGCGAAGCACTACATGCACAGATGCGTGAACGCCGATAGGGAATGCCATGGACGACACTCTGCTTCGCGAGATACCACAACCGCTGCAAGACGCCGTCGCGCAAATCCAATCACAATCCGGCATTCAAATTATTGTACGTCCGACCACTCCTGATTTATTAAGGGAGTTTCCTATCCTTGCGCAACTTCCTTTACTTGATATTTGGCCAGAAGAAGAACGGATTTGCATTTGGTATCCAAACGAAACCCTTTCCCTGCCCGATTTGTGCCATGAGCTTATACACGCACGACGAAACATCCTTGAGTCCGTACCACGTATGTCACCCCGCTCCGAGGCGCAACACCCCGAACTAATTTACGCACTAGAAAATGATCTAGAACATTTGTTCGTAATCCCGGAGGAGATTTCATACTTTCTATCCCAAGGAGCCAAATGGGAGGAGCGGTATTCTATCTATCTTGCTCAGGCGGCTCCGAATGCATTCAACCTGTTCCGGCATTGGATCGTCATTAACACTGCCATGCCCACTTCACGCAGAATCCGAGACCTTTGTCGGACGGCATTACAGGAATCAAACCTACTTGATGATGCCGAGTCGTTTCGGACAGAAATAGAAGCGGCATTCCCAGATAAGGAACAACTCTTGGCTGTCGTATTGAGATGGTTTCCGAAGGTCAAGCGTGACGTGTGCATGCAACGATACGTTACTTCTAACCGAACCTTGCAGGTTATAAGCTCCGTCTCCTAACCTTGCGCACTTGTGAAGGACGCAACTGAGTCAGATTCATACGGCGGAAGCCTCTGGTCAGTACCGCTCACATCGCGCCCGCACGCGCCCGGGCCGCGCCAAAAAACCGGGAGCGTCTCCGCTCCCGGATTGAAGGTTCAACTGTGCTGTTGTTATAAGGGGCCTTGGATTCGATCAGTTCTCCTATTTGGCGTGCATCGCCTTGATGTCCGCGACCTTGCCGGTTGCGTGGCACAGCATGCATTGCTCACTCTTCGTGAACGTCATCGCGGTTGTATCGCCAATCCCCGCGGCGGACACCATCGGGCGCGGCGCCCCGGCTGCCAGCGATGAAACGCTCGAGAACCGCTTGAGGAGCGTGCCGCCATTCGACTGCATGTGCTGCACCGCCAGGGAACTGTCGTGGCAGCCAAAGCACGCCGAGGCAATCGGCGAGGTGACCAGATTGTCCGTAGTGTAGTTGACCTGCCCGTCTCCCAACGTCGTGACCCAGGGGTTAAGACCGATCGGCGTGATCCCGGTGGGATTCGTCGTTGCATTGTTGGTCATGTCGCCGTTGGCATCCGTCGTCCACAGGAGATTCGGCAGAGCGGCACTATTCGCCGAACCGCTGAAGTCGTAGCTGCCAGACACGTGGCACGTCTCGCAGTTCTTGAGTACGCCGGGATACGTAACGTCCTTGTAGCCGTTCGGGTTGCTCGGACCTGCGAGCCACGTGAACGCCTGCTGCCGCTTTGCGGATGCGTGGATGGAGTGCACTGCGTTCTTGATGGAGGCCGACCATCCGCCGCCGAAATTGTTCGTCGGTCCGACGTGACCGGTCGCCCTGTTGGCGCTGTGGCAGAACGCGCAACCTTCGGCGTTGTTGCGTGCGCCGGCGTGGAAGGTCGGGCTGATCCCCAGTTGACCGTGACACTTGTTGCATTTGTCAGCGTCGACGAGCGAGCGGCGCGGCGTATAACCGTCGGCCGTCTTCATCACAAACTTTGTCTCGCGCAGCCGTATCCCCTTCGGATAGTCCGGATGATTCAGCTGAACGAAGCCGTTGTAATAAAGGCCGACCGCACCGGTGACCATTGTGGCATTGTCAGGGATCGTAATACCGAGTGTCGCGGTGTAATAGCTATTCGCGTCGGGCCCGGTCTGAGAGTTCCCGTACTTGCCGTCACGGAAATCGGTGATAGGCGTGCCGCCAAAGAGGCTGTTGACGAAGTTCCAATCGGCCGGAGAAGCGATGCCGTCCTGAGGAACCGCATACGCAATCGCAATGCCGGGCGCGCCGTCGACGCCGCTGATCAGATAGCCGGTAGCATTAAACGTCACCGGCTGCCCGTCCTTCAGCACGCGATAGACGACGCTTGCTTTTTTCGCCCCCGCTGCGCCGCTCACCGTGACCTGCTTGATCTCGTAAGCGAACTTGTAAAGGCCGGCGGGCTGATTCAACTGCGATGCGACAGGAATCGTCGGCCCCTGGAAAGCGTTGTAACCCACGGTCGGCGTATCCTTCGCCGTGTTGAGCGGATAACCGCCATAACCGCTTGCGCCGGTGGGATCGACCGTGATGTGGTACACGGGGATCGCCGCTGCGCTGTGGCACAGCGCGCACTTGCTGTCGTCCGTCTGTATGCCGCCGATGTGGCCGTACGGGGAGGTCGACAAGCCCGCACTCGCGTCGGCCAGCGTGAGACCTTTGCCGGTCGAAAAATCTATGCCGTCATGGCACGCGCCGCACGCAAGCCTGCTCGGCACGTTCTTCCAGTTATCGCCTTGCGGGGTTTGATTCGCTGCGCCCGCGGTACCGTCATGGCACTTGACGCAATTCGTGATCGGCTGCGGATACGTCGTCTCGTTGTAGAGGACGTTTGCATAGTTATAGCCGGTCTTCGTCAGTTTTTCGCCCATGTGAATCTTGTGAATATGGTTGGGCAGATCGCCGACGGCGCGTCCCATGACGAGGTACGTGCCCTTGGTGCTGTCGAAACCGGTCGCAGTCGCCGTCGCTTCGACCCGCCCGTAGCGGCGCTGGTCGGTGTGGCACGTCGCGCAGAACCGCGTGTCCTGCATGTTGGTGCCGTGGAACGCGAATTTCTGGTGGCACTCGAAACACTTGGCGGTCTTGACGATTTCACGCTGATTCGGATCGTTTGCCTGAACCACCTGTCCTGTCGCCGGGTAAAAATCAAAGACGATATTCGTCGGCGAGCCCATCGTTACGCCGGTAACGCCGGAGTCGGTACCGTCGGCTGTATTCGTGCTCGTGCCGCGCGCGTAGCCACCAACCCGGATTACGAGGCGGTGAAGCAGTGTGGGATCGTAGGTAAGGTCGCCGAGATCTGCTGCCGCGTTCGGTGCGGTGTAGGTTTGCGCGGCAATGAAATCCTTGATTTTCGTGATATCGGTATAGAAGGTGTACTGGTAGGTGCCGTCACCGTTGTCCACCAGGTTGCCGAAGGTTTCCCAGGAAGGCCTTCTCGGTGCATCAGCCGTGGTAGTGGTGGCCGGGTTGAGGACCAGGTAACTGACCCATTTGCTCGGGCTGCCATTCGTGCCGGGCACCAGCTTCGCCAGCGTGAAGGACATATTCTGAAGATTCGGCACAAGGTCCGTCGACTTCTTGCTGGTGAAACCGAGCCCCTTGATGCCGTGACCACTGGCATCGGTGACCTGGAATGCGACGACGGGCGGACTGTGAATGGTCACGCTGCTGACCGCGCCTGACGGCGCAAGCGCTGCAAAATCGGCGCTCGCGAGCGTCGAGGCATCCACGACCGCACCGCTGGGTGGCGTCACGGTCTGCGACGCGCTGCTTCCGCTGCTGCTTCCTCCTGCGGCACTGCCGGTGCTGGTGGCCGCAGTGCCCCCACCGCTGCCTCCTCCGCACCCTGCAAGCATGAGCGCCAATGCGCCCGCCGCTGCCGCATAACTCAGACGTCGCCAAAACCCACCGCCGTCGAATTGCCTATGCACCTTCATGGCATGCCCCTTTTTTAGAATTACGCACACCTCTGCTTCGCCTGCGGACAGCGCTTCATCGACCGCGCTGTTCTCCCATGTCACCGCTGCACACACCGGAGCAGCCGTGTTGCGCGGTAAAGTACGACCTGGAGTCTTTCGCGAGTCTTTCGAAATCGCGCGAACGTTGGCGCAAACACGCGAGAGTTTATGTTTTGTGATCTACATCAAACGTCGCTCGCGGCTTTACTCACGATCAACGTAAATGGTGAAGTTCGCCATGCACGGCACCGTATAAGGAAGCGGTAAGCACACGCAGCGAGACGCGCGGCGCGCCGCATCATGGACGGACTGCACATGAGATCAGGGTTCGCGCGTGTCGATCTGCCTGGCGACGGAATTCCCGTCGGAAGGCATCGAGTTCCACTGCGCTCAATTTCTGGAATGACGCGCACGCTGCCGCGCTCGGCTCGACGGCATGGCGCAATCTCATCGAGCAGGCGCTCGAGTCGGACCGCTATGCGCTATACGCGCAGCCGGTGCTGCAGCTGCCGGCCCGCACGCTGCTGCACACCGAGGTGTTCGCGCGCCAGATCGAGGACCGCGGCCGGATTACGTGAAGCTCGCTGCCGACTTCACACACGGCATGAGGAGCGGCGACGAAGCGGAGTTCCTCATCACGTCGCTGTCGCGCATCGCCGCTCCACTGGAGATCCAGCTGATCGCACAGGCCGTGGAAGACGAAGCGACCCTCGACCGGCTGCAGGCACTCGGCGCGTCCGGCTGCCAGGGATACGTCGCCGGCACGCCTGCGCCACTTGCCTGACGCACGCTGCGCCATGCCGCGCCAGAGGCGGAACAGCGCAGCCAGCGCTACGAAACGATCCAGTCGCTCCCCAGCGCGCCCACGCTGCCGGTACCAGCGATGTGCAGGCCGTCCATCAGATCGACTTTCAGCGCGCCGTGCGCGTCCTGCCACAGCACGTCGCTCTTGTGATCGCCGTTGAAATCGCCGACGCCCGCGATCGTCCAGTCGTTGCTCGGATTGCCCGTCACGGTGCCCCAGCCGCCGGCAATGCTCTCGCCGTTCATCAGCCAGATGCTCGTCATGCCGCCGTCGTGACGGAACAGGATGTCGTCCTTGCCGTCGCCGTCGAAATCGCCGATGCCCGAGATGCGCCAATCCGTCGACGGCGAGGAGATGACGCCGCCGCCGGTATGCGAGGTGCCGCTCATGAGCCACATCGCAACCGAGCCGTTGTCGTTCTGCCACAGGATGTCGGCGTGATGATCTCCGTTGAAGTCGCCGATGCCGGCCACCCGCCAGTCGGTCGGCATCTGCCCTACCGTGCCGCCGCCGACGATGCTGTGGTCGTTCATCTGCCACGTGCTCACCGTTCCGTCCGGCGTGCGCCACAGGATGTCGGAGCGCCCGTCGCCGTCGAAGTCGCCGGTTCCGGCCACGCTCGCATTCGCGGGACTTGCCGCGACAGCGCCGGAGTTCCCCACCGACGCGCCGTTCATGTTCCAGATGGCGATGAGGCCCTGATCGTGCTGCCACAGCACGTCGGCCCGTCCGTCGCCGTTGAAGTCGCCGTTGCCGACGATGGTCCAGTCAATGCCGCCGTTCATAGTCGTCGTCTGCGGCGTCGCAGCGCTGCTGCCCAGGCCATGGCTCACCTGCACGGCCCCCGTATCGAGCGAGCGCGTGAGCACGTCGGCAAGACCGTCGCCGTCGCGGTCGTACACCTGCGGCGCCGCATGGGTGAGCATGAGACTGTCGGAGAACTGGATCTGCTCTATCCCCTGCAGCGTGTCGATCGCGCCGGTTGCATGGTCCTGCACGGTGACGCTGCCGTGGTCGTAGGCGACGGTGTAGCTGCCGCGCGCGCCGCCGTACAGGGCGGTGTCGATGGCGGTGCCGCCAGCAATGGCATCGCTGCCGTCCCCGCCCGTGATCCAGTCGTTGCCGGCGCCGCCGTTCAGCGAGTCATTGCCCGATGTGCCGACGATGTGGTCGTTGCCGCTCGTTCCGTTCGACACCGTCGTGGTCAGCGGCGGAACGACCGGCGCAGCCGGCGTCGTGGCGGGAGTGGTCGTCGTGGATGTATCCGGCGTGGTCGTCGTGCCGCTGCTCGTGCCGCTGATCAATCCGTCGTTGCCGCTGATCCATTGCATGAGCTGCGTATAAGTGCCGTTGACGCTCGCGCCCCACGCCGCCGTCGATACGACGCCGACCACCTCTGCGCCGCTTCCGCCGACATACCACACCGGGCCGCCGGAATTCCCCGGGTGCAGCTCCACGCCGGAATACGTGACGGTGGAGTCGACCGGGCCGGTATAGGCGTAACCGCTGTCGGTCATCATGTTGTTGCCATACGTGGAGGGGTATCCCGTCACGTTCACGGTGCCGCCGGTGAACGTCGGATCAATCTGCATCCATCCCGTCTGGTAGCCCACCGCCGTGCTGAGATCGACGATGCCGATGTCGAGCTCAGACCCCGCGAGCCCGGGTCCGCCGTCGCCCGGCATCAGGTATCCGTCGCCGTCCGGATCGTAGTTCGCGAAATAGTGAAACGACGTGGAGGTAAGATCGCCGTACGGCGCAGCGAACGGGCTCGGGTCGAAGGCCGGGATGATGCGCACGCTGGTTGCCGCGCCGCCCTGCGCCGCCATGTACAGCACATGGCTCGCGGTCAGCACGTCGTTCGGCCCGACCATCACGCCGCTTCCCGTGAACGTCGCTCCAGAGGAAAATGTCGACTCGATATAGACGATGGAGCTCCAGTACGTCGACGTCGGGTCAGTAACTGCGACCGCTGCCATGGCTTAACCCCCCAAGGTTAATTGCAATGATTCGCGCCCGATCCGTCTGTAATGGCGGCCGTAACGCTTTGTTGGTCCCGGCGATTCGATCGCCGGTGGATCCTTGATTTTTTACGCGTGCCGGCAGTCTTGCGCGCTGCTGAGTTCGCGCGCTGCCGCCGTGCATCGACATGTCGTGCATAGTAGAGATATGGAAGCCCGCGCAACAATGACGTTTCTCACGGCGCGCAGCGATCGCGTGGAGCGCGGTGCGCTGACCGTGAATGAATTGCGATTCGATAATGGAGAAGAAGATGAACGACAGCGTAGGCGTGATCGGTCTCGGCATCATGGGAGGCGCAATGGCCGAGGCGTTGATCGAAGCAGGTCATGCAGTGACGGGCTACGACGTCCGCAGCGCAGCGCGCAATCGACTTGCAAAAGCGGGCGGCAAGCCGGTCTCCTCGGCGCGCGCGGTCGCGGCGCAGGCCGACGTCATCATTACCGCGCTCGCAACGGTGTCGTCTTTTGACGACGTCATGGCCCGGATCGCCGAGGTGCCGCGCAATGCACGCTCGCCCCATCGCGTCGTCATCGAAACGAGCACGCTGCCGCTCGAGGACAAGCTACGCGCGCGCAAGCTTCTCGCGGCTGCGGGCTGGGCCATGCTCGACTGCCCGATCAGCGGCACGGCGGTGCGCATGAAGCAGGGCGCGTGGACGATATTCGTGAGCGGCAGCGCGGCCGTCGCGAAGCGCGCAAAGCCGGTGCTCGCGGTATTTACGCGCAACGCGCCGTACGTCGGCGCTTTCGGCAACGGCACGAAAATGAAATTCATCGCCAACCATTTCGTCGCGATCCTCAACGTCGCGGTGGGCGAGTCGCTCACCTTCGCGCGCGCGATGGGACTGGACGCGCGGGCGGTGTGGGCGCAATTCGCCGAGAATCCCGTGATCGGTACCGGCGTGTACAAGCTTCGCGGCAAGCAGATGGTCGAGCGCGTCTACCAGCCGGCGACGATGAAGGTGGAGGTGTGGCAGAAGGACATGCAGGTGATCGGCGACATGGCGCGCGCCGTGGGCTGCCCCACCCCGCTCTTCAGCGCATGTGCGCCGGTCTACAACGCCGCCATCGCGCACGGTCTCGCAGAGCACGACACCGCGTCCGTCGGCGAAGTCCTCGGCGAGATGGCCGGCATCGCCATGAAGTCCCGTGCCCGCGCACGCTCACGGTGACGTGATGCGCCCGGCATAATCACCGCCGGCCGGACCCGCGCGGCCCCGCACACACGAGCGCGGCTTCGCGGCGATGGTCGACTGCCTGGGCAATATATCCACCGTGCTCGGCCTGCGGGTGCAGAGCGCCAGCGGTGCCTGCTGCATTCCGGCGTGACCGCGGCACGGCCATTGCTCCTGTGAGTTCCTCTTTCAGCTCGGGGAACCGCATGAACGATGAGCCGGAACGCAACGTCCTGTACACCGTGACCCGCGTGGCCTCGGGCCAGTGGGCCGTGCTGCAGAGCGGGTTCAGGGAGCCGCTCGCCTGCTTCACCGACCAGGAAGACGCCGTCGAGTACGCACGGCGCCTTGCAGGCGCCAGGGCATCCGAGACGGTCGATCTCGCGAGCGGCAGGTAGCGGCGAAGCGCGCCTTAGCCGTCCCCGTTCATCGCACGCGGCGCCCTGGCGCTGGCGCGCATCACGCTGCGTATGCTGGCGATGAGGCGCGCCGCCTCGATCGGCTTGCTGACGTGATCGGCGAATCCGCGCTCGGTGACCAGGGCGCGGTTGAGCTCGGTAAACGCTGTCACCGCAATCGCCGGAACGCGCGCGTCCGGCGCGACGCCCTTGCGCTGCTCGAGATCGCGGACCTTGGCGAGCACCGAGAATCCGTCTTCGTCGGGCATCGCGAGATCGAGCAGCAACACGTCCGGCGGATCGGCCGGCAGCCGCTCCTCCAGAAGCGAAATCAGCGCCGCGGCCGTCGCCACGGTCTGCACCTCACCGCCCGCCTGCTTCAGCGTGAGCGAAATGATCTCGCGCGCGTCGGGATCATCGTCGAGCGAGCAGATGTTCACGCCGGAGAGCGAGCTTTCCGCGACGGTGCGTATTTCCATGCGCGGCGCGGCGTCCGTTGCGGCGTCCGCGTCGGGCAGCGGCAGATCGACCGTAAACGTCGCGCCTTTTCCCGGCCCTTCGCTCTCGGCACGCACCCGTCCGCCGTGCAGCTCCGTCAGGTGCCTCACCAGCGCGAGCCCTATGCCCAGCCCTCCGTGCTTGCGCGTCGTCGACGTGTCGGCCTGCGAGAAGCGCTCGAACACGCGCGGCAGGAATTCCGCATTGATGCCGGCGCCGGTGTCCGAGACTGCGATTTCGGCGCGGTCCTCGTGCACGCGCGTGCCGAGCGTGATCTGCCCGCCTTCCGGAGTGAATTTGACGGCGTTGGACAGCAGGTTCACCAGCACCTGGTGCAGGCGGGCCGAGTCGCCCTCGATGTTGATCGGCTGGGTCGCGCCCTGCATCTGCACGCCGATGCGCTTCGCCAGCGCCGACGGGCGCACCACTTCCAGCGCGCCGGTGACCACCTCGGCAAGATTGAGCGGCCGGCGCTCGATGGTAAGCTTGCCGCTCATGATGCGCGAAGTATCGAGCAGATCGTCGATCAGCCGCGCCTGGTGATCGACGTTGCGCTTGATGGCGCTGGTCGCGCGCTCGATGAGCGCCGCATCCAGCGGCCGCGCGTTGCTCAGCAGGAAGCCCCAGCCGCGCAGCGCGTTGAGCGGCGAGCGCAGCTCGTGGGAGACGATGGCGAGGAACTCGTCCTTGGCGCGGTTCGCGCGCTCCGCATCGAGCCGCAACCGCTGCTCCAACGCCATCAGCCGCTCGCGCTCGAGCTCGGCGCGCTTGCGGTCGGTGATGTCGACGGCGACGCCGAGCACCAGCGTGCCCCCGTCGCCGGGCTGGAACAGCCGCTCGCGCGTCTGCAGCCAGCGCCACTCGCCATGGTGATGGCGGTAGCGAAACTCGATTTCGCGCAGCCCGTCGGCCGGCGCCTCGTAGTCACGCACATGCGTTTCGAGTCGCGGCAGGTCTTCGGGATGCACCATCTCCACCAGCCGCGCCGGCTCGGTCTTGAGCAGATCGGCCGGCGTATAGCCCAGGCCCGCGAGACCCATGCCGCGCGCATAGACCACGCGCCGCTGCTCAGGATCGAACAGGTACAGGATGATCGGCGCAGTCTCCAGCAGCCCCTGCGTGAAGCGCTGCGCTTCGCGCAGCTCGTTCTCCATGCGCTTGCGCTCGGAGATGTCGGTCGCCACGCCGATCAGGCCGACGACGTTGCCGTTCACGTCGCGCAGCGGCGACTTCGTCGACAGATAGGTGCGCGGGCCCTCGGGCGTCTGCATCATCTCCTCGATGCGCTCGACGCGTCCGGAGGTCATCACGCGGCGGTCGTTCTCCATCGACCGTTCCGCCTCGCTCGTGTCGCAGAAATAATCGCGATTGGTGCGGCCGAGGATCTCGCTTTCCGGCTTGCCGATAAGCTTGACGGTCGCCGGGTTCGCCATCACCAGGCGACACTCGCGGTCCTTCACGTAAATGAGGTCGGGAGTGCTTTCGGCCACGCCGCGGAACAGCGCGAGGCTTTCGTGAAGGGCGGCGTTCGCATGCTCCAGCGCGGCGGTGCGCTCGGCCACGCGCTGGTCGAGTTCTGCATACGCCGCGCGCAGTGATTGCTCGTTCTGCCGCCGCACGCTCACGTCGCGCAGGACCATGACGCCGCCCAGCAGGGCATCGGTTTCGTCGTGTATCGGCGCGGTGCTCACTTCGACGTAGCGCCGCCCGCCGTCCTGCTGCGGCAGCACCAGTTCCCGATAACCGTAGGTCCCCGTGTGCTTGCCGAGCACCGCGAGCAGCGGGTGCGGCACCGTCGCGTCCGATTCGTCGGTAACCGGCACGGCCTCCTGCACCGCGCGTCCGACCATCACGTTTTCGGCCCGCCCAATCAACGATTCCGCAGCGGGGTTCACGAAGCGCACCCGGCCTTCGGGATCGGTGGCCACCACGGCGTCGGTGCAGCTCGTGAGCGTCACGCGCAGCCATTCGCGCTGCGCCGTCGCGCGACGCTCCGCTTCGTTGCGGCGCGCGTCGAGCTGGTCGAGCGTCTCGGCGCCCCACAGCACCAGCATGCTAAGGGCCAGCACGGTAAGCACCGTGAGCAGCAACGCGCCGAACGCGGCGTCGAAGAGGCCCAGGCGTTGGCCGATGAGCCGCATCCAGCTCAGCGCGAGCGGCAGCGCGAGTATCGCGGGCAGCAGCTGTCGCGTAATGACCGCGCCCGGGCGCTGGCTCGTGAGCCGCTCGAGGAGCGACGCGTCGGCGCATCCCGCGAGCAGGCTGTACACCAGCAACGCCACGATGACGAGACTGGGCAACGACACCTGCATCAGCGGCGGACCTTCCATCAGGAGCCGGAACGTCGTGCCGATCAGCGCGATATAGAGCAGCCCGGCAGTGCTGCTCGCGAGCAGATGCGCGGCGCGCGGCGCGTCGACTCCGTGAGCGAAGACTATGGCTGCGAGCAACAACAGAGTCGTGATGCCGACGTACACCGGCACGCCGCCGCCCGGGATGCGGTCGGCGCCCGGCACGATCATGAGCGCGATCATGACGAGCGCAACTGCGGCGAGAAGCATGAGCGCGTACCGGCGCGTATCAGGGTAGCTGCCCTGGAGCGCGGCAAGAGCGCCGGTCGTCAGCAGGAAACATAGCGCGACCACCGGTGTCGTCATCGGCCAGCCGGGCACGTATGCGGCGAGCGCCTCCAGCCCTGCGATGCCGCCCACCAGCCCGAGCGCAGCCAGTAATGCGGCGGCCCCATTGGCCCATGGCGCGGAGCGTTTCAGGCGCTTTCCGAGCTGTTCGGCATATTGCTGCGTCATGAGTCCTTTTTTTTCGCGCGCGGAATCGTCAATGCTCGCGTCCGCGTCGCGACAGCGTGGCGACGGCGCTCACCAGCGCGGGCGGCTCTATGGGCTTGGCGAGGTGGCACTGGAATCCGGCGGCGAACGCGCGAGCGCGTTCTTCGGCGTGCGCGCATGCGGTAAGCGCGATCGCAGGCGCACGATCACCGCGGCCCGCCTCGCGCGAGCGGATTTCACGCATCAACGCATAGCCATCGGTATCGGGCATGGCAATGTCCAGGATCAGCAGGTCGAACGCGCAATGGGCCATCAGCTCTAATGCTCCCTGGGCGGAACTCGATGTGCTGACGTGCGCGCCGGCATCGGCAAGTACTTTCGCGACCAACTCTAACACGTCGGGTTCGTCATCGACAACGAGCACCCGTATGTCGTCCAGACGCGACGAAGCCACCGGCTGGTCGTCCTCGGACGGACCGCGCCAGGGCACGATGGCAGGCTCGAGATGGGCGCCGGACGCGACCGGGATGGTGAGCACGAAGGTCGACCCGCGCCCTTCCCCGGAGCTTTCCGCGTGAACGGCGCCGCCGTGCATTTCAACGATGTGGCGCACGATGGCGAGCCCGAGCCCCAATCCGCCGTGGCGGCGCGTGATCGAGCCGTCGGCCTGACGGAAACGCTCGAAGACGTGCGGCAGAAATTCCGGCGCGATGCCCATGCCGGTATCGGTGACCGTGAGCTGCGCGCTGCCGCCGGACTCGCGCAACCCTATCGTCACCACGCCGGCGGCCGGCGTGAACTTGAGCGCATTGATCAACAGGTTCCACGCCGCCTGCTGCAGTCGCGCCGCATCGCCGAGCACCGGCAGGCGCCCGCGCTCCATGGTCGTCTCCACGCGGATTTTTTTTGCCGCGGCCGTGGGACGCACGGTATCGAGCGCACTCTCCACGACCGACACGAGATCGACGGGCTGCAGGTCGAGCTTGAGCTTGCCCGTGATGATGCGCGACACGTCGAGTATGTCTTCGATGATGCGGTTCTGCGCCTTTGCGTTGCGCAGGATCGCCTCCACCGCGCGCACCTGGTCTTCGCGCGTGAGCTCCGCGCGCGCGAGGACGTGCGCCCAGCCGCTGATCGCGTGCAGCGGCGTGCGCAGCTCATGCGAGACCGTGGCGAGGAATTCGTCTTTCAGACGGCTCGCCGTCTCCGCGATGGCGCGCGCCGACTGCTCCTCGGCGAGAAGGTGCGCGACCTGCGTCTCTGCAAGACGACGCGCGGTGAAATCGACGATGCTGCCCGTGAGCAGCGCCTTGCCCGGCGCGCCGAATGCAGCGCGACCGCGCTCCCAGATGTCGACGTAGTGTCCTTCGCTGTGCCGCACGCGGTATTCCAGGGCGTAGCTGGTGCACTGCGCGACCGCACGCTCGATCTCCTCCTCGAAACGCGCGACGTCGTCCGGGTGAATCAGCCCGCGCCACTGCGCGCTGTGCGGCACCGCCTCGTCCGCGGTATAGCAGAGCAGGCGCCGCACGCCGTCGCTGCACGCGCCCTCGCTCGCCGCCTGGTCCCACTCGTACACGAAGCCGCCGGCCGCTTCCTCCGCGCGCTCGAAGCGCTGGTTGGCGCGCCGCACCGCCGCTTCCGCGCGCGCACGCTGCACCACCGGCCACGCGCGCGCCTGCACGTCGCGCAACAACTGTATTTCCTCCACGCGCCAGTCGCGCGGGTCGTGCGCACCCACCACCAGAGCGCCGACCCAGCGTCCCTCGGCAAGATGGGGAGCAATGATGAAAGCGCGCACGCGATGCTCCGCGCATTGCTGCACGATGTCGTGCAGGTGCGTCTCGTGCGCCACGTCGTGCACGGCGATGATCTCGCCCGCCATGAGCCGGCTGCATACGGTTTCCGGAAACCTGTCGGGCGGCCAGCTCGCGCTGCCGGGATCGCTGCGCCATTCGCGATAGCCGCTCGCCTTTCCCGTCACGGGGTCGACGTTCACGAGACCGCAAAGGTCCGCGCCTAGGTACTGGCCGAGCCGCTCCACGGCCTGCGCGGCAATGTCATCCGCATCGGCCATGCGCGCGAAGGCGAGATCGAGGCGGTTCAGGAAGCGCGCCGCGCGCTCGCGCAGCTCGAGGTCGTGCACCTCGGTGCAGGTCCCCACCCATTTCACGATCTGTCCCATGCCGTCGCGCAGCGGCACGCCGCGCACGAGATGCCAGCGGTATTCTCCCGAGCGGTGCCGCAGGCGATGCTTGATCTCGAGCGGCTGGCCACTGTCCATGTGGATGCGCCAGACGCCGGCGACGTGGCGCGACTCCTCGGGATGCAGCAGCCCGCGCCAGTTCCAGCCGTACCACGCGGAAGGATCCGATCCGACGTAATCGCGCCAGCGCTGGTTGAGATAATCGATGTGGCCGGCCGGCGTGCTCATCCACACGAGCTGCGGCATCGCCTCGGCCAGCGTGCGAAAGCGCTGCTCGCTCTCGCGCAGCAGGAGGTCCGCCTGCTTGCGGTGCGTGATGTCTATCATCACGCCGATCAGGCGCTCCGGATGGCCGCCGCGTCCACGCAGCGCGATGCCGCGCGCGAGAAGCCAGTGCAGCGTGCCGTCCCGCCATTTCACCCGGTACTCGATCTCGTAATCGGTGCCGTGCGTGATCGCCTGCCGCACGGCATCGCACACGCGGCGCCGGTCGTCCTCGTGCACCCGCTCGGACATGCCCTCGTACGTCAGCTCTTCGTCGGGCGGCAGACCCAGATTCGACTTGCAGGCCTCCGAGCACGTATAGCCGCCCTTGATGAGGTCGTGCTCCCACGTCCCCGCGTGTGTCGCTGCCAGCGCGATCCGCAAATGCTCTTCGCGCGTGCGCAGCAGCCGCTCGGGGCTTTCCCTGCGCCGCGGTTCCGGGACGACGGCACGCGCTTCGATATCCATGAAAGCCGCAGAAGAGGCGGCAGGCCCGGTGATGCCGAGCTCGAGCTGCTCGCCCATGCAGCCCTCCCGGCTGGAGCCTTCGTCTGCTGGCGGCGTGAAGCTCGCTGCGGACCCCGGGCCGCGCGGCATGCCGGTTGCGGAATCGTTGCGGTCGGCCATGGCCTTTACGCCTCGCCCGCACGCGCACGTGCAGCGTCGACGCCGCGGGTGTCGGGGCCGGCGCCGCAGACAATATCCGTTTCAAGCGCGAGTTTCTTGATCTCGTTGTTCATCCCGCTCCTAACGCCCGGCCCCGTTCGTGCCGCCACGCCGCTCATTGTTTCCGGGCCCCTCAGGATTCCGGCTCGCAGCGCCGGAATCGATCCGCCTTGCGGCGTGCAGCGCGGCGACGGCGCTGCGTACGGCTGAATCCTTGCGCTTTCACACCCTGCCGTTCACGGCAAGGATCGTTATTGCGTCCAGCCCGCGACTGCGCGCGTCAGCGAAGCGCACGCCGCAGCTTGAGCGTGATCAGCGCGAGGCGAAATTCCGCGCCGATTTCGCCGCCTCCCGTTCGAGCCCGGGTCCCACGTCGCGTGCCGATGATGCTCCGCGCCGGCGACTGCTCGTGCCGGACTGTCAGCGCACTGCGCTCACGCTTTCGCTCGCCGGCATCCGCACTTGCGGCATGGCGCCCTTCGGCGCGCCGCGGGGCGCAGTGGTGGTTGCTCGCGCCGACGTTTGCTTTTTCCTGCGCCGCTCCCACAACTGTTGCGCTGCCCAGCGCGCAATGCCACCCGCGCCGTATCCCGGTTGCATGAGCGACAGCCCGGCGGTGAGCAACCCGAGCATGCGGCCCGTCCTCGATTGGCGCTGCTGCTCTTTCGTTTCCGTCTTCGGCTTGCCGGGGCGGAACAGCAGCCTGCCCGCGACGAAGCCCACTGCCGCGACAGCGAGCAGCGACTTCGGCGAGCTCACCGTCTCGCGCACGCTGTGCCCGCAGTCGCTGAGCGCGCTCACGAACTGAGCGCGATCGTCGGCAATGCGTTGCTCGAGCTGCTGGATCTCGCGGTCGAAATCGGAGAGACGCACGTTCATTTCGGCTCCTCGGGCGGCGGATCGGCCTTGAGCTGACGCAGCGTGGCCGCGAACGGCACGTCGGCGAGCACGGCCTTGAGACGCCATCCGGCGAGCCCCGCGCCGATCAGGTTCACGGCGCCGGCCACGATCAGCGCAAGCGGCCACGAAACTTCGCGCGCGAGCAGATACGCGATGAGCGCCGTGACGCCCGCCATCCACGCGCTCACGACGAGCACGGCGATCACGATGCCGGCGCCGACCAGCCAGGCGAGCTGAACGGCAGCGCGACGCAGATCGAGCACGCCCAGCAACGCGTAATCGGCTGTGAGGCGGCGCAGCCGCCCCCACGCCCGGTCCAGCGGCGAATCGCCGGGTGAAGCGCCGGTGGAAGACGCAATGCGCAAGGCGGGACGCGCAGTTCCGCTAGTCCCAGTGGTCGAGGAAACTGCGCCGGGTATCGCCGCCATCGCGGTCAGCGCGTAATGCGCGCGAGCAGGATGCCGACGGCGAGCGCGATGCCGAGCGCCATCAGCGGATTCTCACGGACGTAGCCGCGCGTCGATTCCATTGCGCGGTCTTTCATCGCGAGCCACTCGTCGCTGTTGATGCCCAGCTGCTGGAGCGACGAGGTCGCGGCGTTGGTGACGCGGTCTACGGTTTCGTGCACGCGTTCGGACGCACGGTTGAGCGTAGACGCGGCCTGGTCCGCATACTGGGTGCCCGAAGTCGAGCCATGCATGCCGCTGGTTTCCATTGCAACCTCCTTTGTGTTGTGACGTCCTTACTTAGCGACAGTCATGCCCGTGGGGAGCCGAGCAGCTCGCCTTCGGTGCGGCGCGGCGACGACGGCGTGAAGCGCGGCGCCTGCCGCTGCAGCCCGATCTGTACGCGGCGCAGGAGATCGGCGAATGGCGCAGCGGTCTCCGGATGCTTCAAGCCGTAATGCACGTTCGCGGAAAGCAGCCCGAGCTTGGTGCCGCAGGCGAAGCGCTCGCCTTCGATTTCGTAGGCGAGCAGCGACTGCTCGCCGGCAAGCTCGCGCAGCGCGACGTGAAGATCGGGGGTTCCCATCTGCTCGATGCCGCGATTGAGGTAATCGAAGATGCGCGGCGTGAGCACGTAGCGGCCGACCGGGATGAGCTGCCCGGCAGCGGGGCGGTCGACGTGCTCGAAGCGCACCACGTGATGCGTGCGCTCGCAGAACGCGGTGCCGGTGCACAGCGTCTCGTCAGCCGGCTCGTCGCTGGCCGCGACGCGCACACCGACCACCGGCTGTTGCATGGCGTTGAAGCTCGCCACGAGCTGGCCGGTCGCGGGGGTCGGGGAATCGATCAGCTCGTCGGGCACGATGACCGCGAACGGCGCGCCTTCGAGCAGCGCCTGCGCGCACAGCAGCGCGGAGCCGAGGCCGCCGTACTCCCGCTGGCGGACGTAAAGATAACGCACGTCGGAAGGAAACAGCCGGCGCAGCTCGGCGAGCAGCTCCTCGCGGCGCTCCTGCTCGAGCGATTCCTCGAGCTCATATGCGGTGTCGAAATGGTCCTCGATCGAGCGCTTGTGGCGGCTCGTCACGAACACCATCTCGCGGATGCCGGCGGAGATCGCCTCTTCCACGGCGTAGTGGATGAGCGGCTTGTCGACCACCGTGAGCATCTCCTTGGGCGCGGCCTTGGTGGCCGGAAGAAAGCCGGTATCGAGGCCTGCTACGGGAAACACCGCCTTGCGCACCGGGCCCAATCGCGAGAACTCGCGTATGCGCCGGAACGCCGGCGCGCTGCCGCGCGGCCTGCCGTAGCTCAGGCGAGCCTGCGGGAAATTTCTCTTACGGGCGACGGGTAGCGGATCGCGTTGCATCTGTGTGCTCCTGATGGGGTATGTCGGCGGGCGTGCCGCGACGATCGGTGTCTACGAGCCCGCGCTCTATGTCCTCGGAGGCCTGCCCGACGTCATCGCGCCGCGGGTCGGCCGGCGAGCTTCCGGTCGGTTGCGACTCGGGCAACTCGTCGCGCTCGTGCGGCTCCTCGGCACCCGGCAAAGGCGCCCTCGCGTTGGAGTCCGGTGTCCCTGACTGCGGCTGCTGCCGCAGCGTATCGGTGCCGTCGGCATCGGCGGGAGCAGGAGTTTTGGGCTCGGTTTTTGTGCTCATAACTTGGCATAACGGGAAGCAGGTTGTGTACCACGCGACAGGCGCGCCAGCCCCCGGGCGGAGCCCCTCGGCGCATGCGCGCGAGGGCGTAAGCCTTACCCCGGACGATGCCCGGGTCAGTAAGTCTTACCGCGGCGGTGTCCGCGCGAAACGACGGTCGCAAACCTGACGCAGGGCATGGGCATTGCACCGAGCAGGCATTCCGCCGGCACGCACCGGCGCCGCGAGGTAGCCGCTACCCGGAAACGGGACACACCACGAAAGGACGCGCCATGACAAAAGCCCGCAGCAAATCCGAAGAGCAGAATGCGATCGACATGCTGCTCGAGGACCACAAGAAGGTGCAAAAGATGTTCAAGGATTTCGAGAAGCTCGACCGCGAAGACACCGAGGCCTGCCAGGAACTCGTGAGCACGGCCTGCACCGCGCTCAAGGTTCACAGCATGCTCGAGAAGGAGCTCTTCTATCCGGCCGTGCGCGATCAGGTCGACAAGGAGGAGGACGAGGACATGCTCAACGAAGCGGAAGTGGAGCACCAGACGGTCGATCAGCTCATCGAGACGATCGAAGGTATGGATCCCGGCGATGCGATGTACGCGGCGCACTTCACCGTTCTCAGTGAATACGTGAAGCATCACGTGCAGGAAGAGGAAAAGGAAATGTTCCCGCGCGTGAAAAAGCTGAAGTCGCTCGACCTCGAAGCGCTCGGCGAAGAAATGAAGGCGCGCAAGCAGGAGCTCATGGCCGAGTTCGGCGGAGAAGAGGATGCCGAGCTTCAGGAAGTCGACGAAGACGAGGAAGCGTCGGACTCGGCGGAAGAGGAAGAAACCGGAGCGGAGAAAGGCTCCGGACGGCAGTCCCGTACGCGCCGCTGACGCGTCGGCCGCGAGCGCGAAGGCAAAAAATGGGGGTGAGCGCTCTGCGCGCTCACCCCCGATACTCACTCACTCCTCCTCACACAACCGGTGCTCTGCCCCGCGCTGCGACCTCGCGCTTTGCGAGCGCGCGCAAGAACCACGCGACGCTCGCGGCGAGCGCCTCGTCAAACCATGCATGCATGCCGCTCACCGCGACGGTCATCCCGTCGATGTGCACGCCGCCGCCGAGCAGCGTGTCGCCTGCCGCGAGCAGTTGCGGCGCCGCGTCCCGGGCCTGTTGCGAATCACGCTGCGTCGTCCACGCAAGCCGCGCTTTGGCACGCGCGAACCCGGCATAGTCCGCATCCCACCGCGGCACGTCGCCGAAGCTCTCTTCGTAGAGGATCGCGTCCTCGAAGCCGATGTCGCGGGGCGTGCTGCCGGGCCGCATGACCACCACGTGCGCCGCGCCGCTCTCGCCGAAATCGTGCGTCTGCACCGAGCGGTCGAACAGCAGCCGCACGCAGCCGACGGCTTCGCGCGCAAGTGCCTCGTCGACCAGGGCAACGCGCCGCATGGACGCGCTGCCCGCGAGCGCCCCAGCGGTCACGCACGCTGCTCGTCGAACTCGTCCTCGGGGTGCGAAGCGCCGCGCGGCTCCGCCGGCAGCGTCGCACCTTCAGCTTTGTACTGCGCGAGGCGGTTGTACAGCGTCTTCAGGCTGATGCCCAGCATTTCGGCCGCCTTGCGCCGCACGCCGCCGCACTCCGCGAGCGTGGCTTCGATGAGACGCCGGTTCATCTCTTCCAGCGTGCTGCCCACGCGCACCGTGATGAGCGGCGTCTGCGCAGGCTCCGAGAACGTGCGCGGGGCGAGATCGACGTCCACCACGCCGTCGGCGAGGATGTACACGCGCTGCACGTAGTTCTTGAGCTCGCGCACGTTGCCGGGCCAGCTATGCGAGTACAGCGCCGCGATCGCGGCCGGCGAGAACGTCTTCTTCGTGCCTTCTTCCTGGTTGAACTTGTCGAGGAAGTGACGCGCGAGTATCTCGATGTCGGTGCCGCGCTCGCGCATCGGGGGCAGTTCTATCGGAAACACGTTCAGGCGGTGATACAGGTCTTCGCGCAGCTTGCCGTCCTGCACCGCCTTCGTCGGATTGCGGTTGGTCGCGGCGATGACGCGCACGTCGGCGGCAATCGGCGCATTGGTGCCGACGCGCATGAACGCGCCGGTCTCGAGGACGCGCAGCAGCTTCACCTGCAGTTCCAGCGGCATCTCGGTGATCTCGTCGAGAAAAAGTGTCCCGCCGTGCGCGCGCTCGAAGAATCCCTTGTGCTGGCGGTCCGCGCCGGTGAAGCTGCCCTTCTCGTGGCCGAACAACTCGCTCTCGATCAGATTGGGCGACACCGCGCCGCAGTTGAGCGGCAGGAAGGGACGCTTCTTGCGCCGCGACAGCTCGTGTATGGTCTGTGCCGCGAGTTCCTTGCCGGTGCCGCTTTCGCCAATCAGCAACACCGTCGCCGACGTCGGCGAGACGCGGCCGAGCTGGTCATAAAGCTTCTGCATCACGGGCGAGCTGCCGAGCATGTGGCCGAAGCGGCCGAGGCCGCGCAGCTCCTGCCGCAGCTCGCCGATTTCCTGGCGCAGCTCCGCGGTGCCCGGGACGCGCTGCAGAATGGAGCGCAGGCGGTCAATGTCGATCGGCTTGATCAGGTAGTCGGTCGCACCGGCGCGCAGCGCGGTCACGACGCTCTCCACGGTGGCATGGCCGGTGATCAGCACGACCTCGGTGGCCTCGCGCTGCTCGAGGTCGTCCACCAGTTCGACGCCGTTGCCGTCCGGCAACTGCAGGTCGGTAAGCAGCACATCGGGGCGCATTTGCGCGAGTTGGATGCGGGCCGTGCGCAGCGAGGTCGCTTTGGATACGGTAAAGCCCTCGGATTTCACGAACTCCGTCAGCCATTCAAGCTGTTCGGGATCGTCGTCGACGAGCAGCACGTGTGGCATTTCGAACCTCCTTCTCGGCCCTGTTGCGGGCGCATTGCGGGACGTAGCCGGGCCTGTGGCGCGCATCCGGACGGTAAATTAGAACTGAGAAGTGTAATTCTTACACGTTTTATGCCTCATTCAGGCCGATTTGTTCTCTGCGGGGACGTGTAGGCAATTTACAGGCCAAGCCCGTTTACCGCCGTTTACGGATTTACCGCTCGTCGCGGCGTGTGCGGCACAGCGGTTGCGTCAACCCGAGGGCTGCCGCGAATGCGGTCAGCGCTGGCCGGGCGCCCTCACTTCAGCGGTACGTCGCGAGGGCGTCCGGCGGCGCGTGGCGAGAGCTTCATGCGCGCTTGCGCTGAGCCGGTCGGCGTGCAGCCGTCCTGGTGCTGACGCCCTTGCGCGCGGCAGCCCGCCGTTGCGCTGCGTTGTCGTCCCCCTGTTCGGCTTCCGGTTTGCCCCGCCCTTTCTTCTCCAGGCTGCGGCGGAGCAATGCCGCGAGATCGATGACTTCGGCGCTTTGCGGCGCTGCGGCCGGCTCCTCGCCTTCGGGCGTAACGACGTGCGTCTGTCCCGACTTGATTTTTGCCTCGATGCGCTTCATCAGGTCGTCGTGGTACGTGTCCTTGTACCCGGCCGGATTCCACTCGTCGGTCATGTCCTCGACGAGCCGCTCGCCCATCTGCAGTTCCCTGTCGCTGATGCCCGCAGCCTTGCCCGCTTCGGGAAACGTCAGCTCTTTCGCGTCGCGGATCTCGTTGGCGTAGCGCAGCGTGTTGAGCACCAGCATGCGATCCACCGGCAGCAGCGCGGCGAGGTGCTGCCGGCTGCGTATGACGACCTGCGCGATGCCGATGCGCTTCGTGCGCACGAGGACGTCGCGCAGCAGCGCGTAGCCTTTTTCGCCGCGCTTGCCGGGCTCCAGGTAGTACGGCGTCTCGAAGTAATACGGCGCCACCGCATCGGCGCCGACGAACGAAAGTATCTCCACCGTCTGCGTCGCTTTGACGTTCGCCTGCCTGAAGTCTTCCTCGCCGACGACGACGTACTGGCCCTGCTCGTACTCGTAGCCCTTCACGATGTCGTTCCACTGCACTTCTTCGCCGCTGCGCTTGTTGTAGCGCTTGTAGCCCACCGGCGCGAAGTCGCGCTTGTCGAGCATGTCGAAGCTCATGCCTTCGCTGCGCGTCGCGGGATACAGCGAAACCGGCACGTGAACGAGACCGAAGCTGATGGCGCCTTTCCAGAGGACTCGGGGCATGTCGGCAAGCGGAGAAAGTTGCGGGCTGATCGAGGTGGCAGCGTACGAAGCAGCGCTCGCACCCGCGCCGCGGCGTCTCTTTGGGGTGCGTAAAGCTTTCAGCCGCAGCTGCAGAAAGCCCTGTTTTCCGGAAAGCGGATCAAAGCCGCTTTTCGCCAAATGCAGGGCATGCGCCTTGCACCCACCCGGCTGATCGCAATTCCGCTTATCTCGACTTTCCCATGCAAATCGCAATCATCAGCGACCACGCCTCTCCGCTCGCCGTGCCCGGAGGAATCGACAGCGGCGGCCAGAACGTGTACGTCGCGCATCTCGCGCGCCAGCTCGGGCGCAACGGACACCACGTCGACGTCTTCACGCGCAGCGACGACCCCAGGCTGCCGCGCGTCTGCCCGTTGGACCGCAACGTTCGCGTCGTTCACATTCCGGCCGGGCCACAGAAGCCTGTCGCGAAAGAGCGCCTGCTCCCGCACATGCACGAGTTCGCGCGCAGCATGGTCGCGTTCTGCGAAGCCCGCTCGCAACGCTACGATGTCGTGCACGCGAACTTCTTCATGTCCGGCATTCCGGCGTTGCGCCTGAAGCGCCATCTCAATCTGCCCTTCGTGGTGACTTTCCACGCGCTCGGCAAGGTACGCCGCCTCTACCAGAAAGAGGCGGACCAGTTCCCGCCCGAGCGCGCCGGCATCGAGAGCCTGCTGGTGCGCAGCGCGGACAGGCTCATCGCCGAGTGTCCCCAGGATTTCGAGGACCTGGTGTCGCTGTACGGCGCGGACCCGTGCACTGTCGACATCGTCCCCTGCGGCGTCGACACGGAGGAAATCCGTCCGCGCGGGCCCTGCGCGCGCGGGCGTCTCGGCCTCGGCCTCACCCCCGACGAGTTCGTGGTGTTGCAGCTCGGGCGCCTGGTTCCGCGCAAGGGCATCGACAACGTGATTCGCGGGATTGCATGCCTGCGGCACTCGCACGGTATACGCGCGCGGCTGCTGATCGTCGGTGGTGAAGCCGACGACGCAGACCCGGCAAAGACGCCGGAGATCGGTCGCCTCTCGTCGATCGCGGAAGAGCTCGGCGTGCGCGACCAGGTGATTTTCACCGGACGGCGCGCGCGTGATCTCATCGCCGATTACTACTCGGCGGCCGACGTCTTCGTCACCACCCCGTGGTACGAGCCTTTCGGCATCACGCCGCTCGAGGCGATGGGCTGCGGGACGCCGGTCATAGGCGCTGCCGTGGGCGGCATCAAGCACACCGTGGTCGACGAGGTGACCGGCTTCCTCGTGCCGCCGCACGACCCCGCCGCGCTCGCTGAGCGGCTTGCCCGCTTCTGTCGCAACCCGGAGCTCGCACGCGCTTTCGGACGGGCCGGCATACGCCACGTGTCGAGCCGCTTTACCTGGCGCAAGGTCGCAGCCGACGTGGCGCACACCTACGAGGCGGTGCTCGATCGCATGCGTCCGCCAATCGCTGCCGAGGCGGTGACCCTGTGAGCGGCGGACACTGGAAAGGAAAAACCGTGCTCGTCACCGGCGGCGCGCGCGGTCTCGGCGCGGCGCTGTGCGAGCGTTTCGCGGCCGGCGGCGCAACGGTTGCCGTCGTGGATCTCAGCGCAGCGCACGCGCGCGCGGTCGCCGATCGCATCAGCGGCTCGGGCGCGCGCGCTTACGCGCACGCCGCGGACATCGGCAACGAGGAGCAGGCGAAGCGGCTGATCGCGACGGTGGCGCAGCAGACCGGCACGCTCGACGTGCTGGTGAACAACGCCGGCGTGGACGTGACATTGCCGATCGATGAGCTCGACGTCGCGGACTTCGACCGCGTGGTGCAGACCAATCTGCGCGGACCGTTCCTGCTCTCGAAATACGCCGTCGAACGCATGAAGAAGGCAGGCAGCGGGCACATCGTCAATATCGCGTCCACCGCGTCGAAGCGCTCGTGGCCCAACGCTGTGGCGTATCACGCGAGCAAGTGGGGCCTGCTCGGCATGTCGCATGCGCTTCACGCCGAGCTGCGGCCTCACGGCATCAAGGTGACCGCCGTGATCGCCGGCGGCATGCGCACGCCTTTCCTGCTCGACCGCTTCCCCGACATCGACCCCGCCGTGCTGCAGGAGCCGGCGGACGTCGCTGCAACCGTCGTCGGCATGCTCGAGTGCACCGGCGCTTCCGTCGTTCCGGAGATCACCGTGATTCCCATGCGCGAGAGCTCGTGGCCGTGAAGCGCGCGGCGTTCATCGACAAGGACGGCACGCTGGTGCACGACGTGCCGTTCAACGTCGATCCCGCGCAGGTGGAGCTGCGTGCCGACGCAGGCCCTGCGCTGCGCGCGCTGCAGGAGGCGGGCTATGCATTGATCCTCGTGACGAACCAGTCGGGCGTTGCGCTGGGACGTTTCCCCGAGAGCGCATTGCAGCCCGTGTGGAAAGCGATCGACCAGCGCCTCAACGCCGAAGGCGTGAGCCTCACCGCCGTGTACTACTGCCCTCACCATCCCGGCGGCGTGGGCGAATACGCGCTGGAATGCGCGTGCCGCAAACCCCGGGCGGGCCTGCTGCGTCGCGCAGCGTCCGCCCACGACATCGATCTCACGCAGTCATGGATGATCGGCGACATACTGGACGACGTCGAAGCGGGCCATCGCGCCGGCTGCCGTTCCGTGCTGCTCGACGTGCGGTCCGAGACGGAATGGCAGCTCACGCCGCTGCGCATGCCCGATTACGTTGCCCGCGATCTGACGAGCGCCTCGCGCCACATCGCGGAGCACGCATGAACGCCCCGCAACGCATGCCGGCCGACGAAGCGCGCAGCGCGGTGTGGCGCAGCGCCGAGCGCATACTCTGCGTACGGCTCGACAACATGGGCGACGTGCTGATGACGACGCCCGCTCTTCGGGCGCTGAAAACATCCGCGCCCGGCCGCCACATTACATTGCTGGCCGCGCCCGGCGGCGTCGCCGTGACGCGCCACATCCCGGAGATCGACGACGTCGTCGAATACGAAGCACCGTGGGTGAAGCAGCCGTCCGACGTAGCCATGGATGCGTGCGATGCCCTCGTCGACCGGCTCTATGCCGGCCTGTACGACGCGGCGGTCATATTCACCGTCTACAGCCAAAGCGCCCTGCCTGCCGCACTGACCTGCTGGCTCGCACGCATCCCGCTGCGGCTCGCGTATTGTCGGGAGAATCCATATCAGCTCCTCACCGACTGGACACCCGATCCCGAGCCGCACGCGCTGGTGCGCCACGAGACGCAACGGCAGCTCGACCTCGTGGCAAGCGTGGGCTGCACGACCGCGGACACGCGCCTGTCTTTCCACCCGAGCGCGCAAGACCGCCACGAAGCGCGCCTCAAGCTCACTGCTGCGGGTATCAATCTTCACCAGCCGTGGATCGTGGTGCATCCCGGCGCGTCTGCCGAATCCCGCCGCTATCCGGTCGAGCATTACGCGAAGGCAGTGGCGGTGATCGGCACAGCGAATCCGCATCAGTTCATCGTGACCGGCTCCGCCACTGAAGCGCCGCTCGCACGCGCGGTCGCCGATTCGTTGCCGGGTCGCGCGCACGCGCTCGCCGGCGCGTTCGGACTCGGCGAGCTCGGCGCGGTGCTGCAGGGCGCTCAGCTCGTGATCTGCAACAACACCGGCCCCGCGCACATCGCAGCGGCCGTCGGCACACCGGTAATCGATCTCTACGCGCTCACCAACCCTCAGCACGCGCCGTGGGGCGTGGAAAGCCGCGTGCTGGACCACGACGTGCCCTGCCGCTTCTGCTATCGCAGCGTGTGCGTGCAGCAGCATCACGACTGCCTGCGCCTGGTGACGCCGCAACGCGTCGCCGAAGCGGCGATGGAGCTGCTCGCTCGCCACGGCGAGACGACGAGCGTCGCGACACATGCAACAGCCAGGGAGATGGCCTGAATGTACACGCTCGGCATCAACGCCGCGTTTCACGACAGCGCCGCATGCCTGGTGCGCGACGGGGCGGTCGTCGCCGCCGCCGAGGAGGAGCGCTTCAACCGCGTCAAGCACGCCAAGCGCCCCGTGCCGTTCTCCGCGTGGGAGCTGCCGTACCACGCGATCGATTACTGCCTGCGCGAGGCCGGCATCCACCTCGCCGACGTCGATCACGTCGCGTACTCGTACGATCCCCGGCTCTTTCCCGGGCGTCCGCCGGAGGGCGAGGCGATCATGCTGCCGCAGCGCCCGTCGGAGGTGAAGCCCTCCGAATCGCACGCGAACCCGTGGGATGCGCTGTTCTATGCGTACTTGGTGAACGCGCCGCTGCAGCTCAAGGGCGGCGCGCCGCTGCACCTGCGCAAGCGCCTCAACGGCGCGCCGCAGCCGCGCTTCGAGTGGCATTACGTCGGCCACCATCTCGCGCACGAAGCGAGCGCTTTCCTCGCAGCTCCGTGCGAGCGGTGCGCGGTGATGACGCTCGACGGCCGCGGCGAGCGCGCAACCACGACGTTCGGCGTGTGGCGTGACGGCGAATACCGCAGGCTGAAGCAGATCGAGGTGCCGCACTCGCTCGGGCTGCTGTACGAGGACGTGACGAACTATCTCGGCTTCCTGCATTCCTCCGACGAATACAAGGTGATGGCGCTCGCCTCGTACGCTCAGCCGACGTACCTCGATGACTTCCGCGACATCGTTCGCGTGGACGAAGAAGGCGGCTATCGCATCGTCGATGCCGACCTCGCAGGCCGCTTCGGCGCGCCGCGCGCGCCCGGCGGTCCCATGGAAAAGCGCCACTACCAGGTCGCGGCGTCGCTGCAGAAAGCGCTGGAAGAGACGGCGCTCAAGCTCGCGCGCTGGCTGCGCGACGAAACGGGGGAACGGCAGCTCGCGATGGCGGGCGGCGTGGCGCTCAACTGCGTGATGAATGCGCGCGTCCGCGACAGCGGGCTGTTCGAATCGGTGTGGGTGCAGCCGGCCGCCGGCGATGCCGGCACCGCGCTCGGCGCGGCGCTCTGGATAGACCACGAGCGGCGCAAGAACGGCGCGCGCTGGCACATGACGCATGCGAACCTCGGACCCGGCTATGCGGACGAGGAAATCGAGCAACTGCTGCGCTGGAGCCGCCTGCCCTATCGCCGTCTCGACGAGATAGCGGACGAGACGGCGGATCTGCTCGCGCGGGATCGCATCATCGGGTGGTTTCAGGGCCGCATGGAGTTCGGCCCGCGCGCGCTCGGCGCGCGCTCGATACTCGCCTCGCCGATCAGCCCCGAGATGCAGGGGCGGCTCAACGAGCTCAAGGACCGCGAGGACTTCCGTCCCGTCGCGCCGGCCGTGCTCGAGGAGCGCCTCGACGAGTGGTTCGAGTCCGCGCAGCCGCAACCGAGCGCGCCCTTCATGCTTTTCATCTACGACGTGAAGCCCGGCCGCGCCGAGCACATACCGGCCGCGTGCCACGTCGACGGCACGGCGCGCGTGCAGACAGTCGATCGCGCGTCGAATCCGCGCTATTACGACCTGTTGCGCGCCTTCGAGCAAAGAACGGGCGTGCCGGTGCTCATCAACACCTCGTTCAATAGCCGCGGCCAGCCGATCGTCTGCTCGCCGCGCGACGCGATCGAGGCGTTCTACAGCACGCCGCTCGATGCGCTGGTGATCGGTTCCTTCCTGCTGCAGAAGACTGCCTGAGGAGAATCCCATGAGTAACGAAGCCGCGCCTGGACTGGAAACGTTGAGGGTCGCCGAACTTGAGGCCGAGGTTGCCGGGATCACCGTGCAGCCGGTGCCGCCCGAAGAAGCGGAGAGCGACGCGGTCAAGGCCGATACCCCGCGCGTGTCGGTCGTTATGCCGACCTGCGGCAGACCGCGGCTGCTGCGCCGCTGCCTCGGCGCGCTGACGCGGCAATCGATGCCGCCCGATGCTTATGAGATCCTCGTCGTCGACGACGGACGCTCGGAGGCGACGCAGCGCATCGTCGCTGTATTCGCCGAGCGCCCCGGGACTCCGCGCATCGTGTACCTGCAGCCGCCGCAGGGCGCGCACGGACCGGCGGCCGCACGCAATGCCGGATGGCGCATCGCGCGCGCGCCGCTCGTCGCGTTCACCGACGACGACACCGTGCCCGCGCGCGAGTGGCTCGAGCGCGGCATCGAGAGCCTGCCGGACTGGGCAAGCGCCGCATCGGGTCGCGTGCGCGTGCCGCTGCCCGCCACGCCGACCGACTGGCAGCGCTCGAGCGCCGGCCTGGACGGCGCCGAGTTCGTCACGGCGAACTGCTTCGTGCGTCGCGCCGCGCTCAGCGTCGTGGGCGGATTCGACGAGCGCTTCCAGCGCCCGTGGCGCGAGGACAGCGATCTGTATTTCGCGCTGCTGGAAAAAGGCTATCGCGTCGTGGCAGCGCCCGCCGCGATCGTGCTGCATCCCGTGCGCGCAGCCGGCTGGGGCGTCAGCATGAAGGTCCAGCGCAACATGGCGTTCGATGCGCTGCTCTACAAGAAGCACCGTGAGCTCTACCGCAGCAAGATCTCGCCGCTTCCGCCGATACGCTATTACGTCGTCGTGGCGCTGCTCGTCGCAGCAGTGCTGCTCGCGACCGGCGGCTACTGGAAGACTGCGGCGCTTGCCTTCGGCGGCTGGGCCGCGTGGACGACGTGGTTCGCCGCCTTCCGGCTGCGTGACACGCGCCGCGACGCCGCGCATGTCGCCGAAATGGCAGTGACCTCGATGGCCATACCGCTGCTTGCCGTGTTCTGGCGCCTCGCCGGCGCGCTGCGCTACCGCGTCCTGTTCGCATGAACGCTCCCGCGGTCCCGCTGCCGCATTTCCTGCAGATCGAGCCGGTCGGCCAGTGCAACCTGCGCTGCGCCATGTGCCCGATCCAGTACCGGCACGCGGGGCCACCCTGGGGACCGCCGGCGCTCATGCCCTATGAGGACTTCGTGCGCCTGCTCGACGGCTTCCCCACAGCGCACGAGCTGCATCTGCAAGGGCTCGGCGAGCCGCTCATGCATCCCGATTTCTTCCGCATGGTCGAGCACGCCGTCGGCAAGGGCCTCAAGGTATCGACCAACACGAACCTCACGCTGCTCACGCCCAGGCGCGTCGAGCAGTGCGTGCGCAGCGGGCTGCATGCCGTGCATGTCTCCATCGACGGGGCCAGCGCGCCGGTATTCGAAAAAATCCGCCGCGGAGCCTCGTTCATCAAGGTCTTGCGCAACCTCGAGCGCCTGGTCGCGGCGCGCACCACGCTCGGCTCGCGCACGCCCGAGCTGCGCATCGTCAACGTCGTCATGCGCTCCAATCTGCACGAGCTGAAGGACATCGTCGCGCTCGCGCACCGCCATGGCGTCACGGCGATCTTCGTGCAGCACCTGTCGCACGACTTCGGCGAAGGCACGCTGCCCGACGCCTATCGCAACATGCGCGACTTCGTGCAGGCCGAGACACTGCTTAACGACGATCCGGCGCGCGTCGCGCGCTGCTTCGACGAAGCGCGGCGCGCGGCGGCAGAGCTTGGCGTGAGCCTGCGGCTGCCGCCGCTCGACACGGCGCCGCACGGCGCGAGAGCGCGCGGCTGCGACTGGCCTTTGCGCGGCGCCTATCTCACGTACGAAGGTGACGCGCTGCCCTGCTGCATGGTCAGCACGGCCGACCGCTTCAACATGGGCAACATGCTGAAGGACGGCGTCGAGCGGGTATGGAACGGCGAGGCTTATCGCGATCTGCGCGACGGCCTGGAGAACGGCGATCCGCCTGCGATCTGCCGCTCGTGCGCCATCTACAACCGGACGTTCTAGGATGCGTGAGGCGGGAGCCGCAAGGCGCGACGAGAAGCAGCCGGCGCACCCACGGCACATAGGAATCTTTCGCGCGCTGCAGTTGGGCGATTTGCTGTGCACCGTGCCGGCATGGCGAGCGCTGCGCGCCGCCTGGCCCGACGCGCACATCACGCTGATCGGGCTGCCGTGGGCCCGCGACTTCGCGCGCCGCTACGCCCATTATCTCGACGACTTCCTCGAATTCCCAGGCGCCCCGGGCCTGCCGGAGCACGAGGCGGATGCCGATGCGTACCTCTCCTTCCTGCACGTGGTGCGCAATACCGGATTCGATCTCCTCGTGCAGATGCACGGCAGCGGCGAGCTCACCAACCCGCTCGTCGCGAGCTGGGGCGCACGCCGGGTCGCGGGATACTCCCGGGAGCCGGCTCGTGATGGCGACGATCTGCTGCTGCCATGGCAGGATCACGAGCACGAGGTGCGGCGCTTCCTCAAGCTCGCGGCTGCGCTCGGTGCGCCTTCGCAGGGCGAGCACCTCGAATTTCCCGTGCACGCCGACGAGCACCGCGCCATAGAGCGCGCGCTGCACGGCGTCGCCCGCGACTACGTGTGCATACATCCCGGCGCCCGCTATCCTTCGCGCCGCTGGCCGTCAGAGCGTTTCGCAGCGGCGGCCGATGCGATTGCGGACCGCGGGCTGCAGATCATCGTCACCGGCGCATCGCAGGAACGCGCCCTCGCCGAAGACGTCATGCGGCGCATGCGCCACGCGGCAATAGACTTCACCGGCCGCACGACGCTGGGAACGTTTGCCGCGCTGGTGAGCCGCGCACGACTGGTCTTGAGCAACGACACCGGCATGTCGCACGTGGCCGCGGCCGTGCGCGCGCCCAGCGTCATCGTTTCTTCCGGCGCGGACGTGGAGCGCTGGCGCCCGCTCGATACAGGCCGGCATCCGACGCTGTGGCATGACGTCGAGTGTCGCCCGTGCGCCCATCTCGTGTGCCCCGCCGGCCATGAATGCGCGCGCGGCGTCGGCGTGGACGCCGTCGTGCGCGAGGCCGCGCGGCTGCTCGACCGGGAGACGGCCCGTGCCGCGTAAGTTGCGCATCCTCACCTGGCACGTGCACGGCAACTATCTTTTCAATCTCACCCAGGTGCCGCACGATTTCCTGGTGCTGGCGGACGAAGCGCGCTCGCCGGGCTACGCCGGGCGCTCCGGCACGCTGCCGTGGGGAGACAACGTGATCGAGCTGCCGGTGTCCGAGCTGCCCGACGCCGAGTTCGATTGCGTGCTGTACCAGTCGCGTGCGCACTGGGAGCACGAGCGCGAGCATCTGTTGAGCTCTGCGCAGCAGCGCATCCCGTCGGTCTACCTGGAGCACGACCCGCCGCAGGAGCATCCCGTCTCGACGCGTCACTTCGTCGACGATCGCAACACGCTGGTCGTTCATGTCACGCCGTTCAATCGGCTGATGTGGGACATGGGCGACACGCCGGCGACGGTGGTCGAGCACGGCGTGATGCTGCCGCGCCCCGCGGCGTATACCGGCGAGCTGCCGCGCGGGATTGCGATCGTCAACAATCTCGCGCGGCGTGGACGCCGGCTGGGCCTCGACGTGTACTGCCGCGCGCGCGAGCAGGTGCCGCTCGATCTCGTCGGCATGGATTCGCAGCGCGTGGGCGGACTGGGCGAGATCGAGAACACCGGGCTCGCCGCATTCGCAGCGCGCTATCGCTTCTTCTTCAATCCGATCCGCTGGACCAGTCTCGGTCTCGCCGTGGTCGAGGCGATGATGGTGGGCATGCCGATCATCGGGCTCGCCACCACGGAAATGGTCACCGTGGTTCAGAACGGAGAGAGCGGCTACGTCGATACGCGCGTCGACCGCCTCGTCGCGCACATGCAACGCCTTCTCGAAGATCCGGAGGACGCGCGCCGCCTCGGACGCAACGCGCGGCGCTACGCCGAATCGCGCTTCGGGATAGAGCGCTTCGTGAAAGACTGGATGCAGGTGTTCACTGCGGTCACGTCGTAACCGCGTGAGTGGTGAGCGGTAGCGCGTCTGCGGCGCGCGTTCTATTCGCTAGAGGCCATCTCAACAATATAAGTTCTCAGCAACCACAGATGAACGCCGATGAACACAGATAGAGCAACGATCACATCCCACGATCGGCGTTTATCTGCGTCTATCGGCGGTTACAGGGATTTCCGAGACCGCTTCTACTCACTGACCACCAGTCACTAGGTTCGACTCAGTATCCTGGGCCGGGGCGCCACCGGATCGCGATCGCGGCGGATGATGCGACGCGAGCCGCGCACGCCGATCATGCCGCCGAGCATTCCGAGCACGAGCGAGAGCAGCACCGCAGCCGACAACCACAGCGTCGCGGATCCCACCGCCTGCGTCGTTTCGCGCGGCGACTCGCGGTTCGGGCGGCTGGCATTGCCGGTCATCTGATCGAGCGCCGAACGCGCCTGCTCCCCAGTGATGCCGAGTTCGGTGAGCGCCTGTATCGCGCGCTCCCGGTCGCCCGCCGCGCCGACCGCAGCCGGTGCCGCTGTGTTGCCCAGCCCCGAGCCGAGCAGCCCGAACAGCCCCGTCGTCAGCGCGCCCACCGCCGTGGTGGCAAGAGCCGCATAGAGCAGCGTCATCGCGGCCCACGACACCATGCCGTGCAGCACGCCGTCGCTGGTGCGGCGCAGGCCCGAGCAGCGTCCGGCGACGTAGCCGCCGACGAGCGCGGACACCAGCATGCTGACTGCGCCGAAGCTCGCAGCGGCGAGCGTGATGGTCTCGGGCTCCTCGCCCGCGTCGAACGCATAGACGCCGAGTGCCAGTCCGGCAAGGCTGAGCAGCAACTGTATCGCAACACCCACGGCAAGCGAGGCGAAGATCGCGGGCCAGGAGATCGCAGGAAAACGGGGACGCACGACGATCGGGGAAAACTCCACAGCCATGGCTTGCTCCTTAGAGCCTCTTACCGGGATGCGCGACCCGCTGCGGCCTGCGCTTGTGCGCGCGCCGGCCGGGCGCGGCCCATTCGAGGGGTACGGTGGAAGACGGCGCGGAGATCCTGCGCAGGAGTTGCAACAGCTGTGCCCGTTGATCGGAGCGCAGGCTCGCGCCGCCGCGCAGCTCGCCCGCGAGGAACGCATCGATCACCGCGGGATGGACGTAGCACTTCCGGCACATCGTCGGCGTGTTGCCGAGCCGCGACGACACCGCGCACAGCACGTCCTTCACGTGCTGCCTGGCATCGCGCGCGGTGGTGAAGCTGCGCCCGCTCAGGTCCGCAAGCGCACTGATGGTTGCGTACCAGGTGCGGAAATCTTTTGCCGTATACGGCTCTCCGGCGATCTCCTGCAGGTACTCGTTCACGTCGCTCGAGCTCACGTTGCGGCGCACGCCGTCGCCGTCGATGTACTCGAAGAGCTCCTGGCCGGGCAAATCCCGACAGCGACGCACGACGGACGCCGCGCGCGGATCCTCGACGGTGATGCGATGGCGTATGCCGTGCTTGCCGCGGAATTCGAACTCGATGACATCGCCATGCACCGCGACGTGCCGGTTGCGCAGCGTGGTGAGCCCGTACGAGTGATTGTCTCGCGCGTACTGCTCGTTGCCCACGCGCATCAGCGTCTTCTCCAGCAGCCGCACCAGCGTCGCGAGCACTTTGGTGCGGGGAATGCCCGACTGTTTGAGATCCGCCGCGATGCGCCGGTGTATGCGCGGCAACGCGCGGCCGAACTGCAGCATGCGCTTGAATTTGTCCTCGTCGCGCACTTCGCGCCAGCGCGGGTGATAGCGGTACTGCTTGCGGCCGCGTGCGTCGTATCCCGTTGCCTGCAGATGGCCGTTCGCCCTGGGGCAGATCCACACATCGCGGTACGCCGGCGGAATGGCGAGCTTGCGGATGCGCGCAAGTATCTCTTCGTCCTTGATGACCCGCCCGGTGGGCGCGACGTAGCGAAAGCCCGAGCCGTTGCGGCGGCGGCGTATGCCCGACTGTGCGTCGCTGCTGTATACGAGCTCGCCGTTCGCTTGCGGCACCGGCTTGCCGACGGGCACGACGGCCGACGGGCGCGATACCGGCGACACGTTTTCCCGATGCGCTCTCATCGTGTTTTCCCTGCCGGGCGGCGCATTCGCGCACGTCGCTCGTAAGAAGTGCATGGACTCAGCAATTCTTACCCACGCTCCTGAATGGATGAACAGTGTCCGCGTCTCCCGGCGCGACCTTGAGGCTGCGGAGAAGAGCCCCGCGGCCGCCACGCACTCCGTTGCGAGCGTTGCGTTAAGAGTGCTTCGCATCGCTTTGAATGACCGGCATTCGCGCACGTGGCCCGCTGTGCGATGCACCAGGCATGCCCATCCTCTGGCATAGCTCTTGCACCAAGTCCTCGGGACGCCGGGCAGGCGGAGCGCGCCGGCATATCGGCGCACATGCTTCCCGGTGAAAGATACGAGCCGGCTCGCGCCCAGGGCGCGCAGCACAGCTCTTCGTAAACACAGAACGCGGAGGACAAAAGATATGGCGAATACGCGAGACCCGCGCACCACCGGCGCCGATACGACGTCGACCACAGGCTCTGCGGGCGGGATGGCAGGCAGCCCGCGCAGCGGCGAAGGCGCGGCGATACTCGGCGGCGCGACGAGACCCGGCAACGAAGGTCCGGGCCCGCGCCTCATGACGGCAAGCACGCTGGAAGGCGACGACATCGTCAATCGCCAGGGCGACAAGCTGGGCGAGCTCGAGGAAGTGATGCTCGACGTAACGACGGGACGCATCGCCTACGCCGTGATGTCGGCAGGCGGCTTCCTCGGCATGGGCGACAAGCAGTTCGCCGTACCGTGGAGCGCTCTCACCATGGATCCCGAGAACCACTGCTTCATTCTCGACGCCGACAAGGAGCGCCTGGAGCGCGCGCCCGGCTTCGACAAGGACCACTGGCCCAGCATGGCGGATGCGGGCTGGGCGACCGAAGTGCACAACTACTACGGACAACGACCCTACTGGGAATGATCGCGTGTCGGCGCCGGCAGTCGCGCGCCCCGCAAAAACAGGAGAGTAACCATGAGGCTGCTTGACTCCCGCTTCAAGTACATTCCGTCCACCAGCACCAATGTCGCTTCGACGTGGCGGAAGTTCGGCTTCCGTCCCACGACCGATGCCGAGCGCTCCGCGCGCCAGCGCCGCCTGCAGACCGGCGTACCGTCGGCCGAGGTCACGCAGCTTCAGCCGGGCAGGCGCAAGATGTCGCCTCCGGCGTTGCGCCTCACGATCAAGAAGTAAGCAGCACCACCGCCCGCGCCCCCGTCCTGCCGGGGATCTTGGCGCGCGGGCGGGAAGACAGGCGTCGCCATGCGCGGGCGCGATAAATGCAACAACGCGGGCGAATCCATCGCTTGCAGCATCGCGTGCCACAGCCTCATATACCCACCGCCCTCCACCGGCCCGGTCGCCTCGCAGCGAGAGCACAGGCCCGCCCCTCACTCCATGCCGTCGTCTCTCCGGCTCATGCGCTCGGCATAGCGGTCGTCAGCGAAACGTACCCTCCGGAAGTCAACGGCGTGGCATTGACGATTGCGCGCAGCGTCGAGTACCTGCGGGCGCGCGGACACCGGGTGGATGTGTTGCGGCCGCGCCAGGCGCGGGAAGGCAACACGTCCGCACAGGACTGCCTGGTGCCCGGCGTTCCGCTGCCTTTCTATCCCGGCGTGCAGCTCGGCCTGCCCGTGGTGCGGCACCTGCGCACGCTGTGGCGCCGGCGCATGCCCCAGCTCGTGCATATCGCGACGGAAGGCCCGCTGGGCTGGGCCGCGCTGCGCGTCGCACGTGAACTCGGCGTGCCGGCAACGAGCGACTATCGCACTCAGTTCCATCGCTACAGCACGCATTACGGCGCCGGCTGGCTCGAAAACGTCATCGATGGCTACCTGCGCAGCTTCCACAACCGCGCGGATGCGACGTTCGTATCCACCGATGCGTTGCGCGAGGAGCTGGCTGCCCGCGGCTATCGCAATCTCGTCACGATAGGACGCGGCGTCGACACGTCCCTCTTCTCGCCTGCCCGCCGCGATCCCGCGTTGCGCGAGGCATGGGGCGTCGGTCCCGATGAGCTCGCCGTGCTCCACGTCGGGCGGCTCGCACCCGAAAAGAATCTCGAGCTTGCTGCCCGCACGTACGAAGCGATACGCGAGCGCCATCCCGGCGCCCGCATGATCTGGGTGGGCGATGGCCCGGCGCGAGCGCGCCTGCAGCGAACGTATCCAGGCCACCGGTATTGCGGTGTGGTGCGCGGCGAAGCGCTCGCTGCGCATTACGCGAGCGCCGATGTCTTTCTTTTTCCCAGCACCACCGAGACTTTCGGCAACGTCACCCTGGAAGCGCTCGCCAGCGGCCTTGCAGTCGTTGCATACGATTACGGCGCTGCCGCACAGCATGCGCGCGACGGGGAGCATGCGCGTCTCGTGCCCTTCGGCAATGCGCAGCGATTCATGGAGGCTGCGGTCGAAACCGCGACGACACCCGGATTGCGCGCGCGCCTGCGACGCGGTGCGCCATTGGCTGTCTCGCTGCTCGACTGGCCGCGCGTGCTCGCCGGCTTCGAAGCCCATCTTGCCGCGCGCGCCCTGCCGCGCGCGCCGGATTGCCGCCATGCGCCACGGTGAGCGCGTCCATCTCGAGCGTTTCCTGGAATGGGAACGCGCGTGCACGCTTCGGCTGAATCGCACCGCGATGTCGCGCGAGTGGGTCGGCGTGCTGTCGGCGGTGAGCAAGCTGAGCGACGGCGGCGTGTGGCTCGTGCTCATGGCCGTGCTCGCGCTCATCGGTCCGGACGGCAAGCAGTGCGCGCTGCACATGCTGCTCGCCGGCGCCACCGCGACGGTGCTCTACAAGGTCCTGAAGACCTTCACCGGCCGGCCGCGGCCGTGCGAGCATCTCGACGACGTGCGGCTATGCGTCGCGCCGCTCGACGAGTTCAGCTTTCCGTCGGGCCATGTACTGCATGCCGTGACGTTCACCACCGTCGCTCTGGCGTATTACCCCAGCCTTGCGCTCGGCCTCGTGCCCTTCACCATGCTGGTCGCCCTCTCGCGCGTCGCGCTGGGCCTGCACTATCCGAGCGACGTGCTCGCCGGAGCAGGCATAGGGTGGCTGATCGCTCTCCTGTCGTTTCATTTCGTATAGCACGCGCCGGTCATACCGAGCGCATGCGCAGCGCCTGCTGCGCGAACTCGAGCTTGGTCAGCGCCTGCCGGCCGCGCCTTGCGTAGTCGAGGATGCGGCGCACATGGTCCATGAGTTCGGGGTGATCCGCGTCCGCCGGATGCAGGCCGAGCCGCACCAGCGGCGCATCGCGCAATGCGCGGGCGAGCATGCCGTTCCACTGTCGCGAGCTCCAGCGCCGCCACGGCGAGCGCGCGCTGTAGACGACGCTCAACGCGTTGATCCACCGCCGCTCGCGCAGCAGGTGAAAGCGGCACAGCGTGGTCGTGTACGTGAAATCGAACGATGGCAGCGCTTCCCAGGTGCCGCGGCTCATGAGCCACGCCGGCGCGACGAAGCCGCGTGGCTGCACACCCTGCGCGGCACACCAGGCATTGCCCGCCGCTATCTTCTTCATTGCCGTATCTCGCGATACGGCCGCGAATTCGCCTTCCCCCGCCGTATAGAACCGCCGGCGCAGACGGTCGGCGAGCGTGTTGCCTGCGGGCGCGTCGTCACGATGCGTATAGCCGTGGAGGGCGACCTCGTCGCCCCGCGACATACGGGCGGCAAGCCATGCGCGGTACCACGCAGGAACGCCGTAGCCCATGGCGTGGTAATCGGGCACGACGAGCAGCGTCACGGGCAGCGAAGCATCGACCTCGCTCACCGCCGAAAGCACGGTGCGGCATGCGGACCAGGTGGCAGGGGCCACGTCGTGAAGCGAGACGCACAATGCGCGCACGTCAGCTCTCCGCCAGATCGCGATAGCGGCGCAGCATCTGCTCGAGCAAGGGCTGCCACGCGTAGCGCTCGGCAACGGCGCGCGCGGCCTTGCCCATGGTCTCCACGTCACTGCGAAACAGCGCATCGATCCCGGCGGCGAAAGCTGCGGCATCGCGCGGCGCAACCAGCACGCCGCAATCGGGCGTCACGATTTCGGCAATGCCCGCCTCCGTCACGCCGACCACCGGCAATCCGCACGCCATCGCCTCGAGCGCCGCCAGCCCGAACGTCTCCTGATCGCCCGCGTGCACAAATGCATCGCAGCTCGCCAGGATCGCGGCGAGCCGCTCGCGCTGCGCTTCGAAGGGCACCACGCGCGCGTTGTCCGGGATCGGCCCGGCCAACGTGCCTGCGCCCACCAGCAGCAGCTCATAGGGACGACCCAGCGCGCGGACGGCATCGAAAACGACGTCGAGATTTTTTTCCGGCGCGAAACGTCCCGCATAGACGAGCAGTCGCGCGTCGCGCTCGCGGGCGAGCGAAGCGCGCAGCTCCGCGCAGCGACGCGCGGGATGAAACACCCCGGTATCCACGCCCAGCGGCTGCTGCGCAACGCGCGCAAGGCCGAGGCGCTGCAGCTTGCGGACGAGAAAGGCGCTCGGCGCGAGAACCATGTCGAACTCGCGATAAAGCCGGCGGAAATAGCGCGCGGCCCAGCGCTCGGCCCGCCCGCCGTAACGCCCGCCCACGAGTCGCGGAACGTCCGAATGGCAGAACGCGATCGCGCGTGCGCCGAGCTGATCCCGGGCACTCAGCGCCGCCCACGCGAGATGATAGGGATCGCCGGCTTCGATGATCTGCGGACGCAGGCGAACGATGGCGCGAGCGGCGCGCCTGATTCCGACCGGAATGCGATAGTCGTCGGACAGCGGCAGCGGAACGCTCGGCAATGCGAGCGTGGCCGCATCAGCGACACAGCCGTTGCAGTCCGGCACGACGAGCGTATGTCGATGCGCGCGCTGCTGCAGCCACGCGTGCTTCACGTCGAGATAACGGCGTATGCCGCCGCTGCGAGCGGCGTAGAACATGGTGATGTCCGCAATGTGCATGGCCGCCGCGCCTTTTCACCGGCCACGCGCAACCACCCGCGCGTCGACGCTCAGGGGTGCTGGCCGGTGAGCGGACGATGCGGCAGGACAGTCGGATCGAAATCTTCCCACACGCCGTTGCGCCACACGCCCTGCGCTTCCTCGATGTCCGTCGCGCCCTGTTGCGCGAGCACATCGAGCGCAAGCCTGTCCGCGCCCTCGCGGTCCACGCACGCGGCGAGCATCACGCCGGCGCGCCGCTCGACCGGCTCGTCCGCGGTCGCCTGCGCGGGATCGCCCGCGCGCGCGCCGCTCAGTCCGCCGTGCAGCGATCCGGCATACGCGCCCACCCCGGTGCCCGCGATGACCGCCGGCGCGATGAAGCCCGGCTCGCCTGCCGCCGCGGCGATGCCGCCTGCAGCAAGGCCCGCTACGCCGCCGATGACCCCGCCGACCATCGCTTTGGCGCCGGAATGCCGGGTTCCTTCGTCGTGATGCGCGTCGCCGCCGATCGGATACCGGCCATGCTGTCCGGGCGGCGCAACATAGAAACTGCCGTACTCCTCGCGCGTGAAGCCGGCATCGGCCAGCGCAACTGCGGCCACATCAGCCGCTGCCTGGGTTTCGAAACGTCCCGCGATGATTCTCGACATTGCTCTCCTCGCAAACCGATGACTCGTGACTCGTGACCCGCGAGATGACCGACCCGCTCCGTTTTTACGAGTCACCGGTCACAAGTCAGGGGGCACCGTCGTCAGGCTGTCGACCGCAATGCGTGTGCCCTGCCCAGCGTGCGTCGCACTTCCACGCTCGGGACGCGCATCAGCGTGCGGTATTTGGTGATGGTGCGGCGTGCCACGCGCAATCCCTGCTCGGAGAGCAGCGTCGCAAGCTTTGCGTCGGACAACGGCCGCGCCGGATCCTCGGTGGTGATGAGCTCCTTCAACAGCGCGCGCACCGCGGTGGCGGAGCATGCGCCGCCGGCTTCCGTGGCGAGCTGGCGCGAGAAGAAGTGCTTGAACTCGAACACGCCGCGCGGCGTTGCCATGTACTTGTTGTTCGTCACACGGCACACTGTGGACTCATGCAGGTTGAGCTGCGCGGCGATGTGCTTCAGCGCGAGCGGCTTCATCGCCACTTCGCCGTACTCGAGGAACGCGCGCTGCTTCTGCACGATCGCTTCGGCGACGCGCTGTATCGTCACCAGCCGCTGCTCCATGCTGCGCAACAGCCAGCGCGCTTCCTGCAGCTGCTTGCTGAGATACGAATGGCCGCTGCCCGAAACCGCATCGACGTACGAGCGGTTTATACGCAGGCGCGGCACGACCGCCGGGTTCATGTTGACCACCCACTTGCCGCGCACCTTGGACACGATCACGTCGGGCACGACGAAGCGCGTCTCGCCGCGACCGAAGCGGTGTCCCGGCTTCGGGTCCAGCGAGCGGATGAGCGAAATCGCTTCATGCAGCGTGGCCTCGTCGCAGTGGAGCAGCTGCTGGAGCTTTCCCACTTCATGCGCAGCGAGCGTCGGCAGGTGGTTCTGGACGATCCTGCATGCGGCTTCCCACGCGCGTCCGCGCTCGGGCAGCGTATTGAGCTGCAGCAGCAGGCAATCGGGCAGCGATTGCGCGCCGACGCCGGGCGGGTCGAGCGTCTGCACCAGCTTGAGCGCCGCCCGCAGCTCGTCCGCGTCCACCGATACTTCCGAGGGGAGCAACGCTGCAAGCTCTTCGAGCTTGACCTTGAGATAACCGTCGTCGTCCAGCGCATCGACGATGAAGTGCGTGAGCGCGCGGTCGCGCACGCCCATTTGCGACAGCATCAGCTGGCTGCGCAGATGGCTGTGCAGGCTCGGCTCGGGCTCGCCCCAGTCGGTGCGCTCGCTGTCGCTCTCAGCGCCGTTGCCGTTGCCGTACGACAGCCCTTCGTAGCTGAAGCGCTCTTCGCCGTCCCCTTCCGATTCCTCGGCCTGTTGCGCAGGCGCGGGAGTCGCCTCCGTGGCCGGTGTCGTCGTGGCGGATGCGGCGGGCACTGGCGCTTTGTTCTCGGGAGTTTCCTCGAGGAAGGGGTTGTTCACGAGCGCCTCGCCCATTTCCTGGGCGAACTCGAGCGCCGAAAGCTGCAGCAGACGCAGCGCCTGCTGCAGCTGCGGGGTGAGCGCCAGATGCTGGCGCAACCTCAAATCCAAAGCCGGTGCCATGCGTGGTCCTCTCGATTTTGTGTGGCCGGCGGCGGCACGGAGATCGCGTAGTACCTGCGATGTCCCGAGCGGGTCTGACCGCCGCCCCGCCCTGGCGTCCGGAGACGCCGAGCAGGTTGACTGCGGGTGCATTGCAAGCGCCGTGCCCGCCCTTCGGGCACGCCTTATGCTCTTGTCGCGAGCCTCAATGAGGAGGCACCATGCTGCTGCGTAAACTGCTCGTAATCATGAGCTTCGGATGGATAGTCGCACCGTGCACGGTCGGCGCTGCGGATGCACAGAAGTCCCAGGCGCCTGCCTACAAGCCCGATGGCATCCATCGGCCTGCGGATCCGATGGGGAACCTCAAACCCTACGAGGAACGGCGCTACCGCATCGACATGCTGGACTGCGAGAAACAGAAAGGCGGAGACCGGAAGGTGTGCGAGCGCGCAGTCCGCAACAAAGCCGCCGCGAAATCTCGGCGGCGCGCCGTGTCCGGACACTAGAGGCCACCTCAAAAATATAAGTTCTCAGCAACCACAGATGAACGCCGATGAACACAGATAGAGCAACGATCACATCCCACGATCGGCGTTTATCTGCGTCTATCGGCGGTTACAGGGATTTCTGAGACAGCTTCTAGCGCGCCGGGGCGGAGTGCGCTTCAGCGGACTGCGCTTTGCCGCCAATCGGCCCTGCCGTTCCGGCCGCCTCCACCGCCTTTCGCGAGAGATCGTCCTGATGGGTAATGCCTGACGATCCGCCCCCGCCGCGGCCAAACTTCGCTGCGATGCGATCCTGCACGCGCGTCAACGCCTCCTGCTCCTCGCGCGCCTTCCGAGCTTCCTCCGCCTTCTTCTGCGAAGCTGCGGCCTCCTGCTCCGGTGTCTGCGGCGGGAGACGCGCGAAGGCTGGCGGGATCGCCAGCGCCGCGCACACCACTGCGAGATGGCAAAGCCTCATTGCTGCTCCTCTGTGCGCGTCGCCTCGCGGCGACGTACCGCAAAATACAGATCCGGGAAAGGATTACGCACGCCGCCGTTGAGATCAGTTGACGCCGACTGCGCCCGCGTCGCCGCGCTTACTGCGCGACCTTCAGGCGCATATCGTTCTTCACCGATTTCACGCCGCCCACGCGGCTCGCTGCGGCGACGGCGCGATCGGCCATGTCCTGCGTGTCCACAAATCCGCTCAGCTGGACCACGCCGCGAAACGATTCGACGTTGATCGCCGTCGATTTGACGCCCGGCTCCTTCACCAGCGCCGTCTTCACTTTCGCCGTGAGGGCCGCGTCACCGGCGTACTCGCCGGGCGACTCCCGGGTCGCGGTCGACGCGCAACCGGCGACGCCGCCTATCGCGAGGCTCAGCGCCACCGCGGTGATCGCATGTCTTGCTGTGCTCATAAGCTCTCGTACCTTCCTGAAGCGCGCGGGCGGATCCGATCTCCGATCCGCCGCGCGCTGCGCCTTCGTCAACTGCGCTTCTGATAACCCGATTCGCTGCTCTGGTCGTCCTGGTTGCCGGCGCGATTGGAATCGCTGCGCTGGCCACTCTGCGTGCCTTGCTGGCCGCTGGAGCCGCCTTGCTGCCCGCCACCGCCGCCACGCTCCTGCTGCTGCTGGCTGCCCGACTGACCGCCCATACCGCCCTGGCTTCCATGCTGACCGCTCTGGCTGCCCTGCTGGCCGCTCTGGCGGCCACCTTGACCGCTCATGCCGCCCTGGCCTTGTTGCTGCTGGCTGCTCGACTGCCCGCTCTGGCTGCCGCTGCGGCCTTGCTGCTGCTGGCTGTTTTCCGACTGGCTGCCCGGGTTGCCGCGGCCGCCCTGTCCCTGCTGCTGTTGGTCTCGTTGCTGATTTGCCATGACTGCTCCTGTAGATGAGTGCTGCGCTACATGGTTCGCGCCTTCAGCGCGGCGCGATCTTGCAGTGAGAAGTGCTGCAACGCCCGTGCCGGGCACGCGATCAGTCGTCCGGGATGTCCTGGCGCCTGCCGCTCAGGAACTCTCCGACCGGCTGGAGCGATTCGACGTGATCGCAAACGATCTTGAGCGTCATCAGCAGCGGCACCGCGATCAGCGCGCCCACTACGCCCCACAACCAGGTCCACAGAAGCATGGCGATGAATATCATCACGGGATTGAGCGTCAGGCTGCGCCCCGTCAGTATCGGCGTCACGATCTGTCCTTCGATGATTTCGATGAGCAGATACGTGCCGCCCACCATCAGCACCTGGCCGATGTCGTCGAACGTGAGAAACGCGACGACGGTGAGTATCACGAGGTTGGTCGCCGCGCCGATGTACGGCACGAAGTTGAACGTCGCGACCATCACGCCCCACAGCACCGGGTTCGGCATGCCGAGCGTGTAGAGCGCCAGGCCGACGACGACGCCGAGGCCCGCATTGATGCATGTGATGGTGAACAGATAGCGCGCCATGTCGGACTGTATGGCGCGCGCCACGCCGACGGCGCGTTTCTTGTCCTCGAACGTATCGAGCACGCGGACGAGCTTGCGCAGGAACATGTCGCCGGACGCGAGCAGGAAATAGAGCAGGATGACTGTCGAGGCCGCGGACACCAGGACAGTCTGGGTGACGCCGAGTATCCGCTGCAACAGCGGCGGCTGCGACGAATTCACCGCCGGCGGAGCCGCCGCCGGCTTCGGCGTGACCGTCGCGAGCTGCTCGACGCGCTCGGCCGCTTTCGACATCTGGGCCACCGACTTGCGCAGGACCGTGATCTTGCGCTCGACCTGCGAGGCGATCTGCGGCAGCTTCTCGATCCATTCACCGGCGGGACCGGCGAGACGGTAGATGCCGAATGCGAGCGCGGCAAGCGTCGTCAGCACGATCACTGCCGCTCCCAGCGGCTCGGGCACGGCGCAACGCTTGAGCAGGCGCACCGCGGGCGACAGGATCAGCGCAAGCAGCATCGCGAGCACGATGGGGAGGATCACCGAGCGCGCAAAGTAAAAGGTGTAGAACAGCGCGAGAACGAACAGGCCCTTGAGGGCGACGTTGGCCGCGCTCGCGACGACGTCGACCGGCGTGGCGGGCGCGTCGATCGTCGGTGGCGGCCGGTCTGCCGGGATGACGGTATCGTTCGCGTCACCGCCGCTGCTTGCGATTATCGTAGTCGCCATCCTTGCGCTCTATGCTTGTCGAAAGCTTCTGGTACACCCCGAGACCGACCATCGCGAACACCGCGGACGCGAGCAGCGCAGCCGGGTAGATGAGGCCGGACATGTCCTTATCCGTATGCACTCGCGCGATATGCACCAGGGCCTCGAGGCTCACCGCGATGCAGATGATCACCATGAACTTCGTGAGGCTCTGCCGCGCCTCGGTTGCCGAGCGCAGCTCGCGGTCGCGCATCACTTCCTCTTCCCACAGGTACTTGCCAACATCGACTATCGCCATTGCGATCACGACGAGCGTGACGCCCTTGAGCAGGCGGTCGGTGCTGAACCGCGCGTTGGATACCATCTCCACCATGTCCCAGATCGCGCTTCCTGTCACTGCAAGCGCTATCCCGACCAGCGTAGCGGCGATCAGTACGTAGAACGCGGTGAAGAAAAACGATGCGGCGCGCAATTCGCCGTCCTCCCGTACCGATGCCGATGCGAGCGGCCGGAGCAAGCCCCATGCCGCTATGCGCCCGGCATGTCGTTTGCCTTTGAGTGTGGGACCGGCCGCGCCCGACGCGCGGGCGCGGCGCTACAATGTCGCCGGATCATTGACGGGACGCGGAGATGAAGACAGTTATCCAGGTGTTTTGGGCTGCGCTCGCTGCACTGGCGCTCGCAGGCTGCGAGACCGTGCAGACGACGCAAGGCGGCGTGGTCGGCGTCGATCGCAAGCAGACCATGCTCGTGTCCTCCGCCGAGGTGAACCAGGCCGCGGCGCAGGAATATCAGAAGGTCCTCGCGCAGGCGCGCCAGCAGGGCCGGCTCAACCGCAATCCGCAGCAGGTGCAGCGGGTGCGGGCGATCACGCAGCGCCTCATTCCGAACACCGCGGCATTCCGCAGCGATGCGCCCGGCTGGGCATGGGAAGCCAACGTGATCACGGACGAGCAGGTAAACGCGTGGTGCATGCCGGGCGGGAAGATCGCGGTGTACAGCGGCCTCATCGAAAAGCTGCAGCTCACCGACGACGAGCTCGCCGCCATCATGGGCCACGAAATCTCGCACGCGCTGCGCGAGCACAGCCGCGAGCAGATCTCGCAGCAGACGGCGACCGGGCTCGTGGTGGGCGTCGCGGCCGCGGCAGTGGGCCTGGGTGACGTCGGCTCGCAGCTCGCCAACATGGTGGCGGACGTGACGTTCAACCTGCCGCGCTCGCGCGCGGACGAAGTGGAAGCCGATCGCATCGGCGTCGAGCTTGCCGCGCGCTCGGGCTACAACCCGCATGCAGCAGTGAGCGTGTGGGAGAAGATGCTGAAGAGCGCGAGCGGCGGGCCGCCGCAATTCCTGTCCACGCACCCGTCGCCGGCCAACCGTCTCAGCGATCTGAAAGTGTACGCGGAACGCGTGATGCCGCTGTACCAGTCGGCGAGGCGCTAGACGGAGGCACGCGCGAGCTGCCGCGGGAAATCGCGCGCTAACCGCAACACCGGGTCATCCGCAATGAATCATGTCCTCGCCAACCCCGTTCCTGCGGATGCCCACACCGTCGCCGACCTGCGTGCCGCGGCTGCCGGCTGCCGCAACTGCCCGCTGTGGCGCCATGGCACGCAGACCGTGTTCGGCGAAGGCAACGAGCACGCGAAGCTCGTCATCGTCGGCGAGCAGCCGGGCGACCGCGAGGACCTCGCCGGACATCCTTTCGTCGGCCCCGCAGGCAGCATCCTCGACCGCGTGCTCGAGCAATGCGGGGTAAAACGCGAGGAAGTCTACGTCACCAACGCGGTGAAGCACTTCAAGTGGGAGCTGCGCGGCAAGCGTCGCCTGCACAAGACGCCGGCGCAGCGGGAGATCGAAGCGTGCCTGCCGTGGCTGGAAGCCGAGGTCGCGACGCTGCAGCCGGGGTTGATACTCTGCCTCGGCGCCACGGCCGCCAAGGCCGTGCTCGGCACGACCGTGCGCGTGAACGAGGCGCGCGGCCACACTCTGCGCTCCCCCGACGGCCGCAAGGTCGTAGTGACGATGCATCCGGCTTACCTGCTCCGTCTGCGCCCACCCACCAACGAAGCGGCTTACCAGCTCTTCGCCGCAGACGTCGAGCTCGCGGTGAAAGGTGCGCGCGCATAGCGCGGGCTGATCGCCGGCGTCAGGCCGTCGGGCCTTCCCGCGGCACGCCACACGCATTACGTCAGCGCAGTGTCGAGATCCACGGCGCACGAGCCCCGCGTAATGCCGCGATGATATTGGGCGGCTGCCCCGGGGCCGGCGTCGGCGACCCGGGCGCGGGCGGATCGATCTCCGGCACCGGCGGCTGCCCCGGAGACGGCGGGTCCACCTCGGGGACGGGCCGCGGCTCGTCGGGCGGCGTGGGCAGTGGCGGCGTCTGCGGCCGCTCCGGACGCCCGGGGTGCGGCTCCGGCGCGTGCGCCCTGACCGTCACGTGCGCATGCCCTTCAGCAGGGAGACGAGATCGTCGGCATGCTCTTCCTCTGCCGCGAGGACTTCCTCCATCAGCCGCCGCGTGGTCGAATCCCTGTCCGCGATATACAGCACGATTTCCCGATAGCTCTCGATCGCCACGCGCTCAGCCACGAGATCTTCCTCGATCATGTCGCGCAGGTTTTTGCCGGCAGCGTATTCCGCGTGAGACCGTGTCGCCAGCCCGTCCGGAGAGAAATCCGGCGCACCGCCCAGTTGCACGATGCGCCCGGCGATGCGGTCCGCATGCTGCGCTTCTTCGTTCGCGTGCTGGAGAAACTCCGCTTTCGCCGCCTCGGCGTCGATGCCGCTGGCCATGAAGTAGTGGCGCTTGTAGCGCAACTGGCACACGATCTCGGTTGCCAGCGCCGCGTTGAGTATCCTGATCACTGCATCGCGGTCCGCCGCGTAACCGGGCGTGACGGCGCCTTCCTCCATGTGCTGCCTCGCGCGCTGGCGCAGCGTCTGGATATCGGACAGGAAAGGCTGCTCCTGAGGTGAAGTGGTGCGTGCGGCCGTAGCCGTACCCTGGAGTTGTTCCATCGATGCTCCTTTGATTTGAAAGCGTGACTTGTGACTTGCGACTCGTGATCGTCGTGAGCGGTTTATCGCGTCGCCGGGTCACCGTCGCAGCAGGCCGACCACCAGCGACACGAGGAAAAGCACGAGGAACACGAAGAAAAGAATCTTTGCTATCTCTGCCGCCCCGGCGGCAATGCCGGTGAACCCGAACAGCGCCGCAACGATGGCAATGATGAAAAACGCAATGGCCCAATTCAGCATGCTTGCCTCCGTATGCGCGCGACCGCGTGAATGTCGGATCGCCACACTGCCGAGCCGGCGCCGCTCCCCGCGCTCAACCGCCTGAAAGACAGCGGGCCGCGCGCGCGGCGCGGCCCGCCGGTCATGCCGCTGTTATTTGTTGCGCTCTGCCGCGCCTTGCAGTTTCTCGCCGCCGCGCTCGACATCCTTGCCCATGCCTTCCATCGTGTTGCATCCGGCCATGAATCCTGCAAGCACCAGCATCATGATCACCTTGCGAAACATGACATCTCCTTCCCAAGTAGGTTGCCTGCGAAACCAAAGCAATGGCCGTTCCCGTGCAACGGCGCGACGCCACGCTACCGGCAGCGGCGGTATGCGCCTTGCTGCTGCAACGGAGATGAGGCGGTCGCTTCCTCCGCCCCGGAGACCCGATGACGACAGTGCTCGTTGTCCTGCTCGTGCTGCTGCTGATCGGCGCATTGCCGGTGTATCCGTACAGCCGCGGCTGGGGCTATTTCCCGAGCGGCCTGCTCGCGATCATCCTGGCCGTGATGGCACTCACCCTGCTGCTGTAGCGGAGGGCTGCGCGCTGCGCGGACGCAGCTGCCGCAGGTCCTCCTCCGTCAGCGTCTCGCGTTCGAGAAGCAGCCGGGCACCGCGCTCCAGGACGTCGCGATTGTCCTCGAGCAGCGCGACGGCGCGAGCGAAGGCGCACTCCACGATCTTGCGCACCGCGCAATCGACTTCACGCGCGGTCGCTTCGCTGTACTCGCGCTCGCGCCACGGCGCCTGCGGTGCGCCGCCCAACATGGTCGGATGCGATTCCTCCAGAGAGACCGGGCCGAGCTCGGCATCCATGCCGTACCGGGTGACCATGTTGCGCGCGATGTCGGTCACTTTCGCCAGATCGTCCGCAGCGCCCGTGGAGTAATGGTTGAAGACCACATGCTCTGCCGCGCGTCCGCCCATCAGCACGGCCATGCGCGCTTCGAGCTCGTCGCGCGTCATCAGGTACCGCTCCTCGCTGGGCCGCTGTATGGTGTAGCCGAGCGCGCTCACGCCGCGCGGAATGATCGAAATCTTGTGCACCTCGTCGGCGCCTTTCGTCGCCATGGCGACCAGCGCGTGGCCCATCTCGTGGTACGCGACGATTTCGCGCTCGCGCGGGTGCATGAGGCGATTGCGCTTCTCCAGACCGGCGACGATGCGCTCCACCGCCACGGTGAAATCGTCGAGATTCACGGCGTCGCCGTTGCGGCGCGTGGCGACGAGCGCCGCCTCGTTCACGAGATTGGCGAGGTCCGCGCCCGAAAATCCCGGCGTGAGCGCGGCGATCTGCCCGACGTCGACTTCCGGCGCGAGCTTCACCTTCTTCAGATGCACGCGCAGGATCTGCACGCGACCCGAGCGGTCGGGGCGGTCCACGAGCACCTGCCGGTCGAAGCGGCCGGCGCGGAGCAGCGCCGGGTCGAGGATCTCGGGACGATTCGTCGCGGCGAGCAGCACGAGGCCGGTGCTGGTATCGAAGCCGTCCATTTCGACCAGCAGCTGGTTGAGCGTCTGCTCTTTTTCGTCGTGGCCGCCCGCAGGATACGCGCCGCGCGCCCGGCCCAGCGCGTCGAGCTCGTCGATGAATATGATGGCGGGCGCTTTCTGGCGTGCCTCGTTGAACAGGTCCCGCACGCGCGCCGCCCCGACGCCGACGAACATTTCGACGAACTCCGAGCCGCTGATGCTGAGAAAAGGCACGCCGGCCTCGCCCGCAACGGCGCGCGCGAGCAAAGTCTTGCCGGTGCCGGGAGGCCCGACGAGCAGAACGCCCTTGGGCACGCGACCGCCGAGACGCGAATAGCGGCCCGGATCCTTGAGGAAGCCGACCACCTCCTGGAGCTCCGCTTTGGCCTCGTCGACGCCTGCCACGTCCGCGAAAGTCACTTTGATACCGGTCTCGACGTACACCTTCGCCTTGCTCTTGCCGACGGCGAGGAAGCCCCCGCCGAGGCCTTGCCGCTCGGCCATGCGGCGTATCACGATGCTCCACAGCCCGAAGAACACCAGCGCCGGCACGATCCACGACAGGAGATCTCGCATGAACGTGTTCTCGATCACGCCGGTGTACTTCACGTTGTACTTCGACAGCTCGCGCGCAAGGTCCTGCTCGACGCGCACGGTGACGAACTTGCGCTGGCCGCCGGGCAGCGGCTCGCGCAGCGTGCCCTGTATGGTGTTGTCGCGCACCGCGATCTCGGCAACCTTGTTCTGCTCCAGCAGCGCGTGGAAGTCGCTGTACGGGATCGGCTCGACCTGCCGGCTCGTGACCCACAGGTCGCGCAGCCAGATGATGCCGACGATCGCGATCATCACGTACCAGACGGTGATCTGCGTCTTGCGTTCCACGTGGGCTCCTGTGTGCTTCCGCCGGCGCAAGGCGCAGCGCGTAACGCGCTGCGCGCCGGCGACCGGCACTCTTAGTGGATTTGCGTCACGCCGCGCGCGGCCACCGCAACCGCCCGCGGGGCGCCGGTCCGGCGTAGCGGCGGATCGGCGACCGTGGCCGTGGATGGTTCGACGCGCCGGCTGCCGGCCGCATGACCGATCAACGATGAGCAGGCCATGAACGCCGCACCGGCAGTCTGATGGGCGCGAAGGTAGGCGTGGATGCGCATTGCATCCGCCCAGGCAGTGCCGGGCGCGGCTTCCTCTCCCGGCAGATTACCGTTCGCGTTTTCGACAACCGCAGTCATGCCCGTGCCGCGTAGCACGGCTGCAGAGCCGGCGGTGTGCGCATGTGCACCCCCGGCAATGGCAGCCACGCCCCATGCCAGCAACACCGCGCGCCAGATTGCGGCGCGCCGCGGGCCGAACATGAGCCGCGCGGCGGTCAACTCGAGCGCTCCGTATCCGCGCTCTCGATGGGCACTTCGCGCCCGCGTCGCAGTCGGGCGACGGGAATCCGCACTTCGAGGACACCATGGCGCAGTTGCGCGCGCGCCTCCTCGGTTCTCAGGCCGTCCGGCAGCGGCACGCGCCGCACGAAGGACCCGTAGCTGCGCTCCGAGCGCGCGGCGCCTTCAGGATTGTCCGAACGCCGCTCGCCGCGGATGACGAGAAGCTCGCGATCGACCTCGACGTGCAAGTCGCCGGGATCGACGCCGGGCACTTCCGCGCATACGCGCAGCTCGTCGCCGCGCTCGCACGTCTCTATCGCGGGTGTCCAGCCGCCCGCAAACGCCGACGTGCCGCGCCCGGCGCTCGCCGCCCGACGCATCACCTGCTCCCACAGCTTGTCCATTTCACGCGACAGCGATCGCACCATCGCAAACGCCTGGTCGCCGCCGCCGCGGAACAACCCGCGGCTTCCACGCCATCGCTCGTCACCGGGTTGGGTGTCGGCGCCCTCGGCATGTTCGCGCGCATCGTCGCGCTCCTCGCGGCTGCGCTGCCGGATGTGTATGTCGTCACCGCCCGGGCCGGCCGCAGTCGCATGCGCTGCGGCATTCTCCAGCGACTGCTTCAGCGCGCGGAGCGCGGCATCGACCACCGCTGCATTGTCCGGCGCTTCCGGGTCGCCGGCCGGCGGTTGGCTGTCCGTCACCTGCACGATGACGAGCGAGCGGCTTTCGCCCAGGGACTCCACGTCGACGGCGCCGCTCCAGCGTCCGTCGCGCGAATGCCACGCGAGGCGCCGCGGAGGCACCCGCTCGGTCACCTCGAGATCGAGCTCGTTGCTGCGCCCGGCAGCGCCGATATCGACCCGGTAGCGGTCTTGCGCAAACCGGTAGATGCTGCTGATGCCGGGCAGGGTGCCGACGACGCGCTCGGGTTGAGAAATCGCCTCGTAGACGCTGGCCGCCGGCACATTGATTTCGAAACGCTCGTGTATGCTGGACATGATGGCTGGTACCTCTCGCGCGGCGCCTCTCGCAGTGACTTGTCAGCTGCTCGCGGTGATCACCACAGCGACCGGCGGCTGCGCCACGGCCCATATCCGGCGTCTCCGAGGAGCAAGCCGATGATGATGCCTATGCCCATCGCCATCGCGATCGACTGCATCGGCGCTTCCTGCACATAGCCCTGCACGCCGCTCACCATCTGCGCGGATTTTTCCTGCACGGACGACATTGCGCTCGACAGCTTTTCGCGCGCCGGCTCCAGCGCTTCCTTGATGGAGCCGCCCGGATTGCCGATGCTTTTGACTTCCGGCTGCTCGTTCGACGTATCGGTGGTGTGCTCGCCCTGCATGATGTTCCTCCTTGAATGGGGCGTTGCCTGTCGCGGCAGGACAACGGCAAGTCCGCGGTCCCGTACCCGGCACGCCAGGTTCAGCGGTGGTTTAGCAGGTGGCGTACCCGGCGCTTCGTGCCGCGGCGCGGGGCGCCCGCACGAAGCATTTCCCGGGAGAGAGAGCGGCGCACGGCAAAAAAAAGTAAACTCGCGCTCTCGACAACCTGGATCGCGCCGAGTGAGATGAGCTACGTCCCGCTGTACACGCCGCCAGCCGAGCGCAACGAGCCTGCGCTCTGGTTTCTCTTCCAGCGTCACCGCATCGTCGTCACGATCGAATCCGAGCGGCACCACGTGCCTTCGTGCATGGCGCTCGAAGAGCACGGCATGCAGCCGTTGCGGCATCAGTATCTCGGCCTGTACGAGGGCCGGCACTGTTATGCAGCCGAGGTGGCAGAAGATGCAGCACTGCCCTCCGGCTGGTCGGTCACCGGGTTGCGCGAGGTGTTCGGGCACTTCGACGAAACGCTCGCCGCGCTTTCCGGGCGTGCGTATCAGCTGATCGACTGGGACCGCAATCATCAATATTGCAGCCGCTGCGGCGGACCCACGCGCCTGCGCGATGAAGAACGGTCGAAAACCTGCCCGGCGTGCGGCTATACCACTTACCCGCCGGTGTCGCCCGCGATCATGATTCTCGTGACGCGGGGCGACGAGCTGCTGCTCGCCCGTAAATCGTCGTTTGCGCCCGGACGCTACTCGGCGCTCGCCGGGTTCGTGGAGCCCGGCGAGACGCTGGAAGCCACCGTCGCGCGCGAGACCTACGAGGAAGTCGGGGTGCAGGTGAAAGATATACAGTACTTCGGCAGCCAGCCCTGGCCTTTCCCGCACTCGCTGATGGTTGCGTTCACTGGCGAATACGCCGGCGGCGAGCTGCGTCCCGACGGCGTGGAAATCGAGGAAGCGCGCTGGTTCCGCTACGACGAGCTGCCGCATTTGCCGCCGTCGATCAGCATCTCACGCAAGCTCATCGTGGCCGTGGCGGGTAAAATAGCGGCGCGGCGCACTGCAAACAAACCCCAGACAGGATTCACAGGATTAACAAGATTTACATGATAAAGAACAAACCGCAGATGAACGCGATAAACAACAGATGGGCGACTTTGAGTCTCGGGCGTCGCAAGATGTATCGCAGACAAGCAAGCGACGGCTAGACGGTAGTCCTTTTCCAGCGCCTTATCCTGTTAATCCTGAAAATCATGTTCATCCTGTCTGAGGTTTTCAGGTTTCTCACGAGTCACCAGTCACGGGTCACGAGTCCTGCCTTTCAGGACACGCCGCACGCGCATCGCTCCACTTCGCGCGAATGCCATGCGCGAAAACCAGGCGAAGCTCGGCTGTCCCGTAGCCCCGCGCATACAGCGGCGAGCAGCGGCCAAAGGCCTTCGGCGCCAGCCCTGATCTTCCGCGGGCGAAGGCGCTTGGGCGATGGCCGCCGGCGGACGACGCGGGTAGAATGCCGGTCGTCTGCGTCGCGATTGCGGTGATCTGTTCCTGCACGACGCCGGCTCACGAGGCGGCCGCAACGATGAAGCCGCCAATTTCGGGGGGTGCTCTTGAAGATTTCCGTCATAGGAACCGGCTACGTCGGCCTGGTTACCGGCGCGTGTTTCGCCGACCTGGGCAACAACGTGCTGTGCCTGGACGTAGACGACCTGAAGATCCAGCGGCTCAACCGCGGCGACATACCGATCTACGAGCCGGGCCTCGACGCGATGGTGGAGAGAAACGTGGCAGCGGGCCGGCTGCGGTTCACCACCGACGTGAAGGCGAGCGCGGCGCACGGTACGGTGCAGTTCATCGCCGTCGGAACGCCGCCGGCAGAGGACGGCAGCGCCGACCTTTCGCACGTGCTCGAGGCTGCGCGCCAGATCGGGCGCCACATCACCGAATACCGCGTCATCGTCGACAAATCGACCGTTCCGGTCGGCACGGCGGAGCAAGTCAGGAACGCGGTGGCCGAAGAGCTGCGCCGACGCAACGTCGACGTGCAGTTCAGCGTCGTGTCGAATCCAGAATTTCTGAAAGAAGGCGCCGCGATCGAGGATTTCATGCGGCCGGACCGCATCGTCGTCGGCACCGACGACAGCCGCGCGGAAGAAATCATGCGCAGCATCTACGCCGCCATCCAGCGGAATCACGATCGCCTCATCGTCATGGACATCCGCTCGGCAGAACTCACGAAGTACGCGGCGAATGCGATGCTCGCAACGCGCATATCGTTCATGAACGAGCTGGCCAATCTCGCGGAGAAGATCGGTGCGGACATCGAGGACGTGCGGCGCGGCATTGGCTCGGACGCCCGCATCGGCTACCACTTCCTGTACGCGGGCTGCGGTTTTGGCGGCTCCTGTTTTCCGAAGGACTTGCGCGCGCTGTCGAAAATCGCCGCCGACGAAGGCATGTCGCTCGAGATTCTCAAGGCCGTGCGGCAGGTGAACGATGCACAGAAGCAGCGGCTGGTGCAGAAGATCGTAAATCGCTTCGGCGCTGATCTCGGTGGCCGCCGTTTCGCGTTGTGGGGGCTAGCGTTCAAGCCCAACACCGACGACATGCGCGAAGCGCCGGCCGCCGCCGTCATCGACGGATTGCTCGAACGCGGCGCGACGGTCTGCGCGTACGACCCGGTCGCGATGACGGAAGCCAGGCGGATATATGCGGGTGCGAGCGGGGTTTCGTTCGCGCCCGATCTGCTGGCCGCGCTCGACGGCGCCGACGCGCTCATCATCGCGACGGAATGGAAAGAATTCCGCAGTCCCGATTTCGACGAGATCAAGACCCGGCTGCGGAATGCCGTAGTCTTCGATGGACGTAATCTGTACGAGCCGGACCTGGTGAAGATCTTCGGGCTCGAGTACCATGCGATCGGACGTGGTAACGCGCAGGCCATGGCGCTGTCGGCCGCCGATCCAGCGAGGGAGCAACGCCGGTCTCGCGGCGCATGAATCCGCGAGCCCTGCGCCACATAGCATCAAGAGCGCGGCAAGAACGATAAAGTCAGCCCGGCGGATCGGCCGTCAGAAGCCGACTGCCGGACAGGAAAAGAAGCAGTTCGGCCAGTGAGAACAGAACTTCTTGGGGAAGCAAGATGACTGTTTGCGACGCATGCCGCGTGCTCGAGCACGCGCGAACGGACCGCAATCCGCCGGCCGCATTGATCGCGGATACGATCATCGACCGGCTCGACGGCTCGCTGTGCACCTACCGGTGCAACTCATGCGGGTCGACGTGGCTGAGATTCAGGTCAAACCACCTCTATCGCGGCGCCCCGCCGTACTGGCAAACCATGCACGCGGCAGGCAGCCGGCAGGCGTAATGACGTAGCAGCGTATGCTGGACGACGCAGCGCGTTATGTACCTGCGCGGTCCAGCGGACCGGTCGTGAGCAGCGCTGCAATCGTATCGCGGTCCGGCTTCGGAACCACGCCGCGTTCCGTGATCAACGCGCTCACCAGGTCGGCCGGCGTGACATCGAAAGCCGGATTTCGCACGTTGGTGCGCTCGGACGCCCATTGCACGTCGCCGAACCCGCGCACCTCGGCCGGCGCGCGCTCTTCGATCGGAATCTGCTCGCCGCTCGCGATATTGACGTCTATCGTGGACGTAGGACAAGCAACGTAGAACGGAATGCCGTGCCGCCGCGCCAGCACGGCAACCATGTACGTCCCTATCTTGTTCGCCACGTCGCCGTTCGCCGCGACACGGTCCGCGCCGACGATGACGGCATCGATCTCGCCGCGGCTCATGAGGTAACCGGACATGTTGTCGGTGATGAGCGTCACCGGTATGTGGTCCTGCTCGAGCTCCCACACCGTGAGCCGCGCACCCTGAAGGAAAGGCCGCGTTTCATCGGCGAGGACGGCAATGCGCTTGCCGCTCTCGACCGCGGACCGGATGACACCGAGCGCGGTGCCGTGGCCGGCGGTTGCCAGCGCACCTGCGTTGCAATGAGTCAGCACGCGCGCGCCATCGCGCAGCAGTTCGCTGCCCAACGCGCCCATCGCGCGATTGGCTTCCACGTCTTCGCGGAGCATCGCATGCGCTTCGTCCAGCAGCCGTGCCGCCTGCTCCGGCGGCGTTGCGCCGCTCATGCTGCCCAGGACGCCGCGCATGCGCCTCAGCGCCCAGAACAGATTCACGGCCGTCGGACGGCTCCGGCTCAGGATTTCGAGCGCCTCCCCGATGCCGGCAAGGAAGTCATCCGCCGCCCGATGCGCGAGACGTCCTGCTTCGAGCGCTACGCCATACGCTGCCGCGCAGCCGATTGCCGGCGCGCCGCGGACAACCATGCTCCGTATCGCTTCGGCGACGGCGCTCGCCGAATCGCATGCGACGTATTCCAGCCGCCCTGGAAGGATTCGCTGATCGATGAGCTCAAGCCGGTCGCCGGACCAGCGCAACGTCTCCACGCCGCCGGGTGAACGCTGCATTGCGTCGAGGCTCGTTGTGCCGCCCGCCGTCATTGCGCGCTCATATGACACGGTCGTTGCCGCCATCGACCGGCACCTGCGCGCCTGTCGTCTTGTCGAATGCAGGTCCGCACATGGCGATGGCCATTTCCGCGACGTCCATGCTCGTCACATCGGTCTTCAGCACATTGTTGCGCTTGTACTCGTCGACGGTCATGCCGTAATGCGCCGCCCTTGCTTTCAGCACCTCGTCGGTCCATATGCCGGTGTCGAATACGGCGTTCGGGTGAATCGTGTTGACTCGCACGCCCGCGTCGCCCCATTCCAGCGCAGCGACGCGCGCGAGCTGGGTCAGCGCGGCCTTGGATGCGGAATAAGCCGCGGCACCGGGACCGGGCGCCGGAACGTTCTTCGAGCCGACGATCACCACTCTTCCGCGCCGGGGCGCGAGCGCGAGCAGCGGAAATGCAAGGCGCATCAGTGCGAGGTTGGAATCAAGGTTGACGGCCATCACGCGCCGCCATTCGTCGGTCTGCAATGTTTCGATGGAGCGGCCGCCCGGGAAGATGCCCGCATTGAGCACCAGCATGTCGATTCCGCCGTAAGCCCGGACGCCGGCTTCCAGCGCCGCATCGAGAGCGGTTTCGTCCGTAACGTCACATTGAACACCCAGGTACTCGGGGCACCCGTGCAGGCCTGCTACGCGTGAGTCGATGTCGACACCGACGACCGCGGCGCCGTGCTTCAGGAAGCGCTCGACGCAGGCCTTGCCTATGCCTGACGCCGCACCGGTCACGACGACGACTTCTCCTGCATACATTGGCGCCTGCCCGGCTTTGCGCAGCTTCGCCTGCTCGAGGTCCCAGTACTCGACGTCGAAAATGTCGCTTTCCGGCAGCGCACGATAGCCGCCCAGCGCCTCCGCCGCCTCGATCACGTCGATGGTATGGCCGTAGAGATCTCGAACGATGCCCGCTTCCTTCACCGTTCGGCCCACGCAGCACATCCCCAGTTCGGGATCGAGCACGACGCGCGGCGCCGGATCGAGCATCGTCTTCTTCTCCCGCGCCGCCGCAGCGTGGCGCTGGAAGTATTCTCTGTACGCCTGCTCGTACGCTTGCACGTCGCGCCCTATCATCGGCACGCGCTTGGTGCGCAGCACGTGGTCCGGCGTAGCCGGTCCGCGTTGCGCAACATCCGCCACGTCGGAACGCCGGGCGAATGCGAGGTATTTGCCGGACGCATGGCACGAGACGATGACCGGCCCGCCCGCGCTGCGCGAGAGCGCATGACGCAGTCGAGCAAGCTCGAGGCGCAGCGAGCGGGCAGGGGCCGGAATTTCGCTGCGCGCACGCCGCAACGCCTCCTTGCGCTCCAGGTACGTTTCGGCGCGGCTCACGAGCTCTATCATCCGCGCATAAGACTGCTCGGCCGTCTCCCCGAACGAGAACACGCCATGATTGAGGAGAACCATGCCGATGGTGGACGGCTTGCGTGCCGCGGCGAAACGCTCTGCGCACGCGCGCGCGAGGTCGAATCCCGGCATGACATACGGAATGACGACGACGTCGTCGCCGTAGATATCGCGAACCCGAGCTTCGCCGTCTGCCGTATTGGTCACTGCCAGCAGCGCGTCGGCATGCGTATGATCGACGTACTTGTACGGCAATATCGCGTGCAGTATCGTTTCGACGGATGGTGCGGGGGCACCCGCGCGTGTTACCTGGGTTGCGAGGGCATTCATCATGTCGGGATCCGGCAACGATGCCAGGCCCGCCAGCTTGCGCACGGGCTGCAACCGCACCGGCGCGAACCCCTGCTGCTCTATCGTCTCGAGATCCCAGCCGCTGCCTTTGACGTGGAGAATTTCCTCGGCTTCGCCGACGAGATTCTTCTCCGCCGTTTTCACCGATGTATTCCCGCCGCCGTGCAGTACCAGGGTATGATCGCGCCCGAGCAGCCGGGACGTGTAGACGCGGCGCGCAAGGTCAGTCACGCACTTTGCCGCCTCTTCCGAATTCCAGAGATTCTTCATCGCGTCGTCTCTATCGAGCAGCCATTGTAGCCGCCCGGTCGCCGTGTCCCTTGGGAAAGCAGCCGGGGCGCGCTCGCGGTGCATGGTTGCGCACGTGCGCCCCCATGCCGCTCATGGCCGCATTCGCGCGCGCCTGTGTACGCACACTGGCCGGCCCGCGGCCGCCCAAGCTGACCATCGGCATGTTGATGGCATACCGATTGCTTGCCTGCGGCCGATTATCGGATGAACGGCACTGTTTGTGCATTTTTTACTTGCCGCACGCGTGCGGCTGTAAAGAATGCCGATTTCAGCCAGGAAAGCCACCAAGCCGCATGCGAACCGTTTGGAGCGCGGGTTTATGCACGAAACAGCAACTGCCGCGTACAACGCGGAAACGCCTGTGAGCGAGGGCCGCTGCGTTTTCCTGTGCGAATATGTGCCTCGCGCCAGGAGCTGGAGATGGACATGGCGCCTCGCGTCCGACCAAGGCGGAGAGCCCTTCCCCAATCGCAGCTTCGCCTCGCTCAACGAATGCCTGCAGGATGCCGCGCAACATGGTTTCAGCCGCGATCACATCAGTATTCGTTATCTCGCGCGCGAGCCATCGCTCACGCTCCTGGAAAAATTCGACGACCGGAGCAGGGAATTCATCCGGGCGCTGAAACAGCTCATACCGACCCCGAAAGCCAGGGCCTCTTCATCGACATCCCCCACCGTGTGGCAGGAGAGCACGAGGACGGGAAGCAACACCTGGGGCTTCGCCGGCTCTCCGCGCACCTCGCACGACGAGTTGCAGCCGTTCGATCAGTTACGCTGACGAACCGCCCCTCGCGGGGCTATCAGCGGCATGGCGTCCACATCAGCGCCCAGTCGCGCACGATGGCACCCTTGCCCGCCGGCTCTCCCCGCACGCGATGATCGAATTGTCCGGGATCCACGATTCGTACTTCGATCTCGGCGCCATGCACTTTCTCTACGACCCCGCGTAACCAGTCGTAAACGACGCTGCCCACGAGCATGCGTCGACAAACCATGAGGCCCGACTTGCTGACGGCGGCCTGGCGCACGCGCTGATCTTCGATGCGCGCCATCATGCGCTCGGTGGGCACGCCTTCGACGGCGTCTGCATGCCACGTACCGGTATAACGCTCGCCATCGGGCCACGAGTAGGTGCCCGGGCCCTCCCGCCTGTCCTCACGGTACGCGCCCGAATAGCTTTCGCCCGCCCACGGCGTGGCGGCGCCCCAGGTATACCTGCCCTGACCATCCTTGCGGTCCTCCTTGAATTCTCCTTCGTAGCGGTCGCCGGTAGGCCATGTCTTCACGCCGCGCCCGTGCTTGCGCCCGGCCTTGAATCCGCCTTCGTAACGCGCCTTGCCGGACGCCTGACCGGTCCCTTCAGCGAGGCCGTCGACACAGTCTCCGACGTACGTGCCGCGCAATTCCGGGTCGATGACGCGGCATGACACGGTGTCCGCCGCGGCTGCCGGCCACGCAAGTAGCGCCAGGATAAAGAGCGGCGCACACAACGCGGCTGCGAGCGATCCGGCGCTCTTCGTTGATTGCCGTTGGCTCATGTTGCTGCTCCGGCCATTGCCTTCCGTCGCGCACCGCGCAGATATTTCTCGAGCACGTCCGCAGCCTGCGCGATTCCCCTGGGCGCCACGCGCTTGGGGGAAGGCAATCGCCACAGGGCATTCAGCGCTTCGCCGAGTCGCTCACCGAACAGATCGCCGTAGGAGATCTCGCTGCACCGTCCATGTCGCTGCATCCAGCGAACCAGATAAGGCGCTTCCGGCCAATCGAGTCGCGGTACATAAATGACCGGCACACCGTTGCACGCAGCCTCGGCGAACGCGCCATAGCCGGGTTTGGTAACGTACGCGTCGCTGGAGCACAGAATATCGACGAACGGCGCTTCGAGTGATGAATGCGTCACCATGTCCTTGCGGTCCGCGACAGCAGAGTCAGGCATGACCCATGTAACGCCCGCGATCCGCGGCCACCGGCTCGTCGCGAGGTCGGTTGCGATACCTCCCATGGATACGGTCACGAGGCGCGCGCCGCCGACCAATCCAAGCCTTGCATCCAGCTCCCGCCGGATCGACTTGCCCGTTGCAGCAACCGGCCCGATGTTGCGCAGATTCGCGAGCTCGCGCATGTCCATGCACGGCTCGAAAGCCATGAATGCCTCGGCAGAGGCATAGGCTTGCAGCATGCCTGCGTGTATTGCATCGGCACCCGGCAGGCCGGCGCACAGGCCCCGATAGATACCGGCCCAGTTGAGCGAGCACATGGCGATTGCCGGAAGGTCGAGGCGCCGCGCTGCGATGAGCGGCACGTACGGCACGTTCGCGAGCAGCACGTCGGCGTGATTGTCCACCATGCGCTTTCGCGCCGCCTCGATCTCCGCTTCGAGATTCTCGTGCACTTCCACGTAGCGCGCATGGCTCGCCGCAACATCCACCTCCAGAGCGCTCTTCATCACCATCCCGAAGTCGCTCGCGCGTGCCACGTGGTCGAATGCCATGTCGAAGCGGCGCGCGAGGATATCGCGCGGCGCCGCGCATTCGATCACGACGCGCAGCCCCTTGACGCGCCGATGGAGCTCGTTCACGACCGGCGCGGTTTGCGCGATGTGGCCGTAGCCATGCGCGCTGATGGCGACATAAAGCGTCCGTGACTCGTGCATTGCTACAAAACCATAGACAGGATTAACAGGATGAACAGGATTACAAGATAAGACCATCAAGAAATCCAGGAAACCACAGACGAACACGGATGAACACAGAGTGACCACACGTCCGCGCTCGCCAACCGGCGGCGTTCATGCATCTTATGCATCTTGTAAATCCTGTTCATCCTGTCAAGTTCTTGCTTTTTATCTGCGTTCATCTGTGTTCATCTGTGGTTTCACTGCTTTTGCATTTCGTCGTTCACTGCAACTGCCACGACACCGCGACGCCGTTCGGCTGCAGCATGACCCTCGGCTCGTTCTTGCGCTGGTCACGGCCTGACTGCCAGAAAATGCGGCCGAGGCCGTAGCCGATGACGCTGCCCGCGACGGTATCAGACACCCAGTGCTCGCGGCTGCCGATGCGCGCGAGATTCGTGAGCGCCGCCACGCCGTACAGCCACTTGGCATCGTATTCGAGCGCGTACGGCGTCGCCACCGCCCACGCGACCGCCGTATGCCGGGACGGGAACGCGTTGAAGCGGTTGTCGCTCGACAGCGGCTCGAATTTCCGCGACCCGAGGCCCGCTTCGGGTCTGGCGCGACCGACGCCGTATTTCACCCCGGTGGCCACCAGCAGCGCGGCTGCGCCCGCTTCACTAGCCGCATAACTCGTCCGCGAAAGCTGTGGGTCGGTACTCGCGAAGGCCGTGGCTGCAGCCCCGGCGATCCCGAGCCACGGCAACGCATCGCCAAGGGTGATGCCCGCCTTCATCCAGCGCGCTTCCTTGTGGTTTTGCGCGAAGGTGAACGCGCGCCGATCGAGCGCGCTGGCGCCCAATATCGCGCCGCCCGCATAGAGCGCCGCCTGGGTCCAGTTGATGTCGGACAGCGTACTGGCCACCGCCTTGTAGTCGCTTGCCACGCGCCTTATCGAGAACGTTTCCGGCAGCGGGTTTGTCACCACTGCGGCCGGCAGCGGCGCATCGATGTCCTTGAACCCGGCCAGCGGATTCTGCTCTTTCGCTGCAGCAACGTGCTGCTCGACGACGACGGAGCGCGAGAATTCGGCATCGCCCATCGCGCCTCCGAGGTAGCGCTCCAGCGCGCGCACGTCAGTGAAGGCGTACGTCACGACCGGCATCACCCTTTCGACGAAGATCACGCGGATTTCACGCGTATCGAGCGGTGCGAGCCTTGACGCGGTCCGTGCCGCGAGCGCCACAGCACGGCTGATCGGGCGCACATGATCATTGGAGACCTTCAGCGTGAGCCGATGCGACACGTCGTATTCGACCGACACATTGCGAAAGTTCTGGCCATACAAGGCCTGCACCAGCTCGCGGTTGCCGGCATCCGGACTGCCCCACTCCATCGTCAGAGGCTTGGAAGAAACCGGCACGTGCGGCGCGTCGAGCGAGATGGAAGGCGTCCAGCTCTCCTTGCGGTCCGCTGGAATGACGCGATCATTCGGCGGCGGCGCGGGCTGAAAGCGCAGCGTGCGATCATCACGCGCCTTGGTCACGTCGTAGAGCTGCACCTGGCGCGCGAGCTTCGCGCCGCCGTCGCGCGTCAGCGGCTTCCACACGAAGGTGCCTATCGTATCGCTCGACTTGGTGAGGAATGCATCGAAGGGGATGCTGACATATATTCCCTTGTCGAAACTTCCCTCGCCGAACTGCTCCTTCGAGACGTTGGTGAACGTGGCAAACGCGCCTATCGTCACCCCGTTCTTGAACACGCGAGACACGCCGAGCGTCGTGCCTTTGTCCCCCGCCAGATATTTTCCGGCGCTCGCAGTGACCAGCACATCGTTCCACCCCGTGTCCCAGTACAGTGTCGCGTGGCCGGTGCTCGTCCGGTAATCGCGAAACTTCAAGTCCTGGCGAAAATCGCGCTGGCGCACTTCGTTCACGTCGATGCCGTAGGAGACCGGGCTGCCGAACGGCCGGTACAGCCATTCGCCGCCCACGCCGGCGAACATCTCCTCGAGGTAGCCGCCATAGACGCTGTAGTACTGGTTGCCGCTCAATTTGCCGACATGCGTGAGCTGCAAGTTCGGCATGGTGACGGTCGAGGTCGTCAGGTACTCCCGAAGGAATGTGCGTACTCTCGGCAGGTTGCTCGGGCCCGTGTACTTGAACTTGTCGTAGTTGTCGATCAGCCGCATGCGCACGCCGCCCTGCAGCCAGGTATCGTCGCGCAACCGCAGTTTCGCGCGCTCGATTGCGGAAACCTGGTACAACACGAAGCCGTCCGGTCCGCCCAGCGTCTGGATGTAATTGAGACCCAGCCCATGCTCGAAACGCGGCTGCTTGTCCTCGTACACCACCGAGCCCGGCGGCCCGTCGGACGCTGATGGAGCGGGCGCGCGCGCGATCACCGCCTCGCGTTGCTCGCTCGGCGGCACGGGCTGCGTCTGCTGCTTCACCCACGTTTCTCTTTCGACGACATGCTCCGCCACTTCTTCGCCGCGCTGGCGATACGACAGCGTGAAGCGATCCACCGAAGCCGGCGCATCGCGATGAAGGACGGCTGCTGCGCGATCCAGCCGGTCGCGCCAATACACCGCTGCCGGATCGTCGACCGTAACGTGCAGCTCGTGTCCCCGTTGCTCTATCTCGCTCACATGCCAATCGGTCTGGCGGCGAATGTCGCTCGCCGTCCTGGGCCAATCCGGGGCTTGCGCCGGACGCGCAGACGCGACCGGTACGCGAGGGGCATCCTGGAATTTCGGGGCGCCGAGCTTGTCGAGCTGGCTGTGCAGCGTAAGCCCCAGCATGACGGTGTTGCCGCGCTCGAGGCCAAGTGAAATCTCGGCAGACCTGCTCGCGCGATAAACGAGGCCAAAGTTGAAAGGCGAGCTTTGGCGCAAATTGTTGTCTTGCGGTTCATGCTGATAGTTGTTGCCGTCGTATTCCGCCTTGAGAATCACGCGCTCCCACGGCGTCTGGTACTGCACTCCGCCAAAGAGCGCGGCGGGCCCGCGAAAATAGCTGGAGAACGAGAAGCTGCCGCCCTGGCCCACGTCGATCGTGCGCTTGTCGAACTTGGTCGATATGGACGACAGCGGATTGCGCACATTGCCGCGTCCGCCAACGTAGCCCCAGCCGATGCCCAGGCTCCAGTCGAACGCATCGGTGCGTTTGCTCGCGACGAGATATTCGCCGGAGAAGAGACCCGTGCCTGCAATGTCCCGAAAACCGACGGCAACCTCGGGCACATACGCCGACTCGGACGCGAGACGCAGCTTCACATCGATGCTTTTATCCTTGTACGCTTGATTACCGGCAATCTCCGGCCCAAAGAGCCGATTACTCACATTCGTATAGCGAAACCCCGCCTCCAGCCAGTCCAACGGCTGCAGGAAGACATTGCCTTGGGTGTGCGGATAGATCCGATCCACATGAAACCAGAAATGCCCAGTGTCGTACATGCGCGCGGTCGGTGTCTGCAGCAGCCCGACGTTGCCCCAATCGCTCGCCGTATACCGCGCGCTGCGAGAGCGGCGCGCATCGGCAACGGTGGGCCCGGGCACTGCGAGCGCGCCGGTCTTACGGGCATCGTCGATGCCGGCGGCGTAATAACCCGGAGAACTGCCGCCGGGCGTCGTCGCACTTGCCGGTGCGGCCTCGTCGGACCGCGGAGCCGCATGCTGAAGCGCCGGCCCCTGCGTCGCGAGAAACGAAATGAGCCTGTCAGAAAAGGAATCCGGCCATCTGCGACTTCGTCCCGGCGCCCAGATCCATGCACCGGGCGCAGGCTCGTCCTGGGCCTCGCGATTCCACGTCGCGATGCCGAATCGCTGAACGCGGCCATCGGGCTGTGCGATCCAGGCCCAGTCCGCGCCGTCTTCGCCGCAGCGCTCGACATAGGCGCGCACCTCGACGCCTGCTGCATGAGGGACGAAGCACAGCGTGCCGTCGCTCTTCACCACGGTGACTGTCGTCGGGCGGCGCGGCACCACCACCGAATGGCCCGGCAACAGCACCGGGTCACGCGACGGATTCGCCTCGAGCCAGCGCGCATCCGCAAGAGCGATGGGTACCCGGCCGGTGACCGGAAGATTCGCGAGCCAGGCACGCAGCCGGCTCATCGCCGTCGCGTCCGGGCCGAGCGTATCGCCTGTCGACAGCGCGCTGAGCAGGCCCGCATGGAGGCGGCTCTGCGGGCCCACTTCCTCGGGCACGCGCCAGCTCAACCCGAGCGGATATGCATCGGCGTCGAGGTTCTGCCCCGCAAGCCACTCGCTGAGCCGCCTGGGAGACTGCACCTGTGCGTGCGATGCCGTCGCCGAGACGGCAAGCAATACGCAAAGGGCGACGGAGTTAAGCGTGAACGGCGGACGACCTGATCCGGATGCGGACCAGCCCCCCTTGGGCCGCCCCGGCTGCTTGTGTTTTTGTGGCACCGTGGACGAAACTTTTCTGAATGACCGCGTATTGTGCAGCGTTACGGCGGCGGCGTCACGAGTGACGCTTCACGCTCGCCTCGAGGAACCGCCGATTAACGCAGATTAACGCCGATCAATGTTGAGAGAATTTACCAACCCGGCGGCCGATCTTCCGTTAGTTTGGCGTTCTACGCCACGATCACATCAATACTCAAAAGCCAAGCACGATCCGCCGCAGTTCCAGCCGAGGCTTGCCAAAGTTGATCAAAAGACAGACGTGCAAGTCCGTTGCCCGTAGATAGTTAAGGCACTGCGCCGCATGGACGTCGTCAAGGGCTTTGACGGCCTTCAATTCGACAATGATCGCGCCCTCGACGACGATATCGGCCTGATAATCGCCGACCACCACGGACTTATAAAAGACGCGCAAAGATTGCTGCTGTGAAATAGAAAGACCGGCCTGGCTCAATTCGTGAGCGAGCGCATTCTCGTAAACCTTCTCGAGAAACCCGCAACCCAGACTGTTGCTTACTTCATGAGCGCAGCCGATGATTTTTTCGGTGATCTGATCGAGACGTGACCGCTCGTCAGGCAAAGCCATGTCGCCCCCTCTTCATCCAACCACTCGCCTCTCATTTCTCCCGATATGCGTGGCTGCAGGTTCAGGGAGCAGCCAACCCTTATCGGCGGCTGTCAGCAGGGTCGTCGCTTAACACTCCGCGTCCCCTCTGTTGCCTCCGACCTGAGCTCTTTGATCTTTTCGGCGTTTATCTGCGTTTATCGGCGGTTCCAACAACATCCCAGCGCTGCCAGGTAAAGCACAGATCTTTCGAAACACATTGCTCGCCGTACACCGGCTCCTCGCGGCCCGCGGTCATGTCGACTCCATACACCGCCCGCGGAAGTATCGCGCCCGGCACGTCGGTCGTCATGAGTTCCTCGAACCACGTAAGCTCACCGGGGTTCAAACGCTGAAGCCCAATTTTTTGCGGCGCCGGGATCCGTTTCAAAGTGACCGCGTCGCGCACGCCGTAGCGGTACCCGGGCATCACATCGCGCATGCGAAGCCACACCGCTCCGCTTTCCTTGGCAGCCGCGGCACGCCATGACGGCACGTCAATCAGCTCGACATTTCTCCACTCGCTCGTCAGCCCGGCTGCGCGCACCAGCCGCCCTCCCTGGAATTCCAGCACTTCTTTGCTCGCGCTGTAGTAGGTGCGTATCGGACCGTACGGCGACGCCCGCTCATAGCCGAGTGCGAGGTATGCCGGCCGGCCGTCGACGGTGACGCGGATGTACTGAAACCGCGGATTCAGTGCAACGTCGGTGTCCGCGCCGCGCGGTACGACAGCATCCTGGAAAGTCTGCACGACGGCATTCAAGCCTGATGAGCAACCGTAAAGCACAGCGAAAGCTGTGAATGCGGAAAGCGCGCAAAGAACGCGCACTGCTAGACGGGTAAACGGCATGTGTAGCCTAAAGCATTACGAAAGCGCCGTCGGAGCGTCGGAGTGTACTTCGGAGGGCAACGTGCGGTTTGCCAAGCCGGACCGCAATCGTCAAAAGAAAAGGCCTCAGCATCCGCCAAGGCCTTCTCCCAGGAAACGAGTCGCCTGAACTATCGCGTGCCAGTCGTGCCGGTCGTGCCGGTCGTCGACACCGCGGTGCTGCTGTTACCACTCGTCGACGCAATAGCCACTGCCACCGCAATGCCAGCCGCCACGGCAGCAATTGTGCCGGCCGACATGCCGCCTACCGCCGCACCGCTCGCCGCGGTCCCGCCGGTACCTGCGGTGTTCGACGAGGATTCAGCAGCGAAACCCGCGACAGGAATAGCCATTACTGCCGACAACAAGAGAGCCACTGCTTTCGTTTTCATTTACTTCCCCTTTTTATTAGCTGTTGAACGTAAACGACTTTTCAATTGGAAAGAGGTCGTGAAGTTGAAAAATACACCAAGTCATCGGTCGGGAGCAATAGATTCTTGGCTAGGTTTTCACTTCAGCAAACTTCCCCGGGGAATCAATAACTTGCTATGTCGCTTTTGTGCATCACAGGAGCCACCTCCTTCCTCATGCACTGAAAACGTTCCCCCTTTCACCGCCCTGCATGGCCTTGCGAAAGGCATAAGAAAATGCTAGCCAAAATCTTCGGCTCGTGCCTGTTCGATCTCGCACAGGCACGCACACACCGCCCGCCACACCGCTGCGTGTTCCGGATGCTCGTGGCGCGCCTCACGCTTTTTACGCTGGCGTATCGGCTAGAATACGCTCAATAAGCAGACTCGGGGCCTTGGGAGGACTCGATGCCAATCCATACCAATCGCCGTCTTTCGTCGTATTCACGTGAAGCAGCCGCGCAGCGGGCGCGTCCTTCGTTCGCTCATCGCGGAAGGGCGCTATGAGCGGCCGCGGGAGCAATGTCGTCACCAGCGCGCTCGTCATCGTCACGGTGGTGCTTCTCGTGCCGCTGGTGACCGTCCTGTTCTTCAAGGACGGTCTCTACTATCCCCAGCTCACAGTGACGACCGCGCAGACGGTGGACGCGGAGTTCCTGTTCAACGGCCGCAAGAGCGAAGCGAGCTGCAAGAAGCTGATCGACAATATCGTGAACGGAATCGTCTCGGTATGCCCGGCATGCCAGATCAAGGAGAAGGAATGCGCACCGTCGCTGGAAGTATTTCAACGGCGCGCCCTTTCCTCCGATCCGCTGCCGATACCGTCCAGCCGCATTCCCGACGGCGTCGTCCTGTACCAATCGACACAGCCGCACATCGCGTTGTCCGCCTGCATGGAGACACAGCGGCTGTCCGCAGCGCGAAACAGCAGCGATCGCGTCACCTGCTTCCAGCCTCACAACATGAGACCGTTCACGGTCCCACGGTCCCAGGTGGACTCCGCAGCTTTTTTCGCGTCAGTATGGTTTGCGGCAGTAAGCTGCGCGATCTGCTGGCTGATCTGCCTGGTGCTTGTCCGCTATCAGCGATTTCACGGGCACATCAGCATGGACGCGATCGAAGGCGGACCGCAGAAGTTCCATGCAGTCGCAACGCCACGCATAGGCGGCGTCGCGATTCTCATCGCGCTGCTGTTCACGGGCGCCGGATTGGTCCCTGTCGAACAGCGCTTCTCCATCGAGGAATACGGCTACCTGATCCTTGCCGCCTTGCCGGCCTTCGCCGGAGGATTCGCCGAAGACATAACGAAGAAGATCGGCGTCCTTCCCAGGCTTGCGTGCACGATGGCCGCCGCGGCGTTGTGCAGCTGGCTGCTCGCCGCCGTACTTCGCCGCCTCGACATTCCGATGGTCGATCCGCTGCTACTCTGGACGCCGCTCGCCGTCGCTTTCACGATCTTCGCGGTCGGCGGCGTGGCCAACGCGATCAACATCATCGACGGCTACAACGGTCTCGTCGGCGGATACGCGATACTCGTGCTCGCCGCCATCTCCTGGGTCGCAACGCAGGTCGGCGACATGTTCATACTCACCGCTGCGTTATCCATGGCGGGCGCGCTGGTTGGCTTTCTCGTGTGGAACTATCCGAAGGGCCGCATCTTCCTCGGAGACGGCGGTGCTTACTTCTTGGGATTCTGGCTGGCGGAGCTGTCTGTATTATTGGTGGCGAGGCATCCCACCGTTTCTCCATGGTTCCCGTTATTGCTCTTGCTTTACCCTGTTTTCGAGACGATATTTTCGATATACCGACGCAAGGTTTGTCGCGGCTGTAATCCTGGGCACCCGGACGCACTGCATTTTCATCAGCTGATCTACATGAGACTTGCTCGCTTGGGCGTGGGATCACGCGATGCCAAGACACTTACCATCAGGAACAGCGCGGTAGCTGGCTATATTTGGACCGCAAACTCCTTTTTCATCATTCCAGCAATCTCCTTCTGGAACAATACAGCCGCACTCGCCAGTGTCGCATTGATATTCTGCTGTGCCTACACATGGCTGTACAATCGATTGATACGCTGGCGCGCGCCGCGCTGGCTAATCATGTCGCCGAAAAACTAATGCGGTTCGTCCGCCGCGTTAGCTGCTACAAGCGCCACAATCGAAAGTTGGCTTTGTTTGCGTCTACCTTGTTGAATATCGACTTCACGTCGATTAGACACCCGTTGGGGCACAGTTTGTCGGCATAGTCTTTTATCGGACGCGCTTTGAAAGCGTTGTGACCGACTGCCACAATCACGGCATCAGCAAGAGGTAAGCGCTCCCACAACTCTAGCCTTATACCGTACTCGACATGAGCTTCTTCCTTGTCCGCGACTGGGTCGTGAACGTGCACGTCGGCGCCGAAATCCCGCAACTCATTTACGATGTCCATCACACGAGTATTTCGGATATCGGGGCAGTTTTCTTTGAAAGTTAGACCGAGCACGTTTACCTTCGCACCCTTCACTGCTCCGCCGTTTTGAATAATCTGCTTGATCGTTTGCTCCGCAACGTACTTGCCGACCCCATCGTTTATCCTCCGACCCGCCAAGATCACTTGAGGGTGATACCCCACCATCTCCGCCTTATGAGTAAGATAGTAAGGATCAACCCCTATGCAATGCCCCCCGACCAAACCGGGGCGGAAAGGCAGGAAGTTCCATTTCGTACCCGCTGCTTCCAATACTTCTGTGGTATCAAGGCCGAGCCTTCCGAAAAGAATCGCAAGTTCATTCATCAGCGCAATATTCAAGTCGCGCTGGGTATTCTCAATTACCTTCGCCGCTTCGGCGACCTTGATGCTCGACGCACGATGCAATCCGGCTTGGACGACAGTCTGATACAAGGCGGCAACACGGTCCAAAGTTTCCGGTGAGTCGCCCGACACGATCTTCACTATTTTCGGCAGCGTATGCTCACGATCACCGGGGTTGATGCGCTCCGGAGAATAGCCCACAAAAAAATCCTTCTTCCACTTCTTGCCCGAATACTTCTCCAGCAACGGCACGCACACTTCTTCCGTTGCGCCAGGGTAAACGGTCGACTCGTAAACGACCACAGCCCCCGTCTTCAGATGTCTGCCAACAACCTCACTTGCCGACTGTAAGGGACTAAAGTCTGGCTGGTGCGCTTCATCTATTGGGGTCGGGACAGCGACGATAATGCAGTCCGCCTCCATCAAACGCGACGGATCCGCGGTGCACTCGAGGTTCTTTGCCGATTTGAGTTCCTCCGATCCCACTTCTCCTGTGGGATCAACGAACCTGCGATAACTGGCAATCTTGCGTTCGGATACATCAAATCCTATGGTCTTACAGTGACGTCCGAAAGCGACTGCAAGCGGGAGTCCAACATAACCTAAACCAACAACGGCCACCGTGTTCATTGTTTTGCTTCCCTAAGCTATAACTAGCGACTACTCGATTTTGTAATATTCCTTGTACCACGCGACGAAGTTTCCAATTCCCTGTTCTATCGTAGTAGATGGCCTGAAGCCAACCGCTGCCGAAAGCTCCGTCACGTCGGCCGTGGTGGCCGGGACATCCCCCGCCTGCATCGGCAGCAGGTCGAGGATCGCTTTCTTGCCGAGACAGCCCTCAAGCACTTCAATGTACCGCATCAACTTTTCGGGCCTGTTATTTCCGATGTTGAAAATACGATAGGGAGCGGCACTTGTTGCCGGATCTGGATTGGCACCGGTCCACTTCGGATTTGAAGCGGCCGGCTGGTCAACGACGCGCACAACACCTTCAACAATGTCATCCACGTACGTAAAGTCCCGGACCATTTCACCATTATTGAATACTGGGATTGATTCACCTTGCAGAATCTTCTGAGTGAACTTGAAGAGTGCCATGTCCGGTCGCCCCCAAGGGCCGTACACGGTAAAGAAGCGAAGCCCGGTGCACGGCAGCGAATAGAGGTGAGCATAGCTGTGTGCCATCAACTCATTTGCCTTCTTTGTTGCCGCATACAGCGAAACCGGGTGATCAACGTTCTGATGCTCAGAGAATGGAAGAGTTGTGTTGGCTCCATACACGGAACTGGACGATGCGAACACAAGGTGCAGAATTTTGGCACGGCGACAACCCTCGAGAATGTTTGCGAAGCCGACCAGATTCGTATCTATGTACGCCGGTGGGTTCTCTATGGAATATCGAACACCGGCTTGCGCAGCAAGGTGAACTACAACTGTCGCTTGGGATAATGCGAATAGCTCTTCAACCGTTCGCCTATCAACGATATTGCCTTTCTTGAACTTAAAGCCAGCCCTCTCCAACAACAAATCGAGCCGCTCTTGCTTCAAGCGCACATCATAGTAATTATTCAAGTCGTCGACGCCGACCACCTCATCACCTCGGTCGAGCAGTCGATGCGCCAATGTAGATCCGATAAATCCCGCTGCCCCGGTAATCAATACTCGCATTCTTAACGCCTTATATTAGTCGTCTTTCCTGCATCGCCTGCTGCAAGCTGCGCACGACGCGCCCGGCAGTTCTGCCATCCCAAAGGTCAGGCCGACTACCTTTCCGGGCATTCCCGCCCAGTACAGCATGGACACCGGGCAATACGTTGTCGATTTCGACCAGCCGGTTCGTGCCGCAGGTAATTGTTATCGGCCGCTCGGTATTGTTCCGGAGAGTAAAGCATGGGATGCCAAGATACGTTGTTTCCTCTTGCACGCCGCCGGAGTCAGTGATAATGAACGCCGCATTGAAAACCAAGCTCATGAAGTCAATATAGCCGGCCGGTTCAAGCAGTCGTAAAGCAGGAACGCTTTCCAGCGAGCGCCAAAGATCATTCTCAATTAGACGCCCGCGCGTACGGGGATGGACAGGGAACACCACAGGCACATTACCTGCCACGTCTATTAACATATTTACCAACTCAGCAAGTCGCGCGGGATCATCGACGTTGCTCGGGCGATGTAGGGTAACTACGCCGTACTTGCGCGGACACAAGCTCATTGCCTCGCACATTCGCCGCTTCTCGATCGACGGTCGCATCATCTCCAGTGCATCGATCATGATGTTCCCTACCCGGCGGATGCGTACTGACGTGACACCCTCCGCCATGAGATTAGCGTCCGCATCCGGAGACGGCGTCCAAAGCAGATCTGCAATAGCGTCAGTCAAAATCCGGTTTATCTCCTCGGGCATGCTTCGGTCACGGCTCCGGAGACCGGCTTCGAGGTGCGCAACGGGAATACCAAGCTTGGTGGCAGCGAGGGCACACGCCACCGTGGAATTCACATCACCCACGACGACAACCCAATCCGGCCTTTCCCTCACGCACAGTCGCTCATATGCCATCATGACGCCCGCCGTCTGTTCGGCGTGAGATCCGCTACCAATGCCAAGGTGCGCATACGGCTCAGGCAATTGCAAGTCTCGGAAGAAGGCGTCTGACATGTTGGCGTCGTAATGCTGTCCTGTATGAACGAGCCGCGGCCGACACCAATCGCTCTCCAGAACCAGAGCTTTGTACAGCGGAGCCACCTTCATGAAGTTCGGCCGGGCGGCCGCGATGAGGTCTACTGTCCCTGTCATGAATAACTCGGCTTACCGTTAGCCACGTCACTAAGCTCGGATAGCATTCGCGATGCCAGTACTCGCCGATCGAACTGCCGCACCGCAAACGATCGACCATTCGCGCCGAGCGCGAGACATCGATCGCGATGATCTGCCAGGTCGCGAACCGCGTCTGCAAGCGCCGTAGCGTCTTCGGGTGGTATCTGGATTCCACTTCCAGACCGCCGCAAGATTTCCGCGCTCTCCCCTAGCACACCAAGAATAATCGCTCTTTCCATCCCCATAGCTTCGAACATTTTCGATGGTATGACGTGACGGAATAAAGGAGTGTCACGCAATAACACTACGGCTACGTCGCACAACCGCCAGAAATCCTTTACCTCTTCTTTGCTCACTGCTCCGACGAAAATAACGTTCATCAGACCTTCACGCCGAGACTTCTCCGCCAAGGCGATCTGCTCAGCGCCTGCGCCCACAACGACGAACGAGATGTCAGGTCGTTCGCGGAGTTGCTTCGCGGCCGCTAACAATGTCCCGATCCCGTGCGCCATTCCGACAGTGCCGACATATCCGGCCACGAATTTCCCTCCCAAACCAAGCCGGTCGACGAGATGCGGCGGCTTTGGCCCTGGAACATAAATCTCGACGTCAACTCCGTTCGGCACCACCCGAATCTTCGTGCCATCAATCCCATTACCAACCAGAACGCTCTTGAACGATTCCGTCACGCTCACAATACGGCTTGCCTTGTGATACAAAAAATATTCCAATCTACGTAGCGTGCGAATCACGCTCGTCTCGCGCATCGCGCCAACAGCGACAATCGAATCTGGCCACAGATCGCGCAACTCGAACACAAATGGGCACCTCTTGTACAAAGAAACCAACCACGCAGCGCAGGGCGTAAAGAACTGAGGCGACGTGCCGACAATCACATCAGGACGGCGAAGCCATAGGCAACAAAACACCGCGGACAGCATGAAGCTCAAGTAGTCAAACGTACGTTTCATGAATCCTTCATTCGCTGAGATGTAGGTCCAAACTCGCAACACTCGAATGCCATCTATCGCCTCCCACTGCCACAACCGGTTCGAGTATCCATCATGGATCTTCCCGCTTGGAAAATTCGGCACCCCTGTAACTACGACAACTTCGTGTCCTGCTTGCACCCATCGCTTTGCGTGCTCATGGGTCCGTGAGGCAGGCGCGTTGGTTTCGGGCGGAAAGTTGTCTGTAAGAAAGAGGATGCGCATACGCTCACCATGCAAAGTCGATTGTTGCAGCGTTTTCGGCGAGCGGCACGATCAAACAAGTATTCGGCACAGAGGCCCCGAACTCAGGATGATAGGTAGTGTTCACGAGCTTTGCTTGCCCTCCGCATGCCCGCCAAGAAATGGTTCTGCCCGATGGAAGTGTTATTAAACCCGCCAACCTCGACACATCGAGCATGCAACGGACTGCGGGATGAAAATGAAATCGGGCCTCAGCCGATCGGCAATGTCCTGCAATGCGATCCTCGACTCTTAGGCCTTCCGCCCGCAGACGCCACGTGCGCCTGTGCACTGGACTACCCTTCAGGCGACGATACCCGTCATGGGAACATGAAATTGTAACGGAGTGCTCATCCCGAACCAGTGTAAGACCAAATGGACGGGCACGTCGTGCTACCCTAAATCCGCCCCACACCTCCGAAGAATCCGCACCATCGACGATGACGGTGTTATGGGCCGCCGTGCCACGCTGTCGTTGCCTCTCCAGACCGGTGCCATAAACGGACGTCCCGGTGTTCACCAGCACCCGGTGACCGAATACAGAAAGCTCAAAAGACAAGGTATCGGCATGAGCGTGACCGGGAAGGTAATCTGGACCGATCGGTGCCACATCAAGGAATAGCGCGGCATTTGAGCAGTCTGCCCGCAGGTACCCGCTTGGAGATAATTCCGTAAGGGTTACGTCGGCATTAGCCGGAGAGTGACTCCTGATTACCGCCACATCATCGAGAAGGGCGATAGCGTAGCGCTCTAGCTCCGTCCTGGACGACGCTATCCCGAATGCTGCGTCGTTGAACAATGAAAACTCGCCGTCAGGGTGACTCATTACCGATAGCCATCGATACATCCTGGATGCTCGCGACCGCCACGCGTTGATCTCCCGCCGCCAAGGCAGGTCTATCTCATCCGAAAACACCTTAGTCAAATTGATGAGATCAAGCATGTCCTCCAATGCAAGCGCGTGGTACATTGGACTGCGCTCGAAATGTCCGCCATCGGCAAGGATCTGCTCCGGAATCTGACGCGCAAGAATTGACATACCCTTGTCCAGCCAGCGATCCGCCGCGTCGCCTTCAAAGAACAATCCGGCAAAGACGAGCGCCTTCGCGTTTGCGAAAAGATGATTTCCAAGGAGATGGTATTCGAGCGATTGGCTGAGCACGCCCGCCTGCATGGCGAGACTCTCAACAGCCGCGTTATCGAATGGAAAGCCGCTCAACGCCGCCTTGATCCAGTTCACGATGCGCAGAGACGTAGGATACGGGTCCCACGCCGGGGCCGTTCCGGGCGGATTTTCGGCAAGCCACCGCCGCATCGCGGTGCGGTGCCAGGTTCTGCGTGATGATGCGTCGAGCGCATTCAGGTCGTCGAAGTAGTGAAGGTTGTAGCGCCACAGCAGCGAAGGCGCATCTGCCCCGGCCCAGTCTGCTGTCTCGATGCTGCGCGTCTCGTTCAGAAATGAGAAAGTCATGTCGCCCAGCATTGACGGGAGACGGCGTGCCGGCACCATCCAGGGTCCGTTTTGCATGCGGACCGTGAGAGCAGGGGGCGGCACGAACGAAGGACGACTGATCTTCCTCCATAAGCGCGCGCCGATCTGCACCGGTCGCAAATATCGGATGGTGTGCCAGTAGAGCGAGACCGCATGCATCATCGGCTCATGTGCTCGCTGTGGACGGAAACCCACGTCACGCGAGCGCCTCTCCGATCGCGACGGTCGCGCGGCTCACTTCCATAAGTTCATCGAAGGCGATCGGCGCCTGAAGCTCCTCCTCCACCGCGTGCACGAAGGTTGCGGCACAGCGCTTCTGACCCTTGTCCTGGCGCCACAAATTCATCGTCCTGAATTGCGGCCAGCCAAACGCGGTGAGCCTGCGGAAATTGTCAAGCTGCAATACTCGCCCACCTGCAAAGACTTCGAGCCGCTCCTTGGGAAAGGACTTCGTACCGTTTGCAAAGTAGTGAATAGCGCCAATAGAGCCCTCGGCAAATCTAAGACCGATGGTTGCCGTATCGCCCGATACAGAAGCCATGCGGCCGGCGTGCCAGTGGACTATCGAAGCGCCCGCAAGAAAGCGCAGCAGATCGATGAAGTGGCAAGCTTCGCCGATGATTCGCCCACCGCCCACCGCACGATCCTGCGTCCAGTGCCCGACCGGAATCGCGCCGGCATTCACCGTCATCACGAAAGCCTTCGGCTCTTTTACACTGCGAAGGAGCGCGCTCACCTTTTCGATGTGCGGCGCGAAACGACGGTTGAATCCGATCATCAGGATGGGGCCGCTGCCCGAGCCGGTGCGTCGGTCAACGTATGTGCGCTCGATTTCCGCGAGATCCGCGGCGTTTAATGCCAACGGTTTCTCTACGAATACGTGCTTGCCGGCTGCGAGCGCCCTGCATATCAGCCGCGCGTGACTGTCGTGACGCGTGGTAATGACGACCGCATTCACTGCCGGATCACCGAGGAGTGCTTCGGCGTCCGTCGTCGTTTCCTCGAATCCGAACTTGCGCGCGACATGCACGCCGCTCACGCCTCCACTAGACGCGATGGTCTTCAGCCGCGCTCCCGAAGCCTTGAATGCGGGGACAAGCACCGCGCTCGCATAATTTCCGGCCCCGATGAATCCGATAACGGCTGGTGGCGCACCGACCCGCTGTTCGGAGAGAGACGCGGAATTCGCGACAATGCGCACGGCCGTTTGGCGCAGGACGTCGGCAGCGGCATCGTGCGGATATTCCAGCAGGATGCCAAGGGACGGCTCACCGCTGCCGACGAGCGCGTACGCCTTGTCCGCATCGTCAATCGTAAACCGATGGGAGACGAGCAGCTTAATGTCCAGTCTGCCATCCGCCATCATGTCGAGCACTGCCTCGAAGTTGCGTTGTTCCGTCCAACGCACGAAACCGACGGGATAATCCTGGCCCTTCTCCTCGTAATTTGCATCGTAGCGTCCGGGACCGTACGAACACGACACCTGAAAGCTGAGTTCCTTCTCGTAAAAATCCGCCCGGGAAAGCTCAAGTCCTGTAATGCCCACGAGTACGATACGCCCTCGTTTGCGGCACATGAGGGCCGCCTGATGCACCGGTTCGTTGCTACGTGTGGACGCCGTGATGATCACCGCGTCGACGCCGCGGCCGCGCGAAAAGCTGCTTGCGGCTGCAACAGGGTCTTCGCTGGCGGAAAGATCGACGACGTCAGCCCCAAACTGCCGTGCAAGCGCGAGTCGGCGCGGATCGAGATCGAGCCCCAGAACGCGGCAGCCGTGCGCGCGCAGCAATTGCACCGTAACGAGTCCCACCAGCCCAAGTCCCGTTACGACGACAGCTTCGCCCAACGTCGGTTGCACCAGCCGGATGCCCTGCAGGGCAATCGCACCGATCACGGCAAATGCCGCCTCGTCGTCCGAGACCGCATCGGGCACCTTCGCGCACAGGTTCTTCGGAACGCACACCACTTCCGCGTGCTTTCCGTTGGAGACCACGCGGTCTCCTATGGAAAAACCCTCGACATTGGCACCGGTCTCGAGCACGACGCCGGCGTTGCAATAGCCCATTGCCAGCGGCTGGTCGAGCTTGTTGAGCACCGCCTCGACCGTCGGTATGAACCCGTCCGTCCTGATCTTGTCGAGGACCATGCGAACCTTGTCCGGCTGCTGGCGCGCCTTTTCGATCAGGCCCGCTTTGCCGAAATCGACCAGCATGCGTTCCGTTCCGGCCGAGACCAGCGATCTCGACGATCGAACGAGGATGTGCCCGGGCTTCGCTGCGGGACACGGAACGGATGCGATTTCGGTCTTTCCGTCTCGCAACGATTGAAGTATCTGTTTCAAGTTCCGGCGCCTCGTTTTACTGTTACGGCATGCACATATCGCCTGCGCTCTTCGTGATCACGTGAACAGCGCATCCTTGTCCGCAGAGCTCGGATAATTGATCAACACGGCACGATAAACGCCTTTGAACACGAAGAGACTTCCTGCCGCCGCACCGACGATGCCGAACGTGTCGATGAGGTTTTCGATGTCCTGGAGCGACCCTGCGCCGCCGAGGACCGTCATGGGCAGGGTTATGGCCTCGCGCACACGGCTCGCGAGAGCCAGATCGTAACCTTTCATGACGCCATCGTGATCGATCGAGTTGATCACGATCTCGCCCGCACCGAGGCATTCCATTTCCTGTGCGAATTCCACAGGCGACTTTCCGGTCACCCGCGTACCGTTGTGCGTGCGGACCTCGTAAGCACCGCCGAAGCGCTTCTTCTTTGTGTCAATAACGACTACGACGCTCTGACTGCCGACCGCGCGTGCCACATCCGCGATGAGACGTGGCGAATCGACTGCTGCGGAGCTTACCGCCACCTTTTCGACGCCCATCCCGATGATTCTTTCGACCTGCGCCACCGTCTTCACGCCGCCCCCATAACATAGTGGCATCCGGCACTCGGCGGCGAGCTTGCCGATCAGGTCGTAATTCGGCTCCCGTCCCTGCGTCGTGGCGTCGATATCGACGACGAAGATTTCGTCGACCTCTTTTTCGTTGAATATCCTGACCGCGTTGATCGGGTCTCCGACATACTTGGGCGCAACGAACTGCACCGTCTTAACGAGGCCATTGTTCTTCACCAGCAGGCAGGGAATTATCCTCGGTCGCAGCATTTCTACAATTCCGCAAAATTCTTCAGGAGCCGGATGCCCCACCGATGGCTTTTCTCGGGATGAAACTGCACGCCGAAAACGTTCCCCGCACGAACGGCCGACGCAAACGGCCCGTTGTAGTCGGTCGTAGCGAGCACGTCTTCGCTGCGCTGTGGCGCAAAGTAGTACGAATGCAGGAAATAAAATCGCGCACCGATTTCCATATCGGAGAACAGATCACCGCCGTGCCGCGGCACAACGTCGTTCCACCCCATGTGCGGCAGACGCGTCTTCCCGGCAGCGGACGACAGGTCGAACTTCTTCACTTCGGCGTCGATCCATGCGAGCCCCGCGAGCTCGCCTTCGTCGCTGCGGTTCGCCATCATCTGCATCCCGACGCAAATTCCGAGAACAGGACAGGCTTTCTCCTTGACGAGCGATTCGAGCGCGCCTCTCATGCCCGATTCGTTCAGCCGCGTCATCGCCCAGTCGAACGCACCCACCCCCGGCAAAATCAGGCGCTGCGCGTCGACAAGATCTTCGCGGCGCGACGCGACCCTGACCGGGATGTTGAGCCGCTTGTAGATGTTGGCGAAGGCCTGGACGTTGCCAAGCCCGTAATTGACGATGGTGATCATCGCTTACCGCCAAGTTCCAGCCCGAAGAGTCTCATGACCGCGGCACCAACGGCATAGATGCTCTCCTGAGACCGATAATCCCGGTACGACTTGTTCGGCGCTGCAAGATAGCCCTGCAGCTCGGCTACCGAAATGCCGAGCTTCGTCGCCACATACTCGAAATCCTGGTGGATAGTCGTCTCGTCGTAAGGCGGACGCTGAAACCTCTTCAGCGCTTCTTCCCGCGCCATCTGTTTCGTGACGATGAGACTCGAGTATTGGACGCGCCGCGTGTCGTAGCCGAATTTCTTGTACAACCAGTATCCTTCGTAAAACTTTGTGAATCGCGATTCGAAGTGCTTCTGCGGATAGGGCTGCCAGCCGAATTTGTCCACCAGCAGACGGATCGCGTCCTCCTTGACGTACGGGAGATAATTCAGCGGCCGCACCACCTTAATACCCCTCAGGAACTGTAGATAGACCTTGTGGTACAGAATCGAGGTAATCGGAAAAGTGACGAGCGGCCGCGTTCCGAACTGCCGGTGGATGTCGCGCAGCTGGATCGAGTCGGACTGGTAGTACATCCATTCTATCGGATTGCGGATGCACTCCGTCGAGTAGTTCGCGCCCGTTAGGATATGCTTGATGTTGTGCCGTTCCGCAAATTTGTACATCGTCGCGAAAAATGCATGATCCTGCGGTGTATCGATATGCGGCACACCTGACTTGAAGAACGCGAGTTGCAGGTCGCGCATTTCCTCCCAGTCGATCACCTCGGTGTACAGGTCGAGCCCGAGTTTATCGACGAGCTTCTCGATGTTGTTTACCGCCTCCTGCGAATTCCATCCGGCGTCGACGTGGAAGACGAGCGGCCGCAGTCCGAGGCGCTCCTTCGCCATGTACGTGAGGTACGAGCTGTCGATTCCGCCGCTCATGCCGATGATGCAGTCGAATTCCTTGCCGGCGCCTTCCCGCTTGATGCGCGCAACCATCTTCTGCAGCACCTGCCATCCGCGCTCGTCCGTGTGCCAGTTAGGCAGGACTTGTTTGTAAAACGTATTGCAGTGGTCGCAGACGCCATTGTCGTCGAAGACGATCTTCGAGTCGGACGTGTCCATCACGCAGTTCGTGCAAATTACGTATGTGGCGTGCGGCATGGTGTGTCTTAGCGCTTGTTATTCCAAAGAGGTTGGGACTTGATCCACTCATCAAGCTGGATTGGCGTAGTGGCAGCTCTGAGCTGCAATCTCACGCAACCAGTCAATGACCATCCGGTGCTTTTCTTCCGCATCGGGAAAAGCGTTGAGCCGTCTCCCGCCCCGCTTGATCAATTCCGCCTGAAGATCGGTATCCCTCAACAGCGCCACGATCGCTTGCGCAGCGGCCGACGGCGACGTCGGGGAATAGTACAAGGCAGCGTCACCGCAAACATCCCGCGCAAAATCGAGGTCTGTCGTTACGATGGGCTTCGACATCGCCATCGCTTCAATATAGGTAGCGGAGAACACCTCCAGCAGGGTCGGCAGAAATACGATGTCCGCATCCCTGTAGAGCGCAATGCATTCTTCCATTCTGAGCGGCCCGACATTCTGCACCATGTCTACAACACCGAGCTTGCGACTAAGGCGTTGCACCTCCCTGTACACATGGCCGCCCTCGGGGATCGTGAGTATGAAAATGCAATCGCGATAGCGATGTACGTTTTTCAAGCGCTCGGCGACCGCCGGGATAATGGGCAGATTCTTGTGGGTGTAATCCGCTGATAGACAGAAAATGCGGCTCTTACCGGTGCGATTCTCGGGAAGCCCGACTTGCTTGTCGGAAAGGAACCTCGGATTTGGAGCGTTGGGAATAACCTTAATTCTGTCCCCAGCGACGCTCAAACGCGCCATGATTCCGGATTTTGCAGCTTCGGTCTGCGTTTCCAGAAATTGGCCTCGATGCGCCCACAACAATCGATATTGCGTCATTAGAAACCGGATGACGCGCTGATTCAGCGACAGCGTGGAATAAGCAAGCGGCGTTGGACATATTTCCCATGGGTTCGTATATCGCCCTACCTCTACATTGCGAAACCTCGTGTAAGATGGAAACCCTAGCGTGTACACGATGTGCGGCTGAAACTCGCGCTCTAGCGATTTCAATAGCGAGCGGGACTTGTGTCCCCGAATGATTCTTGCGGGAGGCACTGCAAAAACCTTGACGCGCAGGTCCCTTTTCAATTCGGCGGACAGGTTGTCGTAAAGCGCACGGGACACCGCAAACACAAAGTCGATATCCGTGATGTCGCGACGGCTAGCGTGCTCGATGAACGATATGCCGATCTGAATCCCGCCCCCGATTACGAGCGTAGTTGCGTTGACCAGGACCTTGTATTTCATCGACGATTTCCGTCAAAACGAAACACTGTAATTCCGTCGCCATAGTTCAAACAGCACCAGCCCAAAGAGCCGCTCGCTGTTGCTTCGTCCTCGATCCTCGCCCTTGAGCAGCGCGCGGACCGTGCCGTGGTCAAAAATGCTTGCCGAATCGAGCAACACGTCGCTGAAAAATTGACGCCAGGACCCCGAACGCAACCAAGCGCCCAAAGGAATCGAGAATCCCTGTTTTCGCTGCGTGTCGAACGCGCGCGGCAGTATGCGGCCCGCAAGCCTTTTCAAGAGAACTTTCCGGCTGTTCGCCGTCGCGCGCAGGTGTGATGGCACCCTGCCGAATGCGAACTCGATCAAGTGATAATCCAGCAGAGGCGCACGAACCTCCAAAGAGTTCAACATACTGGCTCGATCGACCTTCACCAAAATATCGTCCGGAAGGTAGTTCTCAAAATCCATGCGGGTTGCGCGCTGCAAGAGATCGCATACGTCGGGCGTACGCGCATCGTGTATGTGCTCGGCAGCGCCGACACACGATGATCGTGTCCCGATCAGGCGGCGCCGCATGCCATCGTCGTAATAGCTCGCGACAAGAGGTACCGCGTTGTTGAAGTCCGTGCCGGCTGCATGCAGCCAATTGCGGCCCTTGAACCCGGTCGGCAGCGCGAGGCAGCCACCTACAGCGACGATCCGGCGAACCCAGCGCGGCACAGACCCAACTCGACGTTGCAACCATAGCAACCGGTTGTAATGTCCGTATCCCCCGAACAGTTCGTCCCCGCCATCCCCTCCCAAGGCAACAGTACAGTATTGCCGCGCCAATCGGCTGACGAGGTACATAGGGATCATAGACGAATCGATGACGGGTTCGTCAAATTGGCGCGCAAGGCGCGGCAGAAGATCGACTGTCGCGGCCTCCGCCTCCAGTTCCACATGATCAGTACAGAAGTGGCGCGCAATCAGGCGCGCGTGCTCGGTTTCATCGTACATGCCGTGGCCGGGGACGCGAATCGTGAACGTCCTAACGTTTGGTTTAGCGCGTACCGCCATGGCAGTGACCAAGCTGGAGTCGACTCCACCACTGAGCAGCACGCCGACCGGGACGTCGGCGACGAGCTGGCGGCGCACTGCGCTTTCCAACAGGCGCTCCAGCTCATCAATGAGATCGTCATCGTTCGGATTGCCCGGTCTGTCGCCATGATCCCAGGCGGGCAGCTGCCAATAGCGCCACGTTCGGCATTGTCCACTGTTGAGATCGAACAGCAAGGCGTGCGCAGCCGGAAGTTTCTTCGCCGACTGGAGGATACAGAGATCGCCCGGGACGTATCCTTGCGCCAAGTAGCAATCAAGTGCCTGCGGATTGATTTGCCGCGGATACGCGGGGTCCGCCATGAGGGCCTTGAGTTCCGATGCAAATCTAAACGTTTGCTTCTCGTGCGAATAAAACAGCGGCTTCTCGCCAGCGCGATCGCGGGCGAGAAAGAGACGTTCGCGGCGTGAATCGTAGAGAGCGAACGCAAACATTCCGTTCAATCGCGACAGGCAGTCCGTACCCCACTCACGGTAGGCCGCGACAATGACCTCGGTGTCGCTGTGAGAGGTGAATACGGTTCCTATTTCCTCCAACTGTGCACGCAACTCGCGAAAGTTGTAGATCTCACCGTTGAGTACTATCCGCAGTTCACCAGCAAAGTCCTGCATCGGCTGCTTGCCCGCTGGCGAAAGATCGATGATGGAAAGACGCCGATGCCCCAGGACAACACGGCCATCTGGTGCGCACCATTCACCAGCGTCGTCCGGGCCACGGTGGTGCATGGCCTCACGGCCCGTCTCAAGCCAAGCACGATTGATGATGGGGTACTGAGAGGCGATTCCGATAATGGCGCACATGTTGCAGCTCGAAATTAAAGTCAATTAAACCCTGGATGCAGCAAACCCAATGAACATGATAACCACGCCGGACAGCACGCCATCCCAACTTGTTCTAACAGGCCAATACGTTCTCGCAACAAGAAGAATGCCGACGGAGCGCGTGAGCATCTGCGTGAAGAACCCGACGTAGATGCCTATTGGACCTAGCGCCCACATGAGAATCAGCCAAAGCACAACGCCGACAATGCTGGTCATCAACACGATTTTCATGACGATCGAACCTTTGTCGTACGCGAGAAAATAGTTATGGCAATGCCACCACGGGCTGAGAATTAGGTAGGCCGAAAACAGCAATAAGAGTTCCACATCCATTGACTGATAGTACGCAAGATTTCCGCCAACCAGCTTGATCAATGACGGGTACAACGCGATGACGGCTCCTCCCGTCGCACCAAGCACAATGCCTTGCAGCCGAAAAAAGTCGTGGTTCTTCTGCTCGACGTGTTCGAAGGGCATTTCCTGAGTAATACGGTAGAATCGCGGACTCCAAACTTGGTTCAGGGCAGAAGCAACGAGTTGCATAACCGAGCTCACCGCCATAGCAAAGGTAAAACGCGCAATCTCGCTGGAATCGAAAAAAAGCTTGATCACGAAATTATTGCCATATCCACTCAGCCAACCGAGAAAAGCGACAGTGATAAATGGTGTTACGCGTAGCAGAATGGGACGGGCGTCGGCCATCCTCGAACGACCATGGAATCCCATGCGACAGAGCCATGTGCCGACCATCGAGGTCGTCAGACCGGCACACGCTCCCCAGAAGAATGATTCCACCGTGCGCTCGAAAAAAAAAGCAGCGAAACTCCCGAGGAATCCTGCTGCCGGCAAGAAAAAACTGAAGCACAACGATGCAAAATGTCTTTCCTCAAGCCTGACTAGCTGAGCCTGAAGGGACGAATACGCTAGTAATGCCCCAGCCCCCAATACGCTACTCAATGTCAGCCCGGAAATCTGAGAATGCCCTGCGAACATTACCCAGACCACCAGCGCGAGCGCTACAGAGGCTGCAAGCGTAACCAAAAATGCGGTATTGCCCGCCGCTAACAAACGTTTCTGCTCGTCTGGCGAACGATGATTCCTCAACAGCCCCACGACAGCTTCGATTATGCCAACAAGGCCGAATGAGGTAAGAGCTGTCTGTACAGCGTAGAGTAGCCCCCAGTTCGCATAATCTTCCACCGACAGTGTGCGGGCAAGCCACAAAAAAAATATAAAGCCCGCCAGCTTGAGAAGTGCGGCAGACCCGGTGTAGAGGGCTGCAAAAAAAATAAGCCGGTTCACTTGTTGTATGGCAACCGATGAATTCACGTACGACTGCTTGGATCACCGAACGCGGATTCGCCGGGAAGTTTCGGTGGAGGTTGACGTTTCCTAAATACGTAAAAATACGAAGATGGCCCTATTTTTTTCAACCAGGTGTCGCGCCAGTAGTAGTCATGCCCCGACACTAGCTTGGAAACAAGCCGATCGACGGCATATAGCAGACCAAATGGAATCGCTGAGAATCCAATGGTCTTTTTCAGCACCTTGTTTATCGGCTCAAGAAGAATCGGAATTGGAGTTGATGCCACTTCAAAACCGGCACGCTTCGCCATGTCGATCAATAGTGATCGGCTTATGCCTCTCTCATTGGGTGTGGCGGACCTCGCATAACGCCAGTCCCCCATTGAGGAACAAGGCTCTCTTACGAAAAATAATGCGCCTGGCTTCGCAACGCGCGACACCTCCGCGAGGACCTTTGCCACATTGGGAATGTGATGCAGCACCGAAAATGCACAGACGACGTCCTGCGTAGCACGTTTCAATGCAATGTCGCCCGATATAACTGGCTCCACAATGACGCACTTCGGAAATTTTGTACGGAGCTCTGCCTTGAAGTTCAAAGACGCTTCGATGAAATGGATCTTCCAATTGGAATTGTCACGCACGAAGCGATCGACCTCTTTGCCCGACCCAGGCCCTATGACAAGCATTGATCCATCGGATCTGCCAGTCCGTTCTACCAGCGAAAAAGCGAGGCGCTCATTCACATATCTCATATACGCGTACCATGGATCTACGCCACTGTTTCCGGCGTCGCCGGAATAGAACGCCTCCTGTTCCTGAGAGAACCATATACCCAATTGTTCTTCAGTAAAGTCATTCCCAGCTAGCGCCGACCCATTCTTTACAGCTTCCGAAATGTCGAAAGGCAAGCTCGTGATATGTCGAACAGGGATCTTGGACATGTGCATTAGCTCGCTAAACGGTGCTGCGTCCCGTGAGGACCCGAAACATATGTGCGCCGCGACAATGCGGCCGAGTGCGCGGCTCCAATCCGCGGCATGCCTACAAGGAAGTTTACGATCATCCAAAGCGGTATTGTCCTTGCCTGGAGGTGTGGATCCATGCCGACGTTCGCGATCAGCAATGTAATCCCCAGCGCAAACAGAGGAATCCCATAACAAGTTTCTGTCCTGCTTCTCCAGTTAAGCAAGACGAGGCACGCCAGGAAAACGTAGTAGAAGACAAAAAGCGGCACTCCTCCGACCAAGATAATTTCCCGCAATTGAAAATCGCTGTATTTGTAGTCCACCGCCGAGGACCCCAATCCAAAGGTCAACGTAAGAGGCTCGAACGTCTTCGCCATCACATCGCTCAGATATCCTTCCCGTTCGGCGGATCCAAAGCGTGAAGAGAACGCCTCGGACACATTCACTTCCGTTATCAAGTTCCAGACATCTCCTGTGACTCGCAATTGGTCTGCCGAGTACGAGAGGAGAAGCACAAAAAGAATGAGCAGAAACAGAACACCCCTTATATGTCTGGCTGTAAATCCGCCGCAAAATGCGATGATTGCATAAAATATCATTGTGCCGAAGATAAACGTCTTGCTGCCTGTCAGAACGCCGCCCACTAAGGCAATGACAAGGGACAGGAAAGCAAAGTGTCGTTGCCCGCGCCGAAACTCCGTATCCTTCAGCGCGCCATACGCGATGGCGGCTATGAACAGATCAAAGACCGCAAGACCCTGCACACCAGAAAATATTGAAACCGCCTGGCCTCCCCCGAGAAGCGTGATAGCGGAAATAGTGTTGAAGTCTCCGAACTGGTAAATCTCGTCACCGACGCCACCATACCAATTCAAAGCCAAGGCAATGAGATAGCTGTCCGGCGTAATGATCTGGTAGAACGCGAAGAGGTTGATAATAATGGAAATGACGAGCAACGCTGCAATGAAGAAGGTCCTTGCAACCATCAATCTCGCGCGGTGCACATAAAAGATCGCGGCGCCTGCGGAACAATATGAAAATTGATTGGTGATTTGGAATGCAGCCCGATAATTCTCCACGTCCATGAACAAACGTACGGATACAAAAAGCAGAATTAAGAGCGCATAGCTTGTGACGAATTTTTCGACACTCGTAGCGAAACGGATACGAGAATACACTGCCAAGCCAGACAGAAGAATCGCAATGTGAAGCCAGCCGATGACCTGATCGAGACGGAATGGCGTTCCTGGAAAATAGGGCCCAAAAAACCCAGCAAGCAGCAGTACGACCAACAGTCTGCCGTCCCGACGGTTGATGAAGGTGGAGTTACGCGCTTCCGATGTGGCACTTGACATCAGAGCTTTGCCTTTTATTGCCTGTTGATAGACCACTTGCCGGTTACGTCACTGAACTATCGCCATTGCGGGCGGTAATTCCTTGGAAGCACAGGCTAGCACTGAAGCCCAGGTTTCGCGCCTATCATCGCGTCCACCAGCTTAGCTACACGCTGCGGCATCTGCTGTGCCGGCAGCGGCCCGGAATTCGCGGATATCCACTCGCTTAACGCGCGCGCATCGTCGTACTTCCATTGACGATGCAATATTGCACTCACCTGCGACAGATCTGTAAGTATGTGACCACGAGGGTAACTCGTAAGGACTGGGCCGAATCGCAACTGGCTAAGCGCGTCATAATTAGCGTACAGCAGCGGAATGCCCATTAGCGCCGGAATGACAGTGACAGATGATATTTCGACGATGCATGCAGCGCATTGGCGCAAGCGCGCAACAAATTCTTCTTTGCCGATCATATCGATCCCGCTTCCCGACAGAAATTTCTGCAGCGCCTTCTGATCATGTGCCGGGTGCGCTCGCAACGCCATTTTGAATCCCTGGTCGTGCATGGCACGCGCCGTGCGGCAAAGATGACGCGCGAACATCTCGAGGTCCTGGAATACCAGCGCCTGCATTACAAGGCCAGTATCGATATAAATCACCTCTCGTGTCGGGTTGGCTGCAGCCGGTGGAGCGTAGCTCCCCAACATTTCGCGGTCGAATCCGAACGATATGAGATCGGGGTTACCAACAGCCTGAATGTCGTCAAGGGCAAGCCTATAAACCCGGTGCGCATGCTCGCGGTCTGCTTCAGTGAACACGGCGCATTTGGTCGTCTTTGCATCTTCCGCGACGTTCGGTTGCCATATTGGGAACCCGGATGCAAGCTTCGAAACATCGTAGACAAATCGGAACCATTCACGCGATTTCGCCTGCGTTTTGATCAAAGCGGTGAGATAAAACGGGAATGTCTTCGTGATTAACTTACGTGCTCTGCCAAGCGCGTATCTCAGATGAGCCAGTTTGTTGATCTTTACGCTGCCACGGTGATCGTCCGTAATCTGCACGCTCATCAAGCCGTGGTACAGATGAAGGGTGGGTATGAGCCTCTGCTTGCAATAGCGGAGAAACGCACGATGAGCGAAGGTGGCTGTCGACAGCATGATCACCGCGTCTGGTTTTTCGAGGTCGAGGACTTCCTCGAAAGAGCCGTGTGGATACGCCGTAATGTCACAGACCGGCAGGTCACCGAGCATTTCTCGCTGTGGACGTCCTGGATCGTTGCCCCACGATCCGATATGAACGAGTTTCAGCGACATGCCGCTCGCCTCGAATGCAGGCAATAGCCTCTGAAAATGCCGTGATCCCTCTGTCCAATTGTCAAAAGCCAGAATTTTTTTTGTACTCATCCTATTCCGTGGTATTCAGCAAATGTTCCCAGCTCAACGCGGTGCCTTTTTTCAGGGCTTGGTTTACCCGTTTTCCCATGACGTACTCAATGTATTTCGGCTGAAGTCCGTAGCCTGGCCGAATTGCGCGCAGGTTCGTAGAGTCCAGCGTGTCTCCGGCATTCATATCCTCGCAGATATACAAGCTGCGCCGGAAGACAAGCGACTTACTCTCTTCGTTGCTGGGGCCGATATGCACGCGGCCTATCGCCTCCCAGGCAGTGTGCACGCCCTGCACGAGTTGCTTGAGTTCAGCAGGTTCCAAGGAAAACACCGAGTCCACACCGCCCTCCGACCGGTCCAGCGTGACGTGCTTTTCGATGACTGTCGCACCAAGGGCAACGCTTGCAATTGCCGCCCCGATGCCGAGGGTATGGTCAGAAAGTCCCGCCTCGCACTCAAACAGCGTTCTGAGATACGGAATGGTTGCGATATTGGAAGCGGCCGAACTGGCTGGGTAGCTGCTTGTGCACTTCAGCAGCACGATATCCTGGCATCCTTCGTTCTTCGCTGTACGCACCGCTTCATCGATCTCTGCAACAGTCGCCATGCCCGTGGAGATGATCATTGGCTTGCGCGTTCTCGCCACTTTGCGAATAAGCGGCAGATCGGTATTCTCAAAGGAGGCGATCTTGTAGGCGGGAACGTTGAGCGATTCGAGAAAGTCGACGGCAGTCGCATCGAACGGCGTACTGAAAGCAACCAGGTTTCGCTGCCGGGCCCGCTCGAAAATAGTCGCGTGCCACTCCCACGGCGTATGCGCAAGCTGGTAAAGGTCGTGGAGACTCTTCCCCTTCCACAGGCTCGTGGGGTCGTCGATGAAGAACTCCCCCTTGGCGAGGTTGATCGTCATCGTGTCCGCCGTATAGGTCTGAAGCTTGACCGCGTGTGCACCGCTCGCCGCGATCGCATCCACGATGGCGAGAGCCTTATCGAGCGACTGGTTGTGATTGCCCGACATTTCGCCAATGATGAATGGTGGATGTCCAGGGCCAATGGGGTAATTGGCTATGTGCATTGTTTGACTCATATTCGCCTCATTGCTTTGATGTAATTCACGCGATCGATGTCGTAGCCGGTCGCCTCGAACAGATGACGCGAGCGTTCGTTACCCCGCATAACTTCTGCCCCGATTGCTTCCACGTCGGAACGGTGGTTTTTCAGCCATGACTCCGCCGCACACAGCAGAGGAGCACCCAGGCCCGATCGGTCGAGATCCGGCCGAAGAAATATCGACACCTCGGCTACTGGGCCTTCGATATCGAATCGCACAACGCCGATCGGCACGCCGGCTCTTTCGCCCACGAGAATGTGGCGAACCGGACTGCTCAGCGCAGCCCCAAACCACCTCTCATGTTCGGGCCATTGGATGATTCCCTGACGCCGTGACACGGCACGGATCGACGGGTCGTTCCGCCACTCGAATATCTGTTTTGAGTCTTCAGGACATGCAAGGCGTATAGAAATTCCCGCGCAATCCAGTGCTCGCAGGACTCGCTTGACGCCTTCGCCATCCACCGCGTCCCAAGCGTTCTGGGACATCGTCTGAAGCAGCATCGGATTGCGCACGAGCGCGCTAAGTTGTAGTGCAATTCCCCGCGCTCGGTCACTGCCGAGTTTCGGCGCAAGGACCAGCCCGGCCCGTGCAAGTCCGTCCACCACATCGTCCTGGTTGAGTGCGAGAGATATCGCGAGCGTCGGCAAACCCATGCAGCACCGTTCCCAGCTCGTAGAACCACCGGCGCCGATTGCAAGGTCGGCTGCAGCCATGAGTTCTGCCATGTTTCGCGCGTCGATGTGACAGGCATATCCGTACGCGGCGCACCGCGCCTTGATCACGTCCAGATACGGATGCATCGAGCCGATCACTACATCGACCGACACGTTTTTAAGGCCCGCAATGACGATGGCATCAATGGCAGATGTCGTCCAGTTCTCCGCGTCAATTCCACCCAGTGCGATCAGTATGCGCCGTACCGAGCCGCTTCGCTTCCGAACCGTTTGCCGGCCCTCGTGGAATTCATAGCGCAACAAAGCATAGCGTGGACCGAGCAGGCACTCACAGTGCGCTGGAACCTTATCCCGATAGCGCATACACGCATTCGTGTACAGATTCTGATCGACTAACGCGTCGCAATCGTGCACACGATCTGCAAGATCATCGATCGCAAGGATATGTCTTGTCACTGCGCGAAGCTTTGTTTCCCATCGAATATCGAGCGCATAGTGGTCCACTACGAGCCAATCCCATCGAACATCGGACAAAGCAGCCAGTGCAGCCTGCGCATCGGCGGCCTGACCCATTGGCAGCCAAGTCGAATGATGCAGACCGTCGCAAACCGGCGCTCCAGAGACAGCCGCAAGTTCCCGGTATACATGGCCATGTCTTTCAACCAGCGCAGCCAGGTTGGCTGGAAGGCGCGCCGATACAAATCGCGTTGTTACGCCATGCGTTCTCAAGGCATCGGCGAGGGTAAGGCATCGTATGAAATGACCTGTGCCGATGTCTCGAGACGCGTCTACTCGGAAGGCAACGTTCATAACGGACCGGCGCCTACGAAGCTCTGTCGCACAGGAATGCCGGCTGCCTGCAGCGCAGCCTTCGCCCCGGCCGGTGTTTGTTCGGTGAAGTGGAAGATGCTTGCAGCTGCGACCGCCGACGCGCCCGCACGCAATACCGCATCAACCATGTGCTGATATGAACCGGCTCCGCCAGATGCTATAACCGGAACATTGACCGCCGTAGCGACGCGTTCGACCAGATCCAGATCATATCCGCTCATCGTGCCATCGCGATCGATCGACGTAAGCAGTATTTCTCCCGCGCCTCGATCGGCAAGCTCCTTCGCCCAGGTGACCGGCTCGCGCGTTTCAGCACGTGCACCCGAATGGCTGTAACAGACGAGTCGATCGTCGTGGCGGCGCACGTCAATGCTTGCGACGATGCACTGTGCACCGAATTGCCTTGCTGCCTCATCCAGCAGTGCCGGGCGACGAAACAGAGAGGAATTCAGCGATACCTTATCCGCCCCTGAGTGCAGCATAGCAACTATCTGCGCGACATCGGAGATTCCGCCGCCCACAGTAAGCGGCACGAAACACTCGTCGGCTATATCGCTCATGGCGCTGTGATCGGGGATGTTGCCCTCGACGGTTGCCAGTATGTCAACGAGTATGAGTTCGTCCACCTCTCGTGAACCGTACACCTTGATCGCAGGCAAGACCGGCCCGACCCGACGCCAACTATCGAAGCCGATACCCTTAACCAGCCCGAAGTTCTTCCACAGCAGTGTGGGAATTACGCGAATCTTGAGCACGGCGAATAACTAAGGAAATTCTCAAGGATCTGCTTGCCGGCCTTCGAACTCTTCTCGGGGTGAAACTGCGTGCCGAACACATGTCCCTTCGCCACCGCCGCGACGACTCCGACGCCATAGTGCGTTGTAGCCGTTACCCAGTCGGAATCGACCATGTCGAAGGCGTAACTATGGACAAAATAGAAATCCATTCCCTGAGGTATGTTGTTGAACAACTCGAATCCGCGCGTGTAGTTCACGTCGTTCCACCCGACATGTGGTATGCGAAGATCGCATCCGAGTTTGTCCAGGCGCCGCACGTGCCCCGGAATAAGGCCCAACCCCGGGTTCGGGCCGTTCTCATCGCCGGAATCAGCGAGCATCTGCATCCCGAGACAGATGCCCAGTAATGGCTTGCCATGCACTTCGATTTCCCGATGGATTACATCGACCCAACCATCTTTATGCAAGCGCGCCATGCCGTCTTTAAAGGCGCCCACGCCAGGCAGAATGATGCGGTCGGTTCCAGCAAGCATGGCTGGCTTTTCGGCGATCACGACGTCGGCACCAAGGTCCTCCAATGCTCTGCGAACGGATCCGAGGTTGCCCAACCCGTAATTGACCAGCGCGACCCTCATGGATTGTCGTAGTTCAACTTCTGGAGATTGCCGAATCGATCCTTGATCAACACACCCGAATCGTCACGCCTGAATATCCTCTTGTTGGTGAACCGGTCGCACATTTTTATGAATTCTTCCACTGACATGTCGAGCGGATCCAGAATTTGTGCAAGGGGCTTTCCAAGGTACGACCATGGAAACCTACCGTCTCTTTTTTTCACAATATCCAGCGCATCCTGTCGCGTAATTCTGCCGCGTCGAACATGAAGACACGCTATGTCCGTGGCACGCGAAAATCCGAATTTCAGAAACTTAAAGTAATCATGGATGCCGGTCTGGTGATTGTCGAGGTTCTCGTAATTCACCATGGATCCCTCCACCGCAGTCGAGGGGGTCGTGAAGCCATTCGCCTGGGAAATAAGTGCGTTCGAGAGTCCATCCCACGGCATATAGTGCCCTAGGAAGAGCCCTGTCACGCCTACTCGCGCAAGATCTTCGTCACTTGGATACTGATACGGAAGTAGATGCCGTGACTCGATTCCGTACGTGCTAGACAAGTCGCTTACGCGCAGGCCAAGGAGTCCGCCAAACTCTTCGAGCCACCGGCGGGTGAGGACATTATTGTCGGCCGCGGCGGCTGGGCCACCGTATTCGTTCTGTGAGTTTTCACCCCAGACGATTAACGGCACATTGAACTGAACTGCAGCTCGCACCGGAATCGTAAAGATTCCCACGTGTTCGGGCCACGAAATATCGCCCACCTCCGTGAGTCCAATGCGGTTCAATCGCGCACGCACTAGTGGATTCGGCGAGAACTCGAGGTGATCGACACCAAGGTGCTTGAGATTCTCGATATTCTTCCGCCCGATGCTTGACAAATCGCAAGTCGACGACGTGACGCACAGCGGATTCAAGCCCAATTGCAGCATCCGGACAACCTGATACGTGCTGTCCTTGCCGCCGCTCACAGGCACGATACAGTCCCAGTTGCTTCCCGCACGCTGATACCTCTCTAGAATATCGAGCAGTTCGCGCTTGCGTTGGTCCCAGTTAATAGACTCCCGCTTTTCATATGACCTGCAGGCGTTACAGACCCCGTCTTTGTCGAGAAAGAGATCCGGTTTGGTACCGGGCATTACGCACCGGACGCAGTAGACAAGCATATCAGCCTCGCTTCTCCATGAGGAACCACGTGATATCGTCCTGGGGAAAATTGGGATCTCTTCGATAAGCGAAACCGTAGTCGACCAGACTCAAATCAGCATGTCGACCGAGAATTTCTCCGCAGAAATCGCGCTTGAACAGGCGGTCGCTATGGCCGCGATACGTAATTGATACCGGACTCGGATTGTAGTATTCGCACACGAGTACATATCGTGCGGCGGCACGGTACAAAAGATCGTACACCTGGGGCAGAAAATCCGGATTAATGTGAATCAGCACACCCTTCACCAGCGCAAGATCCCAAGTACGCTGCGGCTGGAAATCCAGAATAGATACCTGGTGGATGTTTCCCATGGGAATATGGGTCGCAAGCTCAGCGGCGGCCTGCGCATTGATCTCCACCGCGTGCTGGTCCTGGTGCGGACACATGAGTTTCAATGCCCTAAGATTCATGCCGATGTTCGCGCCGAATTCGATGCAACTCGTCAAGGCGCGTGTGCGCGCAAGCGCTTTTGAAAAAAAAGCGATGTTTGCGGCAAGCAAGTCCAAGCCTGAATTGCGGCTGGCATACTCCGCGCCAAAATTTCCCGCCCAAAACGTTTCTTGATCCGTCTTGAATGTCTTCATTCAGGTGCCCCAGCGGTGTGTATGCTTCGGTAAATCACTTCTGCGCGCATCCAGTCTTCCTGTGTATCGATATCCACAACACGCCAATTCGGAATAACGAGCCCTACTCCGGTTAAGTGGATATTGTCGTTATCAAACCATGCCTTGGTGACACCCCAGTAAAACTGCCCGGCGTCGTAGTAGGCCGACTCGAGATCCTGAGAGCGATGCATCGTGAATTCTGGGTAAAACGGTTGCATGGCTCCGTCTGTGCGCCTCCTAAGCGCACGTTGGATTGGGGAAGGAAAAGTGGTCACTGGAAAGCTGTAAGGCGCCTCAGTCTCTTGTCGCAGTTTAAGCGCCGCCTTCAAATCAGTGATGTCGATAAAGGGTGCGGCCGGATAGAGACAACAAGCTTCCTCAATCACCCATCCTAATGCATGGCACGCTCGAATGGCATGCGCGATAACTGGAACCGTTGGCGTGTGATCATCAGCTAACTTAGCGGGTCGCAAGAACGGGGTTTCAGCTCCCCATCGCCGCGCGATCGAAGCTATCTCCTCGTCGTCCGTCGACACTACAATGCGATCAAATAATCGAGACGCTATCGCAATCGATATGACGTGCGCAATGATCGGCTTGCCCGCGAACGGCTTGATGTTCTTTCGCGGGATGCGTTTGCTGCCCCCGCGGGCGGGAATCACCGCGAGTCTCATCAATGCAACAACCTGTGGAGCGTTTGGATCACAGTGGCCTGTTCCTGCGGAGTTAACGCCGCATAAATAGGTAAGGTCAGAGTCCTTGAGTAATAAAGTTCCGCCATGGGAAAATGTCCCTCTCGGAAGCCCAGCTGCCGATAGTATGGTTGAGTATGCACCGGTATGTAATGGACGTTGACATGAACGCCGGCTCGACGCATTTCCCTAAATACCTCGTCACGGTTCTTGCGTGCGCGACTGGAATCGATCTGTACCACGTAAAGATGCCACGCTGAGGCTGTGTCGGGATGCTGCCACGGCAGCGTCAATGGCAATTGCGCGAGCGCTTCGTCATACGTGCGTGCAATGTCCTCACGGCGAGTCACAAATTTCTCTAGGCGCCGTAATTGGCTCACCGCGAGTGCAGCCTGCAAGTCGGTCATGCGGTAATTCATGCCAAGCTCGACCTGTTCGTAATACCATGGTCCCGGTGGTTCGCTGTGCATCGTGCCGGGATCGCGCGTAATGCCATGCGTTCTCAAGCGATCCAGGCGTGCGGCCAACTGCGCGTCGTTAGTCAACGCCATACCGCCTTCTCCTGCAGTGATTATCTTCACCGGGTGAAAGCTGAACACGGTTATGTCGCTGTACCGGCAGTCACCGACTGGTTGGTTCCTATAACGAGCCCCCACAGCGTGCGAAGCGTCTTCAATAATGCGAAAGCCGTAGCGCTGCCCAAGTCGATGTATTTCCTGCATGTCGCAGGATTGGCCACCGAAGTGCACAGGAATCACCACTTTCGGTAAACGGCCTTCACGTTCGGCCTGTTGCAGTTTGATGGTCAGGGCATCGACGCTCATGTTGTATGTTCGAGGATCGATATCCACGAAATCCACTACAGCGCCGCAATACAGCGCACAGTTTGCCGAGGCGACGAAAGTATTTGGCGAAGTCCAAAGCCAGTCGCCTGGACCAAGATTAAGCGCGAGGCACGCTATATGTAGTGCGCTGGTCCCCGAATTTACTGCCACGGCATGCTTCGCATGACAGTGCGCAGCCAGAGCGCGCTCGAAGGCCGGAACAGCAGGTCCCTGGGTAAGGAAATCCGAGCGTAACACTTCGACGACAGCATCGATGTCGTCCTGATTGATGCTTTGGCGACCGTAAGGAATCATGTTATGCCGAGTTCAGATCATACGGGCTGAAACGCCGGATCCACGTGCTCACGGATCAATGCCCGAATCTCGTCGACAGATAGAAAATGGGGGTTTCGTCCAGACTGATATGCAAATCCAGGCGGCACAGGTCTGGCTGCACGCTGCTCAGCGTACCGTTCCACCGACATTGCCGCATTTGCGGGAAGAATCGCATAGTAGGCACCTAGGTCGACGGTGTTGAGGCTATCGCTCTCCGTGATCATTTCTTCGTGTACTTTCTCTCCTGGGCGAATTCCAATGATCTGCTTCCGGCAATTCGGACCGATCGCCTCAGCGACGTCGACAATGCGATACGATGGAATCTTCGGCACGAAGATTTCACCACCCAGCGCTTGCTCCAGCGCCCAGAACACCATGCTCACACCTTCCCGTAGTGAAATGTTGAAGCGCGTCATCGACGGGTCGGTGACCGGCAAAACACCATCCTTTGCCTTGGCGAGAAAAAAAGGAACGACGGAACCGCGGGAACCCATCACGTTGCCATAGCGCACAACTGATAGCTTCAATCCAGTGCCGGAGTAGTTGTTAGCCGCAACAAAAAGCTTGTCGCTACACAGCTTAGTGGCGCCGTAAAGATTGATGGGGGCCGCTGCCTTGTCCGTGGACAACGCGACAACGCGCTGGACTCCCGTATCCATACATGACTCGATGAGATTCTCCGCACCCATAATGTTCGTACGAATAAACTCCATCGGGTTGTACTCCGCTGCAGGCACCTGTTTAAGTGCAGCGGCATGAATCACCGTGTCAATACCGTGCAGGGCGCGCTTGAGACGGCCTCGATCACGCACGTCACCTATAAAATATCGAATTCCGGGGTAGTCGCGATCCCCGTATAACTGGCTCATCTCGAATTGCTTCAATTCATCGCGACTGTAGATCACAAGGCGCCTGATGCGAGGATAGGAGGCTAGGACAGCCTTGACGAACGCCTTCCCGAAAGATCCTGTCCCGCCAGTAATCAGTATTGCTTTGTCGTTAAGCATGTTATTTAGATATCGCTATCGCTGTATGCAGTCAGCTCACTACATGAACCGTTGTAGCTGAACCGTTAGCTTTTCCGGCACGCTACCGCCCTTGGATTATGCGTCGTATTCCAAAAAACGCTTCTGCCTTCCTGTGCAACCAGACTTCGGCGAAACCACTAAGCCACGCGCTTCAACCTCTCCACCGCAAAACTGCCCGTGCACGGCCGACTCAAGATTTCCAGGAGGACGTAAGCGCGTGCTTCACCGTCCGCCAACTGATAAATGCCTTCAAGGCCACCAAACGGTCCGCCGGTGATCACTACGCGTTCGCCAGGTTCAAAGAGAGCCACCGGCGGTCTGTCTTCGCGCATGAACTCCGCAACCCAGGCATCGGGCAACCGCGCAGGTACGCCGCCAAACTGCACAACTCTCGTGACTCCTCGCGTGCTGCGCAAAACGCTCCACTTCGAATCCGCCTCGCTCAACTCGATGAAGACGTAACGCGAGAACAACGGCTCCTCGTTCCACACACGCAGGCCGCGTCGTATCCGCTCGACACGAACACGAGGGAGCACACAGCGAAATCCCTGACGCTTAAGATTCTCCAGAGCGCGCGATTCCTGACGTGGCTTCGTCTGCACCACATACCAGAAGCATTCAGGCGAAGCGGGGTCGCTTCCTTCAGGACGTTGTGACGTGCCGCCATGCATGTCAGAGAGTGTGTCGATGATCACTGGCGTCCCAATCGTGTCTTCATGACCGACTCGATTTCCGCAATTTCGTTTTTCAGCGCTTCGTATTCGGCACTCTTCCGCTGCAGAAACCGCATAGTTATGTTTGCGTACTCGCGAATGCCGTTCGGCGTCAGTACATAAAGATAGGCGCGCTTGTTCTGGCTGTTGCAAAACCTCGTCGCCTTCAAGAGCCCCTTGTCCATCAACGCCCGCACGCAATAGTTGGTCTTGCCGAGGCTTATGCCAAGCCTGTCCGCGAGTTCGCGCTGGCTGATCGCCGGCTTCTCGTCGATGAGCCGCACGATGCGATAGTGGTATTCATCTGTAAGCCTGGACACCATGATCACGTGTTCACGCGGTGAACGATTCACCGAAAAAAAAGCTGCGGCGCCCAATGAACGAGAGCCGCTGCACCGTTGCCGCTTGTATGGTTGCCGCGTTCATTTGCGCCTCCATCCGAGATACCGATGCAATAACGCGAGCCGCTCGCTGGTTTGAGGATCGCGACGCGCCTTTTCAAAAGACTCTTTCACGAACGCCAGTAACAACGCGGCCACACCGGCGACAATGACCGAGAGCAGGACTATGAGCGAGCGCTTCGGGCTGCTCCGCCGATCGGGCACTATGGCTTTATCGACTACCTGGATCACAGTGCCTTCTTTTGCTTCGTCGATCCTCGCGAGCTCATATTGCTTGCCGAGCAGCTCGAACAAAAATTCGTTGTACTTTACGTCCCGCAATAGCGTCAGGCTCTTGACGCCCCGCTCGTTCGCGCCTGAGGGCGTGGGGTAAGCTGCACTATTACCGCCGCCGGTCTCGAGCTTTGACATCTGCTGTCGAAGCGCCGCCAACTCTTGGCGCGCCTTGCCGAGAGCCGGGTTCTGCGGTGCCGCGTAGCTTTGCATAGAGCTGATCTCGACCTCCTTGGCAGAGACCTGCGCCCGAAGTACGGCGCTTGTTTCAACCATCGATTTGCCTTGCGCATCGACCATGGTGATGCCGCCTCGTTCGAGCGCACCACGCGCCGCGAGTTCTGCCCTCAGCAAATTGCCTTTCGCCTGCTCCAGCTGGCGTTCAAAGAACAGCCTTCGCTGCCCTGCTTCTGTGACGGCCAGAGTGCTGGTGAGTTTTAGAAGCTCTTCCACATAGGCATTGGCCAGACTTGCCGCCCGCGAGGCGTCCGAGTCTTCCACATCGATTGTGATCAGACCTTCCTTGCCCGCTGCGATTTTTGACATAATTTGCAGCTTTTCGCGCGCATCCGACGATCGTTTTGCCTGATATACATCTTTGAGGTTGAAGCGCTCGATCAGGCTATCAGCAATGGTTCTACTTCGTAACATTCCAATGTACAGATCGGCTGGATTCTTGATGCCCAGCGCGCCAGCCGCTCCGCCGGCCAGTGCGCCGAGTTGCCCAATCATCGCGGCAGCCGAGGACTGATTTTGCTGAGGGGGCAATATCCGGGTGGTTCCGGTATACCTTTCGGGCAACTGGAAGCTAATGACGGCAGCAGCGATCGCAGCAAAAAATGGCAGGCCGAATACCAGTCGCTTATGCTTTGCAATAACGATTGCGAGGTCGAGCAAGTTGATCTCTTCGTCAATCGGCAACTCACCTTCTGCGGTCGGTTGCGCCGGCACTGCCTCGTTAGCATGATCGTTCATACGAGTCCGAATCAAAGGCCCTTCAATACTTTCAATCCAGCCACACCGAGCGCGAACTGGTAGAAAATTTGCGACCAGTCTCTCAGTTCCTTGGTGAACCGGAACTTCTCGAGATTCTCCGGAACGACGACCGTGTCGCCGGGCATCAGCCGCCCACCCTCGAAGCTGCTGGTTAGCCAACCGCCGCTTTGACGTTTGCTGATGACAGTGCCGTCTGCACGAATGACGTACAGGCTGTTCGAATCGGCATCCTTCGTGGGGCCGCCAGCCTGGGACAGATAATCCCCGACCTTCTTGTCTTCTTTGTAGATAAAAGCATTTTCGTTATAAACGGTGCCTACCACGGCAATTGTGGACGGACGGGCTGGTACGATGAACGTATCCCCGTCTTCAAGCGCCAGATCCGGCAGCTGACCGATTCCGCCTTGTGTCGGTGGAATTTCGAGAACGATCCGCCCTGTCGCTTGCACCTTCCGCAGACGCGCGATGAGGGCCATTTGGCCCTGGGACGCAGCTTGCCGGCTGTCCGCCTCCTCTTTCGAGATTACCGTCTGCGACATGCTCCGGCTCACCTCCTGCTCGAGTCGGTCAACAAATTCTGTCAAACGCTTCTGCTGCAATATGCGGGTGGATTCACGGGTAAACGTGCTGCCGAAAAGATACGCATTCGGAGAAAATCCGCCGACTCGCGCAACGAGCTGTCGCAACGTCTCTCCGGGAAGAACCTGATAGACGCCCGGATTGCCGACCTCGCCTTCCAGCTTGACGAATCGCGTCTGCTTCGCGACCGGCACCTGGATGTCGTCCTTGGAGAATATCGTGATGACGTCACCAGGTTGAAGCTGCAGATTGTGCTGGGCATCGCCTTGCAGTATCGCCTTGCCGAGATTGAACGGTATGAGCTGCGTCGTAAGGTCATTGCGATTGAGCCGTTCGACCACTGCATAATCCCAGTTCACTTCGGGCAACGTGCGCTTCAGCTCGACACGCAACTTTTCCTGAGTCAACGCCTCGGGCTTTTGAAGCTGGCTCGCCTCCTGCCTTTGCACTCCGGCGCCGTACTGCCTTTGAGAAGCGGTGAGATTGTCCTGGCGCTGCTGGACAGCGCCCGGAGGCAACAGGTCCGCGCGCTCCGCAAAACTATGGCGCCCCGTGACGTCGTTGCGTGTAAGCAGATTACGCTTGAGCCAGTAGTCCGGAACGATGAGAGCGTCCCTGTCGGGCACTACGTCTTTGACCGTTATTCCCGGGTGCCATGGATGGCGTGCCGGAACGGCGACGTTACCTTTCACGGTTACTGCATTGTCGAAGCGCGGCGAAACAGGTAACACCTGCACGACGTCCCCATCGCGCACCCCATGGCCAAGGCCCCCTTTGTCCAGCTTGAACTCCTCCACTTTACGGACCTTCCGGTCGACTATGCGCTCTATGGTGACCTTCTGCCCATCGGCCGTCGCAGCGAGTCCGCCGGCGAGGCCAACCAGGTCCTCCAGCGAGGTGCCAGTCTTGATTTCATAAATCGCAGGGTTGTTGACGCTCCCCGATATGGCCGCGAGCTGGCCAATGGGCGGGATGTACACTACATCGCCGGGGAGCAGCGAAACATCCTTCGATTTGTCGCCTTTGACCAACAGATCATACATATCGAATTGCGTGACAACTTTGTCGCCGCGCTTCAGTTGTATGCCGCGCATCGACCCCTTGGTAGTAGGACCACCGGACGCGAATATCGCGTTTACGAGTGTGCTCAGCGAGCTGACGGTGTAGCTGCCCGGCCGCGCGGCATGCCCGACGACGAAGACCTGTATCGAGCGCAATTGGCCCATCGCCACATTGAGCTCAAAATTGCGGTAGAGGCGGCCTATTGCCGTCTTGAGATACCCTTGCAACTCCTGGAAGCGTATGCCGGCCACATTGATATTGCCGACCTTCGGAATACTGATCGCCCCATCGCGGTCGACCACCGCGCGGTAATCGATGTCGACCTGCCCCCAGGCGCGTATCAGTATTTCGTCTCCCGGCCCGATGACATAATCAGCCGTGACCGGCACACGATCCACGGGAGCGAAAGTAGACGGAGTGCCTTGGAAAAGGTTGTAACCAAACATCGGTAAATCGCGCCCCACCGACTGTGCAACGAAGTCCTGGAATTCATTGCGATCGAGAATCCCCAGGGACATCTGCCCGAACTGAGGCGACAGTTGTTGTTGCTGCTGTAGGTACTGTTGATATTGTTGCTGTTCAAGCGAGGGAAACTGCGTTTGGGGTATGGTAGAGGGCGGTCGGTTGGTAATCGTGGGAATGCCCGTCTGCTGGCCTGTCGATGGTAGCGCAACGCCTGGCTGGCTTGGCGCCCCCGTCGATACGCCACCCGCCTGCGGCACGGGCGCGCAGGGCAAACCGGCCGCATTGAAACCTTGCGGACTGCAATACGACGCGCTTTGTGCGAGCACAGTTGCAGGCGCCGCAAGGAGACAGAGAACGAACAGCAGCAACGAGCGGGACAAATTGGCGAGCACTGGATACCTATCTGGACGCGAATGAGGAAATAGCGCGCACATCGTCTATTCGGTGCGCGGAAGACTGAAAGGGAATGCAAGCTGCGCCACAGGCATCAGCGGCGAGGCAGAAAAAAAGCAGACATTGACATCGAGCGAGTAGTGACGCGCCCGGCAGGCGTGGCGCCGCAGTGTCGGATATTCGTGCTTCAAAGCGCCCCCCAAGGTGCTGTAACGCCGGCAGGCTTGTCCATTCTTAGCCCGGGCGCTTCAGTTTTTTGTTCGCCGCAGATTATATTACGTTATCGTGGCAATTGTTCGGTTTTACTTCACATATTGAGGCAACGATAACACCAATCAGCGCGGTAAAAAATACGCTTGTAAGGCCAGCGCTCATCGCCGCATCAGTTCCTGCCCGAATGGTTCTCCAGGAAGTCCGCATATGCCCGTCGGACTCCATCCTTTAGCGTTACCTTCGGCTGCCATCCCATGCCGTTCAACCGACTCATGTCGAGAAGTTTCTGGAATGTGCCATCCGGCTTGCTGCTGTCCCAGACAATCGCCCCGTCATAGCCGACCGCCCGCGCGACCAGGACCGCCGGCGACGGTGCGGCCCTCGCCGCAGCCGATTGACCAATGGCGGCTTCGAATCCGAGCCGGACAACGCGGAGAACTCCGTGTCGGCAAGGCCATAAGCACGCACCCGCGAGATCGTCGCTATAGAAAAATTCACGCCTCAGCCTGACGGAACTTCATGGCGTGGCTCATTTTGAAGTCCAAGTGGGAAACTATGTGGGTGAAAAGGATATTGTTCGCTTCGATGTCGTTTACGGAAGGACGCAACCAGCGCCATCCTCAGCAAGCAGCTGCCATCAGAACATCTTCTTCCTCCGCCACTTCTTCGGCCGATCGCTCGGATATGTCAGCCCGCTCGCGCTCACCTTGAGATCCACCATCGCCTTCGCCAGCGCGATGGCGCAGGTATAGCCTTCCAGCACCGGAATCTCCCAACCGATCTCGTGCAGCCGCTGCTCCACGAAGGACTTGAGCCAGAAGGTAGCCGAGCAGCCGAAGGTGATCACTTCCGCGCCATCTTCCTCGATGGCCGCGATCGCCTCGCTCACCGCGGTCTCGACCATCGCCGACTGCTCGCCGCGCCGGGCCTTTTCGCGCTCGGTCCGCGGCGATGCGCCGCCCGCATGCCCCGGCCGGGGAAACGGGAAATTGATGTTCCTGATCGACGCGCAGCGCTCGGTCATGCGGTGCTGCACGACGAGATTGTAGTAATACATGTTGTGCGACTCGGCAAGGTCGATGACGCTGAACCTGTTGCCGAGCATCGCGGCGATATGCATCTGCGAAAATGCGCACGCCGTCACTGGAATGCCATACGGACGCGCGATCTCGCGGGACTCCTGGAAGCCGGGTTCGCCCCCGCCCAGCAGCACTATGCCGTTGTACCTGCCGCTTTCGCACGCCTCGCGCACGATGGGCAGCCGCCCGGCCGCCACCATCGCGAACTCCGCGCGGTTCTCCACCGCCCAGTCGCCGTACGGCGCGACAGGACCGGGATGAACATCCCAATCGACGTCCTCGAGCACGTCTTTCACGACCTCGTAATTGGGCAGCCGCGTCTCCTTCGGCCCGGTGATGGGCCGATGGAGGTACTGCGACTTCTCCGGCAGGGTGAAAGCATGGATCAGAAGGAAACGATATTTGCTTTGTGCTTGGCCCATTTATTCGAAAACCCCTGACAGGATTTACAGGATAAATATGATGAACATGATAAAGCGAATGCCATATCCCGCGACAGCGACGAACGCGACGAGCGCTCACTTGGCTAGTGTTATCTGCGTTCGATCATGGTTGCATTTTTGCATTTCATCCTGTCCATCCTGAAAATCCTGTTCATCCTGTCAGCGGTTTTGATTTTCACACGCCCGCAATGCCCGTAGCATGCGCTGCAGGTACGTTTCCCAGCCGGGCAGCACGAGCGAATATCGGGCTTCGAGGCGTGCGCAATTCATGCGCGAGTTCTTCGGCCGCTTCGCCGGCAGCGGATACTGCTCGGTCGCTATCGCCTCGATCGCCTCGGGCCGCAGCCGCAGCTCGAATCCCAGCGCACGCGCCGCCGCGACGATGGCGACCGCGAATGCATGCCAGCTGACCGGGCCGCCCGCGGCGAGGTGATACAAGTCCGCTCTCGACGGCCACCCATCGCGATCGAGTCTTGCGATGGCGTGTGCCGTGACATCCGCTATGAGCGCAGCCGGCGTGGGTGCGCCGAATTGATCGGCGACGACGCGCAGGCTGTCGCGCTCTTTCGCGAGCCTCAGTATCGTCCGGACGAAGTTCCCGCCTCTTTCCCCGAACACCCAGCTGGTGCGGAACACGATCGCCCGCGCTGCGGTCGCCGCGATGGCGTGCTCTCCGGCGAGCTTGCTCGAGCCGTAGACGGATTGCGGATGCGCGGCGTCCGTCTCGACATAAGACTCGGCTTTCTCGCCGTCGAACACGTAATCCGTCGAATAATGAATGAGCGGTATGTCGAGCGAGCGCGCCTCTTCCGCGAGCACGCCGGGCGCCCCGGCGTTCACGCGGAATGCAAGCTCGCGATCCTGCTCCGCGCGGTCCACGGCGGTGTATGCCGCGGCGTTGACGATCACGCGGGGCCGCACGCGCCTGACGGCCTCGCGGAGAGCATCGAACTCGCCGACGTCGCACTCGCTGCGGCCCAATGCCACGAGCGGCGCCAGCGGCGCCAGCGACCGTTGCAGCTCCCACCCCACCTGCCCGTCCTTGCCCAACAGCAATATCGGTCTCATGCGTCTATTTTAGCCGCTCCGTCAAGAGCTAAAGACATTTGACAGGATTTACAGGATTAACAGGATGGAAAAAAGATAAAAAGCCGTCCGGTCAACGCTTCGGATTCGAGTCTCGTTATGGATTTCGGCACTCCGGAGAGCGGCAAATGGATTACAACGCAGGCCACGCAGACACCAAGGACCACAAATTTCGTGACGATTTAACCGCGTCGATCATCTCCTGTTGCTTCGAGGTGCATAACAAGCTCGGGGCAGGGTTCCTCGAAGCTGTCTATCGAAATGCGCTCATGCTCGAGCTTGCGCGGCGAGGCTTGCACGCCGTCAGCGAGGCGCCGATATCGGTGCACTACGATGGCCAACCGGTTGGACAGTATTTCGCCGATATTTTGGTGAATGACCGAGTCGTATGCGAGCTGAAGGCCTGCGAACGCCTCACGCCACAGCACGAAGCGCAATTAGTGAATTATCTGACCGCCACCGGCTTGGACGTCGGATTGCTCATCAATTTTGGCAGGAGCGTGATGGTGAGGCGAAAATCCCGGCTTTACCAGAAGACTGCCAATCAAGAAGTTGACGCACAAACACATCCCCAGTCTTGCGCATCGCCAAACAGGCACCCCATAACTCCGTCGCTTCGGTGATCTTTTTCCACGCTTTTGTTAATCCTGAAAATCCTGTTAATCCTGTCCAAGGTTTGCGAGGTAAGCGATTGAATGCCTTGCGCCCGAGACGAGGGCAATCCATACATATCTCCCGTTCTCGTCGTAAAATCCTGTTCATCCTGTCAATCCTGTAAATCCTGTCCAAGGTTTGCGAGGTAAGGCATTGCACGCCTTGCGCCGGAAGACAGAGGACCATCCATGAACCCCCTACACCAGCTCGAATCCTTCGGCCAAAGCATCTGGCTCGACAACCTTTCCCGAACCCTGCTGAGAGACGGCGGCTTGCAGCGGCTCATCGGCCAGGACGGCGTGAGCGGCGTGACGTCGAATCCGACCATCTTTTTCAAGGCAATCAGCGAAAGCCCCTACTACAGGACGGAGTTCGAGCGGCTCAAGAGCAACCCGTCGCTCAACGCCGAGCAGCGCTACGAAGCGCTTGCGATCCCGGACATCCAGGCAGCGTGCGATCTTCTTCGGCCGGTCTACGAGAAAACCGGGGGCAACGACGGATACGTCAGCCTGGAAGTCTCGCCCGCACTTGCCAGGGACGCCGCAGGCACCGTCGCAGCGGGCTTGCGGCTCAAAGCCGCGATCGCGCGCGCCAACCTGCTCATCAAGGTGCCGGCAACCCGGGAAGGCCTCACCGCCATCGAGCAGCTGATCGCAAAAGGCTGCTCGGTCAATGTCACCCTCATGTTCTCCCTGGATCATGTGCGCGACGTTGCGGCGGCCTACATCCGCGGCCTGGAGCAGTGGGTGAAATCAGGCGGCGATGCGCGGGCGATCAAATCGGTCGCAAGCCTCTTCCTGAGCCGCGTCGATACGCTCGTCGACAAGCGGCTGGAGGCTCTCGGCGCACAGGCAATGACGCTGCGCGGACGCTCCGGGGTGGCCCTCGCGAAGCTGGCGTACGAAGAGTACAAGACGATATTCCGTGGACCGCTGTTCGCCGCTCTCGCTGCGAAGGGCGCACGACCGCAGCACCTGCTATGGGCAAGCACCGGAACGAAGAACCCGGCGTACAGCGACGTCATGTATCTGGAGCCGCTGATCGGGCCGGAGACCGTCAACACCGTGCCCGATGCGACGCTCGCCGCCTTCCGCGATCACGGACGCGCGGAGGCGACGCTGGAGCGCGACACCGACGCCGCGCGCGCTCAGTTCGCCGAACTTGCGCGACTGAAGATCCACATGGGTGAAGTCGGACAGCAGTTGCAGGACGATGGGCTGAAGCTGTTCGCCGATTCGTTCGTTCAGCTGCTTGCGCTGATGGGCTGATGGGCTGATGGAAACCGCGCAGCGGATGCCGGCGGAGCGCACCCAGGCCGCAGCTGAAATCCGGCAACTGACGGCTTTGCGTGCAGCACGCGCAGCGGGCAGCGTTCCGCTCGCCCGGCCTTCGGCGTACTGGCTGGATTTCATCGAGAAGTTCGCATATCTGTTCGAGTTGAGCGATGCTTCCCTGAAGCATCTGCGCTATCACACCTATAATCTCACCAGCGACAATTATCAGCGCTACTACTTCGGATCCCGCGAGGATGAAGAGCGCCTGACCGCGAAATATCTCGAGCTGCGATCGGCGCTCGGCGATAACGGCCTGCTGGAGCCGCCGCTCGGCATAGGGTACGCGCACGCCGACGGCCTCATCAGCTGGGATGTCCTTCGCTACATGAGCGTGCTGCGCGACCTCGTGCACGCGCATGCCGTCACGCAACCGGCCAGCATCGTCGAAATCGGAGGCGGATATGGCGGCCTGTGCCGCGTCGTGCTGAGCCACTGCACGCAATGCGCGTATACCATCGTCGACCTCGAGGAAGTCCTGTTCTTCTCCAAGTGCTATCTCGACGAGACGCTGCCCGGCCGCGAGGTCAGGCTGGTCCACAGCGTGACGGACCTGTCGTTCGACAGCGGCTGCATCAACCTCATTCCGCAATGCCTGCTCGAAGACATCGACGCGAAGTTCGACCTCGCCATCAACCACCAGTCGATGCAGGAAATGCAGGCTGCGCAAGTGCAGCGGTACCTCCGTTTCATCGCCTCGCGATGCGCGAAATTCTATTGCCGCAACCTGAAGCGCCACGATGTGCGTCTTGCGCTGGAGAAAGGCCTGTCCATCGACGTGCACAGCCAGGTCCTCGAGCACCTGCCCTCGATCCGGTGGAAAGGCGACGCGGTCAACCCCGAAGCCGACCTCCTCGACGAGCACCTGCTGCGCGTCGTGGTTGCACGCGACGGCGCCCAGCGGCCCGCCGCGCCTGCGCCGCGCACAGTTCCCGCGCAGCCCGGCACACCGCAGCTCAAAGCCCAGACCATTCACACGGGCGAAATGGTGGAAGTCGTACCGCTACAAAACGGGGCGACCTTCACACTGGAAGTCAGCGGCGGATGCGATGCGCTCACCCTGCTCATCGCAACCTGGGGAACGGTGGTGGATCGACTCGAAATGGAAGTGATCGTGAGGCAGGGCGAACACGCAGTAATGCAATCGCTGTTTACCTGTCTCGATGCCCACGATTGGCAGGAGCTCGCCTTCGACTTGCGCGCCGCCGAGTGCTCGCGCACGCCGTGCACGATCGGCTTCACCGTCCGGCAGCTTCTCGGCAGCGGCAAGCTCGGCCTTCCGCTTTTTACGCCCGCGAGCGACAACTGCGCTTTCGCGGGCTATCCCGGCCGACTGGTGCCTGCCGGGCAGATTTTCGTACGCGAATAGCTGCGCGAGCGCGGGCGCTTGGGCCCGCAGGCGGCGACACGGAGCCGCCGCGCTGCGGCCGTCCTTACGCCAGCGTCCAGCCCCAGGCCGTTTCGACGTGGGCGACGACCACCTCGTTCGTCGGCGTGAGACCGTTCATCTCCCAGATCGCAAAATCACCGGTGTTCTGACGGAACAGGATGTCTGCCCGGCCATCGTCGCCGGTATCGCCCGCGCCGGCAATCTGCCAGGTCGGACCGGTATTGTGGACAATCGCAGACGAGGTCATCGTCATGCCGTCCATGAGCCAGATACCGACGTTGCCGTTGTCCTGGTGCCACAGGATGTCGGCTTTGCCGTCGCCGTTGAAGTCCGCGACCTTGGAGATAGTCCAGTCGTTGTTGACAGGCAGGACCACTCCGGAAGTGATGACGTTCTGATTGTTCATCAGCCAGATGCCGACCCGGCCGTCGTCATGACGCCACAGGAAGTCGCTCTTGCCGTCCCCGTTGAAGTCGCCGACGCCGGCGATCTTCCAAGCGGTTTCTCCCACCGTCGCAACGCCGGTCTGCGCAACGACGCTCGTGCCGTCCATCGTCCAGATACTCAGCGCGCCCGCGTCCTGCCGCCACAGAATGTCGCTCTTGTTGTCGCCGTTGAAGTCGCCCACGCCCTGAATCTTCCAGTCCGAGCCGAGCGTGCCTATCACCGTATCGGCCACCTTGCTCGTTCCGTTCATGGTCCAGACGCGCACAGCGCCGCTGTCGTCGCGCCAGAGCAGGTCGCCCTTGCCGTCACCGTTGAAGTCGCCCCAGTCTGCGAAATGCAGGCTCGAAGGAATAGTGCCGATCACCGGCTGAGATATCGGCGTCGTATTGCTCATTTCCCACGCCCCCACCCTGCCGTCGGCATTCACCCACAGCAGGTCGGCGCGGCCGTCACCGCCAAGATCGCGTGTCACCGGTGTCTCGATCTTCACCAGTGCGTCGGAAAATTGCAGCCACTCCACTCCGCGCAACGTATCGGTTCCGTCCGAACCGGACACCGTGTAGCCGGTCGGGGTTTGGGTGACGGTGTAATTCGTCCGCGGGCCGTACACCGCGGTATCGCTGCCGCCTTCACCGAACAACTGATCGTTGCCCGCCCCGCCGTTCAGCACGTCGTTACCCGCCATGCCGTGGAGGATATCGTCACCGCCATAGCCGTTGATGACATCGTTCTCCGGGGAGCCGTTGAAGGTGTCCGCTCCAGCGAACAGCAGCGAATAGAACGCAGAAACGCTGGACTGGAGGGCCGTAAAAGCACTCACGGCGCCGACATTCAGTCCGGTGATATTCCAGTTTTCGACGTACGCATCGGTGGGCGTCGCCCGGGTGGACTCGGAAAAACCGGTAATTGTTCCACCGGTCAACGTGGTGCCGTTATAAGTGAAGCTGCCGAGATAGTCCTGCCGGAACGTCGCTGCATTGGTATCGGCGTTGTTCTCGATACGCAGCAGCGTCGGCTGGTTTTGTGTCGTGAAGCCCGGCTGCGTAGACGTATCGGACATGTCCACGCGGTGCGACAGGTTTGCGGTAGCCAAGGTACTCCTCCTCTAGGGCAAGGTCAGTAAGCGGCTTGGCTCAAAGCAAACTGCGTACCGTGCATCGCTTTCGACCCGGAATACCTTTAAGCGCCGGGCTGGCGGCGAACCGCGGGTTTTCCCTACCAGAGGCCGAACGCGCGGGAGCAGGCGCTGCCCGGCGGAAGGAGATGGAGTGCGAACTACGCGGGCGCGTCTTCGGGCTGCGGCGTGACCCAGAGGCATTTGCCGCCGCTCGACTTCTGAAGTTCCTGCACCTGGACCTCGTGGGCTGCCAGCTCTTCCTCGCTCGCCCTGATCACGACGACGGACACATCCGAGCGCTGGATCTCGACCACGGAAATGTCGAGCTTGACGGTCTCCACTTCCATGGCCAGGCTCTCCTGGCCGCGAGTCATGGAGAGGTACACCTCTGCCAGCAGCTGCGCGTCGAGCAAGGCCCCGTGCAGCGTCCGCGCCGAGTTGTCGATCTGGTAACGGTCACACAGCGCATCGAGGCTGTTGCGCTTGCCGGGATGCGTTTCCTTTGCGAGCCGCAGCGTGTCGAGCACGCCGCTGCAGCGCTCCGTCACCGGCTTCATCTTCAGGCGCGCAAACTCGGCGTTGAGGAAAGCAATGTCGAACGGCGCATTGTGGATGACGAGCTCCGCGCCGCTGATGTACTCAAGCAGCTCCCCGGCGATTTCCTTGAACTTCGGCTTGTCCTTGAGAAAGTCGCTGGTGAGGCCATGCACCTGAAGCGCAGCTTCCTCGCTGTCGCGCTCCGGGTTGACGTACCGGTGGAAATGGTTGCCGGTCAGCCGCCGGTTGACGAGCTCGACACCCGCGATTTCGATGACGCGATGGCCGAGAGCCGGATCGAGGCCGGTCGTTTCAGTGTCGAGGATAATTTGTCGCATTTGCTCAGACGCGTGAACCGTGAATCGTGAACTGTGAACTGTGATGATTTCTCAACAGCATACGTACACCTTGAGAAGCGCCGCCCAACGGCACCGTCACTGTGCATACCATCCTTCAACACATAACCGCACCGCTACACACGCACCCAATCCCGGTGCCGCTATCGAGGCCCCTCGATCCGCGATCTGATCGACTTTCGCAATGCTATCAAAAGTTGAGCGACCCGATTGACTTGATCCAATACGAGGTTATCACTATCAATGTTCGAAGGTATTGACACCGCAGCGCGGCGCATCTGGGCGGTGAGTCCGAACATCTCATTTTTCGGGAAATCTTGTGACGTCTGGTAGACCGCTTCGGTCAGCGACATTGCTTCTTGCCAAGCCAACAGTTTGTAATGAGCTCCGCGAACGGCCATAGCGTCCCCCGCGCGTAATTAACAGAACAGCAGCACAATTGCCGTCAGTAAATGCCATTACGCGCCTTAACGCCCCACGAAGTAAAAAAGGCGACACGGTTCACAGTTCACGGTTCACCGTTCACTGTTAGCCAACAGGCAACCCCTGTTGGCAAGCTCGTCCGCCCGCTCATTGCCGTCGTGGCCTGCGTGTCCGCGCACCCACAGCCACTCGATCCGGTGCTTGCCGGCCAGCTCATCGAGCTCGCGCCACAAGTCCTCGTTCTTCACGGGCTTCTTGTCGGCGGTGCGCCAGCCCCGCTTCTTCCACTGATGTATCCAGCTGCTGATGCCCTGCTGCACGTACTTGGAGTCGGTGTGCAGCCGCACATGCGACGGCCTTTTCAGCGCCTCCAGCGCGCGAATGACGGCAGTGAGCTCCATGCGATTGTTCGTCGTCGTCGCCTCTCCGCCGAAGAGCTCGCGCGTGTGCGGGCCGGACTTGAGCAATGCTCCCCAACCGCCGATGCCGGGATTTCCCTTGCACGCGCCGTCGGTGTAAATCTCGATGACAGGTTCCAAATGCATGACTCTTGATTGCGCGCGGCGACGTGGCCGGCTACTGTTCGAGCACGTCGCGAGCAGCAACCGGCTCGCGGTCCCGCACTTTCTTCGGCGCCGCAACGAGCGATTTCGCCGGCGACAGCCGGTCGCTCCATTTCGGCATGATGAGCCGTACTCCGCGCACCCGCTTCACCGCCTGCAGGAAATAGACGCCGCCGGCGATGGGCCACCAGCGGTCGCCGGCCGCTTCCATGAAGCGGAAGCGCTCCAGCCACTTCTGCTGGCGAAACGGCGGCGCGTAGCCGCTCATCTGTCCCGCTATGACCTCGAGGCCGAGCAGCGCGAGCCAGTCTTTCATACGCGGAAGGTTGATGAAGCGGCCGTCCCACGGAAAGCCGTACTTTCGTCGCAGCAGGCGGTGAAATCCCCAGAGGCTCCACGGATTGAATCCCGAAATGACAACGTGGCCTTCGGGCATCAGCACGCGGTGCACCTCACGCAATATCTGGTGCGGGTGTTCCGTAAACTCGAGCACGTGAGGCAGCAGCACGAGGTCGACGGACCCGCTCGCGATCGGCAGGTCCCTCGGATCGGCAAACAAGTCCACGACGCCGCCGTTACCAGCCCGGCAACGTAACGGAATGCGGCATGCACGCAGGAAATCGAACTGCGGCAGCCCGAGCTGCAAGGCGTTGTACCCAAACCGGTCGCAAACGATGCGGTCGAAGTATTCCCTCTCGCGTTCAAGAAGATACGCGCCGAGCGGAGTATCGAACCATGCCGACTGATCGGGCGGCGGAACCGTAGACATGGCGCGAGTGTAACAAAAGAGGCTCCCGATCGAGCCGGTGAGGCCGGTTTCGATGCGGCGGTCGAAGAATTGCTACACTTATCGCGGCCTCCATTCCCCGCGTGCCTAGAGACTGCGATGACGACCCTCCGCGTGATCCCTGTACCCGCTTTTTCCGACAATTACATATGGACCATTCGGGACGAAACTCACGCGGTCGTGGTGGACCCGGGCGATGCTGCACCCGTTCTGGACTATCTCAAACGGGAAAAGCTGCAGCTTGCGGCGATACTCAACACGCATCACCACGCCGACCACGTCGGCGGGAACGGTGCGTTGCTCGCCGCGCAGCCTGTGCCGGTGTACGGCCCGCGGGACGATCGAATTCCGGACGTCACCGAGCGCGTCGGCAACCGCGACACGGTCACGTTGCCGCACTTCGCCACGATGCTCCAGGTCGTCGAAGTGCCGGGCCACACACGATCGCATATTGCTTTCCACGGCGGCGGGATGCTGTTTTGCGGCGATACCCTGTTCGCAGCCGGATGCGGACGGCTATTCGAAGGCACGCCAGCCCAGATGCATGCCTCCCTCACGCTCCTTGCAGGCCTCCCGGCCGACACTCGCGTTTACTGCGGTCACGAATACACGGTTTCGAACATCAAGTTCGCACGGGCTGCCGACCCCGATAACCCGGCCCTCGCCGAATGGGGCATGCGCGCCCGGCGGCTGCGCGACAGCCACCAGCCGACGCTGCCGACGGATATCGGGCTCGAGAAGAAAACGAATCCGTTCCTGCGATGCGGCGAGCGGGCGATCCGGGAAAGCGCGTCGCGCTACGCTGGCCGCGCCCTGTCAGATCCCGTCGAAGTGCTCGCGGTGATCCGCGAGTGGAAAAACAATTTCAAATAGCCGGGCGTCACCGCCGCGGACGAGCCCGCTCGGCCGCATCGGCGAATTACCCCGTAGAGATCAAAGTCGTAAGGTCGAGAAAACCTATACTTATACGACCCCGCGGCCGTAAAAGCTTGAGTGCGTTCGCCGGCGTGGCCTGAAAGTTGCATGCGCCGGTCGCGCGAGAAACCATGAGGAATCACCGCTAAAAACAGTGAAAATTACCTGATTTTAAAGGTGATTTTCCTTGACGCGAAAGGATGGCCGCGGTTACCATGCGAGCATTTTGTATCGGGAGGATGTATCGATGACCGTACGATTCGCCGTTTCGCTCGCGCTCCCGCTGCTCGCAGCAGCGTGTGCCCAAGTCCCGAGCACGGGCGTGAACGCCATCGAGCCGGTCGCGTTACCCCTTACAACCAACACCACGCCTGCCGCGCTGCCCCCGGCCAGCCCGCCTCCTGTAAAACTTGCTGTCGCACCTGCCGTCGCACCCGAGCCCGCCACAGTCCCCGAAACCGCACCACTCGCCCAGCCGGCGAATGTGTGGGAACGGATACGCCGCGGCTACAAGATGCCGGACATCGATGGCCCACTCGTGAAGGAATGGGAAAACTGGTACGCCAGCCGGCCTGATTATGTCGCTCGCATGATAGAGCGCAGCAGCCGGATCCTGTTTCACGTGATGGAGGAAGTCGAGCGCCGCGGCATGCCGAGCGAAATAGCGCTGCTGCCGATGATCGAAAGCGCGTACAACCCGGTCGCCTATTCGCGGTCCCATGCTTCCGGCATATGGCAGTTCATTCCGTCGACCGGCAAGCTCTTCGGATTGCGGCAGAACTGGTGGTACGACGGGCGGCGCGACATCGTCGCGGCCACGAACGCCGCCCTTGATTACCTGGAAAAGCTCTACGGCATGTTCGGCAGCTGGGACCTCGCGCTCGCCTCGTACAACTGGGGTGAAGGTGCCGTAGGACGCGCCATGGCCCGCAACGAGGCACGCGGTCTGCCGACCGACTACGCAAGCCTCAACATGCCGGCCGAAACCCGCGGCTACGTGCCCAAGCTCATCGCGGTCAAACACATCATCGCCAATCCGGCGCGCTACGGCCTGCAGCTCGCGGACGTGCCGAACGAGCCCTACTTCGCGACGGTGCCGGTCAAGCGCCACATGGACGTGAAGCTCGCCGCCAAGCTCGCCGAAATCCCGCTCGACGAGTTCAAGTTCCTCAACCCCGCGCACAACAAGCCGGTCATCAAGCGCGGCGCTGGCGAGACCATCGTTTTGCCCCTGAACAAAATCGATGTTTTCCTTGCGAACCTGAAGACCAACGAGCAACCACTCGTCTCGTGGCAGGCACACACGGTGCGGCCGGGAGAGCGGCCCGAAAAGATCGCGGCGCGCTACGGCATGACGCTGCACGAGCTCAAGGAAGTGAACGGCATCAGCGACCGCAGGAGAATCGCGACCGGCCAGCCTCTCCTCGTGCCGCTGGTGGACGCGACTGCCGAGCCGCATCTTCCGGACCTGCCGGCGACTCCGGTGACCTTGCCGAAGGCCGTGAAGGAAGCGCGGTATGCCGCGAAGCACCCGCACACGGCGATAGGCCATCTGCAGCAGGTGAAGGTCGTGAAGCGCAACGGGGCCAAGACGACCAAAGTGGCTGAACGTCCAGCGCCCGCTCAGCGCGTGCGCGTTGTGCTGAAAAAGCGTGTCTCGGCACAAAAGCAGGTGGTCGCCAAAGCAAAGGCCGCGGCGCCGGCTCCCGGCTCGAAAAAGCTGATGGTCGCGGAGAACAAGAAGAACCAGTAATCGTCCCGGTCGTCGTCATCCATCGCGTGAACGGGCGCAATCGGCCGCCCGTTACGCGATCCGGCATTAACTATTAACTCATTCGCCGCTACACTCGCGGCTATGTTTTTCTCCCTGCGTCACGCCATCGCAAGCGCGTGCGTCGCGCTGCTTGTCGGCGGCGGATCCCTTCAAGCGCATGCGGCGCACGGTCTCGCGCTCGGCGCGACGCCGAAGTACCCGCCAGGCTTCGCCCATTTCGCTTATGTCAATCCCGATGCTCCCAAGGGCGGCGACCTTTATCTCTCCGCGCTCGGATCCTTCGACAAGCTGAATCCGTATACGCTCAAGGGCACCGCCCCTGCGGCGGTCAACGATCTCGTATTCGAGACGCTGGCCGTGCAGAGCGACGACGAGCCCTTCAGCGTTTATGGCCTGCTCGCGAAAGACCTTGAGCTCGCGCCTGATCGCCTGTCGATCACGTTCCGCTTGAACGAGCGGGCGCGGTTCTCCAACGGCGATCCGGTGACGGCCGCAGACGTGAAGCATTCGTACGACATGCTGATGAGCAAGGCCGCGACGCCGGTCTACCGGGCGATGTGGGCCGACGTGAGCCGGCTCGTGGTGGTGGATCCGCTGACGGTGCGCTTCGAGTTCAAGCGGCGCAATCGCGAGCTGCACATGATCGTCGGCCAGCTGCCCGTGTTCTCCCGCAAATGGGGCGCGGGCAAGCCGTTCGAAGACATTACGCTCGACACGCCGATCGGCAGCGGCCCGTACGTGATGGAACGGATGGACCTCGGCAAGAACATCGTGTTCCGGCGCAATCCGCAGTACTGGGCCGCAAACGAGCCGACGCGGCGCGGGATGTTCAACTACGACCGCATCCTCTACCGTTTCTACCGCGACGAGCTGGTCCGGCTCGAAGCGTTCAAGGCGGGCGAATTCGACTTCAACCACGAGAACGTCGCCAAGAACTGGGCGCGCGGATACACCGGACCGAAGTTCGAACGTGGCGACATCATCAGGCGCGAGCTCACACACCAGAATCCGCAGGGCATGCAGGCGTACGTATTCAACCTGCGCCGCCCGCTGTTCCAGGACGTGCGCGTGCGCGAAGCGCTCGGCCTTGCGATGGACTACGAATGGATGAACCGGCAGCTGTTCTACGACCAGTACAAGCGCAGCTACAGCTACTTCACCAACAGCGAAATGGCGGCCACCGGCAGGCCGAGCGCGGAAGAGCTGAAGCTGCTGGAACCCGTCCGCAAGTATTTGAACCCTGCCGCCTTCGAAGCGGTACGCATGCCGCCGACGACTGCGCCGCCGCGCTCGCTGCGCGACAACCTGCGCCAGGCGCGCGAGCTGCTGCGCGCCGCCGGCTGGACATATCGCGACGGCGCGCTGCGAAATGCCAAGGGAGAGCCTTTCGAGTTCGAGGTGCTCATCAACCGCCGCAGCTGGGAGCGCGTGGTGGCGCCGTTTGCGCGCAACCTGGAAAAGCTGGGCATCACGCTCAATTCCCGGGTGATCGACGCGGCGCTGTACACCAAGCGCGTGGACGACTTCGATTTCGACATGATCGTCCACTGGTATCTGTCGAGCCAGAGCCCCGGGAACGAGCTTTACCTGCGCTTTGCCAGCGAGACCGCGGACGAGCAAGGCTCGCACAACATGATGGGCCTGAAGAATGCCGGGATCGACCGGCTGGTGCACGCCGTGCTGACCGCCGACACGCGCGACGAGCTCGTCACCGCATGCCGCGCGCTCGATCGCGCCTTGCTCGCCGGTCAGTACGTCATCCCGCACTGGCACAATACGGTGCACCGTGTCGCCTACAAGAACCGCTTCGGCATACCGCGGCAGCAGCCGCTGTATTACCAGCCCGAGGACTGGCTGGTGAAGGCGTGGTGGATCAGGACGGCGGGTGAACAGTGAACGGTGAACAGTGAACCGAAAATGCCGTAACGCCGTTACTGATACAGCGCTGCGAGCGCTGAGGTCGCCGCGCAAGTGCGCTGCATATATCGCAGCCCAAGGTTCGCGAATGTTTGCCGTCCACGGTTCACGGTTCACAGTTCACGATTCACGCAGCTAGAAATGCTCGCCTACATCCTCAAACGCCTGCTGCTCATGATCCCGACGCTGTTCGGCGTGCTGCTGCTCACGTTCACCGTGATCCAGTTCGTTCCGGGCGGCCCGGTCGACCAGATGGTGCAGCTCCTCAAGGGAAACCAGGGCGGCGAAGAAGTCGCGGCCGGCGCGGGCAACGCCTATCGCGGCTATCGCGGCGTGGATCCGGAAAAGCTCGAGGAGATCAAGGCGCTGTATGGTTTCGACAAGCCGGCTCACGTGCGCTTTGTCGAGATGCTGAAACGCTTCGCACGGTTCGATCTCGGCACCAGCTACTTCCAGCACCAGGACGTGTGGTCGCTCATCAAGTCCAAGCTGCCGGTATCGATCAGTCTCGGGCTGTGGACGTTCTTTCTCACGTACCTCATCTCGATTCCGCTCGGCATCGCGAAAGCGGTGCGCCACGGCTCGTCCTTCGACCTCGTCACGAGCACCATCGTGCTCGTCGGCTATGCCATTCCGGGGTTCGTGCTGGGCGTTGCGCTGCTGGTGCTCTTCGGCGGCGGCAGCTTCCTCCAGCTGTTTCCGTTGCGGGGCCTGACTTCCGATAACTGGGAACAGCTCGGCCTCGCCGGCAAGGTGCTCGACTATCTCTGGCACATCACCCTGCCGGTCGTCGCGTCCGTCGTCGGCAGCTTCGCCGTGACCACCATGCTGGCGAAGAACACCTTCCTCGAAGAGATGCGCAAGCAGTACGTGCTCACGGCGCGCGCCAAGGGGCTGTCGGAGCGCACGGTGCTCTACAAGCATATCTTCCGCAATGCGATGATTCCGCTGGTGACCGGCTTTCCGTCCGCCTTCATCGGCGCATTCTTCACCGGCAGCCTGCTCATAGAGACGCTGTTTTCGCTGGACGGCCTCGGACTGCTCTCGTACGAATCGGTGATGAAGCGCGATTACCCGGTGGTGATGGGAACGCTGTACCTCTTCACTCTCATCGGGCTCGTCACCAAGCTCGTTACGGATCTGTGCTACGTCCTGGTGGACCCCCGCGTGCAATTCGACGAGGTGGGACGATGAGCGCGGTGGCCGCGGACGTCGGCGCGGAAAACCGCGGCGTATCGGCCGGCATACGGGCGCTGTCGCCCGGCCGGCGTTCCTGGCTGCGCTTCAAGAGCGACCGCCGCGGTTATTACAGCCTCATCATTCTCGCCGCGCTGTTCGTGGCGAGCCTCTTCGCCGAGGTTCTGTCCAACGACAAGCCGCTGGTGGTGCGCTACGAGGGACAGTTCTACTTCCCTCTGGTGAAAAGCTACCCGGAGAGAACTTTCGGCGGCGACTTCAATACGCCGACCGATTATCTCGACCCGTACATCGCCGACCGCTTGAGCGCCGGCGACAACTGGGCGATCTATCCGCTCAACCGCTACCGCTTCGACACCCTCAATTACTTCGCGCCCAGCCCCAATCCGGCCGCGCCGTCGCGCGAGAACTGGCTGGGCACGGACGACCGCGGACGCGACGTGCTGGCGCGGCTGCTGTACGGCTTTCGCATCTCGCTGCTGTTCGGACTTGCCTTGACCGCGATCGGCATGACGATCGGCATCCTGACGGGCTCCATGCAGGGTTATCTCGGCGGCCGCACCGATCTGTGGTTCCAGCGCTTCATCGAGATCTGGGGCTCGATGCCGGAGCTGTACCTGTTGATCATCTTCGCGTCGCTGTTCGAGCCCAGCCTCACGCTGCTGCTCATATTGCTCTCGCTGTTCGGCTGGATGGGATTGTCGGACTACGTGCGCGCGGAATTCCTGCGCAACCGCAACCTCGAATACGTCACCGCTGCGCGCGCGCTGGGCTTGAGCGGCCCGCAGATCATGTGGCGCCATTTGTTGCCCAACAGTCTCACACCCGTCATCGCGTTTCTGCCCTTCCGCATGAGCGGCGCGATACTCGCGCTCACCAGCCTCGATTTTCTCGGGCTCGGCGTGCCGCCATCGACGCCCAGCCTCGGCGAGCTGCTGTCCCAGGGCAAGGCGAATCTCGACGCGTGGTGGATCTCGCTGTCGACTTTCGTGGTGCTGGTCGGCACGCTGATGCTGCTCATCTTCATCGGCGAAGCGCTGCGCACCGCGATGGACACGCGAAGGGGATGACGATGGCGGACACCGCGCTTCTCTCCATACGCGATCTCACGGTCCGGTTCGGCAACGATGCGGCGGTGAGCGGCGTATCGCTCGACGTCAATCCCGGTGAACGCTACGCGCTGGTCGGCGAATCGGGCTCCGGCAAGACGGTGACGGCGCTGTCCGTGTTGCAGCTCAATCACGGCGCTCGCTATGGCGGCGCGATTCACTTCTACGATGCAGACGCTCGCAAGACCGTGGATCTTCTCTCGTACAGCGAGCGCGAAATGCGGCGCATCCGCGGCAGCCAGATCGCGATGGTGTTCCAGGAGCCGATGACGGCGCTCAATGCGCTCTATACGGTCGGCAACCAGATCGTCGAGTCGATACAGCTGCATGAAGGCGTTTCGTACCGCGCCGCGGCCGACCGCGCGGTGGAGCTGCTCGATCGCACCGGGGTGCCGGAGCCGCAGCGGCGCTTTCACAGCTACCCTCATCAGCTCTCCGGCGGACAGCGGCAGCGCGCGATGATCGCAATGGCGCTGGCGTGCCGGCCGCGATTGCTCATCGCAGACGAGCCGACCACCGCGCTCGACGTCACCATACGCGCACAGATTCTCGCGCTGCTCGCCGAGCTGCAACAGGAGTTCGGCATGGCCGTTCTCCTGATCACGCACGACCTCAACATGGTGCTGCGATTCGCGCAGCGTGTCGGCGTCATGAGCCGCGGCGCGATCGTGGAGACCGCGCCTACCGCGCAGCTGTTCGCCAGGCCCGAGCACGAATACACGCGCATGTTGCTGAACAGCCGGCCGGCACGGGAAATTGCCGAGATCGCTCCCGACAGTCCCGAGCTGGTCGGCGCCGAAAAACTGCGCTGCACTTTCCATATCAAGCGCGGGTGGTTCCGGCGCGATCCGTTCCATGCCGTGCGCGACGTGAGCCTCGACGTGCGCCGCGGGGAAACGGTCGGCATCGTCGGCGAATCAGGATCCGGCAAGACGACGTTGGGCCTCGCGCTCCTGCGGCTGCAGCCGTCCACGGGGACGATCCGCCTCAGCGGACAGCCGGTCGACCGGCTCACCCAGCGCGCGTTTCGGCCGATGAGGAAAGATTTACAGGTCGTGTTCCAGGATCCCTACTCCTCGCTGTCGCCGCGCCGCACGATAGAGCAGATCGTCGGCGAAGGGCTGGCGCTGCATTTTCCGGAGCGGACGACCGCCGAACGCCGCTTGCAGGTCATCGACATCCTGAATGAAGTCGGCCTCGATGCATCCGCGCTGGGACGCTATCCCCATGAGTTTTCCGGCGGGCAGCGGCAAAGAATCGCCATCGCCCGTGCCGCGGTGCTGCGGCCCCGGTTGCTGGTGCTGGACGAGCCGACCAGCGCCCTCGACGCCACTGTGCAACAGCAGGTGTTGCGGCTGCTCGTGCGCCTCCAGCAAAAGCTCGGGATGAGCTATCTCTTCATCAGCCACGATCTCGCCGTGATCCAGGCGATCGCGCACCGTGTCGTCGTCATGAAAGACGGCGAGGTGGTCGAGCGCGGCGCGACGGCCGACATCCTTCACCGGCCGGCCCACCCCTACACCCGCCGCCTCATAGAAGCCTCCCTGTAACGCCGCCCGGCGACGGGCGCAGAACTTGCTTCGTGCCAGCACCGCCGGGTCATACCGCGAATGTACGGAAGGACCGGTACGGGCCTGGCCGGTCGACACGCGCCCTGCGTTCCGGCCGGCATCCTATTCCAACACGAAGACACTATTGGCCCGGAGGCCGGAAGCGATGAGGTCAAATCGTCCATCCCTGCTGCAGCCCGTCAAGCGCTGGCTCACCTGCGCCGCCGTTCTCGGGCTCGCGATCAACCTGCTGGTGCTGGCGACGCCGGTCTACATGCTGCAGATATTCGACCGGGTGCTGGTGAGCCACAGCGTATCGACGCTCGTGATGCTCACGCTCATCACCGTGCTGCTCGTGGCCGGCTACGCGCTGCTCGACGTGCTGCGCGCGCGCCTGCTGTTGCGCGCAGGCGTGAGCCTGGAGCAGACGCTGGGACCGCTGGTGCTGGATCGCATGCACGACATCGACATGCACACCACGCAATCCGCGTCGCGCGCCGAGCACATGCGCGATCTCTCCATGGTGCGCAACTATCTTTCCACGCCGCATCTCACGTCGATGTTCGACACGCCGTGGGTGCCGGTCTACACGCTGCTCATTTTCGGTTTCTCGTGGGTGCTCGGCATCGTGACGCTCACCGGCATGGTGCTGCTGCTCGCGCTCGCCTGCATCGACGAAAAGATCACCTACCGCGGCTACACCCATGCACAGTCCGCCTCGCAGAAGGCACAGGAGTTCGCGCAGAATTCGGCCGCGAACACGGAAATCGTGCGTGCGCTCGGCATGAAGCAGGCGCTGATCGGCCTGTGGCGCGGCCTTGCGAACGAAGCGCTCGAAGCGCTGAAGAAGGCCTCCGACAACGGCATCTTCGTCTCCGGCTTCACCAAGGCCGCGCGCGCGCTGCTTCAGGTGGCGATGCTCGGCATCGGCGCGTACCTCGTCATCGTCGACAACCTGCCGCCCGGCATCATGATCGCATCGACGATCATCGTCGCGCGTGCGATAGGCCCGGTGGAAAGCACCATCACCGGCTGGCGCAGCTTCGTCGAAGTGCGCAATGCCTACGCGCGCCTCGTAAAATTGCTCGAACCCGACGTGACCGAGCCGGAGGTGGCGCTGCCGCCGCTCAAGGGTGCCGTCACGCTGGAGAACGTCTGCTTCAGCTTCGATCCGGCGGCGCCGCTGCTCACGAACATCTCCATGACGCTCGAGCCTGGCGAAGCGCTAGGCCTGGTGGGTCCGAGCGGCTCCGGAAAATCCACGCTCGCGCGCATCGTCCTCGGGCTCGTGAAGCCGTCGCAGGGACGAGTCCTCGTCGACGGATACGACATACGCCAGTACCAGCGCGGCATCCTCGGCACGCAGCTTGGCTACGTGCCTCAGGACATAGAGCTCTTTCCGGGCACGATCGGCCAGAACATCTGCCGCATGCAGGATCCGGCGCGGCATTCCGACGAAATCGTGCGCGTCGGCGAATGGCTGCGCGTTTCGCGCATCGTCGCCCGCATGCCCAAGGGATACGCGACGCCGCTGGTCGAGAACGGGCTCAACCTTTCCGGCGGGCAGCGGCAGATGGTCGGGCTTGCGCGCGCGTTCTTCGGCGCGCCGGCGATCGTCGTTCTCGACGAACCCGACGCCAATCTCGACAAGCAGGGCGAAGCCGAGCTGCTCGCTCTCGTCGACGAGATCCGCAGCAAGCGACTCGCGACACTGATAGTCGTCACTCACAATCCGCAGCTGGTGAACCGCATGGACAAGCTCGTGTTGCTGGAGCATGGCAAGGTGCGCCAGCTGGAGCGCTCGACGCCCTCGAATCCCGTCATGCTCGAAGCGAGCAAAGGGAGAGTCGCATGAGCGCGCTCAAGCTGGTCCGGCCCGCCGACGACGCAGCGGCCGAACGCACCACGGCAGAAGCACGCCGGCTCGCACTGTGGTCGTTGGCCTTGCTTGCCCTGTTGTTCGGCGGTGTCGGCCTGTGGTCCGTCCTCGCCGAGCTGCATGGCGCCGTCGTCGCGCCCGGCGTCGTCAAGGTCGAGGCCAATGCCAAGCTGGTGCAGCACGCCGATGGCGGCATCGTGCGCCGCATCTTCGTCAAGGAAGGCGAACAGGTGAATGTCGGCGATCCCATCATAGAGCTCGAGGACATCGACGCCGGCGCTTCCATGTCCGCGCTGCGCGACCAGCTCGATGCCGAGCTCGCCAAGCAGGCAAGGCTCACCGCGGAGATCCGCAATGCGCAGGCGATCGATTTCCCCGCCGAGCTTCTCCAGAGAAAGGGCGAAGCGAGCGTCGCAACGCTGCTGCGCAACGAGAACGAAGTGTTCCGCGCGCACGTTGCAATGCTGTCCGCGCAGGCGGCCGGGCTGAGGGACCAGAAGAAGGCGATCGAAAGCCAGATCGAGAGCCTGACGCGCCAGATCGCAGCGGCGGACAAGTCGCTCGACTACCTCAAGCAGCAGGAGGGCATGGCGGTCACGCTGCACGCGCAGAACTATGTCTCCAATGCACGGCTGCTGGACGCGCGGCGCAGCACCGCGGAGAAAGAGGAGAAGCGCTTCGAGTTCGAATCCATGCGCGCCGCCGCCGAGCAGCGCCTGGCCGACGCGAGAATGCGCCTGGGAAATATCCGCGCCGCACAGCTCGCCGACGCGTCGAAGGATCTCGTCGAAACACAGGGCCGCATACTCACGCTGCGCGAGCGGCTGAAGCCAGCGCGCGACGCGCTGGAGCGCCGCATGGTGAGGGCGCCGGCGACCGGCAAAGTCAACATCCTGAAAGTGCAGACCGTCGGGGGCGTGGTCGCCGCGCGGGACACCATTGCCGAGATCGTCCCGGTCCAGTCGCAGCTGGTCGCCGAGGTGCGCCTCAATCCGGCCGACATCGAGGAAGTGCACGCGGGACAGGAAGTCGAAGTGGAGCTGAGCGGGCTGAACCGGCGCGTCACGCCGCTGCTGCGCGGGAATCTCAACTTCGTTTCGCCGGACCTCAACACCGACCCGGCGACGCCGACCGTCCGCTTCTTCGTGGCGCGCGCCGCGATTGCGCAGACGCCGCCCGCCGGCGTCCACATTGCGCCCGGCATGCCGGTGACCGCGTATATCAGGACGCGCGAGCGCAGCCCGCTGGAGCTGTGGCTCGACCCCGTTATAGGCGCGATACGCAAGTCTCTGCGGGAGAGCTGAGCGTTACGGCGGCCAGGGGAGCGATCGGCCGCCGCCGCGCTGCGCTCTTCTCGTATAATGTCGCGTCGAACAACTGGGAACAGCCATGGGGTTTCTCGCGAACAAAAAAATTCTCATCACCGGCCTGCTTTCCAACCGCTCCATTGCCTATGGCATCGCCAAGGCGATGGTGCGTGAAGGCGCGGCGCTCGCGTTCACCTACCAGAGCGAGGACCTGAAGGCGCGGGTGACCGAGCTCGCCGGCGAAGTGGGCGGTGGCCCTATCCTCCCGTGCGACGTGTCCGACGACGCCCAGATCGACGCACTTTTCGCCGGGCTGGGGAGGCAGTGGGATGGGCTGGACGGGCTGGTGCACTCCATCGCCTATGCGCCTCGCGAGGCGCTCAAGGGCGAGCTGACGGAAGGCCTGGATCGCGAAGTCTTCCGTATCGCGCACGAAATCAGCTCCTACAGCTTCGCGGCGCTCGCCAAGGGCGCGCTGCCGATGATGCAAGGCCGGCAGGCCGCGATGCTCACGTTGAGCTACCTCGGCGCCGTGCGCTCCATTCCGCATTACAACGTCATGGGCCTGGCGAAGGCGAGCCTGGAAGCGAGCGTGCGCTATCTCGCGAAGGAATGCGGACCGCAGGGCATACGGGTGAACGGCATCTCGGCGGGGCCGATCAAGACGCTTGCCGCATCGGGGATCAGCGGGCTCAACAAGATCCTGAAGTTCGTCGAAGATAACGCCCCGCTGCGCCGTAACGTCACCATCGAGGACGTCGGCAACGCCGCCGCTTTCCTGATGAGCGACCTCGCTGGCGGCATTACCGGCGAGATCACGTACGTCGATTGCGGCTTCAATACGATGGTCGGGGGAATGCAGTAACTGCAGTGAACGGTGAACCGTGAACGGGGCGTCTTAACTGTAGTAGTCGCGACTTGATCTGACAGATTCCCGTTTCGGGAGGTTGTTTGTTGTCAGCTCAGGTTCAGTTCAGTGCGGCTGTAGTAGTCGCGACTTGATCTGACAGATTCCCGTTTCGGGAGGTTGTTTGTTGTCAGCTCAGGTTCAGTTCAGTGCGGCTACTTTTGCGTCCCAGATCTCCTTTCCGGCAAGCATAGTGGCGAAT